>Ga0058704_10000863_pt1 | contig 14782 bp, 14 predicted proteins | sample AgamicMgSfe_FD_71363 | JGI IMG/M metagenome (GOLD analysis project Ga0058704, IMG submission 71363) | Agave microbial communities from Guanajuato, Mexico - Mg.Sf.e | ecosystem: Host-associated > Plants > Phyllosphere > Phylloplane/Leaf | place: Guanajuato, Mexico | collected 2012-05-30
GCTTCACAGGGACCGCCCAGGGTTCTATGTGCCGTGGGGTTTATCAGTAAGAATGTAGCAAAGGGCATGCCTCATCTGTAATGGAGATGAAGTAACGTCCATGGTGTTTGTGAGTGCATGGCAGGCAGCTACGAGCTGGGCCACCGAATTCCTTTCCGAGCCCATGACTTCACGTTTAGCGCTCTTCGCATATTCGTCAAATGTTAGGGTGCTCTTCCTGCAGGGTGTGCCGCCCGTCCCCTTGCTAGACTCGTCGCTCGAGAGGCACGTCTCATAGTTGTCGGCCTCCGCAATGTGAAGGCGAAGCGTACAAAAGTTGAGAAGGTCTTGTGAGGCGCAGCTCAGGTCCTTGCGTACACCAAGGAGCCGACCGGACGATGTCTGCCTCAGAGGCCCTCAATCCGCGGCGACGGTGTTCACGATCTCAAGACCGCTTCGTCGCTTTCGACCCTTGATACGGTACATTACGGGCTGGTTGCAGCGTGACATTGGCCCTCATGTTACGGCATATTTTGCGAAAGCTCCCTCGCAATGGCGCCATGCAGGCATGGGCTGGTTACTACATCCATGTATACTGATTGATGCCAATTGCGACTCCAGATCTTCAATCGAGGCTCAGTCCGGCGATCGGGTGATAGTCAGCTTGATGCCAGAACCCGAGGAGTCGGTTCGCGAACGGTTGCCGTGGGTCTCTAAGGGTAGTTCGAGCGTAGGTCGCCGCTTGGGCGCTGCTTCTGCTCCGGCTATACTAGATTCGGGAATATGACTGGGTCCCGGGTGAGGACTTGATGGCACCTCAAGCGTATCTCGTCGTCGAGGTGGCGGCGAGGCACCAGCTGTCGTAGACTGGCGTCCACGGTCCGAGGACGGTCGAGGACTCTCGGCGCGGCTGGGTGCTCGAGAGAGTTGGTCCCAGTGTGTTATGGTACGCTGCAGGTCAACGTTGCGTGCCCTTTCTGCAGGAATCTCTGGGAACTCGGTTGCTCGGCCGTGGTTCAGTGGTGTGGAGTCGAAGAGGTTGTAGGCGGGATAGCCAAAGGCTGCGGTGAGCTTGAGCAGAAGCCTTGCCACTTTGCGCAGAAGTGATTTGGCTTGGCTATCGATAGGCGCACTTGCGTCGATCTGGGATGATCGGCTTGACCCCGTTGCACCTTCCTCTTGGCTTACGGAACTGTTGCTGTCATGAACCAATGCAACGGGACCAGGAATGCGAAGAACATTTTCGGCCTCGTGATGGGTAGCTTCAGCCTCTTTCTCTCCGGCTTCCGTAGGAAACAATGCCTCGAGACCACTCGCATCATGGTGCTCTGAGATGCTACCACCGTGTTTAGACGAATCAGCATCTGCGTTTGAGTTTGTATTTGCCTCAGCTTTCGCCTTCGCCTCCTCACGCATGACCTTGGCTTCCTCCTCCATAGCCTGTGCTAAACGAAGATACACGGAGCCAAGTACAGCTAGACCTGTGCCGACAATAGGCGCCCATTGGCCTGTCCACAGCTGTCAGTGGCAACCACGATGGCTATACTGCGGGAAGCGAGCACTCACCGACGTTCTTCATCGGCTCCACTTGATATCGTACTGGGTGACTAAAAAGGTTCCTCTCGCCGATGATGAGAATGGCCAGTACAGCGGCGGCAAACACCGGGATGTCAAGGTTCTCCACAAGCTCGCGGAGTAGTTTGCCAGTACGCCTGAGGAAGCTAGTCTTCCGGCCATCAGATGTGGCCCCGAACATCTCTCGAGATCGCTTGGCCAGTCGGCTGATACCTGTTGACTCTGTCTCCGTGTCATGTTCGTACCGCTTCTTCCACTCGATCTCAAGGATGGTGATCCACATGGATACCAGCAAGAGAATAGCTGGAATCCCGCACGCAGCCGACATGACTGTGGCCGTGTCAAACGAGAAGACGTGTGGAGCGGGAATAACGTAGATATTGTTGCCTGAACCACCTCGTATGGGTGAAAAGGGCCCTTGAGTGGTGTTGCAAACAAGACCGCATGTAGTGTTGCCGTATGGAAAACGACCCGGCCTGCCGGAATCTGCATCTGGGCAAAGTGATGCATTGCTGCGGTAGAACTCGACAGCAAGGCTGAGCAAGCCTTAACGAGACATCCCAACGTCAGCGTGCAGCACACAATGTGATGAAGGCATTGCTTACCAGCTAAAACCAAGCTTGCCCAAACAAAGATGGTATTCCGGCCTAAGTCATTGAAGTACCGGGGTGATTGTCTGACGGTGACAAGAGCAACCAGCACACCTATTGAGCAAATCTGGAATGCTCCATAGATATCCATGTCAACGGCACCTTACACGGAGTCTGTCAGCTGCTGCAGACGTTTATGGGTACAATCGAGAGCATTACCGTCAATATGGACTGCTGCCAAGACAACGCCATGCAGTGCAGCCACGGCTGGCACCAGTAATGCCGCTGCCAAACATGGCTTTCTTATCACTTCGGCTTCTTGACCAAAGACGCAGGCTGCTACCAGAACGTAATATCTACAAAGAGCGTCTGAGCGTCAGCTAGACCATTATACGCAGTGGAGGTTTTATGGGGATACTGACAGCACTCGCGAACCCGGCCCATACTGCCCAGATACAGGCCAGGCACAAACGACCTGTAGTGGAGCGTGGGAGTTGGTGGCTCGATCATTCAACACTTGTCGTAAACCACTTGGAAGCAGTGGTGACATTGTTTAGTGTTGAAGCTGTGCGAGCGAAGCTTTCGATAGCGAGAAGAAGATTCGCACGTGTGGGAATCGCGCTCGTTTATTGGCGGCTACAGTGAGTCTTGTACGAGGCTTAGCAGGTCTGTAGCTTGCGAGTTCTCGCCAGCTCATACCTAGACAGAGTCGCGTGCCTCTCTGCTTCCATTACATACAGGGTCGCTGAACTGGTAGAGCCTCACCAAGTGCTGGTCGATGTCCAGTGATCCAGATCAATTGACAGCGGTAGTTGTCAAGCACCGGTGAACAGTTTCATTGTCAACGTGGCCAATAGTAAATAGGTGCGGCCACCTAGCTGTAGGCTCCTACAGTTAGTTGGCATGACAGCTTCGTTCGCCTTGCAATCTCCTCTGCGTTCTCTCGTTGCCTTCTTCGCAAATGCCAGGTCTACTCTCATCTTTCGGCCGCCGATGACTGTGTGGGCGCATGTGCTGCACGCCATGTCTGACGTACATCATCATCAGGAGCTGAGGGTTCAAAGACAGACCGGTGAACCTCAGCCGTCTCCCTCGCTTGGAGCTGCACTTCGCCACGCTTGGCACTTGGCTTCCGTGAACGGCCCGCCCGGCTTGGGTGGACTGAGCTTTGCACGTGCCTTCTGGTCCACCATCATCGGCTCTTCGTTTCTTCCAAGACCTTCACCAAGTCATGATGTCGCTTCATTCACTTGTCTGTCGTTCGGGTACCGGCTCAGGGTTGACATACCGCTCTCTTCGCAACAGGAGTGCGAATGGCCCGACGTAGCGCCTGCTGTCAGAGCGTCACGAAGCGACACCTTGAATCTGCGCCTCCTCCTCCACGCACAAGATCATTTGCTTGTGCGGGTTGATCATATTCCCGGGAATCTTCGCGTGGTTCATGGCTTATCGGACAGCACTACGCTGTGAATGAGCTGCTAGCAAGGCGGTGTTCCGGCAGTAGACTGAGTTGCGCTCAAACTCGGTTGGGAGCATCGTCATTCTGTACCTTGTCGACAGCATCATCAACTGGCAATCGCGAACGTATCGATTCGGCCCTGGTGCGCCCCCCACTGGCATCTAAGCAAAAACGATCTGTCCCTCCTGATCAAGGATTGGACCTATTAAAGGCGATCACAGTATCCTGCTCACCATGTCGGACCACCTCGATGATAGTCAAATTAAAGACTGGCGGTCAATCATCACACTCATTGTCTTTGTCGTGACTAGTAAGTACAAAATAACTCTTCCGCCCCCCACTAGTCGCTGATATGTTGCGCAGACGTCGCCGTCCTCTTCCCCTTCCATGTTCCGATCTTCATCCCACGGTCCCTTTGGAGTGGTTTCTGGAACACGCTAATTGCTCTGCGCGTAACACCACCGAGGCAAGGCAATCGCCGAACGACGAGCTTGTTGCGACTACACTTTGTGCGCCGCAACTTTCCCATTAACTTTGTGACTGCACCTTTGATTGCGGATCTCTTCCTGCTCGCCATCCTAGCCATCAGTCGGCAGGAAGTGCATGATGGCACACTCGGCTCGGATGGTATTGTCCCGATTGACATCATGGCTTTCTTCTTGACATTGGCGTATATTGCCATCTCAATCGACGCTTCTGGGATCATCCGATGGTTGGCTTTCAAGGTATTGCAGAAAGCAGGCAAGAACGGGCGCAGGCTGTACCTCTACCTGTACATGTTCTTCTTCGCTCTGGCCAGTTTCATCGGCAATGACCCTATTGTTCTCTCAGGCACAGCATTCTTGGCGTATATGACTAGAGTGGCGAGCAACATCGAAACCCCTGAGGCGTGGATCCACACGCAGTTTGCTATAGCGAACATCGGCTCGGCCATATTGGTTTCCTCCAACCCAACCAATCTGGTGCTCGCTGGCGCGTTTGGAATCAAGTTTATTGTATACACAGCGAACATCATCGTCCCTGTCGTGGTCACGGTTATCATACTGTATCCCTTCCTGCGGTACAACGTTTTTCGCGGCAAGGGAAAGATACCGAAGTCTATCGACATGCATCAGCTCGATCTGAAGGACCAGCAGAAGGAAGCGGTGAATCCCAACATCCCGAACGCTGCGTACACCAGAGGAGACGCTGCGAAAGATTCGGAGCAAGAAAAGACTCTGTCGCTCGAAGAGATCATGAACCCGTTCTTGGACAAGAAAGGCGCAGGTTTTGGGGCCTTCATCATGGCAACGACCCTCATCACCATCCTGGCGCTCAATGCTGCTAGCCAGAGCACTGGCGAGCATCCTGTGTATTGGGTGACCTTGCCAGCAGCAGGTGTCATGTTCTGTTGGGACGTGGCTTCTGGGTGGCTCGATAGAGAGAAGACTCGCAAGGTGGCTAGGGATGGTCGGGACAAGAGACACGAATTTGAGGCGGCGAAGAGGCAAGCTGCCGAGGAGCACGAGAAGCGTGACGCTGAAGAACAGCAGACAAGCGCACCCCCGAGCGAACGCCTAGGCAAAGGAGCCGACGAACAGATATCGTCGCACTCTTCTCATGTGGTTTCCGGTCTACCATCAGACAGCGACCAAGATGTCGAGACGGGAACAAAGGCTGTCGAGACCGTGGGGCAGCGGTCAACACTTGTGTCGGTGATCAGAGATGCGTACACGTGGTCGCAGGAAACATTTCCTACTGTCACGGCTGTGTTAACGCATCTGCCGTGGGCGCTCGTGCCTTTCGCGTTGGCTATGTTCGTCCTTGTTCAAGCCTTGGCCACCAAGGGCTGGATCACCGTATTTGCTCACGGGTGGGATCATTGGGTGACCAAGACGGGCACAGTCGGTGCTATAGGTGGGATGGGTTTTATCTCAGTCGTCATGTGTAACGTAGGTCTTCATCACTATTAGTGTGAACGCTATTTGCGATGTGCTGACTTGAAGCGTCTCCGATAGTTCGCAGGCACAAATATCGGGACCACCATCCTTCTTTGCCGAGTTATACAGCAATGGGAAACGATCCGCAGAGATAATGGGTTCATCATCACCGAAAGAACATTCTGGGCAACCGTCTACAGCATGGCGCTGGGAGTCAACTACGGTGCGTTCAGCACGGCGTTCAGCGCATCTCTGGCTGGTCTTCTCTGGCGAGACATTCTTGCCAGGAAGCACATCCACGTCAAGGCCTCGGACTTTGCACGGGTGAATCTCAAGATTATTGCAGTGGCAATGGCAGTCGGCTGTGCTGTCCTCACAGGCGAAGTGTATATTGTCAGAGGCAAATCCGCGTACAAGCCTTCACAATAAAGAAAGTTTGCTTTTCGATGTGACAAAGCATGGTAGCTATGCGCTGAGCAGGCCACAGAACGCCCATATTCCGCAAAGCAGCCGCGCCTGACACAATAGCCTCTCGAACGACATTCATGCTTCTCAGAAATCTCTGCTTTCCTCGTCCACATAGTCACGCCCAGAGAGACTACTCGCCGCCCAAGCATTATCTGAGAAGCCACCTACCGCCGGAATCTGTTCTGGCATATCCATCGTCTCCCAGGCTTCCAAGTTCTGGTGGAGCGATCTGCTGGTCAATGGACTCGTCATAAGGACCTTGAATGTGCAACGCCCTTCCAGTACCGTCCGTCTTGAGAGCTGGATGAGCGAGTCAGCAATGTACTGCGTCTCTGCTCTCCAACCGGACTCTTCGAATTCGGTTATGCTGTCCAGGATGCAGAAGAGGACGATGCTTTTCGGTAGTTGAAGGACTAGGTCCTCGAAGACTGACCAAAGCGTCATTGAGTCAGTCAGATCAGCTAGATGGACCGCTCTGTTCAGTCGATGGAGCTTGAAGTTCTCGTGTAAGCTGAGAAGCTCGCCGATGATGCTGCGAAGAAGTCCAGCCGGACCGGCGAGGCCATCGGTTTGGCTCCGCATATGCTCTGCACAGAAGAAGTGGAGAGGAATTGACCTGCACCCCGCCTGGTTACTATCGATCATTGATGTCTGAATCGTGCGCAGAAGCTTAGCGGCCACGAAACTAACCGCTGCGCTGCTCTCTCGCTCCGAGCAATTGCCATTGATAAGCAAAATAGCGCTAGCCGGCTCAGCCAGCCACGCGGTCAGCTGCTGTTCGGCCACGAGGTAATGCACTCGGTCTTGTACCTCGCGAGTTGTCGACCAGATTGCACCAAGGTTGTCCGCTATATCGGCTTCAGTTGTAGCTTGGTCAAAGCCAAGCGCCTCAAGCATCGAACTTCGAGCCTTAGCTTGCTTCCTCCGCTTCTCGGCCCTTGCCAACGCATCGGAAGGCCGGGGCGCCTGCTCAATGAGCACCTGCTGCCGGCTATCGACCTGGCTCGACAAGAAATCCGTCCACTCAGTTCTCAAATCAGCAGTAACGTCCGATCTGAACTGCCGAGCAACATCGCCTAAATATGACTTCAATTCCGACGATATGACCTGGCCTGTGTACGTGATGTGCGCATTGGTTCTCAGGTGTTCGAGACTGAGCTGATCTCGTGTGTTTTCGGCGACCTTCTCGACATCGTGCAGTTTGCGCCGGTCGCATGTCACGGCTAATTTGTCGAACTGTTGAGACAGCTTCTTGACATCGTCGAGGCTGTTGCGCAGGTCTTGTGCGTAGCTGTCTTGCTTGAACAAAGCTAGGGGTCCTTTCTCTACGCCCAAAGTCAGCACAACGCCGAGCGATCTGTATGGTCGGCATAACGGTAAAACTCACTTGCAGCCGCCCGCGTCAACTCTAATACGATCCACTGCAGGCTCTCAAACGTCTTCGCCATGAGCTTGCGCGAGCAGACATGCAAGTCTAAGTCCTCGTAGATGTCTAGCGTCTTCTCGGTGCACGATAGTGTGTCCGGTAACTCGAGCAAGGCGTCGCAGATCCAGTTCCTGACGTCCTTCAGCCTCGCCGCAGCCTTTGAGTTGTACGTCAGCAAGGTATGTACGGAGCCAGCTCTTTCAGCAACAGGACCTACTCGAAATATCAATTTGAGCCCACCGCACAGTACCGAAGCGTAATTGTTTTGGGTCGGCAACAGCCTAATCCACTGCTCAAATACAGCACTATGTTCGCCGAACCATCGCATCTTCTTAGTCAAAACGACCCAGACACCAGATCTCTCTGCTCGAGCTGTATGGATTTCGTCCACGGCTTGAAGTACCTCTTGCCAGCTATGCTTTGTCGACAAATCGAGGTCAACGCCCGTTCGGTACTTTGGCTTAGCATGGTCTTGATACGATTGAAGTGCTTCGAGGAACCTTTCTTCATGGTCCTTGAGGAACGCTTGTGTTTGGTCTCTTCTTGCAGTCAGCCTGCTCGTCGTGTGTACAGTATGTGGTGAGGGCATGGTCACCGACTTGATCTTCGTCTCTTCAACATCGTGCTGTTGCCATCCTCGGTCAACTGCGGCCTATGCTGATCAGAATGGTCTTGGTAGGTGGTCGTGATCGGTTGGAGTACCTTCTGCACCAAGAGGCTGGTGTTGAGGAGTGTCGAGTGCATGTTCAATGGCAGATCCGCTTTTCTCAAATACGACTCGATCGCAGAAGCCTTTAAGCTTTGCCTTGAATCTAGACTAGGGTCGGAGGTCATGGTGAGCCAGTATCAGAAGACTTTGGGAGTTTGGCAGTGGCTTGGGGCTGGCTCCCATCCGGGAGGGCTCTGTTTCTTCAACAAGAGCTCTCGATGATGTTGGTGGTTTATAGGTTCCACGCGCCCAGTTTTGCGATGTCGAGCGTTCGCGTACTCGCATTCAGATAGACAAGATGCAACACTTGTGGCGCAATGGCGTCGCAAGAAGGCAAACACATATGCATGACCCTGCAGCTACCCCTGTACATGCAGGCTCCGCCCCAACTCACTACGCGAGACTCGAGTAGGGTGCTCGATCCTCCATGGGACGCGACTGGATCTTTGTAGCCTACACGGAGGTCTCGTCTGCGGCGGAAGCGGCCAATCTCTACAAAGGGACTCACAGATGCTGCGGCGGAAAGAGTCTTCGAATATTGTGAGTACATGAAGCTGGAGTAATGTCGCTCATGGTGTCGCGGCTGATGCTCGCATAGCCGCATTCCACTTGGCGCATCCTATGCCCAATCATCTGGCCCCTTCGCATTATGGTACACCGCAGCGCACCCGCACGGCACTGCGGGCTGTACTTGTACTCCTCACACTATATTTGCAGAAGCCCACTGCTTTGGTACCCAGTTTCCTTTCTTCACATATGATCACACTGCACCACTTTTGTTAATGAAGCATTGCATGGAGTCATTGAGATCAGCCGTTGATGCTATTGCTTTCAATAACTGTCCATAGTCGTTGAGATAAGAAGCGAAGTAACGACGACTCAGATCGACCCGACCTGCAGACCCTGTGTATCAGCATCGAGATATCACAATGAATCGCGAGGAATGTGAAGCAGTTGTCGGAGCCGAAGACATCAGTAAGATTCAGCGCTCTATCGGCGCCTCCAAGCTGGACACGACGCCGGAAGTCCGTCCAGCGATCAACTCACCATGGCAACGCTCTCCAATCTCAACAGCAGCCGTAGTATCTAAAGAATGGAGTACCAGCGAAGAAGCCGCCCGGCCCGCCCCAAGTGCTTCGAATGAACAGCTGTCGACATGCAACGGAGCTACTCCAGCTGCACTCAGCAATGGCGCAACGGCAGCCGATGGCGGACTCACAACGTCGCCGTGTGACCCTCAGTATCAGCATGCCGTAAGCTCCCACTCACTTGACGGCCCGTCTTTGGAGCATAGCAACATATGCCTTACTCCGCAGCGCGATACTAGGCTGTACGTCGAGCATCTTCGGGTGTGCAATGAATGCCGGGAGCACGAGATAAAGATGTACGAAGCCGAGATCAGTCGACTGGAAGGACTTGGTTCCTCGTAAGTCACCTGAATGCAACTGAGCGTAGCCCATCGCGCGAGCTGACGACTGCAAGCACTGCCGTACACAGGGAACCACCTCCAGAGACATCTCCGAAGCCCGAAATCAAGCTCACAAAGATACCAGCGGGCGCATATCGCCGGCTGAATAACTGGCAGCATGACGAGACACGTGATGGGACCATATTGCTCCTGACGATCGATGGCGCGGAGTTTGGTATTCGCCGCAGCCATGACTTCGAGCAAGTTCCCACCGAGCTGGATGCAGCCGCACCTCATCCAGAAAATGCAAAGAATCCTGCTAGCGACGAGATCCCATTTCGGCTGATCTTTAAGTCTACAGACCTTCTGCTAATGTTGGAGAAGATCACAGACGAAGAGCTCCCCGCAGACCGACCAGTGCATGTTCGACCGTTCAAGTATCTGCTGGCCCATGAAAACAGGATCCGCGCAGCGCTGAAAGACCTCCAAGCAGCGTATGTGTCGACTCAAGCAAAGCCGGATGGCGATGGTACTCCTCAGTCTAAGCAGAATGGGGTTGTGCCGATGGTCCACCCATCAGTAACACCAGATGACAAGATATTGGGCGTAGAGGTCACGGAGCACAATGTGCGCTTGCTCGAGTGTCTTGTGCAATTTGTGGATGTAGAGATGGAAGATATCCGGTGCGTAAAGGAGGAGGTCGCGAGTGGAACGCTTACCCACATAAGCTTTGAGTACGTGCAACACCTATTTCGGCCCGGAGATCTTGTTTTCACGAGACCGGCCTCACATCACCAGCAGCATGAAGCACGTCGAGCATATCGCGTTCTATTCGTGACTGGAGGACGACCTCAATTCGAATCGTACCGGGAACAGAAGGAACAGAAGTATGTCTCAATCTACGACAAAGATCGAGGCGTTGATATTGGCGGCATTGAAGTTTTCCCGGAAGACATCATCAGTCAAGGTCTGCAAGGTAAAGCCACGAAGATGACCCCTCTTGTTCTCGATTGTTTTTACATTGATTTCGATGGATACTCTTACGGCCCACGATCACAAAGGTTCATCGTTCCCGAGTTCAGCGGCACGAAGAGGATTACAGAACTTGACGTGTACCCAGCGAATTTTGATCCAGACTGCGAAAAGGTTCGACATGCACTGCGCCGGAGGGGAAAGGACTTTGTTGAGTACGCCCATGGCACTCATATGGAGTACCACGGACGGACTTTGGCCGATAGCACAAGGATGCCACAGGGGCTGAAGAGGGATTATACTGCTTATTACTATCCCGAACAAGCACCAAAGCTTGAGATTACCCAGGTAAAGCCTGTGGCAGTCACAACTCATGGAACGCTCACTGACGGCTTGCTATAGGTTGACAGCGAGTGCATAGTCGACCAACAAGCAGCCATGGACCGATTCGCACCAACGCAAAAAGATGGACAGCAAGGCTTCACCAACAGCAATAAGCTGGGATTCCAGTCAGGCGTTATAGCCAAGCCAAGCAATCCTCACCCTGCTGAGACTTCTGATAGAGGCCCTGAGGACGCTACGAAAACCGAAATTTATGATGACAGCGCGTTTGACCTCAGCCTTCGATCGGCACTCCTGAGACGGACGCCACTGCTGACTGTGTCGAAAGACATCGATGAAGAGCAACTAGAACTGCTTCCTTTGAGGCTGTTTGGTTATGCTTTGCAGAGCCGGAAGTGGTACGCATTCAACGTCTTGAACCTGTCGAGACCTGTGACTCTACAAGATACAGATACACCAAACGCTTTTGACGACCTCGTTTTGCCGGAAAAGCACAAGAAGAGTATACAAGCCCTCGTCAGCCATCAAGTCCGTGGATTTCGAGTACAGTCTACGACTGGTGGTGACAGCTATGATACTGCGAAGGGAAGTTCCACCTTCGACCTCATACATGGTAAGGGCAGAGGCCTTATCATCCTTCTACACGGACCGCCCGGTGTTGGTAAGACCAGTACGGCCGAAAGCGTTGCCATCCAGCTCAAGCGGCCTCTCCTGGCCATAACATGTGGCGATCTTGGCACAGACTCTGCTACCGACATCGAGAATAATCTCGAGTCTTTCTTCGAACTGGGAGCCAAATGGGGTTGTGTCATCCTCCTGGATGAAGCAGATGTGTTCCTGGCCCGGCGTGTGACTGGTGATGTGAAGCGCAACAGCCTCGTTTCTGGTAAGCTGCTCATTGTTGTGTGCCCCTGCACTGGGCTGACAGCCTCTAGTCTTTCTCCGACAAATGGAATACTACTCTGGCGTTTTGATCTTGACCACCAACCGAGTAGGCGAGTTTGGTACGTAAGCTATCGAGTGTGTCCTCCGTGCGAGTATCGGCTAATCTTAGTCTCGATTGTAGACGAAGCTTTTGTTTCAAGAATTCACATGAAGCTGCACTTCCCAACATTAAAAAGGATTCCAACAATGCAGATCTGGGATATGAACATTCGTCGTATCAAAAGGACTGATCTCAACATCGACGTTAAAGCCAAGGGCATCCGCAAGTTTGCCGAAGAATACTGGGAGAAAAACGAGGATGAGAAACTGGCAGGTCGCCAATGGAATGGCAGACAGATCAAGAATGCTTTCCAGACAGCTGTCGCACTTGCTTACTGGGAGCACGAGGCCGAAAAGGCACAGGGGAGGGACCGTGGCAGACCCGTACTCAGGAAGAGCCACTTCGAAGATGTTGCGAAGACGAGTCTTCACTTTGATGACTATATGGATAAAGTCTACGGTGCTCTGATGCCAAATGGCCGCCGGAGCAAGGGCGCTTATACCAGGGAAATGGAGAAGATGAGGTTACGGTATGACGACAACAGTGATGAGGAAGTCGAGCGGGCTGAGCAGAGGTACCCTCTGCCGCAAAGAGGTGCGCCACCGATGGCCAAAGCGCGGCAACAAGTGTCGGCGGAGAGTGCGAGGCTGGCGGAGCTGGAACGGAAATTAGGTGAGTTTGGTGACCGTTGAGAAGTTGCCGATGGTGTCTATGGCTGACTATTTCTTGAAGCTGCCTTCGAGAACGCACAGACTGCTCCAGTTTCGCGGACCACGGAAGTATCGAATAAGGCGGGCAAGGAAGATGATGACAATAACGAGGATGAAGAGGATAGCAGTAGTGACGACGAGTGACCGATGCGTCGAGCATGGACGACAAAACCTCTCCGTTCCGATTTGGCCATAGCGATAGCGCAGTGAGATATTGGGAGGTATAGAAAGCATGCCTGTGTGCTAATGCCCGGCTTCTTACGAGGTGTGAGTTGTAAGACGAAATGTCGGTCGCTTGAAAGGACGAGTGATCACTCGACCAGAGCACATGGCATCGTGTCATGATACCACACGTGGTAAATCGGACTTGAGTGTCGTGCGAAAGTCTCCTATGGTTAAAGTGCTGCGAGTTCTGGCATGAATAGCCTGCATGTAGGCCCTGAGCATGGGTCGCAGCACCGTTCAATTAGCAGATACATCACTGCACTGAGCCAGCCTACTTCACATCCTCCTCAATCTTCTTCACTCCAAAGAAGTAGTTCCCCCACCCTTCACTCCCACTAACCTCCTTCCACCCGACTCCAGGCACATACACCACGCCCTGCACCCGCCACCCCAGCCCATCGCTCGTACTCAACTCCTTCTGGCTTCTAGCCCAGTCCCGCAGCTCCTGGGGTTGAATGTACTGATTCCAGTCGTGCGTACCCCTGGGCACCATCCTCAGCACATCCTCCGCCATGAACTTCGTTGTGAACCAGCTGACCGGGTGGCGAGCGATGGTAGACCCGATAAGCCAGCCGCCGGGTTTGAGGTGCTTCAGACAGGACTCAAGAAAGGGTGCTGGGTTCTGAATGTGCTCGGCTACTTCGAAAAGCGTCACCACATCGAACAGCTGCTGTTGCGGTCCAGTGTGCTTGCCCAAATCCTCGATGGCCGTGTTGATGTAGCGCAGCCTCCCGTCCTCTATCAACAGCGGATCATGCCTCTTATGTTTCTCCGCGACCGCAATACACTGCGGCGTAGGATCTATCGCCGTCACGCTGTCCGTACCCCTCATCCTCGCTGCCGATTCAGCGAAGATCCCGCCGCCGCAGCCTATGTCTAGGTATCTGAGCTTCTCATCCGGGTGTCGGACTTCTTGCGCGAGACATCTTCGGATAAAGTCATGCCGTAGTGGGTTCATGAGGTGAAGGAGGCGGCTGGAGCCATGGGGGTCCCACCATTCGGAGGCGAGGGCGTTGAAGTGCGAGACTTCGGTTGCATTGACGGAGCTTTGGGCGGCATGGGGTGCTCCGGCGGTCGCATAGTCTCGTCTGGCGGAAGTGATGGGGGTGTGGTGGGTGAGTGTTGATGCTCGGAGGAGGGTTGGCGTAAGAGCTTCGGAGATGGCGGCTCTGCGGAGGGTGACGGGGAGCTGAAGAAGGCGTGTCGATGTCAAGGACGCCATCCTCGTATAATTGCTGGAAAGTGGCGTTTTAATATCAGCAAAGGTAAGGTCTGCACGCTGAAAGATCAATCTCCCGAAGGTGAAGGTGCCTTTGCGGACGGAAGACACTCGGCTGAGGTTCGGACTTCAACGATGCCCGAGAACTCCAAGGACTTCTCCTCTCCTCTTCACGCCTCAATGCGATTGTCGTCTCCTCGTACCTTTACTAGCCCATCAGCACATGGATTGGTCATGGCTGTCATGTTCATATACTGGTTCAGATGGCTCGTGTATCGCATGATTGACATATAAGTCCCTGGACACATGCCGGGCCATGTGGAACAAGACAACAGCTCTCTCATGGCTTAGGGGCATACCGGCGCATCAGTAACTCTATGGACTGGTCCGATATCTACCCATGATATCTACAGAGATTAGAGTGTGAGTTCGGAGGACAGTAATCTCTCGCGGCTGTATGAGTGGATTGCGAATCGATGAGAAGGTCGCCTTGTCTGGCTGTTGACGGTCATGCCCGAAGTATCCCGCTTACTATGGTCTTTTCATTGCCCTTTCTGGCACCACTTTGCCTTGCAACACTGTGCATAGCATGTCGCTAATCACGTGGCTGGTAAAATAGGACAAAGGTTTCAGCCTGTAGTCCAAAAGCAGGAGAACTACATCTGACGTATCACATGTGCTTGCTTCAAGGCAGCATGAGAACGTAGAGCATGTTGAGCGCAACGGTGAGAAGGACCCGACCTCTCTCGAACCAAGCATGCAATGCTCTTCCGCGGTGGCTTTGAGCTGGACAATG
>Ga0058704_10000864_pt1 | contig 14777 bp, 11 predicted proteins | sample AgamicMgSfe_FD_71363 | JGI IMG/M metagenome (GOLD analysis project Ga0058704, IMG submission 71363) | Agave microbial communities from Guanajuato, Mexico - Mg.Sf.e | ecosystem: Host-associated > Plants > Phyllosphere > Phylloplane/Leaf | place: Guanajuato, Mexico | collected 2012-05-30
GGGAGGGGCAAACATCGAGGCCAGTTATATTAGGTACACACTGATCGGGATCATTTTCTGTACAGACTCGATTGAAGACTCAACAGAAAGATATCTAAGGTATGTAGGTACACGTACCTTACCCATAAATCACCTGATGACAGGTCTCGCTGGGCACAAGTCATTCGAACTCCACCCTCGTCACGGAGTGGCCCGTACAGAAAAAGTGTATGCCGCCAACCTATCGAAGGCTCGCGGTCGAGCAGCAACGACGGACAAGCCATCGCCTCCAAGTAGCGGTACGCATGGGGACGAATCGACTATGCAAACCAATGAACCCTAGGTAAGTAGGTACTTCCAATGATGGTGAAGACATCGGTGAATGAGTCGGTGTGCTTCATCAACAGCGATAGATCCAACCTTCTTCTCGTACCGGCATCTGTGGAGTACATGTACAGTACATGTACTTTACTTGTGCCGCCGGTGGTGCCCCGCTGTTGCCATCCATCGAACGTAAGCGGCGGCCCACTTTTCAGGGCTCGAATGTTTTCTTTTCTTGGGAAGACCGAAGACCCGCTGTCACCGTCACATTCCAGGTTATTATCACATGGCGGCAAGCCACATGCGTTTTACAGGCTCATCACAAAAGAGTTGATGAGTACCTAAGGTAGGTACCGCCGTTCTCGGCCCAGCACGTCTGTAGCACGCTGCGCGCGATCCACAGTACGGTCCAAGCAGCCTTCGGCAGTATAGATCGCTTGTGCAGCTCCCTTGGACGGTAACACGGTTATTACACACAGGACCGCGAAGGATCTTCATGCTGCGTGCATGAACGAGTTCCGAGTGCTGTGACTCTGTGAGGAGATCGTGATCGCTGTCTCGTCAACGGAGGCTTGTCCTGACTCCTGGCCGGAGGTGCTCATAATCCGCTGAGCAGGAATGGTGGAGCTCATACACCTCCGGACGTCGCTTGGCTCATGGCAATCCTCTGACTGTAGGGACTGAGGCTGCGCTTCCGTTCCGCGTGGTCTGGTCCAGATGGTTGCCTTACTTCGTCTTGCTTTCTCGACGAGCTCGAATCTCTGAACGGGCTGCGTGATCGCCATCGTCCTCGATCTCGCATTCCTCCCCCGTCAACGTGATCCATATCGCGGGAAGATGCTGGACTCCTGGACGACGATGTTCGGGGATGTGGAGACCGAGAACGTAGTCTCCTCTCTGATGGGTGCCTTTCGGAGGAGACTGATCTCACGGCCGTGCCACGAGGTCGCCGAGGGTTAGCCTCATGGCCCGATCTTCGATTTGCCGAAGGCGGAGGTGATCGAGGAGACCTGGTCGAGATCGTAGCGATAGAGTCACCAGAGCTGGAAGACACCGATCGTGCTCGGCTCTCTCTCACAATCCTATCTGGAGAGCGTGCGACGCCGTTGCTATATCAATGTTAGCACATGCGGATCCGAGACGTCGTGTAAGTACACGCCGTACCTTTGCCCCTTCCAATCGGGCACTTCGTTGGAGACAGTGGGAGCCAACTTGGGGTTCAGAAGCTGCTGGGTTCGTGACGGTCTCGAGACATACGGTCGCTCCTGCTGTGCCGCATCGCATTCGTAGCTATAATGTCCTACGCGCGATGAGTTTGTGCTGATTTGAACGAAGCCCACGGATTGCCTTTACCTCGTTTCAGACATTTCTGACAGAGCGTGGTCGAGCTGGCTTTGGAGGGCCCACCCGATCTATAGCGATTCATGACTCTGTTGAAGGCATGGTCTCTACTGCGTGATAGTGTGGTGAGGAAGTGACTTTGGAAAGTCGACATGTACGGGTGAGTGTTTATACTGTGCTATGTCACGGGTTCAGCCCTACGGTCTCCACCGATATCCGCCAAGGCTGCGCTTAGTGCCGCTAGGCGCACGGCTTGTGGCTTCTCTTTCGACATCTCATCACCAACACCGACCAACGTCAAACCACCACCATACCTGGCGCTGAGTGAGTGCGCCTGTCTTCACCACCTCGCCGCCCTCTCCATATCGCTGCCGTCGTGGTCCACAACATCACACAGAAGCCGCTGGTTCCGAGCCTCCACCGCAGCCGCACGTGCGGGCGAACCTTACGCAAACGACAGAAGCTCGATGTGCTCCTCGCAGGATGTCCATGTACTTGGCCTCCAAATTGCAACAACTTTTCCTTGAGCCGCCAGTTTCCTGAGACCTTTCGGTACACGTTTAGTCAATCTCTTCACCGTACGGCAGCCCCTAGAGCTTGCCAGACTCAGGAAACAGCGGCTCTTGGATCCCGTCACTCCTTTTACGGCTACGTTGAGTCCGCTGTCACCAAGTACAGCCCAACTTGGAAATCATGGCGACACAGCCAGCAGCCTCGAGAGTCGAAAAGCCTTCTTTCGCAAAGGTATGCGCCGCCACCACCGCGCGCGATCTCATGCCCGAAGACAATCGCGCTGATCTTCAGCAGATCGCTGCTTCCGGCCTACCCCCACCAAGTACTCAACAAACCCACAATAATAACGTCAATGATTCGTACAAACATGGGATAACTTCTGCGCCGCGAACGAACGCAAGCATCGGCACTCCTGCAAACGGGATGGCTCAAAGAGGCCTTCAGATCCAGCCGAAGAAGCTTGTGCAGCTCGCCGCGAAGAACTTGAAAGACTCCGACGCGAATGCCAAGAGTGGGTTAGAGGTGCATGTGCACGACGCGGATGGGATGTCGAAGAAGTCCCAGGATCTGCCAGCAGCAGAAGGCTTGCTTGCGCCAGGAACGTCCGACGATGCCCATACTCAGGTATCCTCTTCCAGCGACTCCGGTAAACCACCGAGCCTTGATGGCAAGAGCGTGGCTTCCGGCACCACCTTCGCTCTGGACGAGAAAGAGTCACTTCGACCTGACGACAGCGCCAGTGCCAAGGCAGCCGAGGATGAAGATATTTTCTCTCCGCCCACTTCTCTTCCACCTGGGTCGCACATAGGGTCTGAAGAGGGTGTACGTGCATTTCGCGACCAGCTGCGTGAGATATCATCGATGGAGCCACCACGGCGTAGCATAACTCCGCAAGCGTTCACTCCTTGTTCCGGTTCGAATCAGGGGGTCCTGTACGTTCCGCCACCAGGCCCTGGAATAGGTCTTGTGCCGGGGGCTATGCGATCTACCAATGAGAGCACCAGCAACGTGGACGTCCAACCCGACACGAAGCTGCTAGAGGCGCTGGAAAGCCCCCGTGATCGCATCTGGGTGTTGAAACTTGAGCAGGACATCTACGATTTCGTCAAAGATGCGAAAGAGGCTTCCTTGAATCTGCCACAGTGCAATGCCTATCACAGGATGCTGGCCCACAGGATCGCCGATTATTACATGTTAGGTCATATAGTGGATGACTCCGCTTCTGCTGTACGACTCTTCAAGACACCCGACTGCCGGATTCCACCGCCCCTGACCGGAATCACAACTCCTTCAACAGCAGCAAGCACGCCACCCCCATCTGCACAGCCGATGAAAATCCTGCGCCGAGGTGTAGACGGTGGGCCTGCCAATGCCAATGGGTCAGGCTTTCCGTCAAAGACGAATTCCGAGGACGGGGATGATGATGGTAAGCCGAAGCCACCGCCGTCACGTGAGGAGAAGGAGGCGCGCTATGAAGCTGCTCGTTTGCGCATCATGGGCTCCGCCAAGCCTGTAGACTCGTTGGAGGAGTTCAGAGCGAAAGACGATTCACGCTCCAGTTCTGCAGCAGGCAAGAAGAAGACCAGAAAGCAGCGTTCGGACAGCGATGACGGATTCGAGGCTCGTTCGGCATACAGCGCTTACTATACGCAAACGTACAGCGCGAATGGTCTTCCGGCGCCTTCTTACGGCTACCAAAGCTTCAACGAACAAGCACATGGTCCCCCACAATCGCAAGGTTATGTACAGGGTCAGGATTCGAATGTGTCTACGCAGCAATTCGCCGGTCAATCTGCTGGAGGCATGGCATGGAGTGGTCAAGGCTTTGCTGCCAGCAGCGATCCTCAGCAATGGGGCCAAGCCCAGCACCAGCAGTCTCTCTATGATCTTTCCAGCGACTTCCAGCGAGCAATGGCTCTTCAGGCGCAAACGCCCCCGATGCAAGCCCCGACCCCGCATATGTCGGCCGGCTACAGCACTGGCTACCAACCCCAGTACTATGGGCACCCGCAGCCATGGCAGCAACCAGACTACCAAATGTCGATGCAGGCGCCTCAGCCCGGCTATGGACCACCGCCGAACTATGTGAATCGACCATCATCTTCCTCAAGCCAGGCTCATGGACTCCAGCCATACGCTTACGGACAATTACCTAGCCAAACGTTTCCAGGTAGGCCGCCGAACAGGCTCGAACACCCTCTGCCAGGTAGCTACAAGAGCAAGCACTTCAACCCTCAGAGCCAGTCATTCGTCCCGGGGCACACCAGCAGTCCGAGTCTGCAGCCATCTGCACCACCAGGACCGTCTCCGAGCGCCACGGGTTACGCTGGATCATTCGCGATGCCAAGTCCGTTGCAACGCCAGGCCTCCTCGCACTCCCACACATCCACGTTCGGCTCTCCACACCACTCCACTGCCGCTATCGCTCAGCCGATGATGCACCCTCTCCCTCAACCTGTGTTCCTACGTCAACCTTCGCCGAGCATGCCGCTGCCACCCAAGCCAGGCCAAACACCCCCGAAACCGATGACCCCGCAGTTCGCGCCTCAAGCACCACAAGGGCCGGCCAATAGCCCCAGCAGCATCGCCAAGTGGGGCGCACCGTCGTCGCTACCCGCCAAACCGCCCCCGCCCGCCGCCGAGCCGTACGATCCTGCTCGCTATCCGCAACCTCCGCGACAGCCTTCCTACAGCACCGCGGCCTCCGCCCGGCTTCCGAACGGAGGCATGCCCAGCTTCGGTTCGATGCCTCCTCCCATGGCCGGCGGGATAGCTGTGAACGGGTCGGGCGGACAACCCGGACGGCGGGTGTGACGACGTTTCTCTGGCGGCGGTTGGTTGAGTGTGCCTGCAGTTTTCTTCTTTTCACGAGTATGTAGTATCATTCCGGACGAACGGAAGCGGATGCAAGAGTTTTGACGCGATGATCGTGGTCTCTTTCTCTCAAGGCATGCGTAGTTTTAGCATCTGCGAGTACGATTAGCCTGTCGTTACGATGAAAAAACTCTCGTTTTCTTGTCTGTGACATGATCGCTTCATTATCCACTCTTTACCTAATCCCAGTGATCTGCAGGTCCATCTCCTCTGTTAACGGACGACGCCAGGCTGGATCGAGGCGGAGTCCCTTCTGGTGATGGTTCCCCATTGACCGCCGGTCCCGCAGCGATGACAGCAAAGAAATGATGGTTGCTCGAAGGAAGGGAGTAGGTATGTATGTAATGGCGGTGTGGACTCGAAGACTGCATGTGGTTTCGAACAGAAGGTGCCTCATCAGCAAGTACCAGTAGGATCGTGAAGTGTGCGGGCAAGCTGTGGGTTTCCACTGTGCGTACACGCGTAAGCATCGTGAGCCAGCGCTTCGTCCGGGTTGAGATTGACTTTCATGGACGCAAGCACGAGGAAAGCCAGGGGTTTGAAGAAGGGGCGATGTGAACGCATCAGGTAGCCCTTCGACTTGCCATGATAACCATTGGTGTTGGGGAAAGCATGGGTGATACATTGCCCCCCGTGGCAGTTCCTCGAAGGCACCAAGGGATGAGAGTACTTGCCAGCGTCGACGGAAGTAGCCGAGGTAGTCACATCTATACGGCTGGGGAGTTCCTTGTATGCCGGCTGTAAGACAAACACATACCTCCCCACTCATTGATCATGTTCACATCATACGCAGCCGGTCGATCTCGAACGGGCGGATGGCGGACAAGTCACGAGGGTCTTATACCTATGCACATACGAATCGGTCACGCGCGAGGGACACGGCGGATCAAGAGGAGGGACGAAACAACGATACTGAAGATCCCTAGCAAGTGAAATCTGCAACAGGCGCCGTAACTCCATGCAAAACTCCCACCGATGAACAACATCCTGGGATACCCTCAGTCAAATCCTCCTACGAGTCCTGGTGACTCTCCCATCTGCATCCGCTCATGGCCGGACTGCAGCTGCCATAGCGGCCTCCATTAGGTCCATCACCATTACCTTTATCGCGAGTGTCAGTATGGTTTCAGCTGGAAGACGCCGAGACGAAAGAACACTCACCAGTGACAGATCCGTCCGTTCATGCACTCGACCGTGCCGTCCGGATTCCTCTCCCGTCCCACACCGCGGCGCGTGCGACGTCCCACCGCCTCTTCGGGTCCGAGATGGCACATCAGCACCAACTCGATCAAGTCCATGACCCAGGCGCAGAAACCCGACGGCAGGACGTCGCTCAATCGGGTGGGCAGCGCACCCGGCATGGACTGCCGTCTCACCTGCTCGAACAGTTGTCTTCCCTCGGCGTCGACGAGCGAGTCGAGGGCGTTGTAAAGACGCGCCTCGAGCTCGTGGGCGTTGATGGCCCGGGTCTCCGAACAATCCAACACCGTGGACCCCATCGATCGGTAGGCGATATATGCCAGAGGGTGGGCGGCGAGCGGGGCGAGACGCGCGGTGTCCGGTCCAGCGCCTTGCGTCCAGCTGTTGGCGAGACCAGTGTCGTTGTCGTCGCCGTCGAACAAGCGTCCGACGGGTCTCATCCTTGGTCCGGTGAGATCGCTCCAGTAGCGTGCATCCAGGACCCGGAGCAACTGGTCCTTGTCCACAATGGCGGCCCGATTCGGCAGGCCCCCGTACATGTCCATGACTTGGCGCTCATGGGCGATGTAGTCGGTGCGAGAGCATGCCAATTGCCCGGAGTGGTATTGGTCCCGTCGCCTCTCGAGCAGGACGCGGGAAGGGAGGCTCTCCTGGCTCAGGGTCCCGTCAGAATCAGCCCACCACAGAGGACCGGAAGTCGATCGTGCGTCGTCGACGCACGTCCAGAGAGCTGGCAGCAGCTCGTCGGCCAGTGGATGGAACCCATCGTCCTCGTTGGACGGTAGCTGGGGTTCGTCGTCCTCGTCGCTGTCGAGGTCGAGGTCGTCGTCCTCGTCGCTTTCCGACGCGACAGGCCCGCGGTACACGTCTCGGCGACATAATGGACAGCTCTTGGCTTCCATCGCCCACCTTCGCAGGCAGGTGTGCCCGAAGACGCAACGGTGGCTCCTTGGGACGTCAAGCCTGTGGGCGCGCACGGGGCGGTGGCTGGCCGAGTACGGATCTTGGCATATCGCGCATTCGAGGTCGATGCCCCTCTTTTCGAGGTAGCGATGCGGGACCATACGGTTGCCCAATTCCAGCATGTAGTCCAGCTGATCCGGGAGATCCTGGAGACGGGTCGTGACGGCAGTGCTGGACAGGTTGTTGTTGGCTGCCATCTTGCTGTTGGTTGGACGAGATGGGGGAACCTGGTTTCTTGTCTTTGCGTCTTGCTGTTAGTTGGACGAGTTATCGTGAGGTCTGGCAAGTCTCACCAATGGCACGAGGAGCAGCGTTGGCCCTGAAGTGCTTCGGATGTTCAGGGGGATATGGTGGTCAGGGGAACTTGGTTCTTGTCTTGTCACTTGCGTGATAGACTTGGTTGGTTGATTTGGGTACTTGAGGCTTGCGTCTGATTGTATGTGAAACGTATGCGTATGATCTTGTCTTGAACGCGTGTGGGTAAAGAGGAGTGCAGATATCAACGTTCTCAAGAGGTAGATGGTTGTTGGAATCAGGTAGCAAGGCGGACGAGCAAGAATATATGCGCAAGCTCGCCCAGCTCTCTGCAGCATCAACAATACGAGAAATGTCCTCATCTCTGTCGCAACGACATCAACCAGAGAAAATTTGTCCTCATCTCTGCCGCAACCACATCAACCAAGGAAACGGATTGTCCTCACAGCAACCCAATGCATTGGGTTTGGCGTGGGAGACCCTGAACCGGTTCGCGATGTGATCTAATGCGGTTTTGGTTTGGTTTACGTGATATTGGTATCTGGTCGATAGGGTATTCTGTAGCACTTCGCACCCCAGAGCACGATTGCTGCAACTCAATCGTAGCTAGCATGATCAATCACTGTATGGTTGTAGCATTGTTGCCCTCTCAACCGTCCAATGCCATGGTCCCTCGAGACGCTTGCCTGCTTCCTGTCGGCCGTCAAGAGTGGTACGCAACTCGCCATGGCGCATTCGGAACAACCCGATATGAGTCGAACATGCGACGACCGCGATCGCGGGCTCCACCGCTTCGCTGCATGGCAACGTCCATCAATGCCGTGTCAACAATGAGAGGAAGCAAGCCTGCTGAGGTATCCACGGCGGGCGTTCAACACGTTGCATCTCTTGCTCATCGTGTTATGGAGAATGTCTTCATCATCGACTCTGGGGGTTGTCATGGTAAACTCGCTTCTTCTTAACTTCCTCCACACCCTCGTCGCCATCCGCTTCCAATCTTTGGAATTTCTGGACCATGTCTTCGAGAGCTTCGTCGGCGTTTTGTCGGAATTTGGTAACTTTCATGATGTTCGCCGCGGTCATGTCGTTGATGTCCTGTCCTTTACCCCGAACTTTCGCGATTGTGCGCGCAGTCATAGCGAAGCGCATGTCCTTAGGTCCATCCACGAGCTCCAAAATAGCGGACTCCGCCTGATCCTCTTTTATGGGCTCGATGCGCAGTACTCGCGTATAGCCACCGGGCCTGTTGACGTATCGTTCTCGCAGGGGTCCAAAGAGCTTAGGCATTACGGCGTCCGGTGTCTGCCCTGGATTAGCAGCTGTACTTCGGTAGCTTCACGTTTGATTGTGGACACACGAATAGAAAACTCTGTGCCTTCTTCCGACTAGCCATCGTGTTCCTTTTGGCCAAAGAGATCATCTTTTCCGCCATACGCTGTGCTTCCTTTGCCTTGTGCCATGATGTCGATATCGACTCGTGCTCGAGCAGCGAGGTGACTAGATTTCGGAGTAGCGCTCTTCTATGTGCTGAGTCGCGCGAGAGATGTCTGTACTTGACATGTCCGCCGGCCATGATGGGTCTAATACGAAGTGAAAACAAGTGCTGCTGGCAAAGAAAGTGGTAACAGGTCACGGATGGTTACTGCTGAGGTCGGAAAGCATCTCCTTCGGGAAGTAGCGAGACTTGGCACATTCAATGCCGGACGACACATGCAAACGTCTACTCATTCCCCAACAGCTACAAGCGCGCATTCTGCCCAGTTTACCGAGGAAAGCCTATTCGGATAAGGTCGAGCAGCGGCAACGGGTCGACTACTACGTCTCTGCACAGTTTGCGCCCGCAATGGGCTTCACCACAGGCCTTGTAAGTCTCCCGACCGCAACAACTCCAGCCAGTCCGTCCTCTGACTTGCCGCGCTAGCTTGGCGGATTTACACTCACGACGACGGTCCTGTATCTCTCGCTATCATTACACACCCGCAACCGAGTCTACCAATCGGCACTGCTCCATCAACAGTCCGTGGTCCTAAACAACGTCGTGGAACCGCTGCCACCACCCCCTCCACCCACAAGCCGAGAAGTGCGCGCGGGAGTTCTCGAGTCGGCGAGGGATCGATGGAACGCAGAACTGGAGCGGGGCTTGAAGCAGGTGTACACGACGGATTGGGACGCTGTGCGGAATCAAATGGAGGAGGGTGTGAGCCGAGTATGGAGACGGGCCTTTGAGAAAACGAGGGAAGTTGCTCCGGATCCGCCGAAGTCTGCATGAAGATTGCACCAGCTACGCGCGGTAGATGCTGTGAAGAACGCCTGCTTCAGCACCTTCGACGAGGATAGCCTAGACTGCGAGCGGTCCTACATCCCTCATGAGCATGATAATACCTTGAGCTCCAGTACGGAGCTTGTCAATGAAAGCACTTTCAGTCTCTTCAGGCGACATTCAGTCCCCCCGGACCGTCGACAAGAGATCGGGCAGCCAGCGTGCGCGCATTGATCGCAGGAAGGTGACAAAGTGGTCCTTGGACCTGTGATACGAAGCTGGGCTTGCTTCCAAAACATCTATGAGCATGAAGCATTTGCTCAAGCGAGTGGTGTCCATACCGTAATCCAATCTAGACGGGCTCTTCACATGGATCACAGAGCTGTCTTTATTCAGTCAAGTCATTGCACGTGGACTGCAGCTTACGCCCTGTGCAATCGCCCGTCACCAGAGAACATGCTTACTTGCACAGCCATTGCACGCCTGTGTACGAGCCCATGGTTCATACGAATGAAAAGCTTCTGTCTACGCAACGTTTCATTCTGGCCCAAAATGCACAACCATTGCAGCCTCAGACAAGTCGAGTGATGGACTGTCCACCATAACGTCCTGCACTCGCCCATCTAGATGAGGCGAATCGATAGGCGCTCTCTCCCATGTTGTGTCATACTGGGACAAGTGTAAGAGTTCACATTCTGGGACTCGCCATGTCTAGCCGCTTACATCTCGTCTTGTATAACCCTATCTATGTCGTTGCGTGCCTTGTTGCGTGATGTCGACCAAAGACTCTCAGCAGTGACTCAAAGGGCGCACGACGAAGCAGCATCGGTTTGTCATGTGTTGCACAGAGTCCATGACACCCGGCGCACACATGCTTGCAATCGACCAGTCGAAGACATTTCCGAACAGCTGGCAATACTGACTGACACTTCGTGGCGGAAACAACGCATAAAAGGAGTATGAGTTCTGCTTCGTACATAGCGATGCGATGCACTCAACAGACGCAAAACTTGATATGCGTCATCGAAGGAAGGGCACAGATTCAGAAATTGGATTGATCATGCGAATACTTCCACTTTCGTGTACTCGTATTGCTATCCGTGCAAGTCGCTCCTGGCCAACGCCGTGAAGTTACGAACTATTGACCGAACCAGCTTATGCATCCTCGACAACCGCCGTCTGCAGACCCTTGGGGTTCTTGACGTTGACAGCCTGCACGTATGAGTACAGCTTCTCCTTGGCATCCTCCTCATCGTTACGCTTGCGCGATATCCGGACGCGAAGTCGGAACGGGACACCCTTGATACCGGACTCCCAAACCTTCTTGTTCAATTGCGGGTCGAGGCGGACGTCGGATGTGCCCTGTCAAACCGTAACATCAGTACCACGCCAAAGGAGGACATCCAGCTGCGACGCAGTTGCAATAGCACGGAACACATACCATCGCCTTGGTAGCAAAAGCCCGGATCTCCTTGATGGCGCGCGGCGCCCGCTTCTTAAAGCTAACGCCATGGACCTTTTTGTGACGTTAGATGTATGCCTCTTGTCTCAGTCTTCCGCCCGATGCCAGCATCGCACATCCATACCACAAGGCGTTTCCGCCGTGTGATGTAGATGTAGATGACTGACCATCCATGGACTTCATCAAACTGAACGTACTCTCTTGTGCAGGTGGATGGTGTATTCTCTGGCGACGACATCCTCGATGGCGCTGCGACCTTGACCGGTCTTGCCGGCGGATGGCTTGTTCGACTTGGCCTGGTTCGGCATGTTAGAGGGTTGGGCGACGGGGAGGTGGTGTGGTTATTGTCGTTGGCGCTGCAGCTGTCGCAAAGTCCGCGGATGCATGTTGAATTTGATGGAGCTTTGTGTGGGTGAAGTCTTGGCACTATATTGGCCTGAGGCATTCAGTCTAGCCGTCTTTGGCAACAACCCTGAGCCTCTCGGAAGTGACATGATGGTTGGGTTAGTCCGTTTCGACTACACAATCACTTCATTGCGGATCCATTTGTACGCCTCATACCTCTTCCACGCCGTCCATACACCTCTTCCAACCTATTCCAATGACATAAGTCCTCCGATGCGGCGCGCAGTCATCCAAAATCTGCGTACCTTCCGACGGCCAACTCCTCGTAAAGCGCTCAAGCAACTACGCAACTCCGGCGTCCCCTACAATGCTTCATTCCAACGATCGATAGGGTCAAGGAACCCACAGCCACTCCAATCGTCTATGCGACTCCCACGGCGATTCTCGGTACCAGTAGCATTAGGTGTGGGTGCGGCAGCAACATATTATGCCTTCCAGCAAAGGGCTCCTGAACCAGCCACGGGAGCCTCACCTACTGTGAGCAGCGTAGCGTCAGAGCCGAGTAGAGGGTACAGCGCCGCCACCGGAACAGCTTATGCAGCGTCATCGAACACGCCTGGGGCCGTTCTCGGCTCTGGCGAAGTGCCGGACGCTGTTCGGAAGGCGCTGGTTGTAGACCAAGGTCAACTCTATACCGCCGAAATACCGGCCGATCAGCCGATTAGCAAGCAGACAGACTCGTCTGGTCGCAAGGTGCTGGAGATGCTGACGCCGGAGCAAGCGACTGCTAAGCTGCGCACCAACGAGGAGAGCTATCTGGTCGGCAGAGGAGAGGGCGTGGTACGCTACGATGTCGTGCAAATACCCAGTAACGATCCGATCGAGGACGACCACGTGGAGAAGATTGTGGAGGTGCCTAGCACGATTGCTGCGGCCGAAGATGGCAAAGCACGTTCGGATTGGATGTTCTGGGGCGTCTTTGACGGTCACGCTGGCTGGACGACGTCGGCGAAACTACGGCAGACACTGGTCTCATACGTCGCGCGAGAACTGAACGCAATGTACAAGACTGCGCTCCAAGATCCGAAGCTTACATACCCAACCGCGGATGCCGTCGACGACGCGATCAAGAAAGGGTTTGTGAAGCTCGACAACGAGATCACGCAGGATTCTGTGCAAAAGGTTCTCAAATCACAATCGAAAGTCGTCGCGGCTGAGATCCTGGCGCCTGCACTCTCCGGCTCATGCGCGCTGCTCAGCTTCTACGACAGCAGGTCGAAAGAGCTGCGAGTGGCATGTACCGGCGACAGTAGAGCCGTTCTCGGCCGCAGAGGCGCAAGTGGCAAGTGGACTGCCACAGCGCTTTCCATCGACCAAACGGGTGGTACTGCATCAGAGGATGCACGTCTGCGAGCGGAGCACCCTGGCGAGCCGTATGTGACCGCCAACGGCCGAATTCTGGGTGGTCTGGAGCCCAGTCGGGCCTTCGGTGACGCGGTCTACAAGTGGTCGAAGGAAACACAGGAGAAACTGAAGACATCGTACTTCGGCCGCACGCCCTCCAAATACCTCAAGACCCCACCATACGTCACGGCCGAACCCGTGGTGACGACCACCAAGGTCGACCCGGGCAAAGGCGACTTCGTCGTCATGGCGTCCGACGGTCTATGGGAGATGCTCACGAACGAGGAAGTCGTGGGTCTCGTGGGTCAATGGTTGGAAAAGCAAGCCGTCGGCAGCGGGGCCAAGACCGCGAACACGACCAGCGCAGGTTGGCTCCAGAGCTGGTTCAGCACGCAAAAGGCGGCTTCGCTGCCCATCGAGCACCACGCACCCGCCGACGAAAGCGGGCAACGGGCGCCGATCCGGCAGCAGCAGTGGGGCGTCCCGGCGGGCCAGGACCAGCGCTTCGTGGTCGAGGACAAGAACGCCGCGACGCATTTGGTGAGGAACGCGCTGGGCGGGAAGGATCGGGACATGCTCTCCGCTCTGCTCACGCTGCCGAGCCCGTACAGCCGACGGTATCGGGACGATCTGACGGTGCAGGTCATCTTCTTTGGCGAGGGAGACGGTAGCGGGAACGTGGAGTTGAACAAGGAGGCGAGTGCGACGGCGAATGGGAATGGCAACGCCGACGTGAAAGCGAGGTTGTGAGCGAGGCGTAGCACGGGGCAAAGATGGAGCGATGTCTACATCTCTGGCTTTCCGAGCCTCGCATGGAATATGCGCGATGGACAGCACATGGCCCATAGATTTGCGGGTGTTTGGATTTCCATGTACGAGTACATTCAGGGACCGAGTACCCAAATACCCGATCCTAGAGTTCTTTTACCAGGTATAGCTCCGGGGAAACACATGGGTGGCGTACGAAAAGTACTATGGGCATTGTCACAGTACTCTATTCGTGCGTTGTCGTGGGTGTTAGCGGGTAACGCAGTCAGCTTGCTGCAACCGTGGAAGACAATATAAGGTGCCACCCTACTACCTGCCCAATCCGACAAGCACGGCCGCATGCGGTGTTCGCGTTACCAAAAACACACAAGTACTAGCTCGTGCTGTCAGAACAAGGCTGTAAAAGTACTAAGGTATTTCGAGGGGGGCGAAAAGGGGGCAGATCGGAGGTAAGGGGACAGGAGGAGGGGAGATATGTTTGGTTCCGTGTTCACGCTCAGGCAAGTTTTGGTTTGATGAGGGTACATGCTGTAGCTGCTTTGCTTTGCTTTCCAGTCCCATACCGTCCGAGCTTCCTCGTTTCATCCGAATTCGCTTGACCGGGGAGTTGGATGAGCGAAGAAGTCCGGTCGCTGAGAGAGAGGTCTTGTTGTACTTATTGATGTCGAGAAGCAGGAGACGCCAGGACCATCGAAGGACACTCGGTTTAACGAGACCTACACCCGTTGTTTTACATATTCATCAGCTATGGAATTGCCGCTATTGACTCGTACGTATGTACATATATAGGTGTATGTAGACGAGCTATACATTGGGTACATAAGGTATATGTAAGATAAGGTATATACACAAACGACCCACGACGGCCAACAACCCCCTAAGAGCCCTGCCTGCTGTCAGCACAACCCCATCACCTCAAGGCCTTCCCTTTCATCCCGTCCGCCCATCCATTATCTGAAACCAGAAGCCCAGCGACGAAGGGGCGTCGTCAAGGACATCCTCTTGTCGTGATGAATAAGAAGAGGTACGCGTGATGAAACGTCCGGACCTATATATAATAGTCGTGGACATATGATATGTATTGTATATACA
>Ga0058704_10000865_pt1 | contig 14725 bp, 19 predicted proteins | sample AgamicMgSfe_FD_71363 | JGI IMG/M metagenome (GOLD analysis project Ga0058704, IMG submission 71363) | Agave microbial communities from Guanajuato, Mexico - Mg.Sf.e | ecosystem: Host-associated > Plants > Phyllosphere > Phylloplane/Leaf | place: Guanajuato, Mexico | collected 2012-05-30
AGATTGGAGGGGCGGAGAGGAGGAAGAGTGGGAGGGTTAGTTTTGGGGGCGAGAGGATGATTGAGGGTCAGAGGGAAGAGGCATTGGGGAAGGTTGGGAAGTGGGAGGAAGGAGGGCAGTATTATTGATGACATGCGTCTTCTTGTTGTCCTTTTTGCTTGGGTCTTGGAATGGCGGCATGCTCAGGGGTGGAAAGAGAACTGTCGGGCGTTTATCGAATGATCAGGCAGTGCGGCATGGAACACGAGAACAGACAGGGACAATGCAATACCGAAGGCGTTCCAATGGATACAACTGCTTTTGTTGCTTGAGTACATCATAGTGTCATAGTAGGCGAATGCTGCACACCGTCATGGTACATCCTTTCCGTTCGACATGACATGCAGTCTCAGGAGAGGGAGAACTCATGTTGCTACTTATAGGGTTTGCACGACCGTGTGACAGTGTGGTAGGAGCCGCAGGACGAGGATTTTACTGTATGGATTCGCTGGTCACGTGAGGCGGCGGAAGATGCCAAGCCAAGACTTCGGCCGCACCAAGCGTCGCAAAATCCGAGCGCCCGCTTTCGAAAAGCAGCGACGACAACAAACACCATCCACAATCACCAGACAAACCACCGGCAACTCTCGTCAAGATGGTAAGGTCTTCCCGTGTGCGCGATATCGTCGGACTGTCCTTGGAGCGAGCGAATGTGGTGGAGGGGGTGGGACATGGCGTGCAAGAGAAGGCAGGCAGCCGGCAACAGAGAGTTTGCGAACGAGAAAAGTAGCGCACAGGCATATGGGGGCCGACTGGGCAGGGAGAAAGAGAGATTGTTGATGTATCTGGCCAAAATGGGTGGACACAATACCGAGCGAGGGTTGAGCACAACTCTTGCGATGAGTCTGCATAAACGTCAATTCGGCATCCATTCTGGAAGACAACACGATCGCATCGCTTCAAGGACAGGACAATGCAGCACAAGATATCGGGTTTTCAGTATATCGGTGGCTAACGGAGAATCGGGAACTAGGTCAACGTTCCAAAGACTCGCCGCACCTACTGCAAGGGCAAGGACTGCAAGAAGCACACTCAGCACAAGGTCACCCAGTACAAGGCTGGCAAGGTACGCAATACACCCTGTCTTCGCGGCTCTCCGGTTTTCGCTGCGGTCTCTGATATCGTTCGATTTGCCAGGCCTCCCTCTTCGCCCAGGGTAAGCGTCGTTACGACCGCAAGCAGTCCGGTTACGGTGGTCAGACGAAGCCCGTGTTCCACAAGAAGGCCAAGACGACGAAGAAGGTCGTGCTGCGGTTAGAATGCACGTCGTGCAAGACCAAGGCACAGCTTTCGCTCAAGCGCTGCAAGCACTTTGAGTTGGGGTACGTATCCACCTATTACTCCACACCCAGGACTGTGTGTGCGGGATGCTAACAACGGGTTTGCAGTGGTGACAAGAAGACGAAGGGTGCCGCGCTCGTTTTCTAGGCTGGTCGATGCATCCGGTTATGGCGTACGGTACGATGGTGGGGGTGAGCATGTATCTTTGCACTCTCAGATAGTGCTCGAGTTCACCGTCTCTGACCCACCTCTCCCTTTGCTGTCGACGTGGTTTCGTCGACGTTTGCGCTTGGACTGTGGATCGCGTTGTAGGAATGCGGGCATGGTTTTCGCTGCATGCTTGCATGACGACCTAGCAGCGAGCGATCTGGAAGCAGTAGTATAGCCTTATTGTCAACTATGTCTCGTGTCGGAGTTAACGGTAGTCTCTGACTGGAAAATGCCACCACATCCATATCGCGGATCGTACGCGCCGAGTGCTGTCTCATTGCACTATCGATTGCACCAAGCATTCTTCGTCTCATTGATATGGATGTAATTATGCCTCATAATCTCGACAATGGTCAAAAGCCTTGTATCGAGCTCACACTCACCTTTTACTGAAAACAAGCCCTCGGACTCCAGCTTCAAGGCGATTGAGTCGTGTTCAAGCGAATTGTCCGTCTCGACTCGCTGAGGGCGTGGACGGAGCGCTTCCCTTCCCTTCTATCTTCGACAGGCAGCTAATTTTGCTACCCTTCTGTTCCTCCTTGAAGATTGCCAGACAGAAAGCATCTGCCCTTACAGCAATAGCAACCCTTTCTGAATACAGTCTCACCGCTTGGTTGACCATAGTATTGAAGCGATACATGATACATCAGTGTTCGGCGGCGAATGGGCGCGAACAAACGTTTGCACGCTTCGGGTGCCAAATGCCGGCTTCGGCCTATTCGTTTAATGGATCATCCGTATTGGTACTTCGTATTGCAGGATTGATCTCGCGGTGGCTGCTGCAGTGATGGCTGTCTGGAGAGATCCGTGGTAATCGGAACGTCGTGGAGTGTCACGAGAAAGGGAGGAAACGTTGGCTTGAAGGTCTGTAGGTGGGATCGGTCGTCCGTATTGCTTCTTCATGTTGCAGGATTGATCTCGTGGTGGCTGCTACAGTGATGGGTGACTTGAGAGGTCCGTGGCAATCGTAGCGTCGTGGATAATCATTGAGGAAAGAGAAGCACAAGACTGAAGTGAAGTACGGGAAAGAATGGTGTGCGTCAAAGTCAATATGTTCAGTCTCCTGTCCTGTTCGTACACAACAACCTAGCAATCAGACATGACTTCTCTCACTCCTTGGAGACAGCGGTAGTGGAGACCTCGATGTGTCTGGCCGCGGCCTTCTGCTCGAAGACAGTCTGCTCGGCGTTGACTTCGTTCTCGGGGACGTCCACGACTCTGTCGCCGAACGCCGCGGCGATTTCTTCAAGCGTCTTGTGTTTGGTCTCACTGCAGGTGAGTCGTTAGCGCACGGAGACGGCGATGTGATGCCGTGTGGAATGAGACCTACGGGAAGTAGAAGTAGGCGATGACGAGGAAAAAGAAGGAACTCGCGACGAAGACGTAGTAGTAGTTTTGCTTGATGGTGGCGAAGGCTGATGGACCTGCCTCAGTGAGGGCCACGTTCACTACGAAATGGCTCGCTGCCGCCAGCCCCATCACCTTACTTCTCAAGTTGATAGGGAGGACTTCTGCGCCGTAGAGCCAGGTGGTGGAGTTCAGCATGCCGTCTGGAGAGGTCAGTCCTCGAAAATACGGTCTTGTGGTGCATAGGGCTTGAACAACACTTACTGTAGCACACGACGAATAAAAACACCCCTAATAGAGCAAACCCTTTGCCGACCTGGTTGTGGCTGGTTTGGAACTCGAGTTGCATCACCGAGGCGTAGATCTCGATCAGGATGATACCGGACAGTCCGGTGAGGATCATGGGCCGTCTGCCCCAGTTGTCGGTGAGAAAGCGCGTCGTGATCGCGTTGGAGGTGAAAGCGAGTGTGCCGTAAACCCCTGCTAGGACTAGGATCATCTGGAAGAGGCTCGAAGTCAGCGTGGAAGCGCTTACGGAGGAAAGCCAGTTCACTCTCACCCTAGGGCTGACCCCAAGCGACTTATATAGAATCGTCTGGTAGTACTGGATGACATTCACCTTTATGCCGTCAGCGCAATGTCCCAGAACGTCCCAGCAGCGCCTGGGATATTCAACGTACTCCAGTGAGAGAAGTCATGGTTTGCACCGCAATCGACACCAAGGCTCGGTGACGATACAATCTGAAGATCTCCCCGTACGTCTTGACCTCTCGCTCCATCTCATAATCAATTTGCGCCCTCATGAGAGCAAACTCTTCCTGTACCTCGTGCGAAAGCAGATCCCGTCTGACCTTGATGAAAGCGAGACGGCCTTGCTCGACCTTGCCGTGCCGGATGAGCTGTCGCGGCGAGGACGGGAGGAATGTGCTGAGTCCGCAGAAGAGCAGAATGCCCCAAGGGATCTGGATGCCGAGTGGAAGACGCCACTGAGTGGGCCCATACGGGGCGTACCCACACGCCATACCAACCCAGTTGGACATCATCTGGCCAAACGTGATCCCGCAGCCGGAAATGCCGCCGATCAGACCTCGTTCATGCGGCGCCGAGATCTCGGAGAGGTAGATGGGGACTGTGGCGACGAGACCGCCGACGGCGAAGCCGGCTATCGCTCGGCCTGCGAGAAACATACCCATGCTCGTTGCGGCGGTCTGGATGGTGGTGCCGATGGTAACGACGATACACATCATCTGCATGAAGCGGATGCGGCCGAGCCGGTCGCCCAGAAAGGTCTGCGTCAGGGCGCCCATGGCTTCTCCCGCGATATAGACGCTGACGACCGCGCCCGTCAACGCTTTGCTGGGGTGGTTCATATACTCCAGGAAGCTTTCGTGAACAATCGTCGTCGTCGCGATTCCAGTGTCAAATCCGAAGAGTAGAGTCCCAATTGCAGCGAAGAGGGCGATGGCCAAGGTATACCAGCTCCCCCCTGCCATGATGATGATCGAGAATACGATTATTCGATGAGGAGGGCAAAGTAGGTTAGAAGCTTGTCAGTGTCCACGAGAAGAGAGATGAAGAGGATTGATTGCTGAAAAGAAATGGGAAGTTCTTACCTTACCTTGATGCCAGGTTCCCGTGGTACCATGCATGGAGCATATCCTGGCATGGATGTGATGTCCAGACTCACAAAGGGTATTGCGGAGACCGGTTTCCCCAGACCCCGCACCCCCGCATTGGAGGCGGGTGTGGGACGGCTCGGGAATAGAGACTCCGGACAGAGACCTCAGCGTGACAGTGTAACAGCGAGCGGTCCAGATGCACCATGGACGGGCAGCGACAGGGAGAGACATAATAAGCAAGGACTGGGTGAGGCTCAAGAGGGTGACCCGGCTGTTATGCGAAAAGAGTGCTCCTTCGCACGTGCAACCTATGAGAGCATGTGGGCAGTCCAATCAATAAGGAAATACTCGAAAATCGTTGACGCAGCTAGGAGGACTAAACGACAGGAATATGCGGAGCATTGCAACAGACCTTTGATAAGCTGCGCGCGTGCGCGCTTGGACACGGTACAAGCCGGCTCGCCTTGTTACAGGTATGTAGATCCCACTTCGTCAAGCCTTCCAACGCCCTGCTCCACGATGAATCTGCTCTTATGTGGTCTGAAAGTCTAAGACGACGTACTCTTCCCCACTACTCCCCCCACACCCGTCACACACTCACAGTCACAGTCGTAACCGCCGGCGATGCCGTCGGCCCTGCGTCTGTCATGGTAGTTGTGACAGTCACAGTGACGGCATTCGGATTGATCGGGACGATAGTAATGCCTGGTAAACCGCTGGAGACTATCGCAGAGGCACCCTGCGACACGATGTTTGGGAGGCCAGCAGAATGGTCCGGGGGCCCGTGCGGATGCTCGCTGGGTGTAGTGGGAGGACCGTAGGGTGACGGCGATGCCGCACTGGTAAATGTGTTGACCGAATCGGCAGTCGTTGATGAGACTATGCTGCTGCTGCTGCTGCTTGGCGAGACGGACGTGTCCGGAAGCGGGCAACTGAACGCCGTTGAAGAGAAGGACGCCCTAGTCGAAGTCGCAGCAAGAGTCGTCGTTGTTGAAAGTGGTGTAGTCTTGGGTTTGGCGGAATCGCTTGATGATAGCGCATTGTTGGATGTCGACGCCACTATACTCGACGCGGCGATGCTGCTCGAGAGCGGCAACAGCGTGGTGGGCCCCTTGGCAGTATTCGTGCTCAAGGCGTACGTGAGCGTCAGGCTGACATACACGGCGGGCGAGGAAGCTGTCTCTGACACAAGAGAGCTAGGTGAATTTGCTGGCACCGACGTGCTGGTTCCCAATGACAATGTCGTACTGCCTTGAGGGGTGCCGGCCACAGTAGGTGATGTCGCTGCACCAAATGAAGATTGTATGCTGGTGGGTGTTGAAAGTTCGGGCGGTGCAGTCTCTACGCGCGGAGGAACGGTGGTGTACAAGGTTAACGTTGTGATCGAGCGTGAGGACAAGCCGGTGCCTGTGGCCTGAGAGGAGGCGCCGGGGTTTGTAGATCCAACGACGGTTGTGGACTGCGGCATGTAGCTGAAGGAGAACGAGGTCGGGGTTGCCGACGCCGTAGCATCGATGAAGGCGGCTGGGTTGTTCAAGGAATCCGTCGTGGATGCGTCTGCCCTGTTCGTCGTCACTGTCGCCACACTGCCAGCAACGGTCCCAGAGATGAATGGATACAGGCTTGATGGTATTGATGTTGTCGTGCAGGCATCGTCGGAAGTCATACCGTCCGCAGCCGTTTGTGTCGTTGAGCTGTCAGTTTCGCTCGCCACAGACTGGAGGCTGATTGGTACTGGTTCGATAGCCGTGGAGCCATTGCTGTACTTCGGCAAAGGACTTGCGATCGTATTGACGGCCTTTACGATGAGTATGAGGAGGACGCAGATCCAGAGCATCTCGAGAGGCGGGCGGCTCGATTCGGCGGTTGTGGAAGGTTAAAAGGAATTACGATTATGGCGCCGCAGACCAGCTTCAGCAGTAGCAAAGAATGGAACGAATGTTCAATGAACGGACTATGTGTAACGTAAAGCGAGAGAGAGACGCTGATGTGAGGGAAGAAGACGGGGATACTGGAGAGATGTGGGAAGTGAAGCTGGGCGCTTGCAACACGCCGCTCACATACCTAGGTACTGTTACCTTTGCTTGCACGCCTTGCGGCCTAACGTTGACTGACACCCTCTGAAGTACTAAGCGCGGATCCAAGTTCACACATCAGACGCGTGAGACGAAAAATCTCAGATGATGAAGCGCTTGCGAAGTTGTGAGGTCCGGATTGAATCCTCAGATGCAGACTGGAACTTGGCCCGAGCTCGGTCTTGGACGCTTGGGGATGCGTTGGTACCGTATGCGCCCGGGATCCTGCTGCCGGTGCGGCGTCCAGAGGCCTCTGCTTTTCGAACTGTGTGAGACTTCATCGAGCATGTCAGTGCAAGAGAACATCCGCATGAAGATTTGAAACCATGGCCAAGTGGTAATAATGTCCTACATGCAAGAAGCATGAGGACCGGTAGAAGAGGACGGCTGGCTCGGACCGGTCCGTAGTTCCTCTGGCAACAAGAATCTCATGAAGCAAATAGATGAAGGCTCCGGGACATCAGTGCGTCACTATAGAGGACGGGAAGCGGAACAAGCCCTTCTTCGACACCCAGCATTGGGCGGGCGTGCTGTATGCTTTCACTATCTGGACATCCTTCCATAGCATCTTTCATTCACCATCATGAGCGTTCGCGTCGTCGCCCGCATCCGACCGCTGTTGAAAGCCGAGATACAGAAAGACGTCATTGTCGATGCGCCCAATGTCGCAGGCGAGGTACAGGAAAACAAGAGCACCGTGCGGATACCGAACCCCAAGAACGACTCCGAATCCTTCACCTTTCAGTTCAGCAGTGTATACGGGCAGGAGGCAACACAGGCACAGATCTACGATAATGAAGGTACGGAAAACTGGGTTGCTCCGATCGTGGCTGGGTAATAACTTCATCTAGTCTCGCCTACGGTCAAGCACTTGTTCAAAGGGTTCGACGTTACCTTGTTTGCCTATGGAGTTACCGGAACGGGCAAGACGCACACCATGCGCGGCGGCAAGTCGTTGGCGGAACGAGGCGTCATTCCGCGCTTACTATCCAGCATCTACCGACGAGCGCGCAAGACTGAGAAGGACAGTGATGGCGAGACGCAAGTCGAAGTGTCCATGAGCTACTATGAGATCTACAATGACCGGGTGTACGACTTGTTCGAGCCGCCAGAGAAGCGGACTCCGGCTGGACTGCCGATCCGGGACATCGGCAATGGCAAGACACAGGTGGTGGGCTTGACGGAACGTCCTTGTACGACGCTGAAAGAATTTGAAGTACTATATGACCAGGCAAACGTCAATCGGTCGACGTCAGCCACCAAGCTCAACGCGCATTCGTCACGATCACATGCGATTCTCTGCGTGAAGATCACACAGATTACCGGCGAAGAGACGCGTATCAGCAATGCATCTGCGATTGACCTTGCAGGCTCGGAGGACAATCGACGGACGGACAACAAGAAAGAGCGAATGGTGGAGAGTGCTAGCATCAACAAGTCGCTGTTCGTGCTTGCACAGTGCGTGGAGGCAATCAGCAAGAAGCAGGCGCGGATACCGTACCGCGAGAGTAAGATGACGCGCATCCTGTCGCTGGGGCAGAACAATGGCTATACTGTCATGATCCTGAATCTGGCACCCGTCAGAAGCTATCATCTGGACACACTCAGCAGTCTGAATTTTGCCAATCGGACGAAAAAGATCGAAGTCAACGAAATCGAAAATCAACCGTTTTATAGGGAAGCGCCTGGCAAAAGCAAGCTGGAAGCACCCGCAACTAGCCTGCTGCATGCGCCAGCAATGCATCGACAGCCACTGCGCTCCAAAGTGCTCTCGCAAAGCAGCCATCTGAAAGACGTCACGGCTGCCGTGCCGAAGCCAGTCAAGCAGTTCTCCGTTTTCTCCGATAAAATCAAAACAAACCAATCACAACAAGCGAACATCGCGCAAGCTCGCGATTCCGGCCTTCCGTTCAAGTCGCCGAAGAGGACCAGCAGCGAAGCAATTCCAACCTTAGGCCGGCCGGCCAAGGCCTTCAGGCCGAACGAACCCACGAAGGGGCCCAAGGTCGAGGCAGGCATGAGTCAGGACGCCATCGAGGCCCTCATTGAGCGCAAAGTCCTCGAAGCGCTCGCCGAACGCGCCGACCAGTCGACCGTCTCGACCTCTGAACCCATCTCCGACGAAGTTCGACGCCGGCTACATGCGCTTGAGAAGCGGGTCGGAAGCCAGGAGACGGAGCGCGCCGAAGGGCTACAGTATCTCCTCATGGCCAAGCAGCACCAAGTCCGTGGCGAGGACGCCAGCGCGTTGACAATGTACCAGCTCGCTTTGCCGCACTTCCCGGGGAACGAGAAGTTGGTGCGAAAAGTCGCGGCGGTGCAAGACCGGATCGCGGCAAAGGCAGCCTTGAAGCGAGCTTCTGCTGAAGGCGGTGTGCCCATAACGCAGCCTACACCGCTTCAGGCAGATGATTTCGAACCGGCCGAGAGGCCACATAAATCCAAGATTGGAGACGACGACAGCTACCACGAAACCCAAGATGACCCTGCCGAAGTCGAAGATGCCTTCGTATTCCGCGCCCAAACCCGCACAGAACTCCGTCGACCGCACACCACTCTGAACCGTTCCCTCACCGCGCCCGTCCGCCCAACTCTATCCCCACCACACCAAACCCCCAATCACCCAACAACACAGCCCTATGACCCCGACTCCTCCGAAGACGAACTAGCCTCGGCCCTGACGGCCCACACACCGCGCACGAAACAGCTGCTCTCCATCATCAACACCAAAGACGTCAGTCAGATCAAAATGCTGAAGGGCGTCGGGGCCAAGAAAGCCGAGGCCATCGTCAATTGTCTCTGTGACTTGAACGATGTCACGTCGCTCGGTCAGCTGGGGAAATTGAAGGGGGTCGGGGTCAAGACGGTGGAGAATATGCGGAGTGGGATGGCTGGGTTGGTTGTTTAGCGGTCGTCTTTTTCATGGACTTTGATTTCCTTTCGCACTGTTGGGACCTAGGAATGGACGTTTGTTGGATCCCTGGTTTTGCAAGCGCGGAGTTTGGGGCAGGGTCGTCCGATTGGTTTTTCGTAGGCCGTGACTTTTGTTAAGGTGGTACAGTTCACCGTGGCTTGCACATGTAAGAGCGCACATTCGAGCTTTGCACGCAGACAGTGATGAGCCCGTCACTCTTGAAGTTACAACCCCGATATACCGAAACAGTCATTCGTCAACCCAAAAGCTTCTCAACAACCTCCCTCGCCCTCTCCGGCTCGACCGTGCCCTCCTCACCCCGCCGTACCATCTGACCCACAAACCACATGATCTTGCCCTTCTGCCCCTTCTCCCGCACCGCGGCCACCATCTCGGGGCTCTCTGCCATGATCTGCTGCGCCAGCTCGACATAGCCCGCTTCGGAGAGCGGACGTAAGCGCAAGCTACCCTCATCGATCAACCGCTCGACCGTCGGACGTGGAGGAGATGTCGGTGTCTCGTGCAGAGTGGCGAGCAATTGCTTCGCCACACGTGCCGTGATCTGCTTCTGGAGCAGGTTGGTCAGGATATCGGCTAACTCGGTCGGCGTCACGGGCATCTCGGTCCAGTTCGTTTCGGTGGTTGTTAGGAGGCCACCGAGTTCGTGAAGAATCCAGTTGGCCGCCATCTTGCCGATCTTGGCTTGGTCAGCTTGGCCCTTCACCACCTTCTGCCAGGCTAGTTCGACGACTTCTTCCATGTAATCCAGTCTGTCGCCGTCGTCTAGGGCAGTGAGAGTTTTGGCGTCTTTCGAGCTGAGACCGTACTCTGACTGCACTCGTTCTACCGTCCTGTCGGGTAATTCAGGTAAAGTCGATCTCAAATGCTCCACCAGGTCCAATCCAATGATCAATGGCGGTAAATCGGCGTCGGGCATATATCGATAATCTACCTCGCCTTCTTTGCCTCTCAGTCTTGTCGTCTCTGTAGCACCTAACGTCCAACCTCGAGTCTCCCCTTCGATAACGCCACCAGATTCGAGGACGGCTACCTGTCGGTCGCGCTCTGCGACGATAGCATCTTCAACAGCTTTGAACGACGACAGATTCTTGATCTCGGTCCTCTGCCCTAGCCCTGTCACGCCAGAATACGATGATCCCATTCCTTCGGTGCCTCGCTGGCGAATGGAAACGTTGACGTCTGCTCGAAGCCCGCCGAGCTCCATGCCGGTGACGCAGGCGTCTACACTCTTTAGCAGAGCTTGGATCTTACGCACGACTGCGGCGGCAGTCTGTGGCGAGTGGATGTGCGGGAGAGTGACGATCTCGACAAGTGGGTGACCAGCACGGTTGAAATCGATGTGATAGGTCGAAGGTGGGTGGTGCGTCGTCTTCGCCGTGTCCTGCTCCATCTGGATCTGCTTGATGCCGATAGTAATGCTTTCGGCGCCATTGAGGTCCGTCGGAGGCACGCCATCTTCCGCGGTCAAGGTAAGGCTGCCGTGCACGGCGAAAGGGTCTGTCCCGCGATCAGCGTCTCATTCATGCGAGAGGGGCGTCTGATGCATACCGTAATACTGCGTGATCTGATAGCCGTTCGGCTGATCCCAGTGGAAGTAATGCTTTCGATCCCACCCGCTCTTCCTCTGAACATCGCATCCGAGTGCCACCGCCGCCCTCAGCGCGGGGAGCAGGGTCGCAATTTGAAATTGCGGTTGCGTACCAGGCATCGCTGCATCAAACAAGGCGACGCGACTGTTGGCAACACCATCGTTACCGTCTGTCGGTGCGCCGGAGAAGAGCTTGCACGCCGTATTCAGCTCGGCATGGATCTCAACGCCGACCGTAAGCTCCCACTTGTCTGTTCTCAAATGCAACTTCTGCTTCTTGCCGGCACCGTTTCCTGATGCCTTCGCCTCGGCTTTCTTGCGCTTGGCTTCATCCTTCAGGTGCTTACGAAGTGGGACGACTTCTTGTAGGACAGGAGGCGTGGTGACGAAGCCGCGCGAGTGCAGCCATTTCGCAAGAATGCATGCGCGGGGTGACCGAGCGATGGAAGCGTTCAAGCAACCACTAGAACAAGCGAGTGATGCTGCGCGCAGGGTACAGGCAGTCATGGTCGCTCGTGGAAGCTTGAGCAAGCTTGCCGGAGGTTCGAAGTGCTTTGTCCCAGGACTTTGGGGTGCAGTTTCCTTGAAACACCACATTCCCTGAGACTACCCTACTAGGTATTATCTACTACATGTTACACCCATTGAACATGGCAGATATGACAGAGATGGACGACCCCCATTACCAACAGCTCGTGCACAGTTTTGCGTTATCAGCCTTGTTTGAGGTATTACTGAGAACTCGCTCGTTCATGTTGACCTAAAGTGCATTGCGGTAAACACCACACCCCTAATCTGAACACCCTGCTTCCCCGACTATAATCAGAACTCCATGCTCCCAGCTCCGGCACTCGTCTCTCCCTCTCTTCCTCTCTTACCCTTGCTTTCCTCCTTCAGCAAATTCGCCACATAGCCTCTGAAGTATTCCACATATGGCTTGAGGCTCGTCTTCTGCCAATCCTGCACCTTGGCGCGCTCTTCATCGCTCATGGTCGAATGCTTGCTGTCCCACTGATCGATTTCTTTGAGCAGCTCTGTGACGGTCGGTACACTCAATGGGTCAAACTCCTCCAGGTTCCTCGTGTCAATCGGCACGCAGACCCTGCCTGTACCGGGATGGACGACGAAGGGCGATTTGAGCAAATGGTTCAGCTTCTTGGAGACTTCGGCATCCAGACGCGGGTATGTGTACTCCAATCGGATGTCCTGCTTTGCTTCGACGAGTTGCTTGGCGGTAAATGTGGACAGATTCCCGGCTTCAGCGACAGTGTCGATGTCCGCCCACTTCTGATTCGAAGACCGGTCTGGCGTGCTGTCCCACTTCTTCTGTAGAGCAGCCGTAAGCGACTTGTCCGACAGCAAACCGAGAAGTTTCTCGGCTTGCTGCGGTGACTGCCACGGATCTTGGTCGGCAAGCACCTCGTTCTGAAAATACGGGTTCAGGATCTTCAGACTGCGGTCGATGTGCGGGTGCAACGGCCGCCTGATGGCCATCTTCTTGCCATGCTCACTCCCTGTCACCATGACCAGATATCCTGCGAGAGCCTTGCGCTTTGAGTCGTCCATCTCGCGAGCACGCATATCGCTGATCCAGGCGTGCGCACCTCTTCGGCCGGAGTACACCCACATGATGTGCTGAAAGCCAAAGTCCTCCCTCAGCGCTGTGTCGACGACTTTGATTGCCATGTTGATGAATTGCCAACACTTATTGCATATCGCGGCGTCGGAGCAGCATGTCCGGATCGGGTCATAGTCTGTCATGTCGATATCGAAGACGAGCTCCTTCATTACGGGCCGGAAGGCACTGGCTTTACGTAGAGACTTGCGGTCACGTGGGTTCACGCTATACTGTGGGCCAATCTCAAATCGTTCTGGTGTCATCTGAACGCATTGTTTGCGAAAGAGGTCTGCCGATGGAAAGGACTGATAACGGATGTAGGCGCCGCCTGGGAGCACAAAGGCGAACTCGCGGTTCTGAAAGTCCGGCTGCGGCGTTGCAGAGTGGTTTAGCCATTGGAAGAGGGGTCGGAATGGGAAGAGACGCTGGTAGAACTGGCGCAGAGTATCGGGCTCGGCGTACTTGGGTTTCGGCGCTGCTTGAGGCTCAGGCTGAGACGAGTCGTTCGGTCCGGTGGGTGCGCTCAAGGAGAATTCGTCATCGTCGTCGTCGTCAAACATGTCCTCCAGTTTCGCAGAAGAGTCTGTCGTATCCTGCGTCGCCGATTCGGAAGCATCTTGGCTCGATGCTAAGCCGTCTTCGTTCTCCAAAGCCGCGGCAGGCGCGTCAGTCATGTGTGTGTCCTCGACATCGCCACTCTTCTCGTGCTCTGGTGATGGTGAGGTTGCGTGCGGCATTATGTCGGTCAATCTGGGTCTTGGTCCGATGTGCTGGGCTTCGACACAATGAACAGCACGGAAGCGTGCACGATGGCTAACGGAAGGCGAGTCTGGAGACGCGACTTTACGCGTCCCAGATTGACGCTTTTCCTAATGGGGACTGCCGCGGCTCCAGCGCGTGAACGCGTGCGTTCAATATCCGCGACTTCAGACCTCGACACACATCTACACACTCCTCGGAAAACGTTGACAACGTGAAGAACATGTCCGCAGGCTAACATCCTGAGTCGGAGCTGCTGTAAGTAGCAAACATGGCTACAATAGGCGAAGTTGCTAAGTAGCACGACCTAGGCGTGATATCGGACGACTCCAATTTTTACGGTTTATATAGCCTTAATTGTCTAGTATTTATATTACCCTAATGAATCACTCTAGGTAACAAGAAGGCTCGCATCAAACTAGAGAAACGGGCGAAGCGTAGATTGAGTCTACCTTATTAGTATATAGTAACAGCAAAAGACCGAGGCGATAGTCTAATCTTCCTATTAAGGCTATAGCTTGCTTAAATAATGTTAAGAATTAGCAGCCATCTAGTCATGTGGCCCTTAGTCATGTGACTAGATGACAGTTGTTAGGGTCTAGATAAAATCCCTTTATCTAGATTCACTACTCCTACTTTCCTTTTAGTTCCTTAGTAATAATAGTAGCTCTATAGTAGACAACATATTTTCCTTAGAGGGTTCCTATACTTTTAGTCTCTTCTACTACATAGTTTAGTCCACCCCTTTTAACAGGTTATAAGCCTAGGTTTATAAGGCTATTTACACACTTTCTAAGAAGAGTATACTTAATCTACTAATTAATTAAAGGTAGACTAGAGGCAATGCTACCGCCTTATATAAGAAGTAGGAAGTATTACTCCTTCCTAGTATATATAAGATATGAAAGAGCCTAGGACCTACACTATTACTTAGATAGGTTAGTTAATAGATCTACTAAACTATTACTACATAGTTAGTAGTTACCTATAAACTATACATATATATATACACTTTTCTAGATTTCTAGTTTAGCCATTTCTAAGGCCTACACATTTATTTAATTCAATTTATTACTACCTTTACTATAGATTCCTAAAAGTTTGACTAGAAGAGACCTATTCCCTTACTTAATAGGGAGAACTACGAGTTTTGGTTTAAGTAGATAATTCTTCTTCTAGTTTATAAGGATGTTGCCTAGCTTATTAATAACAAGTAGCCTATTCTACCTATCTTAGTAGGTAATACACCCTCTA
>Ga0058704_10000866_pt1 | contig 14725 bp, 16 predicted proteins | sample AgamicMgSfe_FD_71363 | JGI IMG/M metagenome (GOLD analysis project Ga0058704, IMG submission 71363) | Agave microbial communities from Guanajuato, Mexico - Mg.Sf.e | ecosystem: Host-associated > Plants > Phyllosphere > Phylloplane/Leaf | place: Guanajuato, Mexico | collected 2012-05-30
TGATGATGATGATGCTGGTGGTCGAGATTTGGGAGCCGCGAAAGCCACACACGGACGACGATCTGCTTTCACAAGGAGCCTCGCCAACTTTCTTCCGAGAACACTGTTCCATCTCACGACATTGCCTACTCTGTGGATCCAGTCCGTCGGAAGGCTCCCTCGAACAACCACAGGTCCCTTCTACCCGACAAATCAGACAGCCGGTCACCGCGTCTGCAGCCACGCTACGGAACTGGAAGTAAACCCAATTGCACGACAAGCGCGCCAGAATTTACGGGAGACCTTCGATCGCGTATCACTTCTGCATGCGGTAAATACACCGAACCTTGCCAATCTACAGATATCACGAACTGCAAACATCCATACCAGCAGACCAGCACCGGCGCAACATGTCGGTAACACTAAACACAACTCACGGTCCGCTCAAAGTCGAGATCTACTGCACAGCCTGCCCAAAGACAAGCTACAACTTCCTCGCCCTCTGCGCCTCGGGCAACTACACCAACTCGCCCTTCCACCGCCTGATCCCTTCCTTCATGGTACAAGGAGGCTCGCCCTCGACCGGCAGCACAAAAGACTCCCCATCCATCTACGGCGGCACATTCGAAGACGAGATCAAATCCTCGTTACGACACAATGCACGGGGCACGCTGAGTATGGCGAACAAAGGACCAGGTACGAACGGCAGCCAGTTCTTCGTAACATTTGACAAGGCGCCGCATCTGGACGGGAAAAATACTGTGTTTGGACGCGTATTGGAAGGCTGGGATACGCTGGATAAGATGGAGGAGGTTGCGGTTGACAAGAAGAATAGGCCGAAGGAGGAGATGAGGATTACGGAGGTGTTAATTCATGCTAATCCTATTGCTGACGAGGGGAGGTGAAAGAATAGAAAAGCCCAGAAAATTATTCTTTGGGAGACTACGAATCACGGACGAACTGTCGATACAGTCTGACGAAAGGAGTGGTGGTCGAAGCTAGAAATACGGCTTCCTGACACAGCGCCACTGCTGGAGGACCGGGAGCATACAGCCGTCGCGCCGAGCTACGGAGGCGTGCATTGAAGTGCACCGTCTTGACCGAAGATGCGAAGTAGAGACTGGCTTGAGGATGTGTTGTGGTCAAGTCCGATGAGAGTAACCGGACGCTGTGCGTACGACATTCAATTGATCGAGGAGCACGATGAGGACAAACGATTCACGCCAGGCCAACAACTATTTATACAATGTAAAACAACAGATTCTCAAAAGCGTAGGTGCAGAGAGAGCAGCAAGCAACAGTATATATCAAGATTCTATTATATTCATGTAAGAGTGCATCCTCTTGTCAGTCTCATGAGCTCTCCTTCTCAGCAGCCTTCTCCTCAACCGTAGCTTCCTCAACGCCGCCTTCGATCTCGTCCTTCTTCTCATCCTGTTCGTATCCATCGGTCTTGATATCAGCCAGTCCTAACTCTTCGTTCTCCTCTTCTGATCTCTCGTACTCGACGGTCTCGATTTGTGGGTCAGGCTCAGGCGCAGTGAAGCTCTGAACGTAGCTGCTGGCCAATGGGTCGTCGATGATGACTGTGAATTCCTTCTTGCCCTCGATGGCCTCAGTCAAACTTTCGAAGAACTGATCCCACGTCCTCTTGGTCTCAGGCGCCATCGAGTCGCCTGCGCGCTGGAGCTCCTTTTCGCTGTCACCGTCACTCAGATCGAAAACTTGCGCTCTAAGATCGCGGCGAATTTGCGTAAGAAGACCTTCGACGGTAGTGAATCGGCCACCCATGGTACCTGGCTGGACGTGCATCTCCAGCTCTGGAACTTCTAGAGCAGCCCATTCCGACTTGAGGATGTCGCGCGACATGTCCTCCGAGTTCTTGACCTTGAGCGTGATCTTCTGACCCTTCTCCGGTACTTCTCCGCCGGATTTGACCTCATTCGATCTGTAGCCGCAGGAATCGCACGATGTGCTCATGAGTACGACCTTCTTGAAGTATGGAATGTTGACCATCTTCATATGTGTGTCGCACGGTTGAGTGCAGCCAGGGCAGTGTGCCGGGAAGGAGTAAACTTCATTCTCGACGATGTCCTCGTCGTCGACGTTGTTGCCTTGTCGCTCAGGCATAGGTGTTGATCCAACCATACCGGACGCTTGATACTCGGGCCTGATTTCGGTTTCTGGTGCTTGCGATTGTGTGCTTGGTTCTGGGACCTCGTCACCGATACCCATGATGGCGTTTTGTGCCGCTGTTCGCTTGTAGTCGTCCTTCTTGTACTTTGCTGTCGTGTCGCGTGGCGATGGCTCGATCCATGAGTTGCCTGACGGGTCATCTGCTGTTACTGTGAATGGGAAGCTCTCGCCGTCGATCATCTTTGTGAGTTTGTCGATGACACCGCCGACCTGCTTGGCGACTTCCGGCATCTGTTCCATTCGTGCCTCTTGATGTTGGTCCAAGTCGTCGCGAACTGTTGTTACAATGCCCTCGATCGTGGTAAACTGTCCTTTGCCAGCCGGAACCTCCAGATCGATATCCTCGACTCTGAAGATGCAGGTCTCTCCCTTGACGACTCTCCTCTGCATATCGACATTGTTCTCCACCTTGAAGCGGTACTTTGAGCCCTTCTCTTGAATCCTGCCAGCCGACTGGATCTCTGAGTTCTTGAAGCCGCAGTGGTCACAGGTGAACGATGAAATGACAATCTCCTTGAAATAGGGAATCTTAGTGAGGAGAAGTCGTGTCATACCGTTGTCGTGGCAGTTCATGCACATGCTCTCGATCTCGTCGGTAGTCTTCATAGTCGTGTCGTCTGTGTCGTCGCCGCCGTTCAAGTTCATGCCTTCGACTTTGCGACCCATGTCCTCGAAGAGGTCCTGAGCGAGCGCACCGCCTGTGAGCTTGCTGTCGTCTTGTGGGGCGGCCATTTTGCGATTATGAATGCTAGATTTGGGTATATGATATTTGGAATCAAAATCTGGCGAGTGGAATAAAGTGTTTGTATGCCCCAAAAATTACGGCGGCACAGTGACGAAAGATCTCGCTGATGTGGGGCAATCTTATCTTATCATGGCTTGATCTTCTTCTGTGTAGAAGGTTCTACTGTATCTCCGTACTAGAAACATCTTGAGGCTTCACACTGTTCGTCAACTGCGATTCCTGCTCCATTTTGCAAATATCTGCTTTAGACCGGTTACGAGACAAGCGCTTTAGTGCGAATTGACTTGACGATAAGACACGACAGAATATTTCTAAAGTGGAGGTTGACTCACTGCTGGGTTTCATTCGTCGACCTTATATTTCCTGGTCTTCCGGGGACGAATTCGCTCTGACTTTTGGTGTTCAATTTGTCTCTGACGAATAAATTATACCACTCGGGGATGATGTGGTCCATGTAGCGCCAATCTCCCGGCTCTTGCCACATTTGTAGCCTCCATACGAACATGTCATCGTATTGGAAATGAAAAGGATCATGGTCATCTGAGCGAAGCTCATACGGGCGTTGCTCTGGAGGTAGTCTCGCGATCGCATAGGGCAATAGCACTTTCAAGCGGGACAGGATCCGAGTAAATATAAAATCTCGCGTGATTTGTGGAGTCGTCACTGGAGCCGCTGTGTAAAGCCATCTCAAAAAGGGATGGGTGACGCTCTGGCACCCAAGAAACAATGTATCTCCAAAGAGACGCGGAAGAATAAAGAACTCGCAATGATCGAGTACTGAGGAAGGGATGTGGCACGCTTCGTCAGACACTCCGCCCGTGTCGAGCCCCATTCTATACGCATGTTGATCTCCAACTCGTCTGACGGAATTAACTGAGACGTGGAATCGAAATTCTGTGTCTGGGTCGTATATGAAAGGATATGTATGCTCATCGACGTTTCCGGCGACCAGCAAGTCTTCTAAATGCCAGCCATTCTCGTTGAAGATTGCCAATTTCTTTCCAATCGCGTTGTCGGGAGTGTTACGGTTGTACATCTTGTGCTGGCGGAAAGTCATGTATGGGAACAGACATATCAACCTGTCCCACGTCAGCAAACATGTTTCAACGGTGAGATCAAGATTGCAAGTAAGTTCGGCAAACGGAGCCCTCAATTCCTCGAGCCTCGGATCGTACATGACTTGCACAGTTTCCGTCCTTTGACTGGAAAACTTTCGCTTGAAAACAAAGATCTGGAAATATATCAGACCTGCTTTAGCCAAACAAAACAGAACTTTCTTACTACCTCGCCTTCTTCCCCTCACGAGCCTCTCTGAGCACCAGTGATTGTGGCACCGGTCTGATACTGCTCGACTTTCGTCAAAAAAGCAGCCACCTCCTCGAAGTCGTATGCGGCGATTTACACATCGAGCGTTCCTCCACGCCAGGTACGGCCTTCGAAGATCCCGAGGGGAAAGCTACCTCCTACGAGTGCACTAGTCTTACGAAGGAGAAACCGAAAGGCCATGGGATTGTCTACGAACCGTCTCAGACTCCGAAATATCAAAGTGCTCTTTGAACAAAGTCGACCAGACTCGACTGTTCGTGGTAGCAAGCATAGCAAAGTCGTACACGTTCAGACAATCCAGGACCAATTGACGTACATCATGGTTGTATAGCAGGAAAGCTATCAACCCTTTGGTGGAATTTGTCGAAAGCATTTCTGGAAAGCCAGCAGTATGCGCGGGGCTCTCAGCCTGCTCAGACGATGACTGAATATCATGCAATGATGGAGAGACTTTTCTTGTCCTCTTCAAAGAAGGCGTATCAGACATCGTGAAAGACCGACATTGTATACAGAGCAATGTTTGTATCGAGGAAGATCGTTCATGCCAAGACGTTCGCGCCAAGCCGTGCTTCGCCAAAGTCGTGAAAGGGAACAAATCTCCAACTTTCGTAGGACCCATCCTACCTTTTTGCGCCGACATCAATAACACATCAACCCTTATAACAATTTCACAATGGCGGACTCACAACTCTTCGAAGACTCCTTCACAGTCACCGGTCTCGACCACGCAAAGTACGACCGCGTCGGCCGCATCTCCGCAACCTCATCCGACAGCACAACGACCTTGACCCTCGACATCAACTCAGAACTCTTTCCACTATCTCCCAACGACCCATTCCAGCTCTTATTGGCGGACACATTGAACCTCGACGGCACAAAGGAGGAGAGAGGATGGAGGCCTACAGCACAGGGAGAGAGTACGCTTGCGGATATGTGGGACTACGTTTGCTATGGAAGGATATACCGATTCGAGGAGGGACAGAATGACAACATGTGAGCACGAACTTATGACAAGGGCTGTGGGTGAAGTACTGATGGTTGAATAGCAAGGTGTATGTTTCGTTCGGAGGACTGCTTTTGTATGTCGAGGGACCATACAAGAAGCTCACATCGCTACGCATTGAGAACGTCTACATGCTTTTGAAGAGGTGATCGGGTCATTGTCGGCGGGGACCAAATCACATCTTAGTATCACGCGACCTTGTGCACGATGTAGCTCGGAGGATCTCTGAGCAGCTGAGAAGGACTTGACAGGAAACAAGGTGCCTACGGAGTTTCACGCTGACGCCATGTGGTGTCAGTCGCGGTTTTCCGATACGCTGCAGCGATACCTCAGATTCCGCTTCCGCCGTACAGCAAATCAGGCTATAAGAAGTTCACGATTCAAGGACGAGGGCTGAAGAAACCATTTCACGAGATACCCTGAATTAATGAAACATACAGTTCAAAAGAAAGACTAGCCTGCTCGTAGAGCAGTAACAAACAATGTAATGTCATTCGTGGTATCTATTTAGTAGGAAACTCCAACAACCTATGCAAGCGCGCCACAATCTGGATATAATCATCCTCGCGCGCTGTCAAAAAGCCATGCCTGACAAAGAAATCCAACAACACGACGGCGCAATTCGGCTTGAACTCGCCATCGCGAAGTTTCTCTTTGACCTCATCCACGGTCAGAAGATAGAACTCCTCGACCTCGTCGTCGCTGGGTTTTGGTATTACGTCCTCCGGCAGCTCCAGGTCGTAAATATACTGCACCTCAGGCTGCAACAGACCCGTCTCACCGCCTGCTCTTGAGTCGCGAATGTGGAAGTATGACACCACGCCCGTCGCCGTGACGTTCTTCCGCACAATATCCTCTGGCAGCGACGCCTCTTCCGCTGCCTCTCTGACCAAACCCTCGAATGCGTCTTCTCCTGTCGCGATGCCCCCTGCCACTGTGTTATCCAGCATGCCGCCGTAAGTCTGCTTCGTCTTCGCTCGTCGCGGCGTCCAGATTTTGATCTCGTCTGTCTCCTCTGAGCGCACGTACGCTGTCATGTGGCAGCCGTAAGTCACGACACCGAGCAAGGCACTCGCTGCCCGTTCGACGCTAAAGAGTAGATCCTTCTTTGGTCCGTAAACGGGGTAGAGTTCGTTCCTCCAGCCTTTTAAAATCGTGAAGTGGCCTGTCTCGCGTAGTGCGGAGCAGGTTGATGCTACGATGGCGCTGCGTTCTGCTTGGTCTTTGCCGTGGACTAAGGTCAGTGTTCGGTCGTCGTCGTTGAGTTCCCAGGCTGGTACGCCTCTGAAGATCTCGGCTACTGAGGGAAGGACGTAGCCAAGTGTTACGTCTGGATAGGCTGCCACTTGGAGGTGGTAGTATGTGTTGACGTGCTGCATATAACGACGAGCGTCATTGTGAAAGTAGGGGAAATTGTCGCATTCGTTGATGAGTTGGATGTTGCTTTTCGGCTTCTGATTGTCTGGTGTCAATGGCCGCGGATCTATGGCCTGTGGTTCGGATTCGGCATCGTGAGGCTCGACTCTTGATTCCTCTGCACCTTGCTCTGGTGGTACTGGATCTTCATTCGTTGGCGAGGTCAAGCTTGGTAGCATGTTGGTCAGATTTGCAAAAGAGAAGTTATTCATCTTGCACGCTCTTGCAACTGTTGTGTATCTCGATGCTGGTTATAGAATTCAAGACGGCAGTGCAGTGCTACAAGTTAGAGTCGGTGTTTGGAGGTGTTGGAGAACAGACCCTCACGGCTGACTCAGTGACACAAGCTTGCTTGATGCGGCTTTGTGTTATCGATAAGGAACATCCGCTTGACACTTTTGGCATGTGAAACTACTGGAACTTTCGCGGGGCAGCCGAACGACTTCCTCTCCCAAATCGACTCATAGGTGCATTCATCTCGACAGATAAAGGGCATTAGCCCTACCGAAGCTGAACTTGTGTCCATATTTGTCACGAATAAGTTCCATATATCATCAAAATGTTCGGTCTCCTAATCTCCGGCCGTCCTGTTAACCCCCAGGCGGAACAAGTGGGCGAGAACCAATACGCCTTTCGCGTCCCCTCAAATCCACCCTTCTCACATCTCGCCCTCTTTGTTCTCCCCGGTAGCTTGTTTCCAGCTCCAGATATCGGCGCAACAGTATGGGTACAAATACCGCCATCATCCGAGTTCCGACTCCTTGGCGCATTGGCTCCGCAGAAGCAATCGGCCATTTTCAAGATCAACACAGGAACGTCTGGAGGCGGCGCATCAATGGCCAAAGACGAAGAAGGTGACGTGATGGTCGACGAGACGAGCGCAGCAGCAGCCAACGCGCAGACTGGACCGGAAATCGTGATAGGAATTTCGCTGGAGCCGGCGTCGCAGGTCGAGGCACAACTTGCGAATCTGAAGGGGACAGGCGCGAACGTTCCGAGTAATGCTTTGGTCAAGGCTGGAGGTGCGCAGACGGGCAGTCCGGTGTCGACAAAGGTGCTTGCGCAGAGGATCATCGGCAATGCATTCAATTTTCTGGCTAGCTTTGGAAGTGATACCGTGCCATTGAAGGCATTCCAAGATTGGTGGATGAAATTTGAGAAGAAGGTGGATCTTGATCCTAGTTTTCTGGAGCGTGAGCAAGGATGAAACTAGGCAGATGGATGATCAGATCGATTGCAAGATGTCACACGACACCATTCGCTGCTCCGAGTTGCAGCCTATTTCGGTCGCTCGACCAAGCGATCAAGCTCGAAAGGCAGCGAACCGAAGGCACGACAATGTTGCGATATAGGAGAAAGAACGCGAGACGCGAACGACCACGAGCCATTCACGGTGGGCGAAACGTGCAAGTAGAGCGAGTGTAACACAAGGAGAGTAAGACAGAGCCGATATCACGAACATCCTGTACAAGCCATATATAGATAGACAAACACCATCCATACCGTCCCGGTCTTGACGTATGTAGACAAGCCTCTGTATCCCAAACACCACGCTCATAATGAATACCAGTTACAAATGCCTCGATCTTAATCAAGATTTTCCTTGAAAGGTGTTACAAGCGGACTTCTTCGAGTGGGGGAGGTTTGCCTACTGCGTGAGCCACTATTCGTGGATGCCATTCCGGGCAGAGTCAATCTTTCTCTGCTTTGTGTTCTCGAGCTCATGCCCAATCTATCGACGGCTGTGACTGCTGGTGGGCCTGCGTTACTGTTGTCGCCATTTCCCTTGGACCGAGGAGAGGAGTGAGCGAGGTTAGGCGATTCCGAGCCTAGCTTCGGTGTTGTCACGCCAGATACACGTGTCTTTTGAGATAGCGAGTTGGCAAGCGAGATGTCGTTGTCCGAATCCGATTCGTCGGCAAAGTTGCCAAGCTCAAGCTCATCTTCAGCGCCGTCTTCAAGCACACGCTCGTATGATGAACCGGTTTTGAAGCCGAAGAGTCCTTTGTTGCGCTTGCCGCCGCGGACTGGATCGCGGCCGAGAAGGGTGAGGACGCGATTGAGCATGTTCAGACGACGCTCGCGGCCGCACAGGAGAAACAAGACCACGACAACGATAAGTGAAAGCAGTAGCAGTCCAGGAACTCTTCGCTGTGAAGCTGACGCAAACAGCTTGTCATGCCAATCGGCGTCTTCTTCGGTGAGATCATTTGGTAGAGCTAGAGATTTGCCACCGGCAAACTGAAAGTCTTTCGGAGTGATAACACCCGGGGTATTGCTGCCAAACCCAACGACCATGGCCTCATCTTTTGGTGGCACCTGTGATGCTGCGTAAAGAATCATTTTTCCGATTGTCCAACTGACCTCGGTATCATCGATCTTGTCCACAGCCTGGAATGGGTCAAGGAAACCCTTCTCTCTGGCGCCGTCCAGAATTGCTTTTGTACCATTTTTGTAGTATCCATTCTCGGGTCGCTCAATTCCTACGCGGGGTATACCAATTCCATCGTGGAGCATATTGATAAGCCAGCTGGCTTTGAAACAAACTTCTGCTGCAGTTGATTCATCCGTCTTTTTACCCCACTTATGATCTTCTACTCCGTGTTGAATATCCGACCAATTCTGACTGCAGAAAGTGTTGACGCGTTCCTGGTAGGTGTCGAAATCGTAAGCAGCTTCCTTGTGACCCTTTTCAAAGACAGAATGTGTGGTGTGCCAGTATTCCGAAACACCAACAAAGTGGTTGACCTCGAAATCGATTGCTGGTACGTGGACGCCATGCAGTAAACAAGGAGGGTCGGCGCAGAAAGCATCCTTTTCCAGCAATGGAAATGTTCGCTTCAGACACTCATCGAATGCGCCAGTGCCAAGCAAATATGGCTCGTGGCCTTTGTCTTCTCCAGATCCGGGCATTATTACATCTCCCGACTTTGTGACCGTTAATCCTGATGGTAAACAAGGATCCGGAAGTTCCAATGATCCAGGACTAGCTTCCATCAATGCTGTGACGTATCTTCTCCTTGCTTCATTTGCACCGAATCCTAGCCATGTCGTGGTAAATACCCGATATTCAAGAGCTTCTCCGTCGATTGTCCTTAGGCGCAGCAGTTTAAGATCATTCGCATGCTTCTCAGCTTCTGTTCCGTTTGGCGCAAATGCGATCTGAGCAGAAGCACCACCCATGTCCAGGAACCCGTATGTGTTATGGTCTTTCCCATGGTTGTGCTCTTCTGGTCGATCGAAACCTCCTAGCAGGTAATTGGCAGCGATCCATCCGTACAAACCCTCTGTCTCTCCAGGAATGACCTGGATGTGGAGGTCACAGTCGGGAAGTATAAACTTGGTATTCGACTGCAGATACGAGCATATGTTCTTCAAGACAGCATTGCGTTGGTACTCGGGCAACAGGCGCATACCAGCCGTCGCAAGCAGAAAGATAGGTGTGTTTTCGACCTCGGAGTCGGGTACGATAGACAAGGCATGTTCGACTAATCCAGCCAGGTGATCATCGCCGACTTTCTCTGGTTTCTCGCCAAAAGTTGAGACACCTCGGTATGTCAGTATGGTCGCAGCGCATCAACTCTTCAGGTCATACCGGGATGAATCTTTTTCGACCAATCCTTTTTCGTTTTCAGTTGAGGTAGAGTGTGCAACTGGCCGGCGTCGGCTTTCGAGAGTGCTTTGGCAGCGTTCAGCCATCTGTACACATAGGCGCGAGTTCCCTGAGCAGGTCAGCTCTTGTCCGAGTAACGATGGACAATGAACGTACGGACGAGCCAGCGTCAAGAATCACTCCGTAGCGCCATTTACCCATTGTTGCCGATGTTGAAAGAAGAAGGAAGAAAAATCAAAGCATTGATTATTTGGTCGAAAGCATTACGAGCGACAGAAAAATAATCTCAGGTAAACGACAGCGCTTTATCGGCTGTCTCCCTGTTGTGTTGTTAAAGATTACGCGGTCTCCTGTGGCGGACCCTGAGTACTTTCCCCGTACCGCAGCGGATTCCGAGTCCCGTCAGCCGCAGAACGCGAGGGGTCCTAGATCAGTGCCGAGCTTTGCCACATGCGGTAAGAATAGCCGCGGTAGCTCTTCCCCGCCACTTTATTCTGTGCTATACAATTCGACTTCGGCTTCTCACTTCACTTCACTTGACTTGCATACTCATTGTCGATACCCTTTCGGCGTTTACTCGTACGATAATACTACAGTAGTCGTCGGTGTCACACGATAGTTCGCCTAAGGACTTGCGCCCATGCCCACGATGTCAGCTGGAAAACGACCTCAACGCTTCCTATTTCAGGGGTATGTCATGGTATATCTCCGACATCAATGTTGTGTTCAAAGCTATCTGCGACTTCGCCATGCCGGTCCGAAAAGAACGGAATGATTGAATCACAATATCGCTTGTTATCAGACCTATCATATCCATTGGTGCGGTCGCATTCTGGCCATCGCCGGATCCAGTCATTGTCAAACCTGCGCTTCAAATTGAGCGAAGAATACAGACCATTGCACTTTTCCGGCTTCAATGAGTTATTGTTCTGGCCATTGTGTTTCCTATGCAATATTGATAGAGGTAGGAGAATGGGTGAGTTTGATATCCAATAGTAAGTGTCGTTTCGTTGTCCCTCTTTGAGATCACCGGATGCGGTCCCATAACGACAACCATTTCGTTTCTTTGTTTTTCAAGATCGTATGTGTTTGTCGCGATACCCTCTCTCTCTCGTGTACTGCTGCAATCATTACATACCTGATACCACTACACTGTTCATACCGTTGTACGTCTGTGTCTCATCATGGTCACCACACGAAGCAAAGGGGACCCAATATCGGCTGGAACCGATCCTGAGGCCATCCTCCGCCAAGCCCGCGCCAACAAGCGAAAGGCCACTGCACCGGCTGCTGGTCAGCCGGCAGTGAAGAAGGTAAAAGCGGCCCCAGTCAAGAAGGCCAAGAAGACCAAGTCTAGTGGCAGGAAGAAGAAGGGCGGAAAGGTAAAGAAAGCACACACCGATAAGGGCACCAACACCGCTGACACCCAGCAGCAAACTCCGCCACAGGCTGCGCCGGCACCGGTGCCTGACCCAGCGCCAACACCATTGCCTGCGCCTTCGCCAGCACTTCAGTCACCACCTCCGCCAACACCTCCGCCAGCAACACTGGCCACACCTCAGGGATCCCATTCGCCTGCGCCATCGTCTCCTCCTTCGCCTACGCCATCGTCTGTCCAATCGTCTCCGCCACCATCACCACCACCGGCCGACCCTCGACGAAGCTATGCTGGCAAGACACTGCCTGGTCAGAGGCGCCCTGCGGCGGTCAAGCAACCGCGCGAGAACCCGTTGCCACCACCAAGTCCCTCTGACCAGGGCTCACAAGCGCAATCGAGGGAGGCCGGCACCGACGGCGGACCTGGCAGCAGTAGCTTGGGCGCAGCGCTGCTGAATGAGTTGAACAACAGGGTCACCCCTCCTGTCAACACTTCGGTGGCCGACAATGCCGCCAACAACGCCCAGCAAGCGCAGGGACAGGCAGCCAGCAATACGCCTGGTCCCAACGACGTCGTGCAGACCACAGAGACGGTCCCAGTCCTGCCTGCCGCGGACCCTGCAGCACCGGCCGCGGTGGAGGTACCAGCGCTGCCGACGCGATTGACGGAGGAAGAGCGCAGGAATCCTGGTGCGGCTCTGCATAGACGGCTACAACACTGGAGAGATCGGCTTCAGGGTGCTACCTCGAGACCCGACCCACCAAGTCTCTCGAATCCGGTGTTTGGAACAGTCTGGATGGACGATGAGCAAGTTGCTGGAGCAATAACTGCCGTCTCCGAAGCCATACGGCTGAACGGTGGACCTACTCGAGCAATAATTGGTACCTTTTCGATGGGGAGACTTGCTTCTCGATTGCGACTTAGTACGGCTCCTGGACAAGATGGCATTCCAAATGACTTTTGGGGTCAAGGTCTTGAGTGGTTTCTTCCGGTCAACGTTGGTCTCAATCACTGGATTCTCGCTCATATCCGTATGGGTGACGCTGGCGTCGTCAACGTTACTGTCTACGACAGTTTAAACGGTCATTCTGACAGAACAGTCAAGTCCTGGATCCAAAATTCCGAATGGTTCCCACTTGGCCAGGTGAGAGACAACCAAATCATCATTGAGCGCAGAACCTCGACCACGCAAGACGACGGTTGGGAGTGCGGTCGTTTCGCAGTACTCAATGCATGGGCGTTGATGTTGGGCATGACACCTGCCGTCAGTGGTGGGCGTCAGAACGCGCAAGCTTGGACAGACGTACATGATGCTATGAACCTCGCCCTTCGAGGTCATCTAGATGCAGCTACGATCGAAGGTCTCCTCTTGTGTCACGGATACGCCACCCGTCAGATGCAAAGACCAGGCACCGACTTTACGACAACAGTACGAGCAGACAGCTTCTCACTCAACACTCTTCTTTCGGATCGAGTAACTTCTGGTAGGCCCAACACACCAGCCGACGTGCAAGCCCGTGCTGCGAATCAGCAGAGACTCAATCTCAAGACAGCAACCGCAGCTCAAAGGGAAAAGGCTAATCAAGATTTCCTCAATGACGTGGAGAACACCGTCGCGAACCGAGGAGCCCTCGATCGTAGCACGCCCGAAGTGGAAAATCTGCTGGCAGCCTGCAGCAGCATCTCCAACCGCTCAAAGGAAGAATTGCTAGGCTGGGGCGACGAGGAGCTCCGAGACCCGACAAGGTGAATGCCTTGAAATCGCCGACAGCCGCATCTTTCACGACTACTTCGCCTACGCCTCGTACGCCAACAAATCCAGCACCACCTTATTTGTCACCACCGCCTCCATACTCTCCTGGCAACTACAATGGCAACAACGACAACATCAGCCAGCACTCTCCCTCCGCTTCCTCACCGCTGAGCATTTTGACCTGGCCGCAGACTCCATCACAACCGTCAAACACAAGTCGCAATCCATCCGGTAGTCCTCAGTCTCTGAATGACTCTGGTCTCTGGAAGCCAGGTGATCCACTACCTTCGTGTTCGCCGTTTAGCTCAGACGATTCGCTTTTCGGTCACGACACTGGTGATGACTCGAATCAAGATGCTACGAACAACGACGGTTCGAAAGACAACGGTAACAAGGACGATGGCTCGAAAGACGACGAGTCACGCGACAGCAGCTCGAAGAAGGATGATGACGACTCGGATGATTTGAAGGATCAATCTGATATTGGTTTCTAGTGTGATATTGTTTTCAGTTCTCTTCCCGGCGAAAAGCAGGCGGAGAGCCGGAGTCTATTCGTACATTCTGTTGGTCTTTTGGCCGTTTATACTGTAACTGATTTATTGCAATTCTTGTTCATCAATTCATTCCACCTCAGTGTCCCGCCTCATCACATCCAATCTTTTGACCCCTCAATTCCCTCGTGACCAACCCTACTTCTTCCCAAACCCCAAGAAACCAAACAAACTCCCCCCAGCACCACCCTCACCATGCCTCTTCGCCTCAGCCTCAAGCCACCGCTCCAAAAACTCCCTACTCTTAAGCTTCTCCACATCCGTAACCCTAGTCTCCAACTGCGCTTCCTGGCGATCAAAAGCCAGTAGCGTAGGCATACTGTTGACCGCATAGCGCATAGCCAAAGGACCCAGCGTAGGGCTATCGAGCACCACTTCTGCGAACGAGACGCCGCCGTGTTCGGACCCTGCGCCGGAAGACACGATGTCCCGGATCATGGGTGTGATTATTTTGCATGAGGGGCAGAAACCGGTTGTCCAGAGTGTTATTAGGGGAATGCGGGAGGAGGCGGAGAGCAGGTTGAGGGACTCGAATTCTTCTTCTGTGCGGATGGGATTGTAGATTGTGTTGCGTTGTGAGGGGCGCGTGGTGCTGTATACACGCGTGTTGCGGAGGAGGGAGATGCGCAGGGTTGATGGGCGGAGGGCTGGTTGGAGAACCATTGTGTTGAATTCGAGAGGATAAGTTTAGAGGGGTTGAGTATGTGTTTCGCGTCTTCAGTGGTCGGTTTGACGAAGTGTAGGATAATGCGACGGAGTTCGTGT
>Ga0058704_10000867_pt1 | contig 14725 bp, 7 predicted proteins | sample AgamicMgSfe_FD_71363 | JGI IMG/M metagenome (GOLD analysis project Ga0058704, IMG submission 71363) | Agave microbial communities from Guanajuato, Mexico - Mg.Sf.e | ecosystem: Host-associated > Plants > Phyllosphere > Phylloplane/Leaf | place: Guanajuato, Mexico | collected 2012-05-30
ATAGAAGAACCAAGGGATTCAAGCCAAGCGAGCAACCCGTGTGAATAGAACGAGCAAAGGAAGTGCATTAAGCAAGCTACGGCTCTTTGGCTTTATGGCGCGCTTTCCGTTTTCTCGCTTGGCAAATCCATTGACTGGTCTAAATGCCCCTTATCCAATGACTAGAAGCAGACAGAAGGATCAGTAGTTTAAGGAGTTTACAATAAATACTGCACTTTTCCCGGTTCTCAGAAGGAGAAGTATTCTCTGACAACGTAGGATTTCTTTTTCATTCCAGTTGGCACTAGTACTTGTCCAGGTATCCCTTTCATCAATACAGAAGCGCTCAATCACATAATCTAATCTAATTCATGATATGAACACTTACTTATCCTCTTCGAGGGAGTTGGTTTTTCTTTCTTTCCTAACACTTTATCTTTCGGTATTACTCCTTTTGTTTGGAGGAGTTTCCAGGAAAGGGGGAATGGGGCTAGCAAGATAACGGAAACAATGGGGTGTTATAATCTATATGAAAATCCCGTGTGCGGGTTCAGTACTAATTCAACTATTCAAAAATGGGGGCCGGGTGGGCGCTGAGAAGTTTATGAAATTTTCTAATGATATAGAGAGCTGGGAGGAACTCGGGTATAGCTACAGCTTGCCAACTCCACTTCAAAACCCATTTCAGAAAGAAAACACAATGACAAGGAGAGGGAAGTAGACAAAGTCTGACTCGGACACTCGAACATATACATTTGAAAGAGAATAGTAGTTGGCGAGGAAAAAGGCAAAGAAAAAGAACGGCCGGGCGAATAGATCGAGATAGCTACCAGCTAGATCTGTATTAAATGCATTTTTGTATGTGCTAGCTTTTACAGACAAAGGGTACATTTATTTAGTTATGTTATTCTTTTTTTTTATATTCGGTCTAAGCGAAAGCGACTGTACGAAGTCATATCTTCCTAAATAGCGGATAGCCTTCCTTACCCTTTTCTTAAAGTCTAACTCCGTCGTTGGGCAGTCGGATCAATCTTTCAACATTCCTCCCCTTCATTGTATGCCCTTTCTATAAGTAAGGTGACCTTTGAAGTAGCCCGGGCTTTTTTACGAACCAGGTCTTTGCACACTTGGCTGTTATCCTTTCACCATGCCTTCTTTAAGAAGCCCTAAAATTTGTCATTTCTTATTCTGCGGTCTTGCCTTATGTAAATAAAGGCCCTTCCTTATTTTTCTTATGTAAGGAGGTCAGATCATTACTGACTGGTCATCGGTTCTGTTTCTGATCTTAAGTAGTGGAGAGATATTCTTTCTTCTTTAGCTGACCACCAGGGAAGTAAAGAATATGCTCAGACATTACGGTACTGGCAATAGAATTTTATGAGAGTAGGGAGCGCCGATGGGTAGAGATCCTAACAAAATAAGCAGAGATACTTTTCTTACGGCCTTTAACGCATGGTGGCTTTGCTACTTCGTCGTCCCATCAGGGAAACCCAACACTATAAGGCCTTCAGTTTTCGTCATGGCGAACACAATGGCACCCAAATTCATGGCTCCTTTCATAAACTCGCTGGGTTTCTTTGGCTGTCCCAGCCCTTGCAAACATCTATAAATCCCTGAGGGCTGTCACCACCTCGACCAATCCTAACTTCAGCGTGGAACCCGTACCTCGTAAACGGTTGGTTGAACATGTACTGGCCGGGTCTGTATGCTCCAGTGGCTTCGGAGAGTTTAAGGCAAAAACTTAAAAACCTGATTAATAAAAAAGGAGCGCTTCCTTCAGATTATAGTGTTGGAGGGGCACGCCGACTCTTTATGAAAAGCCGAGCCTCCCTCTCTCTTTCTGGTAAGCGGGCCTTCTCTCGCTACATGCCCTCTGAAAGTGATAGAATTGTTAAAGATGAGAAGGCGGATCGAATCCCGTCTATTTTTAGGGACATTCATGATGCCGAATTCCTTATAAGTCTTAGGCATGGGTGGCTGCCGCTTCGTACCGGTGAAAGGGTCATTCTTGAGGCATACAACCCTCATCGGTGCGCACACCAGTTTGGGTATGACCAGGTTATACCGGCTCCCCAACCGTCTTGCTTTTTGCTTTCTCCCGATATCATGATTATTGGTAATTGCTGGTCCTCTTTGCTTCGCACTGGAACTGGCTCAACTTTTGTGATACCACGAGCTAAACGACCAATCCAATTTTCCGCCACCTATCAGCGATGCTTTCATGCAGCCTTATCAGCTTATCATGCTCACACGCCTGATGATGTTGCCGCAATGACCTGTGGTGGCAACAACGCCTATAAGGGCAGCTTGTCATTTCCTTCAATCACTAAAAGTGAAAGAAGTTGTAGCGGCCTTGATGCCAAAATTGATTACACCATAAAGCTGACGAAACCTCAACTTCCCCGGTAATGAGGACGAGTCCATTCCAAATCTGGAGTTACCCCCGACTGTCTCATTGGGCGAAGAGGTGAAAGCACTTAAATCATGGGATGCCATATTTGGAGAGTCTGGTTTGTCTTGTCTGCCGCCAAGTGGACAGGCCGACGTCATCGATCCGGTCAGCATGCCCCCTCCACGAAGCTCGTCATCTAAACCGAGGCAAGGATTTGGTTGTTGGAGTTGATGAGCTCGGAAATAAAGGAAAGACTAAGCCAGCAAGGCATAAGGTCTTGTACACTTACCCAAGCTCTTGATGAGCGGTATCCACCTTTCTTTCAACTTTGATTGCTTGGCGCTTTCATCTGCTTCTCTGGTCAATTGTCAATTTTTTTTCTTTACTATGCTTTAACTGGTACCTGACCTGGCCGTATGTAGCAGTGCTATTAGAGTCAGTTTTAGGCAAGTGGTCTTACTTTGAACCGGAATTTTGCCTTGTATTTTGCTTTGATGACACTTAAGATAATACACTAAGTTAAGAAAGTTTAAGCATGTGAAGCGAGGGACTTGCTTAAGGAGGCTCCTCCTGCGACCACAAGACCACCGGCCCCCTCTCTCTCGACGTAGTGCCTTTCACTCTGCTCTGTAAACACTTTATCGTAATGCGATTTCATTCCAAAATCTGGCTCGCGCTTTCCTTTCCTTATCAGTAAAAGCTAGTTCCGGGAAAGAGGGAAAACACCTTTTGGCAATAGGAAGAGAAGCTGGTCCGTCCAGTCAAGAGTCTTTTTAAGTCCCTGCTTCCTTTCTCTTCGTTTAGGCTTTTACGACTTCTACTACCAAGATCGAAATCACGAACTACTCCTATGCGATGCCTTCAGTCCGGAGTTTGCTCCTGCCCTTTTTGGGGGTGACTCTATAGCGGCAGCTGAGATTTTGACAGATGCCCGAAAGCGCCGCAGTCTTTGAGCCTGAATCATAGCGTGAGTGATATGTTGATGGTTAGGATAGTTGGGTTTGTTTTGCTTGTTTCGACCTTTGGTGAGCTTTTGGTGAGCATAGGAGGGTTTAGTAGGTCTAGGTCCGGTTCGCTTGAACCCATTTTTCTAAGATTGGAACAGATATGAAAACGCGGGTCCACGAGGTCAGAAGGTGTGCGTTAATGGAAAGATCCGGCAGTGCAACAAGCTCAAGTCGCAGATGGCTGAGGAGAAACTATCCTACTACGACTTAAAGACTCCACCCTCGTTCGCCACCTTCAGAGGTGGCATGAAGAACAAGGGAAGCCCCTAAAAGGTAAATCTCTTTTTCATTCTTTCTTAAAAAACTCTCTAAACACTCAATTGATAGTGCATTCATCTCCTGGCTTGGCAGCCCGTGGGTTTTTCCCTTTATCAAAGGGTTTTCCACGTCAAAATCTTGTGTGCTCATTGTTTCCTTCATATTGAATTCAATTGCTCAATCAGAGTCGCATCGCACTCACTACCAATGTCAGCCTCATTCTCGTCAGATCCTGAAACAATCAAATTCTTAACTGCTGATAAGTAGATAGAAAAATCTGCACCAACAGTTTGGCGCCGTCCTTGGGGTTAAGTGAATTCACTCGCTGCCTATACATAAAAGCCTATCCGTTAATGCCTGTTATCAGCTTACTCATCCCTGGTTTTTTACTATTACGCCTGCCTATTCCAGATCCCTCTTCCTCTCAACCCTCTCTTCCTCTACATCCAACCACCTCATTCTATTCATCCTATGATCACCAGAACGTCAGACAACACAAGACCGGTCAAGACGTACCCCGATTGCGTCACAACGCGCTCTATTAGACATCTAGAACGCGCCACCTCCCTCTCTCAGTCGTGACTTCAGGTCACTCCTTCTCTACTAGAACCACTTCTATATGCCTACTAAGGCAAGAGATACCTATCCATGTTGTACCAAAGGGCTACGCAAGGTATATTAGAAGAGAACTTCTCTACTCTACTGTAGTCACAGGGAAGTCAGAAAGGAATGGACATACGGAACACGTGCCCACGAAGTTTGGAATGGATGAGGCGAAAGGTTACGAATAATAACATAAGGGGCAAGAATAGAAGGGTATCGAATTATAGGGAATCTACTGTGGGAAGGATAGATAGGAACAGGATACCAAGATAAGAACCTTATAACCTGAAATTTTCTGCTTCTCATTACTATATTTTTTACATTATTGTGTGCGATTTAACATCGCGGTAGGGATCAGGGGGATAATGGCTGTAATTAACCCTTTAGCAGCTGCCCGTTGGTCCATGCCAAAGCATCATAGCCGTATTGAGTGAGGTTTCAAGCTCCTAGCTTCGGATCAATCTCTTAGGCTCTATCCCCGTCGGTATAAGACCAGTCGTAGGGTACGAGTTCCCCGTCCCTGGGTTGTAGGCGAAGTGCCTTTTGGCTTTGCAAGAGCAGCGTTCTTTCTTGATGAAATCAAACATTTTATTGGATTGTTTGTTTGACCAAGTCTATGAGGAAAGGATAAATGGTTCCCGAGATAGACAAAAAGTAATAGCAGGAGGTTCTCCAGAAGCGTCAGTCACATACTCCCCGGCAAGGGCACGGTTCAGCAACTCACTTCCTATCGTGAATTGACGATTTTTTACATCTCTATAAAAGGTGCTTTTTTTGTCTAAATGACAGGAGGGACAAAACTTCGAGCGGAAGCCAGGCGTAACTTCAGAAAGGACGGAAGAGAACGGCACCCATAAAGAAAGAAGAAAGCTTGGCCAATCGAAGGTGAGGAAGGCAACCTAGAACTCGCTGTGATTGGATAGTTACCCCCCCTTCCTCGGACTGCTCTCCTTTCTTCAAGCCTATTCTAATAGGAAAGACTAGACTTTGACTACTCCACTGGAAATGTATCGAAGCTGTAACCGTTAACATTCTATGCATGGAACGAAACTAAAACTTGAACGTTACCCCTTGCACTGAACCTCCAAAAAGGGAACTGGCTTCTATCCTGCAGACCTATAATCCGCTATCCAAGGTAGGACGGACTCCGCGCATCATATGGTTTTGGAAAATACCTGCATTTCATTCCCTTCGAGGTCTAACGATGATAGAGTGCTCCGGATTTGAGCAAATAATCATTCTTTTTTCCCAAAAGCTTGACTCCTTTGAGTGGCTAGCTTTCCTAAAAGATCTAGTGGGGCGCATTCGTTGTGGTTCCAGGACAGAAAAACAACTCTCATCAGCCAATTGTTTTTTTACTTGTTGTGAAAGAAAGCAGCCAATCCGGGACGGGAGTGCCAGCCAGTTCAATTTGATTGGAGAGGCAGAAGAAGAGACCTTCTTATGAGCTTGAAAGTTATATAGTTGTGACATGGGCATTACACCAAATCCAGGAGTGCTCACTGCTTGAGCCACGGCATTTGAATTCAAATCTGCCCACAGATTAAGTTCCAGCTCATTTTTTCTGCACACAACTCTCTGTATCTTCAACGGTCGATCTGATTCGCACGGAGAGTCCTGACACTCCCCTTCCCTTCTCCTCCTCCTCCGTTAAAGAGTAATTTATTAAAGATAATATACTTCTTTCAATTATCCCTCTTGGCTGTTATATCATATCTATATCATATCTTATGATCTAAAGAACTACGTACTTAGCGTAAACGCCGATATTCCTCTTTAGCCCTTTGCGGGGATGTGGGGCTAAACAGGGGTTCAGTCCGCTAAGTCCAGTAAGATTGTATTCAGGTTATCTAATTCATAGAATACATCTGATCACTTTTTCCAGTTTGTTGGGATAAATTGAAGCGAGGATTTTTCATGAAAATCGTTATAGACTTAACCCATTGCAGGAACCGGAGGAGAAGGAGAAGGGTCCGCCACACTTTGCTCTGGGTGTTCTTGTTGAATCAGATTTTGTGGTCATCTATTGAACTTCGGCGTCTGTCTCCGGATCAGACGGTGTCTCCTCAGTTGTCTTGTCAAAAAAACAAATTGTCTGATTGACTAGTCTAAGATGGAGTTCGGGGATCGAAAGACAAGATTAGACTAATAAAAGGGCCAGCACCATAGTTTTTCCTGTAATCAGAAGGGTGCCGATACTAGGAGCGGTTCTATTATTTCTTGAATAAAAAGGGATAGAACCAGTCCTTAGATAGAATCTTTTTTATTTCCAATTTCAAATTGGTCAAGTTAGATCTATATATCAAAGAAGCTTTTTGCTTCGCCGTCCCGCCGATGATAAAAGTGATTCATGCCCCCTCACTGTCTGATGTTAGTCTCACTCCATTGTCAACGGATGCCACGTCATCGGGTTAGTCTTGCTGGACCAACCAGTAGTTAGATAGATTCACTTTGGAAGATTAGATCTTTCACCAACAGAAGGGTAATAAGCTCTCAACTTCAAGGAAGGGAACCAAAAGAGCAGAAATGTCATCTACCTTTACCACGGAATCTTTTACCTCTGCTATAGGATTTCTAGCTAACGTGAGTTGACGGGCCTTTAAGCTAAAGAAACTGATTATTCACCTAGACAGACGCCGTTGAGTTCTTGGCTGAGAACATAGAGCGGGGAAAGTTCCCCACATAGTGATCCCACCTGTCTGATTGTTATGTTATGAGATTTTCGTGACTTTCCTTTCTATAACTAGAAAAGCTCCAAAGCTCCCCGTCTTGAAAGAAAAGACTGAATAGTCAGAAAGGCTTCTTTTCAATCATCGACAGACAAGTCAGCTTTGTTCTCTGGGCAAAGGGGAATCCCAGAGTAGCGCAAAGATTCAGCCTATTTCAGAGGAAAGAGGGGGGACTGCTCTTCCAATGCAATAGAAAGGGCACGATCTTAGGTTCCGCTATCACCTAGTAGTAGTAGTGAGTTCTCGTAACAGAGCACAGCAGCTACTAACGGGCATTTCAAGGCTTGTGTCAATTCAAATTCAATAAAATCAAGCCCGGTCCCACTGACTGGCCGACTGGGCCTGACTACTCTCTATACTGGGAAAGGACTCCTCTACTTCTCACTTATAGATTCGATTACTAGTAAGTAATTATATATATAGTGACGGCTGATGCCCTATATTTATTATGGTTATGGAATGGCCTTCTATAGCACTATAAGAAGTAAAGAAAAACTGACTCTTTGAAGTGCTCAAACCCCAAAAAAGTATCTACTCGACGGATAGATAGAGTTCTGCCAGCACCTTCAAGGGGGGAAAGACGCCAGAAGAGAGTGAAGTGGCCGACAAGCGTCATATATCTTTCTTTGGAGACCGGCATTCAATTCATTCTATTACTCCCTGCGTTGGGGCTTACTATTGTCAGTGAAATCAATGTCGTCGTCAAATGTCATCTAAAGCAGAAGGTAGTTCCAAGGAAAGCCCTCAACCTTCACCCCCACGCCACCCGCTGACTTCCTATGGAGGTCTTTTTTTCATTAAATCAAGCCCTCGCTCCGCTTATATTCGTCTATTCGGGAATCAGTCAAGGAAGGACCAGAAATAGCGGTATCTTCTAAAAAATGTTAGAATGGACAGAGAAAGCATACGTCATTCTTTTACATTATCATTATCCGATTCGGGGGTAGGCCTTCCCTACGGCATCTGATTGAGCAAAGGGGATCCGGTGGAAGTTTGGCAGGCATTGATGGAAGCTACATCCGGAGATTCTGCGGTAGCAGATTATCTAATACTAATAGCAGAAGAAAAGGAGATTGTTAAACGTCGATCCCATTCACGGTTAACCTTTGGTTCCCGCGTACAAGTTTCGGGGGGGTAGGTAAGAACAAGAAGTCGAAGAAAAAGAACGAGGTTCCGTTGATCTCCAGGAACAAAAAGCCAACGCTTTTAACCCCGCTAGCAACGCAACCTAGAGCTCAAGCCGGAAACTTGAGTTAGCCCGTAAGTCCGGCTCTTACTGCCACTATGCCCGTATCGGGAAGAACCCGGAAACATACATCATCATTCCTTGACTCATCAGGGTAAGGTAGTCAAAAAGGAAGAGCTTTCTTACTACCTTCGTTATCCTAACTCCTTCTATCTATGCCCCTATTTCGGGGGACTCCCCGAAGCTACCGAGCTCCGTCGGGACCGCATTAGCACAGACCTTGGTGTAGGACGAATGAACCTAACACCAGGTTAGCGTCCTTTAATATTTGCTTTGATTATTGGATGGATTAAACCCAACCCACACCGAGGCTATTCGAAATGTCACCTTCCTGTGAGACCTTCCATTCCAATATGCCATAGCTTACCATGTGATATTAATTAGATCTTCCCTTGCCCTAACTTCATACTTTCTTAGGCCTTTATGGATTGGAAACTTTTTCATCAATCCGCAACCCCAAAAAGCAACACGACCACTTTTTATCTTAATCTTAGTTGCAGATGTCGCGCTCGTAGCACCATATAACTGCGTCAATGGAAGCAGAAATTGAGAAAGGGGCTTCAACCACTATCCAGCAAGAAGAGAAGAAAGACCTAGGGAACGGATTCGGAGATCGCTCTCCTGATGAATAAAAAGATCATGAAGTTGCTCAAACGGTACTGGATCTGCTGGGGTACTAATAGAGGTAACAAAAGAAGGATACTAAGGGATTGCATCTAAGGCAAAACCTAATCATGAGACTATCTTATCTGTTCTGCAGTGGTAAGCGAATCTGCCAGCATATAAAAATGTTGAAGGATTTACTGAGTTTGAGGCTGCCCGCTCCGTAGCCTATTGTGAAGGGAAAGTGGCCGGAGAGTGCTGGGACAAAGACATATCTGCGTTAACGAGTGCTTTAAGAGTGCGGTCATAAAGTCTTTCTTTCCCCAAGGGCGGAAGGGCTAATTCTTTTCGATTTCTCCTCTATCGCAGCGGAAATGACGCCGAACATAAAATATTCCTTTCGCGAAGCTCAGCTGTGACAGATTTCTCTAAAAAGTTCCACCTGTTGGGAAAGGTTGTAACCCACAAGGTCTCGCTCGGATGACTAATCTCATGATTAGTCAGAAGCGCGGGGGCTTAAAAGGTTCATCGTTTGAGTGAGGGACATGGCTATCCTATACTATCGGCACATTCATCCATCGTATATAAAAGGCTACTAAAAAGCGAAGAAAAGACCTCTTTCTTTATCCTATGTCGCGTATTAAACAACCAGCCTAGCCGCCGGCTAAGAGAATATCGTTCCCCTTAGGACACGACCGGCTTCGAAGAAAAGAAAGCACCAGGCTTAGAACGACCCGCCTTAGCAGTCAAAAGTTCGAATCCGTCATTGGCCTGTCTAGATGCAGAAGACTTCCAGCCCTTATCCCGACTTCTCAAGCAGGGGATTCAATCGTTAATAGCGGATTCTGGCTATCTGGGCTACGCGTCACCTTATCTTTTGCGGACTTCTGAGGGGGATCTTAAGACTGGATAAACATAAAAGAGCTTCTTCTTTGCATTTGCTTTGGCATTTGTCCCCTGCCACATTCAATTCCGAAAGTCAGTGCCACACTCTCTGGCTCGTTACAAGTATTCAACTTGTGCGCCTCTCTGAAAAATCTCATTCTGCCTCCCTTAACTTGTTAAGTTAAGATATAAATAACCTTGCAGAATCCCCTTTCTGAAGACTTGCAAGTGACATCCATCCCATTCCCCTAGCAGTGGATTCTCCAACTTTTGCAAGAGTAAGAGTGGAACCCCACAAGTCGAAGGTTCCAGTACTGCTATGGTCCTTGTTTCAGGAGGTTGCAGATAATCATGTTCACGGGCTATTGGGCTTTCGTTTGAGTCCTCCGGGATCGTCTGCTGTGCCTGGTCGAAATGTGTGAGCGTAGCACTAGTAAGGCTCTTTAAGTTGCGGATCATCTTTCAATGTAATTCCCTTTATCTGATTGGCAACCTATTCAACTATATGATGCAACCGACTGATGCCATATATCTAATATACCTTATTCCCTCCTACTTCTACTTCCTTCCCGTGTGCTAGAATTTCCTTCTTTCAAATGTCTGCTAGCCCTACCTCTCTTACAAAGAAGATTCCAACTGACGAAGTTAGGCATCGGACGTGTACAAAGACAAGACTAGTCGCTATAGTTGGCAAAAGCAGCTAATGGAGTTAGCAGTTCTTGTGACGCAGCTCGGCTTGTAGCATCTGACGTAGCGAAGGTCGGACAGCGCGTTGTTTTTTTTTCCTCTAACAGTTAGTAAAGGGAAGTTCTCTGCCAGCCAGTCAAGTCGTAGTGTCCTAAGCCGCCCTTTCTTTTCATTATTAATCAGGATTGATTGGCTAATAAGATGTATGGCCCTAGGCTACAGAGAATTGATAGGCAGTATAGGACCCGAGCATCTTTATAGGTTTGACGTCAGGAGGTTTTATACCCTTTTTCTCAGGAGAAGGTCTAAGTACATGGCTCGGATTCTTACCATAGATGTCTCTATATCTTCTTTTGTCTCGTATGACTCCCACATAGAAGGATCATAATTTCCCATTTATGGTGGAACTGACCGTCCATATCCATCAAATGATAGGCTCCGTTGGGCAGTCAAGTTTGGATCACAAAGGGGCCTTCCCAAGACCATTTTCCACACTTTTGATCCTTTCTTTTGTATCAAGAGGTAGGATAGTTTTCCATACCCTTTTTCCTTCCTCATTTATTCTTGACTTTATTGTTGTAGGCTCTAGCTATTCTCATCTTCTGAACCCTTATATGATCCAAGGCCAGTAGCCTCATTGTAGTCTCCTGGAGTCAAGTTATTTTGATAGGCTACTCTGAGAAACTTAACTGTGATCTCCATTGGAAGTACGGCATCGTGGCCATAGGTTGTTAAGGTTCGGAAGCCTCACCCAAACCACCACTGTCTCAATAGAAGCTTACTCATGGTCGAAATTGGCTTGCCATTGCCTCACCGTAATGTACTGGTCAGCCACCATCCAAGGACCATCAAAGAGCACATGGTCATAATCCAAACTTAACCAAGAAAAAGTCATTGCCCCTGGTCACAGAAACGGTGATTTCAGTTTCCGCTTAGACGTCTCACCATGAAGTTCTAACCCAGTCTCTTACCCAAGCACTTGATAATCAGTAATTTCCTCCAGGGCAGCCTCATCCTTCTTTTGGTTGCTTCGCTCTCCTCCCTCGACTAAGGCCCAGAAAGACAAAGATTTCAGTCTAAACCGGCACTCTTCTTTAGAACTCGATGCTCTTCCAGTAAGCGGTTGGAGCTAGTACTTTAATGCTATCAGAGTTAGAGGTATCCCCCTCTCCCTTACTTCGAGGATAGTGCCCCATACCAGCACTCAAGGATAATCTGAGATAAGGTATGGAAGCAGTCTTCTTAATTCTACTTGAGTTCAGTCTTTCTCTTCGTAAAGTCTCGGCTGACGTAAAGAGATCTCTCCTTATCCTACTGCAGGATAATTTCTATCCCTCCGTGCAACAAACTTATCTAAGCACTAAAAGCAAAGGAAGGGAATAAGCGTTTAGTGTTCTATCCGCTATAGAGTCTTCCTCTGGTTCTTCCAGTCTGACGTACAGATCTTGTAACAGGATTTCTGTATGTTTGCGCTGATGAGCTATATCTCCCGGACGAAAGACTTCTCAAACCTGATTGCCGGAATGGCAGCAATCGACTTCTTTCTGTGTTACAGCTCTCTTGTAGTAATGCCCCCCGTACAGTGCTCAATAGTAAGCCCTTCAACCAGCAAGCACTCAAGACAAGCTTTTTTCACGAGTCGACTTTAGTAGTTATCTTTTGTCCCTTCCTTTCCTACTAGATATGCTAAAAGAATAGACTGCTTTCATCACGTATTGTTAAAACACACTTTCTTTCTACGAAGATAGATTAAGAAGCAAGCGCGCATCCGGGGCTAATAAGCGTAAGGCCTCAGTTACGAGATTTTCCCGGCGATAAAGAACAAAATTTCGCGAATGGTTACCTATTTATTGTGAAGACGATGCCGATTCTTTTTTCTTTTTTAAGCCAGAAGATAACCCGAAAATTATTAGTTAAAACTTTGACTAGATATTCTAACTTTCCGTGGAAATAAATTCGTTCAAGAAGGGCTCCAAAAAAAAGAAGTTGATCGTAAATAAGAGGATCGGTTGCGGAGAAAAACAAAAATGGATTCATATTCACTTTTATGGAAATTATATAAAAACAAGAATAATCTTTCATTGCTTTTTGAAAAAATCGAAATGGATTTTTTTGAGGTAATAAGACTATTCCAATTACGATACTCATAAAGAAAGAATCGTAATAAATGCAAAGAATAGTTCCTTCACCCCCGCTTGCCGATCCCCTATTCGCTCGACCTAAAACCCTATGCCTTATCTTATTTAGAAAGATTCGGTAGTGACTGGGAATCTCTCATATCCTGTTTCCCACTTCACTAACATTCAAGCATTCATTCCTGCCTCGATCCATCCGATGAAGCAGCAGGGATTGATGAATCGGATAAGCCTCTATCGATCCTGGTGGTGGGGATAGTAGGCTCTACGGCTCATTCGTATCCCGTGAATTGGAGATACTTAGTAGATTGATGGATACTTGTGGTACCAGATATGGGGAAGGAATCAATGAATGCAAAGGAAGATTCCCTCTATGGAGGAATGAATGGCAGGACAAGCATAAGAAGAGGCCTCCTCCTTTCCCACCCCTTCTTCATTCTCTTTTTTCTGGCTCTACCGAGGAGTGAACGATTCAACCATCAATAGAATCTTTGACGCCCGAGAAATCGGATTCAAGGGGATGGGACTTTATAGGTGGGGCTATTTCCATAGATGACCATTATCCGCCTATCACTCCTGCGCCTCTTGGCTTCCGGCATCAACCACCGGATGGCGAGGTTATTCTTACGAAGGAGAGGAGCGGGATAGTCCTAAGGTCAGTCGCAGAAGATCGATAGCTGGTGAATTCAATGAGAGATTCTTTAGCCAAAAGGCATTGCTCTTTACTTCCAACAATAGAAAGAGCGGGAAGCAATGCAAGGCAAGACTTCGAACTAGCCTTTGAAGGAGGAAAGTTTAGAAAGGAGATTGGACCTTAGTAGAAGGCTAGCGGGGAAGATGGAACTGACTTACTCGGAAAATGCTTACAACCTTAAAACCCATTCACTCACTCGAAGTCCCTTACTCTCAGTCTCAAACAAAGGATCTCGTCAGAGATGGACCTCACCACCCACGATAGCGAAATAGTCTTCCACCCCTTACCCTCTCTCTCTCCGAACCAACTGAAGGGAATAGCAGACATGGGGACATAGGTAATAGACCACTTTATAACTTCGAAAGCAGCAAAGACCTGATCTACGACCACCCTCACTCTTATTTATTAAATTCAGTTGGAGATGAAAGTAGATAGCATTAGGCGGTGGAATCAAAGTCAAAGCTGAAACCTGCTCTTACGTTCAGTTCATTATAGAGGTGAACCAGATTCAATAGAAAGAGAGAGAGCTTTGAACGAATGGAAGGCGTAGCATTGGAACTGCTATGTAGCTACTTGCCTAGCGGTTTATAGCTCGCTTAGCGGTTGAAGTCTTTAACTTGAATGAGTTAAATCGCTAATCGCGTTTCTTATTCATTTATTTTCTTTAATAAAAAGAATATAAAAAGCATCTCTTGAATTGCAACGCAAAAATGACTTTTTCAATCTTCGTTATGGAAAGGAAAAGTGATTGCAACGAAAAATCCCGAGAAAATGTACCTTGGGGTGCATTTTCCTGCTTGGAGTGAGAACTGCTTGATCTTTAAGGTATCTATAAAGTATATCCTAACCCACCACCCTGATTTATTGTTTTGGTTGTTTTCATTTCTCTTTTGAATTGCTCATATATATCAATTGAATTTGATTTCGCACTGGAAACTATTTGCAGAGAAGTTCGAATCCGTTTCGTTCGGATATTGATCGGTCTTGGTTTGACATGGTTTACGCGTTATTGGTTCCCGGAAGAGTTAATATTCCCATTAGCTAAACCCTTTCTTAGCCTGCCTTTGGACTCGTATTTTGTTCGTACACAATCAACGGAGGCCTTACCGACATATCTTGCAACGTCTTCAATAGCATGCTCTTACTTCGTCTTTCCTTTTCTAAGTCACCAAATTTGGTCCTTTTTGATCCCCAGTTGCTATGGGGAACAAAGGACGAAATACAATCGATTTTTCCATTTAAGTGGTTTTTGCTTCTTCTTGTTCCTGTTCTTAACTCTTTCCCGGGTAGTTCCCAATGTTTGGCACTTTCCATACTTCGTGGGTGCAACATCAACAAATTCGCTCATGATCAAGTTACAACCTAAGATCTATGACTATATTATGTTAACTGTTCGTATTTCGTTCATTCCATCGGTATGCTCCCAGGTACCTGTAATTGTGATCCGTTTGCTAGAACCGAGGGGTCTTTCTGTGGAAACCTTCACGAACAATCGTCGGTTTTTGAT
>Ga0058704_10000868_pt1 | contig 14719 bp, 14 predicted proteins | sample AgamicMgSfe_FD_71363 | JGI IMG/M metagenome (GOLD analysis project Ga0058704, IMG submission 71363) | Agave microbial communities from Guanajuato, Mexico - Mg.Sf.e | ecosystem: Host-associated > Plants > Phyllosphere > Phylloplane/Leaf | place: Guanajuato, Mexico | collected 2012-05-30
GTCTACAGGTTGGCATGCAGCCTGGAGTTGAGGAATACATGGAGTTGTCGTCGCTCGGAAGTCGTTTCTGATCATTTGGGGTTCAGTCTATGTGTTCACGCAGTGGTCTGCTATGTCCCGAAGCATGATCGTTGTGCATCTACGGAGCGGAACCATTCGCTAGGCGGTATGAGGTTTTACGGATTACCGTCATGGAGAACGGGCTAGGAGAGCCTTGACACGAGAGGAAGGAAAAAACATGTATATTGTGCATGATTATCTAGTACACATCAGTGATCATGTAATGTCGCTGTGTCGCTCGCATGGAACGATATCTATAGAACAGTCGAACTCACCGTCTACCTTCACATTCAAGCCTTAGACTCCGCCAACTTCTTCTCAGCCTCCAGCCTCTTCGCCTCACGCGCAAGCTGATCCGCCCTCCTGATCGCAATATCCTTGGGGCGAAAGTCACTGAACAGATTCTTGAGCACCTTCTCGATAACCCAGCAGCCCGCGTATCTAGCACCATCATGCTCGTCAGCGTCGTCTTGAACTCGGTCGTGAACGGCACAAGCTTGAGCTGCTCGTTCAGCTCGGGCACGAACTCCGTGGCGCACGAGAAGGCGACGGCGGCCACGAGCACGATGCCCCAGTACATGCCCCTGTTCTCCTTGATGGACTCGCGGAATGGCCGGCCTTGGTAGTTGATGGCGAAGGTGGAGATTTGCTGGATCAGCTGCAGCAGGTAGATGGCTGAGTTCAGCAATGAGGGTTCGAACTCGCCTTCGAGGTCGATGTCGGACTTCTTTACCTCTGTCCTTTGCACGTATCGCGAGATGTAGATGAGCGTGGCGATGTGGATGGCGAATTGGCCCAGGACCGAGCCGATGATGTAGGGGTTGAAGATGTTCGGCTGAGGGCGCTCTTTCGAGAGCTGTTCCACCGGCTTTGCTCTCGATAGGGACAAGAAGCAGACCGACATGAGAATGCCGCTGATTGTGACCTGGCCGTCGCCGAACTTGATGCCATCGAGGTACAGCACACTCAGACTGTAAGCGCTGATCAAGCAGTTGAGAGCCAGAATCTTGTACATTTGAATGGTGACCACGAGTGTGCAGCGTCCTTGACGGATGATGTTGGGAATGGCGATGACGTTAGCCAACTTGCTCGTAAAAGGCGCCGCAACGGATGCATCCCCAAGCTTGATCGTCGGCGGTTCGTCTTCATTCAACTGCTCCTCCATCATCGACATGGAAAGCTTTTCCGCCAGACCTGCTGCAGCCTTCTGAGCCCTTGCTTTGCGTTCGTCGACAGGTGTCGTCTCAGCGGTCTTCTCGTCGTTGATCTGAGCAACGACCTGCGCGTTGGCGGGAGTAGCAGGTACACCATTCGGCTTGCCGTTGGCAGTAATCGAACCGGCAGACGCAGCGTTGCTCTTGGCCTGCGCCTCGCGCTCGACGGCCTTTTCGTGGTGAGGATTCGTGGGTCCTGGAGGGAACAGGTGCGCAATGTGGACTGGCACTGGCGGTGGGGGCTGGTTGAACCGCTTCATCATCGACACCTGTTTCTCGTACACCTCCCTCATCTTGGTCTCGCGGAAGTGCTTGCCAATCTTTTCGAGATCATCCTTCGTACCGTTAAGCAGCGCAACACCCACATGAGCCTGCTTTAGCGCGCCTACATCGTTGGTGCCATCACCACACATCATGGTCGTGTAGCCGGCGTGCTTCAATCCGAGCAAAATCTCCTCCTTCTGCTTGGGTGAGACGCGAGCATATACCCAGGCATGACGGAGCAAGTCCGCCAGGGCTGGTTTGCCGCTGAACTTGGCGAGAGCGTAGCCAGTCACGCAGAGGTCTTTTGACTGCAGTATGCTTGGGTCGAGTCTGTTATCGGGATTGACGTTGATGTTGACCTTGTCATCGATGCTTCTCCATACGACCTTCTGTCCAGATTCATCGTGCTCCGGTGCATCCAAAATCAGGACATCACGGTCGACAATCTCGACCTGACGAGCGACGTGGACCGCTGTGAGAGGATTGTCACCCGTGATCATGACTACACGATGACTGCTCTCGTTCAACATGCGTACTGCCTTGATTGCATCGTCCTTCAGCGGACATTGCAGGACGAGGAAGCCGGCAAAGTGGAGATCGGTCTCGACCTCTTCTCTCTTCAGGTCGTTGATGCGTTTCTGACTGAGTTCTTCGTTGGTAGACATGTGCTTGTAAGCAAGTGCGAGAACACGCGCTCCATTCCTGCTGAAATACTTGTAAGTTTCCTCGTACTTAGGTGGGATGTCGACAAGCATATTGCGAATAGTTTCAGGTGCACCCTTGACGCCTGCAAATGACCTCTTAACTCTTTTGCCGGAGTCCTTGTTCATAGTCACCGTCGTTGCCACGGAACTCTGTCTTTTTAGCGCAGAAGAGAATTGGAATCGGCGCTTGATCTGAACGGAGTCTGCAAGTCCACTGGCATATCCTGCACCCTTAGCTGCACTCGCAATTTTGCTAGTGAGAGTGTCATTCTTGCCCAGCGTCCAGCCAAGTGACGCCAGCGTGGCTTTCTCCATTGGTTCGCCAACGATATCACCCTCCTCAAGCTTGACCAATGCATGAGCTGTGGCAAGGACGAGTGTAGTCTCCAGACCTGTCTCGACCACGGGTATGACCTGCGATTGCGCGCCATCCGCTTCAGCTTTTGCATCTGCTTCACCAAGCGATAGACCAGCAATTCCTTCGACAACGAGGTCCTCGCCGGTCAGCGTACCAGTCTTGTCGAAGCAAGCGATATCAACTCGTCCAGCGAAAGGGATCCTGAAAGGCTCGGTACAGAAAATGGCGTACTTGCTAAGAGCGGCAAGCGACGTGTTGACTGCCAAGCTGAGTTCCATCGGAAGTTCGGGAGGAACGACACTAGTAATGATGAGAACACAGTCGAGGAGCAGCTTTGAGCGCTTCCTGTCCTTGGCAACGCCTTCTTGCCAAACATACCAAGAGGCAGCGATGGCGAAGATGCAGAGGAAGAGGATGAACAGAAGAGCCTCAACATTATTGGCAGACACACGCTCGGTAGAGTAGATCATAGTCCTGACCAAGCTGCCTTGACTCGTCTCAAAACCAGTCTTGACAACAATGGCCATCGCGCCACTGTCGGGGGGAAGAGGTACGCCGGAGGCCACGGGTGGAGTCGCGTCGGCCGTACCATGCGATACCTGTAGGACCTTGGTGCCTCCGTAGAGGAAAGCATTCTTGTCCAGACCCTCGGGCTCGATGTGCGCATCGGCAGGTCGAAGTTGTAGCGAATCCTTGAGCACGGGTGTACTCTCTCCTGAAAGCATCGCTTCGTTCACGATAGCTGAACCTTCGACCAACAGCATATCGCACGCCACGCCGCTATCCTCCCTTGTTCTCCCCACAGACACGAGGTCCCCAGGCAGCAAAGCATCACTCTTCAGCTCGGTCCAGCGGTTCTCTCTGAACACCCAAATATCGTAGGGTTTGATGCTCATGCCGCGAAACTCGGTCAAGGTTCGCTGTCGCTGCCACACCACGGTACTCTCGAAGACGACCAGCATGAAGAGGGTGAAGAGTGAATAGTACCAGTACTCGTCCAGCATCCAAAGACCAACGCAGAAGACTTGGAACACGAAGAAAGGTGCCACGGCGTGCTCCTGAAACAGCTCGACGAATGAAGGAACCGGAATATCAAAGGTATTGCTGCCATAGTTCTGCAGGATCGTGGTGACAATGGCGTGTGTAGCGAGACCGCGCGACTGCTGGAAGTCCCCGATCAACGGCTTGGGCTCCTTGTCCAGGGCATATGATAGAGGCGCAAAGGTGTTGACCTCGGGGTTGTAGATGAAACGTCGCTTCTGGAACAGGAAAGCGGTGATTCGCCTGCCACCAACATGCTCTCTTTCGATCTTGCAGATTTCCGACGCGCCGGCATTTTCCACGGGAACGATCTTGATCAACTTCGCATCCCCAATCCGAGACGCTCGAGTAGTGGTGAAGAGAGACCGGACATTGACATTCCAGAAGGTCGAGAGCCAGAGCAAAGCCTGCAGGGTAAAGATACTGCCCGAGAATACGAATGTCCACTCTTGTCCTCCAATGTGCTTGTCATATCGCTCGTTACTGAGGTAGAAGGCGAAGAACACCGGCCAAGCGAACAGGAAAGGCCATATGTATGTGTGAAGGTACAGCGGCAAAGGATTGTGCAGTGATGCCGCCTTGACCTGTGGGTTATCGACGAGTGGCGCCCTGAAAGTCATGGTCAGAATGAGGGAAAGATGATGTATGAGGAAGACTCGGGGCTCAACACATACATATTGTTGAACAAGGGAAGCACCCGTAACAGCAGCACAAGAAACAAGGTACTGCTACGTTTCCCAAAAACGCGTCGTCGCAAGTAGAAAGTTGGAGAATGCCATCGGCGACTTTCTGCTGTAGCTCCGTAGGGCATGACTCGTGCGACGTTGCTGGGACACAGATCTGCTAAGCTTATCTTTCGCGCACGTGAACATGATCTACAACATTTCACACCTTCACCTTATCTTCCTCCTACCATTGTGACTTGCGACTGCTCGGAGGGCGGGCCTGGTCACTGACGTGTCGTTCGCGCTCACCACTTCGCAAAAGCTTCCTGTTGTTCACCCAGATTGCCGGGCGATCAAATCAATTCTGGTCTACTTGCGATCTTGAACAGTATGGCGGACACTGCAGGCGGGGAGGAGCTTAAAGTGTCCAAGAGGGCAGCAGAGAAGGCTGCAAAGAAGGCTGCGAAAAAGGCTACCAAAGAGACGGTCAAGGCAGAAGAACCGAAAAAACCTGCCGGCAATCAGCCCGCAGACCCCAATGTCAGCTTCAAGCAGGGCTGGTTGAAGGGTGTTTATAATGAGAGACCGACCAAGGAAGTCCACACCCGATTTCCGCCAGAGCCGAACGGTTTCCTGCACATTGGACACGCGAAGGCAATCACGGTGAACTTTGGCTTTGCTAAGGCGTATGATGGTGTCTGCAACTTGCGCTACGATGACACGAACCCGGCTAAGGAGGAGGAAAAGTACTTCACGTCGATCAGAGAGATGGTCGCTTGGCTCGGCTTCACTCCTCACGCGATTACCTACAGTAGCGACAATTTCGACAAGCTGTACGAGCTGGCGGAAGAGCTCATCAGACGGGACAAGGCGTATGTGTGTTATTGTTCTCCGGCAGAAGTGTTACGGAGGCGGGGCGGTAAAAAGGGCGAGGGTGGAGCGAGGTCAGTCTGCGAGCATTGGGCGCAGTCACCTGACTCCTCACTTGGGGCCTTCCGGGCCATGAGAGACGGCAAATATGCGCAGGGCGAGGCTCTTTTGCGCATGAAGATGTTTCTGGGCACTAAGCCGGAAGAGTACGAGGTCCACGAGGATGACACTGTCGAAGTGAAAAGAGTCAAGGCCAAGCTGAAAAGCGCCGCGGAGAACCCTGCGATGTGGGACGTGGCCGCGTATCGCATCAAGAAGGACAACTACCATCACCGGACAGGAAACAGGTGGCGAATATACCCGACCTACGAGTTTACGCATTGCATCTGTGATTCGCTTGAGGGTGTATCACACTCGCTATGCACGGTAGAGTTCGAGACGCTCCGCCCGGCGTACAACTGGCTACTCGAGAACCTGGACCACAAGCTTCCGGGCTCGGACGACAAAGGCCCAATGCAGCGGGAATACGGCCGCCTGAACGTGGAAGGCACGATTCTGTCGAAGCGGAGGATACAAATGCTCGTTCAGGGTTGTACCGTCGAAGACAAGCCCGTAGATCCGCCAGTAGCGGAAAAGGCAGAGTTGTCTGAGGTGGTCAAGGAGATGAATCTGGAGGAAGAAGGAGACGAAGCTCCAGAAGAGTTGTCAGAGGCGCCTCAGTCGACAGTGCAAGGAGGAAAGAAGCTACCTCCCGTGGTACGAGATTGGGACGACCCGCGGCTGTTCACACTGGTGGCAATCCGTCGACGAGGTGTACCTCCCGGGGCGCTCAAGAAGTTCGTCCTGGACTGCGGTGTGACCAAAGCGGTTGCCGATACGAAACTGCACATCCTTGACGCATGCATTCGTACATACCTCGAACGGACCGTGCCTCGACTTATGCTAGTACTGGATCCGATCAAGGTCACGATCGAGAATCTACCTGCTGATTACCTCGAGGAGCGCGAAGTGCCCTTCGACCCCAAAGACCCGAGCAAGGGCACGCACAAGATCCCATTGACCAACACCATCTACATCGACCGCGACGACTTCCGAGAGGTAGACGACCCAGACTTTTTCCGCCTCGCGCCCGGAAAGTCAGTGGGTCTGTTGTATGCCGAACACCCGCTACGGGCCAAAAGCTTTACCAGGAATAGCGCAGGAAAGGTCGCCGAGATCATTGCCGAGTACGGGCCCGACGTGCCTGCTGGCAAGGCGCGAATACACTGGGTGGCCGAGAGCAAAGCACACAACAGCCCGGTCAAGGCAGAAACCCGCATCTTCAAACCGCTGTTCAAGAATCCGCGGCCGAACGAGCTGGACTGGAAGAACGGCGGTTACTACGACGACGTGAATCCCGACAGCGAAATCATCTTTTTGAACACTATGATTGAGTGCGGCTTCGATGAGATCAAGAAGCGGGCGCCGTGGCCGAAGGAGGAGGGCGAGGCCGAGGGCACCACTGGCAACTATAGCGTCAGGTTTCAAGGACTGCGGACTGCTTTCTTCTGCTTAGACAAGGATGCCACGGCGGACAAGGTCATCTTGAACAGGATTGTCAGCCTGAAGGAAGATACAGGCAAGAAGTAGGTGGCCTGGTGCAATGGGCTGTACTGCCGGCCTCGGGTCTAAGCACCAGCTTGAAAGCGTAGCGTAATTCGTGACAGTCAATAATATACCTTGTCTGTCTACTATTGGCCCATGTCAAAGAGCAAGAACTCGGAAGGCTTATCGCCGATACTCTCCACTTCGATCTTATGCGTGCCATTCGGTGCCTCGATGAAAGCGCCGTCTCCCTCTCCGAGCGTCTTGTCACCGACCTTGATTCTCGCCCCTCCTTCTTTCGGCTGCGTGCGGTCACTCATGATCACGTGCAGGTAGACGTTCCGCGAGCCGCTTCCAACAAGCTCGTGTACCACCCTCTTGCCTGGGGTCAGGATACTGGCATCCATACTCAAGTCGGCGTGCAGCGGAATGGGCTGGCCTTCATCGTCCTTGCCGCCATGCCTCTCGGTGCTCTCCATGATCCGACACAACTTGTCCTTCTTCTGCTCATCCGTGTACTTTTGCGTCTTGTAGCTCGGCTTCAATCCCCTGATGCTGGGTTTTGCCCAGATCTGTAAGAAGTGCACATCCTCCTCCTCGTTGCGGCAGTATTCAGAATGCCGAATACCAGTTCCCGCGCTGGTGAATTGCACCTCGCCTCTTCGCAGCTTCTCCAGATTGCCCATCGAATCCTTGTGCTCGAGCTCGCCGGAGACGATGTAGGAGAAGATCAGGAACTCCGCGTGAGCGTGCGTACCGAAACCGGTTCCGCGCTCCACACGGTCTTCGTTGATGACGCGCAAGGGCCCGAAGGACTCGAATGATGGATCGTGGTAGGAGGCGAAGGAGAAGGTGTGGAATGTGTAGAGCCAGCCGTGGTCAGCATGGCCGCGAGCGTTCCAGGGGCGCTTGACGACCTGTAGAGCGGGAGTTGGTCTTGGTGGACCGTATGTGGTGCCTTTGGCCGTGCCGCCTGTGACGCTTGCCATCGTGCGTCGTCCGAGCTGAGTGGTGAAGGGTGGGATGTGTTTGGTAAGCAGAGAGCGGACGGGGGTGTAGAGAGCCACGATGGATGCTAGTACGGCCACCAAAGTCGCGAGCAGGATGTAGAGAGATGTGCTTGTTTTCGACAGGCTTGTATTATTTCCTACTTTCTCTGACGGCATGAAGGGATACGAGCAGATTGAGATGGCCTATGAAGACCAGTTTAGATTTTACACAGCTTACCTGTCTATTATATAGATGCGAAACCCACAAAGTGCTCTCTCTGTAGATGAACACAAAGCGACACCGGGGAGTTTGTCATGCTTGGAAATGGTTTTGACGGCGGAGGTGATCGTTCATTCGCGGAGCCGCATCCCTGCAGACAACGTCATGGGCCAATAGCCAATTTCCTAAAAGGTATTATAACTGCCCAGTCACTACACATTTCCGGCCATAAGGTATATTGGCTTACCTTCCATTATTATAGTGTCACTCTCGAGCTCCAGGCGCCAGCATGCGGATACCGCAAAGTCCGCACACAGAAGGAACCTCATCCTTCGACCCGGACAAGTTTTTCGAGGCCTGGGCGCGCGAAGAGATCACGGCGCCGTATGACAACAACTTCCGCAAATGCATTGGACAAGCATTCGGGCTGAAACCCAGTGATACGTACGTGTACCGGGCGACTGCAGAGGTGACGCTGCTGCAGGCTCAGACCTATCTAGAATATGGCGGTATGGGTAGGTTGCACGAATGGTATAGAGATGGAGAAGGAAAGCAGGTAAGATGGATCCTCTCTTGCTCGATGTCTTGCTTCATCTCACGTCGTTGAGATGTGCTGTTCCAGAGACCCGCGGCCCCAGCGGCAGACATAGCTGCGTATAGCGACATCTTTGCGTCGACGACTTCCACACAAAAGGCCATGACCGCTCTGGCATCGAACGCCAAGAAGGAATCATTGCGAGCAGACATTGCTGCGCACTTGCGAGCGAACTATGCACCGCCTTCTCCAGACCAGAAGATTACGATACCAAAACTCAAGAAGCCTCACCTGAACCCGTACTACGACGTCTGGCGCTGGTCGTGTCAGAATCTCGGATGGGCAGGCCCGGAAGCAGGCACCAAGGACATTCAGATATCGCACGCGACGCTGCCTGTCCTGTACCATCATTTTGGATGCATAGTACCGAGTTACGAATCTCTGGAGATCATAAAGCAAGTCGCTCATGGTAGGACCATCATCGATCTGGGCAGTGGCAATGGCTACTGGACGTACATGCTTCGACGCATGGGTGATCTGAAGAAGCCGGTCCTTGTCACGCCGGTTGACAGCGGACTTAGTGAATGGCGTACTACTTGGATTGGTGACACGGTGGTCAGCGATGGGGTCAAATACCTGCAGCAACACGAGGGTGCTAAAGAGCAGGTTCTGCTTCTGGTTTATCCACAAGTGGGTTTGGACTTCACGGAAAATGTGCTACGAGCGTACAGTGAGTGTTAGACAAACCGACAACCACGTTCCTTGTGCTGACAGTCTATCGCAGAAGGTGACACGATCATCGTGGCAGGAACACAGAACGCCAATGGCTTCACCGCCTTCGCGAAAGAGACGATAGCGGAATGGATGGCGCGAGAGATGCCAGAATGCACGAAGACGTTACAGATCCCGCTACCAAGCTTTGCCGGCAAGGATGAAGCTTTGTTCGTGTTTCGGAAACAAGCACCTACGGAAACAAGCATCTAGGGACATTCGAGCATAAGGTAGAGTAAAGTACCTGTACCATTTCCTCAATCCGTGACATCACAATATCCAACAGCACAGCGTTACATATACAGCAATGTGAATCAAGCTTCCATTGTCATCTGCACCAATGTTATAGATGGCAGATATCGAGGACAACAGAAGCCTCGAGTCAACCATGAGGCGATTGTGAGAAGTGCCTATGCCGCATTCCGCGTCAGGGAACGAATTCCAGGATCCGGGAGGAACCGTGTGCCGTGACGAATCTTGGTGGAGATGCCCGTTCGAAGGCGAGCAAGGATGCTGATCTGCAGTTTCTCCGTGATACCTTATACCGCAAGGCACACTCACCTCGAGACGCTTGATCGAGCCATGGCGACTTTTATGCCCACACCCAGGCAGTAATCTCTTCTTCGTTGTTTCTGCCAAGCACGGTAAGTCAGCTCTGCAATAATAATGGCATAATGTACACTGACAGAATCTCTGGTTGGGAGGGTTGGCGCAATATTACGTATCTACCGCCACAAGTTGCTTCTGCTTGCGTGGCTTGTCGGCTCGCTGCACTCCGAGGAGCTGGAACGACATGCATGCGAAGGCGAATCGCCAAGATTCGTTACCATAGAAGTTCAAAGAGCTGATGTGGCGTGCGGGCCGCGCATCGACGCTAAGGCAGAACCCCGGGGCCCACCGCTCTGGGCAATTGAACATTGAATTGAAGGACCTGGACATGACATGACGTCGGTCCAGAAGCTTCGACAAAAAAGTCAGGTACAGAGTGACGAAGACGCCATACAAACCTAAGCTGACGAACGCAACCACTTCCGTCCGTTCCAGGCTTCCAATCACTTCGATGTGGTCAGTAGTGGTGGTGGAGCATTGCTCCATCGAATCACAGCCCACAGAAACTCAACCTTTTGGAGAATTGGCGACGCGTTAGGCAAGAGACTGCGGCGACCTCGATGGTTGGGGGGAGAAGGCACCCTGCCTAAATCGTACCTTCGGCTGCAAAGGCACAGACGGTATCCATGGCATCGTGTTAACCCCTGCTTACAACCTGAACTCTGTCATGCCTTGGAAAGCGTATATAATCACATTCCCTGCCATTTCTCTATTCTTCCTCCTTCTACACATCACAAGCACCGCATAATCTCACGACCGACATCACCTTAACAAACCCATACATCACCACATCACCACATACACCAAGCCCACCATCTCAATATGCGTACCTCAATCTTCCTCACTTCCGTCCTCGGCGCCTTTGCCGCTGCGCAGACTAGCCAGGTTGCCTCGGGCGTCGGTGCCGCTACCAGCGGTGCCGCCAGTGTTGCGGGTGCCGCCACCAGCGGAGCCGCCAGCGTGGTCGGTGCCGGTACCAGCGGCGCTGCCGGTGCTGCCAGCAGTGCCAGCTCGGCCATCTCCTCCCTCATCTCCGGTGTCACCAGCTCCGCCGGCCAGCTGTCTACCTTGACCGGCAGCGCCTCGTCGCTCAGCTCGTCTGTGTCAGCCGGTCTCTCCAGCCAGATCGCTGGTGCCAACTCTTCATACCTCGCCATCCTCGGCGGTCTCTCGTCCTCCGCTGCCACCGCCACCGGCTCCGCCAAGAGCTCCCTCCTCGCGCAGGAGAGCTCCATCTCGTCCCAGGGTGCCAGTGCCCTGGCTGCTGCCTCTACTTCCGCCAAGGGTAGCAGCTCTGCTTCCGCCACCAGCTCCAAGAGCTCCACCTCTGCCTCTGCCTCTACTGCCGCTGGCAGCGTCGTCCTCCCCGCTGCCGGTCTCGGTCTTGGTGCTCTCTTCCTTGCCGTTGGCTTGTAGAGATGCACACAGCACGATCCCGATACGACTATCAAGTTGGAAAAGATGCACTGCAGCTCAATGCAGCTATATAATGCATCTTATGAAGGGACAATGAGAATGACAACCGGATTGAGATTCGTTCATCAACGTCTACCATACATAATAGTATAGAATCTATATTTACCTTGACCACACTGCAGTTGTCAATGTGCTTCTTGTGTCGTCTCTAATAGAGAGCCCATTGTGACCATGCAATGATGGCCAATCAGTAATGAATTGTACAGATCACGACGTGCTGAGATGGAGGTGGGTGTGTGTGCGAGCAATCTATCTGGGGCGACCAAGGTGTTTTATGTACATTCTACTACTATAGGTTATGCAAATGATTCATCCTCTCGCAGAAACTGTAGCGCTCATGTCTTTCTTGCACAAGTGACGAACTCCAGGCCTTATGCGACTGATTCTGCCGTGAGCTTCTGTCTCGAACACTGATGACAGTCAGCGAATACAGCACACCTCAGGCGTCTTTGCTCACTCCGGCAAACTTTCCGTTCTTGACCTTTATCACATTCACCTACAGCCCAACTCATGCAATTACGATAAATTCTACCATCACGTAGTCTACATGCATTGAATCCCGTCCCTTGCATCCCTCATGGCGGCGCGCTTTCTGGGTCTCGGAAACTCTCGTTCCTGGCTTCGCGTGGTAATGTGGCCGGTATGGACGGTCGGCATCATCGTGGCCGTCAACGACAACCTAGTCGAAGTGACGTCGATCGACGGACCCTCGATGAGCCCGACCTTATCGGCGCAGTACCACGAGACGGGCAAGGCGGACTACGTCGTCTGGCGCAAGTGGGACCCTGCCAGAAACTTGCGCCGCGGCGACCTCGTCAGCTTCCTGGCCCCGCACAAGCCGGACAAACTCGTCGCCAAGCGCGTCGTTGGCCTCGAGGGGGACACGGTGTTGCTCGACGAGCGAAGGAAGCCGGAGGGAGAGGGACTGGTGGGGGAGAAATTGAGTAGGGATTGGGATATCATGGGTCATTGGGACTGGCAGAGTGCGGCGAGGATGAAAGAGAAGGGCGAAACGGGCTCAGCGCCCGCAGTACATGTTCCGTGGCGACATGTTTGGGTCGAGGGAGACAATTGGAGACGGAGCGAGGATAGTAACACGTACGGACCGATATCGAAGAGCTTGATCATTGGCAAGGGAGTGTGCGTCTTTTCGCCTTTTAGGAAATTTGGCACGAAACCCTGGGAGGGCGTACAAGGCGATACGGTCGTCAAGCATGGGAGAGCGAGTGTGCCTGAAGAGTGGAGAGACTGAGACGGACGACATGGCTTTGCTACTATTCGGGTCGACTACTTCTGCCCCATCGACTTTTCAATCTCCTTGCACACGGCCTCGGTCACCTCCTTGGTGTTCGAATTGCCTCGCAAGTCCTTGGTCTTGGTTCCCGCCTCGGTCACACTCTCGATGGCGGCCACGATGCCGTCCGCAACCTTGTCGAGCTCGCCCTTGCCGATCCAGCGGACCATTTCCGCCGCGCTCCAAAAGGCGCCGACCGGGTTGGCGACGCCTTTGCCTGCAATGTCCGGTGCACTACCGTGGATAGGCTCGAACATGCTGGGGTACTGTCTAGTCGGGTCGAGATTGCTGCTAGGCGCAATGCCAATACTGCCACTCAACGCTGCAGCCAGGTCCGTCAGGATGTCAGCGTGCAGATTGGTGGCGACGATGGTGTCCATGGACTGAGGATTGTTGACCATGCGCACAGTCATGGCGTCCACCAACATCTTGTCGTGCTCGACGTCCGGGTAGTTCTTGGCGACCTCGTAAAAGATGTTGTCCCACAAGACCATGCCGTGCCTTTGCGCATTGCTCTTGGTTACCATGGTGAGCTTCTTGCGCGGTCGCAAGCGGGCCGTCTCGAAGGCAAAGTGCATGATGCGCTCGATGCCGGCCCGAGTGAAGATGGCGACCTCGGTGGCCACGGTGTGGGCGGCGTGGCTGTGAGTGGTGCCTCCGTGGCCGGCGTACTCTCCCTCGGAGTTCTCACGGATGATGACCCAGTCGAGGTCCGATGGCTTATGTGCGACCTGGGTGAGGGGCGAGGTGATGCCTTTGAGCATGCGGGAGGGGCGCACGTTGACGTATTGGTTCAGACTGTTGCGGATGGGCAGGATCATGCTCCAGAGCGAGATGTGGTCGGGTACGCCTGTGGTAGTGTCAGAGTCAGGGACCTGAATTGCAAACGGTAGAGCTCAGTCTTACTCGGCCATCCTACAGCTCCAAAGTAGATCGCATCATGTTTCTTCAGCTGGTCGACCCAGTCCGGCGGCATGTACCACCCACGCTCACTGTAGTTCTTGCTGCTCCAGTCATAAGACTCCCATTCGAACTTGAATGTGCCATTTACGGCTGCTACTTTGTCGAGTACCTGGATAGCTGCTTCGGTGATCTCGGTGCCGATGCCATCGCCCGGGATGGCGGCAATCTTGAATACTTTGTTGTCAGGCATGTTTGTCACGGTGTGTCAGAAGCGATTCGGTAGCAGGAAGAGTCGTACAGAAAGTCGACTGGAGGAGAGTGGGCAAGGAATGATGTACATTATCTACTCGATCTCGAGCCGATCAAACACCTGCACCTTACCCCAACCCATACGTTGACCCCACCTCGAGTCACTTTTATTATCTGCGATTTCGCAGCGTCGAGATGGAGGAAGTCCGATGCTGTTCTTGGACTGCGCATTTGCATATAACAACAATTGAACCCAGCAACGCACCAAACAGTAATGCGTCTGTCTATACTGGGTATTCCCATCTGTTCACTGGACAGATCTAGTATAAGCTGGGGAACTGACGAGCACGATTGGCGATAATACCTTACCTACAATAATTATGGATGAACATCGAAAGCTGCAGGTGGCCCTTCTCCAACGATCATTGCCCCTCATCCATGAAACGCCGATGTCGCTCATCAGCCTGAGTGCAGTGCAGTGCAGTCGGACGCCTGTGCCCCACGTCAAGCGCCTTCCCCATATTCCTTCCCAAAGAGGAAAGTCGCCAGATGAGGTGGCTTTCGACAGGCACGACCGCACTTGCCCTGCAGCAAGTCATGGCTTGGCATTGTATACCATCACAATCATCAGACATCGAGTCCACTGCGTCCTCACAACTTGAATCAATTATTAATAATATCCTAGGATCCGACTCCGAAGCTCAAGAACACCTCACTCGCACTTGGTAGCCAACACCATGTCAGCAACAGCCTATCCTCCTGGTGGCACCTTTTTCGACACCCTGAAAGCGAACTTCGACCAAGTACCTGTAGACCAAAGCAAGGACAATGCCATTAACACCACCAAATTCCTAGAGGCCGCAGAGAGCTTGACGACCTTGTTCGGTATGTGATGCTATGATGTCTGCTGCAC
>Ga0058704_10000869_pt1 | contig 14718 bp, 6 predicted proteins | sample AgamicMgSfe_FD_71363 | JGI IMG/M metagenome (GOLD analysis project Ga0058704, IMG submission 71363) | Agave microbial communities from Guanajuato, Mexico - Mg.Sf.e | ecosystem: Host-associated > Plants > Phyllosphere > Phylloplane/Leaf | place: Guanajuato, Mexico | collected 2012-05-30
ACTCAACAGATTGCATGCCGCCCGTAATCTCCATGTCCTTCTCTGCGGCTGGGCTCGGGACTTGGTCGTCCATCTCTGCAGGTGTAGCAGGGATCTCAATGGCCTGAGTCGGCTCGGCCAGTGCAGCCATGTCGATGAAGTCGTTCAGGTCGACAGTTGCATCGAGGCTCTCGCGCCCAGGAGCAGTCTCGGTACGCTGTGCGTCTAGGCTGTTACCTTGTAGAGTCGTTGTCTCTAATACCTCGTCCTGCTCGGCACCCGCCACTGCATCCATTCCAACATCTTCTGCTGGCAACGGCGCAAAGTCCGCAACAATGCTCAGACGTTCGAAGGCCTCACTTTGTGGCAGCGTACGTGCACCAACCATGTGCTCGTCAAACTTTATCGCGATGGCGTTGTTCTGGGTAGTGTCCTGGCAGACATCGTGTGCGCAAGTCATATGCGCGTCGAAGTTAATCGGGATCGTCACGTCTTGACGAATGTTCTCCCAAACCAACGTCTCCGGAGTCGACGAAGCTGCGCTGACTGGAACATGACTTTCTACCTCATCTACCTCGTGCAGATCATGCTCCACTTCCAGAAGGCTGTCGTCCTCATCCTTCGTGATGAGCACGGTTTCTTCTGACTCGAATGACTCAGCATGCTTGGCAGGAGATGGTAAGCTGGTGTCAGACCCCTCATCGTTGATGATAACAATCTCGTCGGGGTCGATCTCCCGCTCGATAGGTGCATCGCTCTGCACAGAATCTGCATCTTCGATACTGACGTGCTCGTCTTCATCAACTTCAGTATCGGAGCCTTCATGGACCTGCGCCGGAACTTCGGCATCCTCCTCCAGCGCATCCATCACCGGGCAAACGCTTTCATTCTGCTCTGACACAGAAGACTCTCCACCTTCGTGGATAGAAGCCTCTTGACCATCGACCTCTACAGCCGGTGCCGAATGGAGGTCTTTGAACACGAAAGTCTTGTGACTACCATGAGCTACTGTCATTGGCTTGACCGCCAAGGCAGGTACCGATGGCTTGGAGTAGGGCTTCTGTGTCTGCGGCGTACCGCGCTTCATCATCCTGTTGGCGAATGTTCGCGGGCTCTCCATTGGTGTGCTAGCCTCTGCGCGACGGATGGTCCTCTGTACCGAAGCAAGGTAACGTGCTTCAGCGCCTATCCTGGAACGCTTCATAGGCGTTTTGGGCCCACAAAGCTCGTCACCGGAATCATTGCTAACGTCCTCGTCCCCCTGCTCGTCATCAGAGCTATCAGATACCAGAGCTTTCGCACCTCGCTGAGCATACTCGTGCTCGTCGATCATCTGGTCAAAGCTCGGAGCTGGCGAGTGCGATGGAGTGGTTGCTCGGGAGCTCATAGATGCCTCACTGTCCACTGCAGTGTCACTCGCAGCTGATTGCTTGACCGGAGACGTGCACTTGACTGCTGTAGAGGAAGTCTCAACGAGGTCGACTTCCTCGTCTTCCGTCTGATCATTTGGGACCAAGTCCGGGATATCTGTATTCTCATCCGAAACAGTGCGCTTCCTAGTCGCAATGCGCGCTCGAGAAGCTGCCTTGAGGGCGGCCGACTTCTGATTGACCGTCTTGACGTTTCGCGTCTGAAGCTTCGCGACTTGTGTGATCTTCTTTGGCGACAATGTCTGCGCTTTGGTGGTTGTTGCTCGTGTCCGCCTTGCGGGCTTCATTTCGCTGAGAGCAGGTACTTCCGCTTGCTTCTCTGGCAATACCTTTATTTTCTTCGCTCTGAACGCAGCTGTAGATCGCGTAGGTTTGGTTGGCTTTGGTAGGGCTGGGTCTTCGATATGACGCATCGAGACATCCTTCTTTGGGCGTCCCGGTTTGCGCACCGGCTTTGCTTGTAATGCAGGTTGTATCTCTTCCGCGCATGGCTCCTCTGCGACATCAATTTCAGGCTCTGGCGAGATTGCAGCGGCGGTAGTGACCTTCCTGCTTCTTGTCGCCCTCGGTTTCGGTTCAGGTTGCGATCCTGTCTTCTTTACGGTCGCCCTGCGAACGGGCTTCTTGCGGAGGGTGTTGCCTAGATCAGTCATGTCCAGCTCAGGCTCTATACAAGCCGTGCGCCTAGTGGCAACCATGCTTGCGATTGATGTTCAATATGGATGTGAAGTGGTCACATAACGCTGCCGAAGAAAGAGCGTTTAACGTTAGTGATTGTCCGCCATTGTTTGTAAACATGCATGGATCGCGCGGGGCGGAAAGTCTCCCCCGTGCCTGCCGCATCATCACTCTGCCAACCGGCAAAAGTCCGGGCCCGTCTGAGGGCGCGCACGAGCATACTGCAGGGTACTCCTATTAGTATGGTATACTGAACGGGTATGCCAGACGAACCGGTCTGAGGACATCTGTATATCATCTCCCAAATCATTGGCGCAAAGATGGCGACACCTGATACGCTAGCCGATGCAGTGAAGGCAGCTCTATCGGGAGGTTCCGCGACCGGATCAACAACTTCAGCACTCCAAACTTTACTCGGCGCGGAGAGCTGCTCACAGAAGCCTCCAAAGACTATACTACGAAAGGACGCACTGTCAAAGCAAAATGCAACTGCAAGCAGTTCGAAGTCAACAGGGCGCAAAGCAACAGCCAAGCCCGCAGTCTCTGTCCACGAAGACGTACCGAAGAGTCTGACGTCTAAAGCGAAAAATGCTTTGGCCACAGATGTAGTCAACATCATCCTCAAAGTTCTCAGCGATCTATCGAAGGCCCGGACGACGACTGTGACAGCAAAGCATGTCTCGTCCGTTCAGAAGGATGGAAATTCAACCCCGGTTACGTCCCGAAATGGAAGAAGGACATCCTCGAATGTGTCAAGGGCCTTGCAGCCCCGGTCCGAGAATGTGACTCCGGAAACAACGTCTTCGGACAAACCTGGTGTGTCGCGAAAGGCTTCGGTGGGCGACTCGAAAAGCGCTACCACGGAGTCTTCGGCACACGTGGTTGCCACAGCAGAGTGCGCAAGGCTTGCATTCTCGTACCTTCGTTCAGCAGATGGGCAGAAGCTGAGCCCTAAGAGCGCTTCTGGCTTGCAATTGGAGACGGGAATGCTAGCATTGGTGGCTAGACTTGTGGCGCTTAGGCTAGATACTCTGGCCGTGAAGGAACTCCGCATTGTTAAGCGTAGACTGCAGGCTGCGGCACAGAGTCAAGATCCTGTAGCAGCGAATGGAGGCGAGACAGAGACATTGGCCAGCCTTCTACAACTCGAGCCGTCAGTTTGTCAATCCTTGAATGTGCTTTCGCTTGCTATCACCTATCAACAGTTGGTCCTGAAGGTCATTGGTAATGCGTGCAAGCCGGTGACGATAGAAGCTGCTTTTGAGTATCTGTCTCTGGATCAAGCAAGCTCTCCAGCCCATCTCATCAAGCGACTTGCTGAGGTGTCTGGTGACAATGCAAAGGCGGCCAGGCAATTGGAGGCTCTCGCGCAGACTATTCTCGGCCTATGCCCGAGCATATCAACCACTGCGGACGCAGCCGCTGGCGACGCTTCTATCAGCCCGTCTCCGACTACCGTCTTCGAACTACAGACCCTGGTTCTGCGGATACGACATGAATGGTGGCCACTCGCAGAGCATAAGCCTGACTACCCAAAGGAACTGATGGAGCCATTCTCCAAGTGTCTCACTGCGTTTGCACGGAGATCAGCAATGCATATGGACAATGCTGGAGTATATCAATCCGCGGAGGCGGCGCTGACCTCACTAAGTTTGAACATCGAATACTCATCAGACGCTAGCTTCCAGATCTTCCGCACGATGGTAGGACTTGCCGAGAAAGCCGCCAACTACAACGCGGCGCTAAAATGGGCCGAGAAGATGGGACTTACGTGCATCTCGCTCGGTGACCAGCATGCACAGAGTTTGGCGTGCCTCGTCAAGCATGCCGCATTGCGACTAAAGGCTGGACAAGGCGCCGCGGCGACCGAGGGTAATATCAGTGCCATCGTGCGCGCAATGGGTGGCCAGCTGAGCGGCCATACTGCAGACTACGACTTTCTCCTCGTGGAACTTGCCCAGCTTGTGCGAGTGGTGGCGCAGGACGGGAAGGTTGCAAAGAACATCGTCAGTCTCGCCGCAAGCTTCGCACAGCGCTACACACGATCTTACCCAGATAAGAACGTCGCACACGCACAAACTATCATTCTTTGTGCTTTACGCTGCAGCAAAGCATCTGATGAGGTTCACAAGTGGGTAAACTCCGATACCGCGAAGACCTTCATCCAAGCTGGGGGTTTGAGAACTGTAGCGGAAGCAGCATCAACGATGCCATTGTCTACCGCCTGGTCTACATCTAGCTCAGCGGTCGCATTGAGTCGCATTCTCCAAGCACTCCAGCTGAAAGCGGTGAGAGCGGGAGGCAATGTTACCGTCGACCCGGTGTATACCGATGAGGTCCTGGAGCCCATGGAGCAGGCGGCAATGCTCGAACGGCAGTTAGGAAACGCAGTGGACCTAGCGAGTACAACCAAACATCACACCGTTCTACAGAAGGTCATTCAAAATCTGCTGAGCAGGCTGTCAGAGCTGTATTCAGACAGTGAATACCCGGTTCGGCGCGTACGAGTCGCTGGCATTGCGCTTCGCCTTTGCGAAAGCCATCCTACACTGGTACCACCGCATGTCCTCAAGGTATGGCTCGATGTCACGACTACCACTCCAGAGGACCTAGCTAGTGACAAGGGTCTAGAGAGGTATATGGCAGACCTGCAGGCCGGGCTGCATGTAGCAAGAGCGTTCCATGCAGGCAGTCCGGCGCTCACTGATGTACAAGATGCTTTGTGTACATGGCAGCGAATCACCAATGAGGCCACCTCAGCCCAAGCACTTCGTGACCGGGTCGGCGACAGCGAGTTGCTCGTCATACAGCTTAGATCTATTGCTTCGTATCTTGGCATGCTCGGGGAAGCTCGCACGAGACTTGCTGTGCTGCGATTGCTGCTTCGACTAGAGCAATTACTGGAGACCAATGGAGATGAACAGATCATAATCTCCACGATGCTCTCGCATCAATATCTTGAACTCGGCTTCTCAGAGAAGGCTGGTCAAGTTCTTGCGCAGGCGGACAAGCTCTCCAGTTTGCGATCCGCCTCCGACGTAGTAAAACTGCAGTTACGTTTGGCTTATTCAGAATACTTGCTCGCCATCGACAACCTCTGTCAGGCTCATGAGGCTCTTTTTGAAGCGAAGGCTTTGCGTAGAACGTTGCCTCCGGAGCAAGTACAACGGAGTAACCGAAGAGCGTACGAGCTGGCTCATGCACAGGGCTGGCTTCTACAATCTAAATTTTGTCTCGAGAGTGGAGCATCGCATGAGGCTTTGACAGCAGCTAAGAGTGCGGTGAGACTACTGAACAGCGCATGGGCGTCCATTGAGCGGTCAACAGGCGGCAAAGTTATCAAGGCTGTGGCCGAGCCTGCTGACGTTGAAGAGCGAGACGATCATGCAAATGCAGTCGCTGGACTTGCAATCGGTGTCAGCAAGCTTCAGCTTACGCCCAAAGACCGTGAAGAAGAGGCACCCAGGAATGATAAGGGAGCCGCCTTCTGGACTGTTTTGCCTATCATGTGCCGCGGAACCCTTCATCTGAGCGACATGTATGCATATCATGGCTTATACGCGGAAGCAAACTACTACTCTGAGCGTGCCGTTGAGTTGGCGGAGTCCACAGGCTCAACGATACTCTTGTCGCGGACCAGGAGTCACAGAAGCCGTCTACTGGCAGTTGCGGGTCGTTCGGAAGAGGCTGATCTGTGTCTCACCAAGGGTGCTGAGCTCTGCAGCGATGGAGATCCCATGGCGCAGATTGATCGCAGTTGTGCCAAAGCCTCTGTACTTGCCAGAGAAGGTTCACTGAAGGAAGCTCTTGAGGCGTACGATGACGCTATCCGCACTACACAGCGCATGCAGGCCGCAGACTTCGTTGAGCATCTTGGAGGGCTCATGACTGGTGAAGAGATCCCTGCTGCCCAAACCGCTGCTCTCTTTATTGCTCCCGTAGAAGCATGCGGCAAGAATGTCTCGAGATCGAGACCGGCTACGAAAGCATTGACTGCAAAGCGAGCACCAGCAAGCAAGGCACCGAAGAAGGCTACAGCAGCTCGACCTACCAATACGTGCATGGTTCCGAATAGGGGTGAGACAACTGCGACGGAGCCAAATCGCGAATCATATCTCCTCCAAAAGTCGAAGCGGGATATCTTACTAGAAAGCGTTCTCGTCTCATTGCGCTTAGGCGTCGCTGACGAAGATTTGTTGCAATCGATTGAGCAGGTACGCTCAGCTACCTCCGGAAGCGTGCGGCAGGTGCATGTACAGTTTCAGCAGCTCATGCGTAAAGTTTCTGCAGCTCTACAATCGGACATCTGCTACAACATGCTGCCAGAGTCGACACTGTCATTTCCAGCACTGGTCCGCACAGAGCGGCGGCCGTCTGAGCACGGCATGTCAAGACCGTCACTGCTATCCTCGCCTCAGAAAACAGGACCATCAGTGATCATACCGGCTAAGACCGCTCGAGCAAGAAGCGCTGTAGACAGTCTCGTCAGCCTCTTGCTGGCCGCCAAAGATTGTCTTGTAGGCAATCGTACAGTAAGTCTTCTGTTCAGTAGCACTGCCGACACCTACGTCGAGAGCTCCATGCTGTCGAGTGTGTCAATGCTGCTCTCAGCGGCCGGCGTCGAGCAATCAAAGGCCTTTCTGCACCCAGTACGGGAAGCATTGTACCTTGAACGGCCTAGAATCCATGCCCTTCAATGCGAAAGTCATGCTCTTTCACTCGAGAATGGGCGCTCCTCCGAGCTGTTCGCGTGGGCCAACACAGAGGATGTGTCTCGACCGGCACACCTTACCAGCGCTGCTTTCCAGCAGCAGTACATTGACATCCTCCCCAGACCCTGGACTGTCGTGTCTCTCTCGCTCAACGAGGCCCGCAGCGAGCTGTACGTCGCCCGCTATCGCTCGGGACAATCACCTCTGATCATCAGGCTGCCCTTCTCGCGCCATAAGCAAGACGACGAGGACGAGGAAGCCTTCGACTACCACAAAGGTAAGGCTGAGCTGCAGGAGATTATCCAAGTATCGAACTATAGCTGCCACAACACGGGCAGTATCGAGGCTAAGGGAGCGAGGAGCAATTGGTGGAGCGAGCGAGAAGCGCTGGACAAACGGTTGCATGAGCTGCTGATCAACATCGAGAATATCTGGTTCGGTGGCTTCAAGGGCGTCTTCTCGCAACTTCCGAGACAGCCAGAGCTGCTCGCTCGCTTCCGCAAGTCCATGGATGACATACTCGCGCGTTACTTGCCTTCGCGTCAGGCAGCAAAAGGTCGTACGAAGCCTCTAGCGCTAGATGACAAGATCCTCGAGCTCTTCATCGGACTGGGCAGTGACCAGGACGGCGTCATTGACCTGGACGAGCCGCTCTCCGACTTGCTGTATTTCGTTGTCGACATGTTTCAGTTCAATGCTGAGCGCAATGCTTATGATGAGATCGACTTTGACAGCATGGCTGTCGATGTGCTTGATACGCTGCGCTCGTACCATGAAGCTTGCGAAGATGCTAGCGGGAAAGACCAACATCTCATACTAGTCCTCGACAAACGATTACAAGCCTTTCCTTGGGAGAGCTTGCCGTATCTGGAGAATGCCAGTGCCAGCAGGATTGGTAGCATGCTTTCTCTGCGTCAACGGATCCTAGCCATGAGACAAACATCGGACGACGAGACGGTGCACCAAGCACACGGTTGCCATATGGTTAGCCGCAAGTCTGGCACATACATACTGAACCCTTCAACGGACCTTACGAATACGGAGTCGATGCTTTCAGCGCCACTAGCTAAGCTTGCAGAAGCTGGCAATGCGAAGTGGACATCCATGGTCAAGCAGGTGCCCACCGAAGATGATTTCCGCACGGCATTGACGGACACTTCGATGATGTTGTATTTCGGCCATGGCTCTGGAGCTCAGTATATCCGGCCTAGGACTATCAGAAAGCTAGACAAGTGTAGTAAAGTGGTTTGGCTTATGGGCTGCTCATCGGGTGCTGTCACGGAGTATGGTGAGCTCGAGCCGTCTGCTGTGCCTTTGGCGTATCTGATGGCTGGGAGGGAGGACGACTCTCGAGCAGCGGAAAGTGACCCAGATTTGGCCCAAGAAACTGAGAAAGGGAGATGTATGGCCGTACTCGCCACCCTATGGGACGTAACAGACAAAGATATCGACCGCTTCTCTCTAGCTGTAGGCGAAGAATGGGGCTTGTGGGCACCATCAGAAACCTCCAAGCTCCCCGCTAAGACTCCAAAGAAGCGCGAAAGACTGGTCGCACCCTCAACATCGCAGCAAGTGCCAAAGACACCGAAGACACCGAAAGCACGGAAGACGCCTGCTCCGACGAAGACACCGGCTAGAAGCCGCAGTCGGCCGAGACAGGAGGTCGAGAGGAAGAAGAGCCTGGTGGAGGCTGTGGCGAGGAGTCGGGATGCATGTTATCTGCGGTATTTGAACGGAGCGGCGGCGGTGGTGTTCGGCGTGCCTGTGTATGTCGGTGATTGATGGTGTGATGCGGGCTTGATAGTCTTTAGCGAGGCGCTGGCGATTGCGGTATTCTTGTCTCCAGTTACTTTACACTCAACACATACTTAGACGCTGCTGCTCACTCAAAGTGCGTGTGAATTAGCTAGGTGTCATCATTACGGAGCTTCGACCTCCTGTGAATTCTCGCCGAAGTTGATGCCTTGCAGCCTTGCATGCTCGCCAAAGTTTTGGGGAATCCGAGCTTTTCCCTTGCTTCGCAACAAGTTTAACGCGCCGACCTTCAAACCGCCGGCTTCATTCTTTCATCAACATCCACCACCCCCTTCCTTCATCAATTTTTCCTTAACCGCTCACTACCAGATCGCGTCAGATCAATACTAGACCTTTTAGCATCATCGAACTCACTCACTCGCTCACTCAGGATGGCGGACCTTGACACGTACAATGATGATTCGCGTCAATACGAAGGTACGGCATGCACCAACGTCCGCGACCACAGTGACCTTGCAACCACCTTCCCCAAGCTCCACCATGGCCGATATTTTGGCTTCGCTTGAAGTCAAACTTGGACTGACACCAACCAACACAGACGACCGCGACTACCCACCAGCGCGCGACCGCTCTCGTTCGCCAGTCGGCGACCGTGATGGCAGTGCCAGAATCCGCGACGAGCCTATGAACGGGCGTGACAGTCGGTAAGTCCTTAGTAGCGCGCCAATGGATCGCGCTCGCGTACTGACATGCGTAATAGCGGACCTCCACCGAACCGGGACGGCGAGGACGAGTCGGTGAACTCAGGCTCCAACCTTTTTGTTACCGGCATCCACCCGCGTCTTAACGAGGACGAGATCTCGCGCCTGTTCAGCAAGTACGGTGAGGTGGAGAAGTGCAACATCATGCGTGACCCGCACACTCGCGAGAGCCGCGGTTTCGGCTTCGTGAACATGGTGACGGCAGAAGAGGCGGATGCGGCCAAGGATGGCTTGCAGGGTGAGGTGTATGAGGGTAGGACGCTGAGCATCGAGAAGGCGCGTCGTGCTAGGCCGCGCACGCCCACGCCGGGCAAATACTTCGGGCCCCCCAAGAGGGGTATGCTCACCCATTCTCCCAGTTGTGCAATAGCTATGCTAATTTGCTCGATAGACGACCGTCCTCCGGCGCGCGGCTACAGGGACCGATACGACGTAATTTCAACATCATACCCTGAAACGTAGCTTGATACTTACTTTTTCGACAGGACCGTGCATACGGCAGGCGCGACGACCGTCGTGGAGGCGGAGGTTACCGTGACCGTTACGATGACCGCAGCTATGGCCGTCGCGACGAATACGCTCCCCGTGGCGGCGATCGCTACGCCTCGCGCGATGATCGCTATGGAGGTGGCGAGCGTCGCGGTGGTGGCGGCGGCGGCGGTGGTTACGGCTATGACAGGGCGCCACGTGGTCCACCTCCGGAGGGTGCTAGCTACGGTCGTGATGCTGCTCCACCAGGCGACGTCCCGCCACCACGCGGCTACGGCGATGAGCGTCGCCGTGGCTATGACTAGGCTGACGAAGAGGTAGAGTCACTTGCTTGAGACTGACTTAGCAGGATGTCAAGTGGCCACACAACCTGCACATGAGATGACCAGGAGAGATTCAGATTGCGACAAAAAGACTTCAGACTGCTTTCGGAAAACGGCATTCAGCATGTACTACTACTACCTTTCCTTCACGGGTGCGACTTGCAACATGTGTTACTAGCGGCGGCGAAAGGCACGATGCGGCATTGCGGTAATCGGACAGACTGCGGCTCTGCGACACGGTTGCAACTTGCAACAGAAGCACACGATGTGCTTCGACCCTTCATAGAATGGATCAGACAGCTTTCCTTCCCTTTTTGTGACCGGCTCGACCCCAGCATCAACATGTAATCGGCTTATCAGCAGTTCACGCCCTTTCGCTGAGCGACGTCTCGCTCGGCAGCTAAGCGCCTACGGCAAGTCTTCACACGTCGGCCTTGAACAATCGGCACTATGTCATCCATGCACTGTACAACTTATTACGCGCGTGGCGATCGTCAAGCCAGAGCTCTCCTCAACCGTCTTCCATTGTCGCGCACGTCGCCTCGCCGCCTGTACTCTGGCATAGCAACAGCTACGAATCTGTGACTTAATCACGAACATGTCGACTCTTCCCGCTACCCATTCGTGTTGACAACGCATGTCGACGCAGGGTCCGGGCGCACAGCGCCTACCTTGGCATGCTGCACATTCCACTCGGTAAGTTCCGCTACCCCGGCTTGCGCTGACCAGATCGCAGACTGCGATATCTACATCGATATGAAATCTCCGCCGAACACGTACGACCTCTATTCTCACACGCAGCGGCTCTCCTCTCTCGTCTCGAGCAAGCACTTGCCACGAGCTTTCACTCGCGCAGCGAAGCTAGTGTCACCTTGTTAGGCGCACGTCTTGGTTTCTCTCTGCGCGCATGGTAGCAGATTGCCTCATGAAGTCAAACTAGACTTTCAGTGCGGTCAATTAAAGGTAGGTGGTTCGATGCGCTTCTCTTGAGTATTTGTTTGCTGCAGTCGAATGCAGCTTCGGTTGGAGTTCTACGGGAGGGTATGCCGTGGAAATTTCGCTGTTGGCAACGCGTGCGGTAGATATAGGTAAATAGAGTACAGCTGTATTCATTCGTGGAAATTCAAGCAAACTCAATACGCCCGTCGCCGTAAAGTACCTCTATACTTGACTCTCCGTTGCTGTTGTCGAAACCGCCACCATTGCCGTGATTCGCCGCACCTCGGTTGGTAGTGGAAACGCTGCGTCAGCGCTCAAGGAGGGATGCAAAAACATCGCCTATCAATCGCTTGCGCTCCACGCATTTATAAACATCACTTATACTTGCCTTAGAAGTCTCCCGGATGCGCCATAGCCATTAGTACGCATGGCGTGCGCACACAGTCTGGACGTTGCAAACCTGTGTCCCTAGAAGGTTCTCAGCGCCGCGACATTCCTGCTCGCCGTCTTCACCACGGCCCACCTCTTGCGCCGATATAGTATGCTACGCCGCTTTCTACCATTCGTCATCGTCGCCGGTCTCAGCACGCTCTTCTTGTTCGCGGTATTCCAGAGCGGATCATGGCGGCGTCTACCGCAGGCGATAGGGTTGGGAGAGGCGTATGGGCCATCAGAGGAAGAGAAGGCTAACGCGTTGCCGGATCTCAGACTCAGCAAACCGCATGATGAGGACGATGGATTCGGGAAGGTATCGGGAGGGGCTTTTATGGAGCCGAAGATCGAGAGTAATAGCCCGTATCCGGTCGGAGAGACGAAGCCAGCGGGCAGCAATTATTCCAAATGCTTGGTTATGGCGGCGTTGAAAGAAGAGAATACGGATTGGATTACTCTGGAGCTTGGCGACATGCTGGATAGTGGATTGTTGAGCAAGGCGGTATATGTGGTCAATGACAAGCATGCACCTTTGCGCCCGCCGAAGAACAAGGGCCATGAGGTAATGGTGTACCTTACGTACATCATCGACTTCTACCATGAGCTGGCGGATGTCAATATCTTCATGCACGCCCACCAGTACGCATGGCATAACAACGAGCTACTGGATACGGATGCGGCTCTAATGATACGGTATCTGAGTCCCGAGCGCGTGACGAGGGAAGGATACATGAATCTGCGATGCCACTGGGATCCCGGATGCCCTGCTTGGGTGCATCCAGGAGCTACTGAGCGAGACCCTGAGAAGCAGGAAGAATGGCTGATCGCTGATTCATGGGCCGAACTGTTTCCTCTGGATCCAGTGCCAAGCGTGCTTGCGCAACCATGTTGTGCGCAGTTTGCCGTCTCGCGGGAGCGCATACATGCTACTTCGAAGCAACGGTATGTGCAAATTCGCGATTGGATCCTTCGTACTAAACTCTCGGACTATCTCTCCGGACGCGTCTTTGAATACGCATGGCAGTTCATCTTCACCGCCTCGCCCCTCCACTGCCCAAGCATGAGTGCCTGCTACTGCGACGGCTACGGTATCTGCTTCGGCTCGCCCACACTCTTCGACGAATGGTTCGAGCTGCGGTACGATCATAACGAATACAGTGAAGAGTTACGCATATGGCGGGAGCAAGTCGATCTCATCGAGACTTACCGCCAACACTCGAAGGATGGCAAGTTGGCCGAAGAAGCTATCTTACAAGTGCCGGAGCCTGGAAGGGATAAGTTGCTGGAGAGGTGGATGGAGGAGACTGCCGCGCAGATGGAGATATCGAAGCAGGAGGCCATGGAGAGAGGCAAGGATCCGAAACAGAGGGCTTTGGAGTCCGGGAGGGAGTGGAAGGAAGGCGATGGGTTCTAAAGGCCATTGTAGAATATACGAAGGGCGTTTTGATGCGGTTATGTTTGACTGAGCGTACGAGCGGAATGTGTAGAGGGATAGAGGCGTTTAGGCTACGTGCGTATACCCGTTGTAATGCATCCAGCATTGGTACCTGTGCCCATCGCTACTGCCTTATCGCGCGACTCGCAGTGGTATTGTGTTTCGGTGGCGAGTGATTATGCGATCCTCGGCCTAAAGAATATGGATAGATTGACTGTAAACCATTGCCTCTCGTACGAGAGCTGTCAAAGAAAGTCACGCAGTGCTCGCGCGAGAGCGACCGGAATTATGGACTGTTCGTACTACCACACAGATGTCCGTCATTGGTCCGCACAGCAACCCGTGGAGTGGGGGTTTGTTGGCCGTCGATACTGGCAGGCTCGGCGTAGAGAGTACCAATCGACTTATTAAAGTCAATGCCCATCGAATGAGAGCTCTAAAGAGAATGGTAGTTACCCATTGCTCGCGCGAGAGAGTCGGGATTTAGAGTGTCCTCGTACGATCGCATCGTCGGCTTGTCGGCGTGCTTTCCAAACCCCGAAAGCCGGAATGGCTGACTGATGGAAGCGAGTCGAGGTGAGCCGTGCTGATTGATTGTTTTCCTCATGATCTCAACAGTGGTAAAAAGACCATCGCCACGGTCGTCAAACCATCCATTTCATCAAAACGCCCATCGCATATACTGATACCTTCCTTTCTTGCCGTGTTTACATTGGCCAGAGCTTGTTTCTCGAGCGACTCCAGTTCCCACTTCGACGGGAAAGGTAATCTGACAGCGGGCCAAGCAGCTTGGCGAAAGGGGATCCCGACTCGATGGCGACACAGACGCAATCGCATCCAGATGTGGATGACGAGAAGTTCGAAGAGGGTTCTGACAGGGTGCCTGATTCTGTCAGCAATGACAATGAGGATGAGAAGCCAGTAGAGGCCGCTGCCGACGCGGAGGCGAAGCCCAATGCAGCGCCTCAGGCACCCCAAGGCATGCCAGGAGGTCCGCCACCGAATGGAGGACTGCAAGCGTGGCTCCAGGTTCTTGGTGCATGGATGTTGTTCTTCAACACTTGGGTGAGTCTGGCGCCCTTCATGAGCATTGCTTTCACGGCTTACTGACAGTACGTGTAGGGCATTTTGAATACGTTTGGTGTCTTCCAGACATACTATGAAAGCGGTGCACTGTTTAGTTCTTCTTCCTCGGATATATCATGGATCGGGTCTATCCAATCACTCATGGTGCTTCTCGTGGGTGCCGTAGTAGGCCCAATCTACGACCGAGGGCACCTCCACGCTCTTTTGATCTTCGGCTCCTTCATGGTTGTCTTCGGCTTCATGATGCTCAGCCTCTGCCATACTTTCTGGCAAGCGTTGCTGGCACAGGGATTCTGCATCGGTATAGGTGGCGGCGCACTCTTCGTGCCCGCCGTAGCCATCATGCCAACCTACTTCACAACCAAGCTGGGTCTCTCTCTTGGACTTGCCGCTTCTGGGAGCTCCATGGGCGGTATCATCTACCCGATTATGTTCTACCGTCTGATCAACGAAGTGGGCTTCGGCTGGAGCGTACGAATCCTAGGCTTTACAGCTCTTGCGACGCTGATGATTCCGCTTGCTGTCATGAAACAGCGCGTAAAGCCCAAGGCAGCACGTTCAATTATTGACACGACTGCTTTCACCGACGGGCCGTTTATGCTCTTCGTCATAGGCACTCTCATCGGCTTCGTGGGTAAGCACATCACATGGAGCTGCTTATACTGTCGGCCCTTTGCTCTTGCTAACATGGACATAGGG
>Ga0058704_10000870_pt1 | contig 14715 bp, 11 predicted proteins | sample AgamicMgSfe_FD_71363 | JGI IMG/M metagenome (GOLD analysis project Ga0058704, IMG submission 71363) | Agave microbial communities from Guanajuato, Mexico - Mg.Sf.e | ecosystem: Host-associated > Plants > Phyllosphere > Phylloplane/Leaf | place: Guanajuato, Mexico | collected 2012-05-30
TTGCCGCTGAGTGGTGGAGCGCAGGGGGAGAGAGATATGCTTGATTCGCTTCGGCAGCGGATGAAGAGTTTAGAAACGGATTTTAGAGCGAGGGTTAATGTGCTGTTGGGGGATTTGGCGTATCAGCCGGATGTGGATATGAGGTTTTTGGGAGTGGTTATGAACTTCAATGATGTTTACCAGCCTGTGAAGAGGCGACGGCAGCATGCCAAGCCAGGCGAGAAAGACAAGGCGCCCCAGACTGGTGGGAAGGAACGGGAGAAAGGCAGGGCTGACGAAAAGAAGATATGAGGGGGTCGGAATCAGCAGCGTTGGGCGCCGGGCGCATGGTGAAGGGCACCTTCTCGGTATGATGTTCGCATTTGTTAGATATTGTAGGGGTGTCACAGTAGCAAGGTTACGATCTGACGCAGTCGAGCGTTCATCATGCCTACTCTAGGCTTTCTCTATTCTTCCTCGCTGCCACTCTCGTCCGCCTTCGTCCCGTGTGTATAAGCGAATCCTCTCGCCTCTGATCTATCTCCCGCCTTCCGCTTCGGCGCCGTTTCATGGTACGTCTGCTTCTTTGGAAACACCTTATCAAGCCAGTCATCGTCGAAGATCTTCTTGTTGCCTGCAGCCTTCGCAGTCGGAGCGCCGCCGAAACCGTAGGTTTTCGTCGCTGCACTTAGCCCATTCGCGGAAACCTTCTGAGTAGCAGCGCCAGGTTTCCGTGTACCAGAGGGTGCCAAGGTAGGTCTTTTCGGCCCAAGCCTTGCTGCAGTCGCAGTGCCCGATAGCCTAGGATGATACTTCCCACTAGCAAGCTTGGCTCGGTCGAGCTTGGAGGGTGTCGTGAGAGCTTGGTGCACGGTACCCGGTCCGCGGGACGGTTCCTATTCGCCTTCGCTTTCCGAGCTACTGCTGCTGCTCTCGTCCGACGACACTTCGGTCCTGGCTTTGCGCCTCTTCCGCTTGCTGTTGAGCTTTGTGATGCTGGAAATGCCTACAGTGCCGTTTGTCGAGCCACTGGCAGTGGGATGTGTGGCCTTGTCGGCGACAGTGGTGGCCTCGACTCCTTCTCCTGGTTTCGCGAGTTCTTTGGATAGTAGCTCCGTAAGCACGGCATCGGCGCGCTTCGCCTTCTCGACCTCGCGTCGCATCTCTTCGAGCTGCTGCGCATCGTGCTCGCTTCTTCCAAAGCTCTCGACCTTTTCAACCTCGCGTTGTAGAGCTGCTTCGTACGCAGCCTTACGCGCTGCCGGCGTTGCCATGCCTGCCACTTCGTCACTTCGCTCCTGCTCCTCCAGCAGCGCCTGGAACACAGCTTCCGCGTCCTTGACGACTCGCTGTTGCGCGGCAGCGCCCTGCAAGCCCGCGAAGTAAGCTACAAGCGCGCCGTCGTGTTCGGCTGGGATACGGTAGATGTTGAACAAGTTCTTCAGGAGATCCTTCTGCTTGTTCTTATTGAACTTCCAGTTGGCTTTGTCGGAGTAGTATTGCTGCAGGTACCGGACGTACTCCAAGGTCTCCTTCGCTTCCGGCTTGGCTGCGCGCTTGCCCTTTTGAGCCAATTGCTCGATTTCAGCAGGAGACACGCTCTGTTGCTGCTTCGCACGCTTTTTGTTCTTCTTCGAGGGCTTCGCAGCAGATGGCGAAGATTGCTCGGTTGTTGACTTCAACTCTGGCTCCGGCTCTGTGGTAGATGGCTGCTCATCCGCAGTCCACTCTTGGTGGAGTCGCTGAGCGCTGAAACCGTCGACTTCCTTGGTGTCGGACGTGAACGTCACCGATTTCCGTCGAGTACTCGATGTTGGCTTTGCAGATGGCTGAGGGCTTCCAGCAGTCTGATCTTGCTCACTGCATCTTTATGTTAGCGAGTTCACGAAGAGAAGATAGCGCTGGTATTCGGCTGTCTGAACGTGACATTCGCGCAACCACCACTGCAAGAGCAGGCTTCTGAAGTGTTGCGACGTGCACTGTGGCTTATATCGAGGGTCGCCACTTACGCTTCGACGTCGAACTTCTTATGTTTCGCTTTGCGAATAGATGGTATGTCGCCAACGTCCGACTGACTTTCTCGCGGGATTGCGTGACTGTCTTCGGTAGAGGGAGCACTCGAACTTTTGGTTGCTTTTCTAACTTCCGGTTCGTCTTCACGTGAGCTTTCTGTGGATGTCTTGCGCTTCTTCGCCGGTTTCGAGACTTGGCCACCTCCGTCCCCTTTGCTAGTACTTCGTTTGCTTGCCGTTATTTCAACATTATTGACTCGCTGGCTTGTGGGCTCAGCAGTGTCTTTTGCATATTTGAGCTTCAGGCCAAGACGCTTCCAAGCGGGTACATGTTGGTTGATCGCCGTTATCTGTGCCGAACTTGTCGCAGTAGACATGCCTGACCAGTCTTTTCAATCCGCACAAGACAAGATATGGATGGATGCGAACCACTTCGAGATCGCATCCAAAATTTATCGATAAGTTGGAAGCGGTCAGTGCGGCCGCGTAGTCCGCGGGAGTGAGATTGGTATTGAGATTCTGGCTTCGAGCTCCCTGAAATCGACCAAGCACACGACAGCACAACAGCACCACAATGGCGACCATCTCCCTGTTCTCACGAGCTCTACGGCCTTCAATCGCATCTACAGAGTCTTCAGGCTACATCTGCCAGTCATGCCACCGCCAACAGTCTTCCTACCGCCGCACACGAAAAGCTCTCCGTGTCAAGCCCGACCCATCCTTTCTACCTTCGAAAACCGAGACACAAGATCACATCATTTTCAACCCGCCTTCGAGCGCGCCGAATGTCTACCATACACCGCACAAGTTCCTGCCTAAGACGGACCCGAGGAGAAAGCTTCACTCTCTGGCATCGACACGCACCACAACACCACCCCCTACGCCCGCCGATTCCAGCATATCATCAACCATATCTGAGACGAGAAGTCTACCAGGAGTAGTACGATCACAGTACCAGAAGAAGTATCACCTGACCGAAGAGCAAGTGGAGGAGATAAGAAAGCTACGCGCAGAAGACCCTCGCACATGGACGCGGGTACGGTTAGCAGAGAAGTTCGAGTGCTCACAGTTTTTCATTGGGTTGTGTTGCTCAGCGCCTGAGGTGAAGGCGGAGCAGGATAAGGCTTTGGAGGAAATCAAGCGGAAATGGGGCAGACGGAAGACGGAAGCGCGTGAGGCCAGGCAAGAGAGGAAGAAGCTTTGGGGTCAGGATGCGTAGACATACACGAGTTTGGATGCTTTGGCCTTGTGAGGATACGCAAAATGCGGCACTGCGCGTGTAAAAAACTGTACAAGATGAGCCAAACGTGTTGGGAATATACCTGATGCAAGCGTTCTCCCTCTGCTTTACGCTTGACTTGTAATTGCAGCAATATTGAGCTACCCACAGTGCAACGTTTGACTGCTACAACTTGGATTCACTGAGTACGCAGCTAGGGGCCTGGAGTTGCCAGACCACCAAGTCTTGGTCTTGTTCTGTCCCAAATTCAAATGGACCCGATGACCAGGTTCAGGGCGTTACATAATGCCGGCTAGACGCTGTCTTCCCAGCAGCGCGTACCGGACACGCCGAGCTCGAGGGTCATGTGAGCCGGCGAAGATGTTCTATATGGGTAGGAGATCGCTACCTGCAGAGGTGCTACTGAATTCAATGCAGCCATTTCATGCAGATGTACAGCATTTCCAACCGCCTTCTAGACTCACTACGCCTTACAAGTGCAATAATACACTTTGCTCAATTGAGGTTCCATATGCACCTGCCTATTGCGGAACACCCGTACCGCGATGTATCTCTCTTCGCATGTAATGATGTCATGCCTGACCACGCGTCAATGCTACGGTCTGAGGTCGCCACGTCCTCCCTCTCCACCTGAGGTTCGCCTCCGAGTAAATTGCACAAAAAGGTTGCACAAGATGTACAGCAACGAGAGCTAAACACCGGACTATGTGGACTTTTGTGCAAGTATAAACACGGTTTCCGCTACCAGGCTTCCCATTCAGCCGTGTCAACGAACCTGTTCGCCTCCATTGAAGCTTGTGTACACAGTACGCCACTGCTACGAAATACTGTATCGCTAGAGCAAAGTGTATCATTGGAAGGACGTGTGCTGAGGTACCTGATGACTTGATCTAGAGTGCAAGCCCAAAAGCTTAACCCCAGACTCTCCCGCGTGTTCTGCTGCAGGTGGATCTGGGGCTAACGTCCCCCTCCCTCCGCTGCGTCGAATGTTTCCCTCTCGTTCCATCGTTCATGAGGATGGCTGAGTACTACACCTCTGGAAACTCGAGAGACATCGTAAAGCACCGTGGATCGTTAGATCTGCAGATTCGAAGCCGTGACTTTGATTACTGTACATCCCGCAGCCACTACAAGCTGCTCTTGGGCCAGACTCCGCACCACACTACCTTCTCCGCGCAGCCGCCCAAGCGCCTTCGGAGGCTCCCTTTCATGGACGTCTCTCTCCACACAAGGTCCTGAGCACCTGGTTAGACTTGCCGTCTAAGAGCCTCCGAGGGAGGGAATTGGCTGACTCGGTGACAAGCCTTGCGCCTCCGACGCACAGGTACATCGTGACATCCTGGAGATTTTGGAACTTACCTCGGGAGATCAATCTCAGAGTGAACATGGGATCTATATGTAGGGAGACCCCGGTCCATCAAACGAAATGAATACATTGTCTCTCTCAAGTATTCCATTCGAAGCTCACCATCTCGCTGTCGTCTTGTCATCTTCTCATCTATTGATCTCCACGACCGTTTCTGGCTATTGATCAATAATCCCGTGGAAGCACTAGTACAACCGACCAAACTTCACCGTCACTTGCCCCAAAAAATGGCCTCGGAGCAGGTAGAGAAGAGCCAGTCTCAGCGCTTCAGCAATGACTTCGGCAATGGTGCCAATGGTGCCTCACTTTCCCGTCAAGTCACCGTCACATTGAACCATGAGGATTACGAGCGCCTGTTCTTCCAGCCAACACCTGCTCGTGGTGACCTGTCCAAGAGACTCGGTACGTACGCCATTATACCCACCACCTGCAAGTACTCCGCTGACATACGCTTAACCAGCCAACCCAACCCTCCTCGGCCTGCTCGGTTTCCTCATCCCCTTCCAAACAGCCATGTTCTGTCTCCTCGAATTCCGTGGCGCCAGCGCCAGCTCCTTCCCCGCTGTCTCCGGAGCCTTCTACTTCTTCGGCGGCATCGCAATGAATGTTGCTGGCATATGGGAGTTCATCCTCGGAAACACATTCCCGGGTACCATCTTCTTCATCTTCGGTTGCCATTGGGCTCAAACAGGCTATGTGTATGATCCCGCCAACAACGTGGCCGGTTCATTCACCGCTGGTGGTCTACCGGGTGCGCTCAACAAGTCATATAACTCCGGAAGCGCCATGTACGATGTTACCTGTAAGTAAAAATGGAGGGTAATTCACGAAACTAAGACATAGATGGATGCTTATCTCCTGCTCCAGTTACCCTCATCTCGTTCGTTTTCTTCATCGGATCGCTAAGGACGAATGGCCCCTTCGCACTGTGTATCTTCTGCCTGATGCCGTTGTTCGGTCTGCTGGCTGCTGGGAAGTAAGTCAACGATTAGTTGAATCACCGTGTCGCTCTATGAGACGCCAACTAACGCTGTGTCAAGTTTCTACATCGGCTACAACCCAACCGAGGCCGGGGTCGCCCATGCTGCCTACCTCATCAAAATAGGCGCCGGCTTCGGCTTCATCTCGTCACTATGCGGCTGGTACCTTGCCATCATCACGGTCTGCGCCTCCGTCGGTCTACCTTGCCCTCTGCCAATCTTCGATCTTAGCACGAAATTCGGTTCTCACACCAAGGCCGCTAAGCTAGAGCATGCTGGAGCTGCCTCGCAGGCAGTCAATGGCGCCAGCAAGGTCTGAGTGAGTCGAGCTGTCCCTGATTAGATCATGTTCCTACTGGGCTTGAAAGAAGGACAGCGCGTCTTGGATAGCAGCAGTCGATGTATGTACGAGCTTTTGTCTAGGATAGACACTTTGTTGAACGAACCCAGTTCCGCTTACGAGTGGCTTTGGAATACCAGAGAGGCTTGCCTCAACACGTGTCAGTGGTGAGATAAGCTAAGCGCATGGACCTCACACTCACATACATGGCCGGATCGTACCTGAGGTCGCTCGGGCAGCTGACCTGTGTCGGTATCGGATTCTTAGTCAGGCGCTGAGCGTATCATCTTGATGCCGTCCACTGTAGGTTATCCGCCTCTTGCGCCTAGCTTCTCAATACTGGTCCTGATGGCCCCGAAAGCCTCCCGCTTACTTGCGCGGAGACCTCATTCCACAATTTGAGTTCGGGCGCTTACAGGGCACTGCTACTGTTGTTGTGGGCGTTGAAGACGCAACCCAGTGCAAGTGGTCACGCCTTTGCAACACGTGGGAATGGCAGAAGATTGTGGTACTTGTGTTCATTCGGAGAGGAGAATTGCTAGGCATCCGACTATCTGAGAAAAGAACAGGCGGCAGCCAACAGCGTCCTTCGTTGAATTGAACAGCGCTTTCCAAACCCGGAACCGTCGAGATTTCCCTCATAATGGGCCCGGACCTGGACTTGGCCGTATTTTCATCAGTCGACGAGCTTTGAAAGCGTCGCCCTCTGCCTCCATCTTCTCGTCTCCTACGATATCAACCGGTCAGCCTAACCTTCTCAAACCTACTCACACATACAGTGACGGTAGGACTATTGACCTTCTTTCTTCGCTTGTAGCTTCATCCAGTACAATGTTCTGTAATCTGGGCTCTGCACCTGCCACACCATTATTGCCCGCTGGTGCTCTATTGCGCTGATCTGGCGTTGCTGAGGATCGAACATCTTGGCGCCGAGGAAACCGAGGAAGCCCAAGCCGCCGAAAGCGGCTGTTCCGGAAAGGACTCGCCGTAGTGAAGGGAACATTTCGTGAACAGTGATGTTGTAGCCGTTGTCGTTGCGGTGTTGGTCTTGTAGCGTGATGTTAAGGCTGCTTATTGATGTGAAGACGCTTGGTGGGCGCAGGACTGGCTTGGATAGACGGCTGAGCCTGATGTCTTGTCTGAACCATGGTTGCGAAAGCGCCCCATGACCCAACCGCTCACGCGGAGAAAGTTGCGGCAGTAGGAAATAGTTGCACTGCAACGGACGATACATGTCAGGCCGAACGCAAATGCGAATCTTCCCTGCTGCACTTACAGTGAAGCCTTTTCAGAGATAATGGTCGCGATCTGAAGCAAGATCCGTAAAGCGCTCTCACTCCATAATGCGGACTACTCGTTCTACGCCCATTGAGATTGCATGGCGGATGGAATGGGAGACTCGTCACCGTAATGACAGCAAATAGATTGGCATCATCTACTACTCCACTCCATTCTCCCCAGCCAAAGTTCCGGGCTGCTATGTTGCTGTCCTGAAGGATGTCGACCTAGTGTGCCATCTGCACGAAATCCTCGTTATCGTATTTTTGTTGCTGACAGACAGCACACGCCATAGTCTGAGTGTTCCATCGGTCGATTCCAGACATTGCAATGCTTGATGACTGCTGTAGGAGACCGTCGCAAACAAGTCAGCGAGATGGGAACAGTGATAAGTGACGAGTTTGAGCTCACGGTGTCGTCTCTAGGTATACCATGATTGCCAATGAGGCGATAGCGCAGAAGCTAGTACGGTCCGTGTGAGTATAGAATGATTCTGCGCCTGGCGACCGGCTGAAGATATAAGGCAGCATTGCGTAGCAGTATATCAGCTCCAGGAATAATTTACAGTACAACCAACAGTCTATATACAAGGTTGCTCCCTGATCCAAGTGCTCCCTCCTCAAAGCATCATCATTGTATCGTTAGCTGTCGTGAAATTGAAGTGATTACCGTAGTTGCCACGCTGGGTCTGTTCTGCAGTTAGCACCATCCATCATCATGGGCGGGCTCCGCATGTGAGCTTACCGTGAAGTCCGACCTTACGCCCAGGTTGTCGATCCTACCAAGCAAGAACCTACAGCGAGGGATAACAAGTCAGCGCGTGCTTCAGCCGCAGAGTGTGTTGCATCTGGGATATAACGTACTCTAATTGTCTATACGATGCACTTGGCGCATATTGCGGGATCATGTGGCCACTCAGGTCAACCGTGCAGAAGGTTAAACCACGCTCGGTGTGCCAGTTACCAAAGATACCGGCGCCCGCGAGTGTGCCCAGACTCAGCTCGTTGTGGTACGGGACGAAAAACTCATTCCACTCGCTCGGTGGGGTCGAAAAGCCCTGCGCGCCGTCCCAGGTCATGTTCTGAATCATCATGATGGTGCCGTTCATTAGAAGAATGAAGTCGAGCATGCCGTGACCGATGATCGTTTTCTGGTTCTTCTCAATCACGCGTGGAAGCACGCTAAGACCAGATGGCGGACTCGTGTCGATGTCCAGTACACCGCTCGAGCACTCATCCCACTGACCGATGGGAGCGTTGATAGCTTTCTGAACATCGGTGCGGTTGAAGTAGATAGTGGCACCGTCTGGTACGTAATCGAATGACCCTGGAAACCCAAGCACATCCCACAAGACTGGACAAGTCGTAGCCACCTGATACACGTCCCAACAAGGGTTAACTAGGAGGGCCGCGTTGAAAACATCGTCCCAGATCTGGCAACCAGTTATGTTGCCGTTCACGTTCGGCGGAGTTGGAAGTGTGCTGTTTGGCGGGAATGTCATGGCTAAGTCCATGAATGTGTCATAACCACACGCCGCTGATCGCCGGTGGATGTCGTCCATGAACGTTTGATTAAAGCTGAAGAGACCAGACCAGTAGTCTACGAACGGCACAGTAGGGATGTCGTCTTGCACTACACCGTAGCTGGTCGATGGATCGTAGAACATGACGGACTGTATGTTATAGTAATCCGTGTTCGTTGCATTGTGCATCGCATCCGCAATGTATGGGACGTAGTAACCAGCGTAAGACTCGCCGGCAATGTAAACCTTACGCCCGTGCAAGTTGAAGGTGTCCATAAAGTTCTTGAAGAACCCTAGAAACTGCGCGGCCACTTCTATCTCGTTCGTGGCAGCTGGCGTGCCGCGCTTCTGACTGAATCCTGTTCCCGCTGGCTGCTCAACCCAGACAACGTTCGTGAGGTTAACCCATGTATATGGGTCTGGCGAACCGTTAGTGCATGCTTAGTTGTTAAGCACTCCGCGACTTACTTTTGACGGGTGCGAAGGTGCCATATTGCCATAGGAAGGGTCCATTCTCCTGGAGCAAACCTTCCAAGCTAGAGCATCCAGGTCCACCATTCAACCAAATGAGTATCTCGTCCTCCGCAGCAGGGTTCTCAGATGGGAAAAACCAGAAGTAGAGCTCGCTGGAATTGGCTTTCTCAGAGATCGGGAGGAGGCCGGCATAACTCTCTCCAATGTCGAAGGTGACATTGGGTATCGCAGAACCATCCACCGCAAATTTGGTCGTGTTGTACGTCTGTGGGATGATGGTTCCGTTCCTGCAGGGGCCGCCATAGCATGGTGGTGTTTGACGCTCTGTCAATAGAGTATCGGAGACCGCACGACGTACTTTCTCGGGCATATTGTCTTTGCGCACATGCTTGGGACTGCGAGCCAGCGCGGCACTGGCGAGGAGCGCTGTTAGTAAGGGTGACAAATGCATGCTTGCTGGGCTGCTCTGTATAAGATACTACCAGTGAGCGGACCTGGTGAGTACAAAGGGACGAGAAAGCTTCGCAAGATGGGAAATATAGCCTTGAGATACTGCGTCATCAATCACCTACTTGTCGCACTGCACGCGAGGTTTCATACTGCAGATTGACGGTGTTCGCAGATAGCGGGGGTGGTCGTGTTTTCACAAGCCTCCCTTGCTTGGGCGCAGGTACCGATGACTGTCAACAAATGAGCGTTCGTAGGTCATTCCACCTCCTGCTCAACTGGGATGTAGCGCGTGCTTTACGAAATCTAGTGATGCGTTGGCGTCACTAGCTAGCTGGTTGCTGCGGTGGCAGCCCGAAGCCAAGGCGGCGGTGGACGATAAGCAAAGGATCGTCACCCAAAGGCGACCGGCCAGATAAGGAAGCTGGATACATCTATTCACTCGTATCTGAGCCGCAGTGTGCCGCGTGCTTTTGGTCAATAGGAGAGGATCTTGATAGCACAGAGAGTGCATTGGCGAACCTCGTGAAGCTATCCTGCAACGTGGGAAGCACGGCGCGCCTCCGAAGGAAAGTCATTCTTGTGTCCACAGAAGAGGCATAGACTCGCACGACAGAACATCGTGCAATCCTCATTGAGAACCGTGTAAGGAGAAACAGGAGGTACGAGGAATGGTGCCTGGCACGGAGTGAAGTGAAGTGAGGTAGTGAAACAGTTCGCAGAAGGCATTTCCCCACGGGCGCTGTGTAACAGCCAAGAGAACGTGCCACTCATGTGAGCAGCAGCGATGCACAACCTGCAAGCGAACGTGGACTCAGCATACACCGTGACAGTTGACGTGGACAAGACAGGCACGAACACCGCGTCATTGAAAGAATGCAGTGGAGCGTGAAGCAACGTCTCTGTGGGGCCCACCAACGTTCAGGCAAACAGCTCGGCCACGATCTAGTTGAACGAAAGAGTGGTCACAAGATCCAAGGAAGCCACAACAGATCACCTGGTGTATCTCAAGGGTGAAGACGTTTCCCTGCACGCTGGCCAAGTAGCCCTGGTTTTTTGCTATGAATACACGACACAGCATCCCCGCGACAAGCACCAACCTTAGGGCAAACGTAAAGGCAGCCAGCTTATCCATAATCTACTTTGGCGCAGGGGCGTCGGAGGCCTCAAAGTAGCCATCAAAGCTGGACGACACCTCATAGAGTTCAAGTGCTTCCTGTATGCCATCACTCTTAGCTTTCACTCCCAGTACGTGAAACAGCATCTCCGTGACGACCAGAGTTGCTTGGGCATACGTACAGGCAACCAGCTTATCGAGGATCTGTTTCAGCGAAAGGGTATCTCAGGTTTCGGGACAGAAGTTTTTTACAGCTCAAACACTTCCTGCACGCCATCCCACTGACCCCTGGCTCTCCGTTCCCAATACCCATCGTTGCCGCTCTTCAACATCCAAACTTCTTCAGACACTCCGTTTTCCTCACCATCGCCACCAGCCACCTTCTCGAAGAACTGCGGCTTGTAGCTTTGGCCATGACTCTCCAGCACTTTACGTCTCGCGCGCTGCCTCTCTTCTAGCCGCGCCTTGAGTCCTTCAGCTTTGTCGATATCTCCGGCTTCAAGAGCCTGCTGATCAGGTCGCAAGCGTGAGTCAGTAGGCCCAAGTTTGCCTTCCTCGATCGGAGAGATTTCATTCAGAGCCGCGGCGAAAGTCGTCAGCCCGTACACTTTGGGTGCATCTGCAACAAGCGAACCTACAGCCCAGATACTCGCTCCCGTATCGGTCCGCTTCAAGTTTTCTGTCCACTTGCCAGTCAAGCCTGGTGGCAATGGCTGCTCACCAGTAGTAGTAGTATCGAAAAGCTGCACATCCACCTCTTCACTACGGCCGGAGAACATCCCACCGGCCTTGAACGTCGCCGCTGCGCGCATCCCGGTCGTCTCGCAGGTCACTGTCATGCTCTGCACCGGCTCCACGTACTTTTCGCCTGCAATGACATTTCTGAGAAAGCACGTCGCCTGATTCCAGGAGTAATGCTCGTTAGGTCCGTGCAGAACAACTCTTGCTCGGCCTTCCGTATTCAGCTCAACACTCTTGCCCCAGAACTTCTGTACAGGCTGCGGAGACTGCACGAAGCTCCATCCGCCATTAGCCAGGCTCTCAGCTTGGCAAGCCATGCGCACAGGGTGGTGAGATACCTTCTCCGCCAAGAACCGAAACCCTAAGTCCTCTCGCACCAGCTCGTACGTCTCGCCGAGCATAGGGTTGAAGGGCTTGCGGATAGCGCGCTCTTTGACCCTGTTGTTCGCGAAATACGAAATTGCAAAAGCCGTGACGTACATCAGACGTTCTGCTGGTTGTAACAACGCCGACGCCGCGCTGTCGAGAAGCTGCGAATACTCTATGCTCTCCGCCAGCCGCTGAAGGAGCGACGTGGGTTCGTTCGCAGTGACTGGCATAGAAACGGTCGACAGATCTTTCCCAGCATTCTTGCGTAGGAAGCCAATGATACTCGGGGGTGCTTGTTTGGGTGGCCTGATTGTTGTTCTGCGCGGGACTGGTTGCAGCGGCAGTGGAGACAGTGCCTGTGGCTTGCCTGGAAACAGAGCGTTTTGTGCTGTTCTCGGCATCATGACCGACTCATCTCCTGGTTCATTCGCCTCACTGCTAGTGTCGGAGTCCGCCTCAGTAGCTCCTTCGAACATCTTCCCGTCCTGGACGTCTTCATCTTCGCTTTGACGGATGCGCAGAAGCTGCGATGGGCTCATAACACCATCGTCCGCATCGAAGAACTCCTGATCGATCGAATCCAGCGACATGCGTGAAGACGATGTTGGCAGAGCAGGATGCCGTCGCGCTTTACTCTCAGCTACCAATCCCGAGAACTCGGCTACTACATCGTCGAGATCACGGAGCAGCGCCATACACCGTTCGTGTACATCTTCTTCGGGAAGCGCCAGCTGCTGTTGCAAGAAACTCGGACGTTTTCTGATAGTCGGAGGCATGCCCGGAACTGGAGACAGCGGTGCCAAAGATGGAGAGGGTACAGCAAGTTGCGCCGACACGCTGCGTCTGAATAGCGCAGCCGGACTACGTTCTGCGCTAGTCTTGCGTTTCCAGAAAGAAGGTCGTTTGTCCTGACCGCGGTCATCGGTCTCTGGGAAGTACGGATTAGCAGACTCGTAGGAAGACGGACTAGGTGCGTTACTACTGCCACCAGACTGCGTGAGCGCTAGGCCCACACCATTGACACCAGATAGATACTTCGGGTCCGTGTCTTTCGCAAGCGCACGTACAGCATCCCTCGTGCCGGACACTTTGCTGACTAATTGCTCTACGCGTTCCCACTCCCGATCTTCAGCTGGGTTGGGCGCATTGAGCTTTGGCAGGCCTCCGAGCGCTTTAGCCGGCGTTGCAGGAGCAGAGGTGGTGTTTACTGTCGCGGAAGCGCGTTCCAACGCGTTACGCCAGCCTTCGAAGTCTTTCTTGAACGCTTTTATATGCCAGACTTCTGCGCCAGAATCGATCGAAAACTCGCGCGTCTTCTCGCTCACGCCGACTGCTGCAAGCGACAGCGGAACAGCGCCACGTAGAGCTGAAGAGTGTCGGTCTCGGTAGTAGGATAGCGTAGACGAAGTGAAGTCTAGCGAGAAGAAACGTTTGGCCCAGCCTTGACCCTTCTTCCTCCGCTTTTTGTGCAACACGCCAGTGTAGAAACTGGAGCCTTCGGGCCCCTTTGTTTCGACAGCTCGGCCGTTCCTCGACGCTGGCCTCGGGTCCTCTAACACCGCGCGGTGCGAAGCACCCGTCTGCGGCAGAGACTCCGTTGAATCGTTGACCGGACTGTAGCTTTTGCTCATCGCGCCGGTACTCTTCGCGTCGGATGCCTGCGAGTAGTGCAGATGGTGCCCTGACTTGGGTGGCGCATCGGTCGGGTGGGTCATCAACACAAAGTGGACCGTTTTCGACGTCTGTTTCGAGAACGTATTGTCGAACACCATGCCGTACATCCCGCCTTGTCCTTCTTGCACTTCGTAGCGACCCATAGTAACCTTGTCCGCCTCACATCTGCCCGTCCACGCTACAGTCTTTATGCCAATGCTCTCCAGCTTCTCCCTTGCTGCGCTAGCAGCATCGCTCTTGCTAATTGACCCATGCCGGCCTCTCTTCGCCGAGACTGCCGCTCCATCGAGTCCTGGTGTCGGCGGTACAGACTCTGACGCAGCGCCGACCTCTTCTTGCGTTGGCAGAACAGGCGTGAGTCCTCCCTTGATTCCAGGGTGCTTAAATATGGCGAAGTTGATGCTCCTTTTGTGCGGTTCGACGGACCAGGATATGGATTGGTGTTCCGGTACTTGTATCCATCTCACGACGTAACTCTATACGGCAAGGCTGTCAGTCTCAGAGCTTGTGTTGATGCTTTGCCTAGCGCACCTTCGAGTGAACTACAATCGTCTCAATGCCGGCCATCCCAACGAGAGATACAGAGAACAATTATGTGCACTACATTCGATGTCGCCAGGCCCTTATGTGTAGCCCAACACTGGTCCTTGGCTGTCGGACACGACCGGTTTGACAGAGCTGGTCTCGCATTCGGAGCGTTTGGGAAGCCGAGTCCGTAGCAGCGAGCTCGGAGGCTCTATTGTGCACGCATAGCAAACTCTCTTGATCCAGGAAAAAGCGCTATTACCTGACGAAGTGAAGATAGCAGTAAGGTCAATGGTGCTTGGCCGGTCGCGCTGTATACTCGGAGAGACGGATGGAAAGCAACATACCATAATGTGAACAAACAAGGGCAACATCGGTTGTTGCAGATCCGGGGCCGGCTCAGCCCTACGAGACCGGGCCGAGATCTGCAACCCGAGAGCCGTGGCAGAGTTCCGACGACTCCATACGGCAACATTTCGACTTACCGTTTCCCAGCCTGAACATTGGTAGCTTGACAGTTGTTAGGGTAGGTGAATGTGGCCTACTCACAACTGTTTTGTCGAGAGATAGCCGCAACCCATTAGCGTAAGGCCTTCTTAGCCGCCGCTCTCAGGCTGAAAACCCACATTTTCGCGTGGCGGTGTCTTGAAG
>Ga0058704_10000871_pt1 | contig 14715 bp, 18 predicted proteins | sample AgamicMgSfe_FD_71363 | JGI IMG/M metagenome (GOLD analysis project Ga0058704, IMG submission 71363) | Agave microbial communities from Guanajuato, Mexico - Mg.Sf.e | ecosystem: Host-associated > Plants > Phyllosphere > Phylloplane/Leaf | place: Guanajuato, Mexico | collected 2012-05-30
CGTCATCCGCTGGTGTTGGGAAAGACGCAAGTACATTGCTATTTGCTGTTGGACACCATCAGCGGCATAGAGAGGAAAGCACTTGCTTCCATGTTAGCAATTTTGACCGCTCGGATGAAGGACGTTGGCACCGTGGACGAGCTCTGAGGATCGAGATCAAAGATTGTTGCCGCCTTGGTACTGTGATATCGACTTCTTTGGTATTGAGGAGGCAGTACCGCTGCTAAAGACTCAGCGGTCTTGCGGGGAAGAACATCTCATCAATCACGGAAGACAACACTGGTGACTGATTTGATACTACCCTTAGCGATACAGTGGGTTTGTCGGACTTTATGATCTCGAGACACTCTTGCCGGCAACGAATATCGATACTGACACTTTCTAGACGAGTTGAGGTGGAGTTGATCCCGACATCGAGCGCGTGAGGACCGTTAGCGAGTCGGTTTGAGGGATAAGCAAACGACAGCATGCAATTCCGTACCTGTATACTGATATGCACTGCTTCTTTCTTGCCATTGTGCGAGTCTGGAGGTCAGAGAGCAAAGCTGAGAATGACCGGTACGAGATGGGTCTTCCTAGATGTGCGATTTGGCCAGCATTCTCTCAACCACGAGCAAAGTCGGTATAGGCGAGATGCGTCGTATCGGCAGAACAGCGATTACGCCACGCAACATGGAGATGAAGCAGAGCTACGGAGAGAGGTTGAAGGTTGTATAGTAAGATGTCTTCAGGGCGTGTAGTCAAGCTACCGCAAAGAAGAGGTGCTGAGCTTACTCCTCATATACCGCAGTCGCTTACCCTCAGCATCCCTCTCCCCAAGCAGGACCAAAACTCCGCACCACTCGCTTGTCTTTGCCAGTAAGTATACGCGATTTGCTTGCGGCAATTCATCGAATTTGGTAGACTTCCGGAAGTCGCCTATGTCTCGGTCAATGATGGCGCTGAGGCTTTGGTAGCCCATGGTACCGTAGCTGCAGGGCAAACACTCAGGTTCACCAGGGTAGATACTGCGTCCTTCGACCGACTGCTGTACGTCCTCGTTCTCCTCAATGGCTTCCAACACGTTAGTGGTGCTCAGCAATGAGGTTTCCCGGCTCTGCTTGCGTCCTCGGAACCTGGTATGCTCGAGGACGGTCGTAAAATGCCTCACACTACTTACAGGTATAAACGTTGGCCTTTGCAGGATATCAAGCGAGGCGTTCATCGGAGTGTCTATCACCCTTCGTCGCATATCGACGCAGTCTGACGCCTTGAACAGTAGCTCCGTTCTTGAACGCCTTCCCCGCGTGGATGAACGTAGCCACTGTATATGCCGACAGCACCCTCGATGATAGAGTAGAATGTTTCAGCCAGAGCGGACTGTGCGTCTCCAACTATCGTGTATCCAACTATTTTCAATGGTCCGAGCTATCATAGTCGCCGGCAGCATGCAATAGATTGTGCGGAGATGTGCAAAGTTGATCGATTCATCGCTCGAGTGCCCCTTCGTCAGGGCTTGCGCATCCTCAAAGTCGTCGCTTGCAATAGCAAGTTGCTCTCCGAAAATGAAATACATCGTTTGGCTGTCGGAACATCAATCGCTGCAGGAAAGCGGGTTGCAGTCCAGCATGTGAGTCCATCGTAGTCCAGAATGCGCCGCAAGAATGAGGGGAAATTGTCCGTACAATAACGATATTGTTCAAGTCTGCGTGATCGCATACTACGTTGTCGCATCTAGACCGAATGTTCACTGTCAACCTGTATTTGCCGCTTTGAGCGTAGCTTGGCCGCAACGGCGCCTCACGCCCTCACCTCAAGACTTCGCAAGAATCCGCATGCCGCATGCATGATGTTGAGACATGGCATGACCAATCATCACCATTCCTTCATGCAATACTGCAGTGTCACAATATTTAGATGTAGGTCGTGAGTCGTAACTGCTATGCTTTCGGACTGTCGTTGCAGCGAAGTCGGCTGTAGCCCTGGAACCCGAGACCCTTCGTTGAATTCCGGGTCCATCAGAGTTTCTCTAGACTGAAACATGGTTTTCACATCTTGTTGTCGCCACGAGACTGGGGCCGAAGGCTGGTACGCTAGATTCGTAGCATCTCTCACGTCTGATGAGAGTTCTGCCGGCGGCTGGTGTTTGGCAGAAGACCCATGAGTCCATGACGACCCGTCTTCGTCTTGCTAATGTTGAGCGTCTTCATTCCTGGTATTCGTGTCTGACTCCTCTCCGCCAACCAGCCGGATCAGTCGTCTCCCAAATGATCAATATCGAGATCACAGGGTGCGCGTCAAGTTGCTGATGACGAAGTGTTGGTGAAGCGATCTCAATCGATTGCGCTTTTGCCGAGTCGAAAACAAATGGCGGCATAGATGGCGTGTGTAAGAGCGGGACAATATCTGGACAGCATGATATACGAGCGAGGGAGGTGTTACCATGGGTTAAGCATCGACAACGATGTATGCTGCATGATGGGTATCTGAGTGTCTAAAAACATTACAAATGCCGAACCGTTGCGATCAGCGCCAGCGCTGCCGCTATGTGTGATTTCCCGCTTTCTGTCGATATGTAGTACTGCTGATGGACTTCGCTCCAGGGAACTGTTTGAGAAGAGCGGGATTATACTCGATCCGTAAGGTGCAAGACACATAACTGGATGGGTCTTGTCCATAGGCAGACTTTGCGCGGCGGAAGCTGGAGATGGAGCATAGCTATGCCCGTGGCGCTTGGGATTGTCATCATCGCTCTCTGACAATGCCGCCGGCATATTTCTGCGGGTCTGGCCTTGGGTGTGCTGCGTCTGTGGGAAATGCAGCTTTGTCGAAGTAGATAGGTCTGCGCATAAAATGAGTTGCATTGGAGTCAATCCAGAGAATCAGTCGCTCGAGCAGCCCGTCCAAGCCAAGTTGAGGCAGTCCACCTCGCAGTGTGACCATGCGTAGTAAGCCGGTCATGTGAGTATGACAGCTATTACGATCGCCAAACAGCGCTTCGTATGATGCTATCTTCGCAACAGCGGCGATGAGCTGGTCGCTCGTAGCGCGCTTTGGATCCTCGAGCGCGGCGTTAATTTCGCGAATTGCCACGCCTCGAAGCTGCAGTAGATCAATGGCGTGCGTTCGTGGGCCGTGTAGTGCGCTGAAACGTGAAGCTGACATGAGTACCATCGCGTGGAGGGGTGCCGCGTCCGTCATGATGAATGGGAAAAAGCGGGTGCGTAACAGCTCTCTTGTCATCTGGTCATCAAGACCAGGTATCTCAACTACAAGGTTGGCTAAATAACCTTCCTGAATGGAGAGAGTCAGCACACAAATGCTAGACTGAAACATTGAGCGAAGCATACCAGGACCCGAGGGACCCATGGAACCCATGCCGCAGGGTAGATCTCGGAAAGCTCGATCCGCCGTTCAGGAGGGTACGTAGGTGATGCTGATGGTGAAGGCGACGCTGAAGAGGCGTCCGTGCTACTGGGCAGCGACGTCGCCTTGCTTGAGCGGCCTGGCAGCTCGAGCGATGACGGCCTTTCACTTGGGATCGTCACCGCGTGTCTCCTCGATGTCTCCGAGAGCTGCGCTGGCTCCGAGGGCTTGCCATGATAGCTCTGCGCTCTCTGTTGCTGCTCACGGGCATGCTGTTGGCGGGTGACGTGGCTTCTGACGGTCCGACGGGCTTTTGAGTGCTTTGCATCGGAAGGGTGGCTGAAGTTCAGGAATTGGAAGTCGATCTGGGATTTTGGAGTCTCAGAGGGAGACGACGGCTTGCTGCCTGTGGCGGCGTCAGTAGGGTCAGACATGCCTCAGATATAGGAGAGAGGTTGTGTTAATGTACTGCTGCTAGTATCGGACCGGCTAGTGGCGGAGCTACCTCCGGAGTCAGTTCCTGATAGCTCGGCGATGCGTTTGCTGGCCATGGCTGAGTCAGAGGGCATTAGGACTGCGCATAAGAGACCAGCAACGTGAGCATGATACTGCGAGCTGTATATCAAGTGATGTATGCGTGAAGCAGCGCTCGATCTTCAGGGGTTTCCTTTTCGTGGTGCGGTCACAGCATGTGTGGCCCTGCACAAGGCGACATGGCTTCGATGCACTGTGTGAGATTCGCTATTGGCAGTATGTGTGGCGACAATTTGATGCCGATGCAGACCTCAAGGCAAATAGTTCGTCTTGAACGTCCTATGTCTCGAGTGGAGGCGAACGTATTAGGCCGCCGGCAGTAGAGTGAGTGGCTCTGCAATGGTTGCAGGACTAGTCTTGTCATCCGCTACATCAACGGCATAGGTCCGTGACCGTTTTCATTGGTCTCGGAGTCGGTTGGCTTCATCTAGTAAGAGGCCCGATGCGTGGAGTGGACTCGTAGTGTGGTTGGACTAGTGCCGCGGAACATTTTCTACTGCGAATGCTTGGCCCAGGTGCAGCTAACGTTATGCTTCTTGACGCCTCAGCCGCAAACGTCTACTGACGAAGAAGGAAGGTATCGGCTTTCCGCCTAAGTGGAATGGTGGCCCACGAGCTGAATTGGATGCTCAAGCTGCGTTTTTAGCGTACTCTGCCCTGTTGTCTATTCGACGCTCGCTATGAACTCATGGTCATTGGCCGATTCCAAATCTTCGTCTTTCAGTCTTCCCATGTACAGCTGCTGTTCCTGCAGGTGACTCGCAAGTACCTTTCCCTTCACGGATGCCGCAACGCCTCACCTATACGATGTCGCGCATGCCCGGGAATCTGTAACTGTGTCGCACAAGATCTGCCGGAGACCCGGTTGGAGAGCACCATACGATTGATCGTTGACGAGTTAGGTAATTCCACAAACGTTCGGGTTCTGGTCACGCTAGTCACGCTCGCGTCAAACCACATGCTCGTATCGTGAGATGCGCGAGATTGCACGATTCTTATCTCGACGTTGCTTCGTCGGCCGGACATAGCAGCATCTTGCTCGGCCGACCAAACACCTGACGCATATGCAAGTGGATATTCAAGCCGTGCTTCCGAACAACCATGCCGCACCCTCTAATGAAGACAGGTCTCGAAGCGTGAACAAATTATTACAGATATCGATCAGTCGAGGTGGGCAGTCTCACCAGATCTCCGCAATGCCAAGGAGCGTCGTTATCAGCGCCACAGCGGGTCTCGACCTCTCCAACCGCTCGCCCGACGCCCGAGCATTCAAGCAGGCAGCTGTCAGGAATGGGGTAGAAAGACAAGCAAGCAGGAAAGCGTGATCCCAAGGCAAGCAGATTGCCATTTGCAAGATGGTTTGCAGCCCATGTGTCCAATTCTGGCAGTGACAAGTGCACAAGCACGCAATTCCATCTGTGAAACGTTCCCGAGCCGACGTATTGGGCCCGGCGGCAATCCCGAACGGTGGTAAACATTACCGTCACTGCAGCTATCCGCCTCGACTCCGCGCTGACCCGCAGAGTCTAGGTAGAGTCGTGGATTTGTTTCCAAGACAACCTTGTAGACTGTATGTTCTTATCTACATGAATGACAATTAGGACATTGGCCTTTTTAGCACCTTCAACGGCCCTAGTCTTTCGTCGTTCTTTATGGCCTTCCAGCCTTCTGCACGGGCACACGGAGGCCCTTCGGCACCGCAGTCGCACACAGAACGCCGTAGGACCAAGAAGCGCTCCGATCCATTCCTAGAGCTATCAGACGATGCTGTCCATACGTCCGACCCGTCAAGTATGAATGACACACACGGGAGCGCTGCTCATCACGCACAGTCACTATTAAGAGACGTACGCGGGTCGGGCGCTTGACATGGCTTGCGTCGTCCGCTTGGCTAACGACCGTTGTCTAGCTTGTGCTCACGCCAATCAATATGATATCGTTGATACTATCTCTATTTCTGGTCGATCACCAGCAACGGCAGTGGCGTCTGTCAGAACACTCTTCTGGGTCCGGCACATTCTGGTCCGGACTTCCACCCAGTTCGTGGCTGCATCCACAACCATATCAGGACTCGCAGGACACGAGATGGCAGCATAGACCCTCACCACCAGCTCGGAACGGTGATGACGACTCTTACCGCGGGTGGTACACACGGGAGATGCATCGGGCCATGGCCAAGATGGAGCTAGCTGATGCTCTTGAAATGCGCGGCAGAGTCATGGTGGCGCTCGTCATCTGGGTGGTGTTAGGCCTCTCCGCTTTCGCTTATGCAGCGAGGCGTCTATATGGCTGGATGTCAATGTAGGTGTACTTGAATCGAGACAACAGAGGACCTTGCATACGTAACCAGCCATACGTTATGCGTTCGTGTGATCAAATTGTACCTGCATCAGAAAACAGTACATGCAGGACGCAGAAACCGATGCCTCCGTTCGACCGGGCGATCGCCATGCCAAATGGTCACGGACTCAAATCACTGAGTACATGGGGTGGGGCCATACACTTCGAGGGTGATGGCTACGCTGCGCATGGTGCTAGAGCCTAGACATCTCTGCCTCTGTCAGCGTGACGAAGGCAGGTGCTAAGTGTGCTGGCTGTAAGAGAGCGTGGAACGACTGATGGCCGCAACAGCAATACCGGGCCCGTGGGCCCAATGCTGGTTGCTACTAGACCATCCGAGACGTGTCATTTCACGAACCCGCCGATCTGAGACAGCGGTTGCAAGCCGAGCGGTTAGGCCCCGAATGCATCGCCGTCGGTCCGTACACAACTAAACACGGAAACCAGTGACGACAACTGAAGCGACAGCGAGCCAAGAGCGAACTGAACCTCGAGATGTGTGGCTTGGGATCGGCAGCTCGATTAGTAGTGTTGGTCATATCCTGTGGTTTCGACCCCACTCTCTCACATGGCTGGGTCTGCAGGTCCAAACCAATAAGACGAACAAGTGTCGTATGAGAACTCGTTGCCTAGAGAGAGTATGTCGCAAGTGTCGAACCATCACAGAGCTATTATATCGCTAGCCATGCTAGCGAGATCAATATCTTCTCGTCGGTAATGCTCATGCTCCGAAAGACCGCTAGACTTCGAGCAGCAATACTGCCTCCTGAATATCTAAAAGGTCGATGCTACGATTGGGAGGCGGCAACGTAGGTAGGTCTATGCCGACCCTCGGGTTGGTAACGTGATTCGTTGCCGCGAGAGAATATCTCGAAATCATTATACAAACCACGGAGCTGTTGAATTACTAAGCTTAATGTCGATTCAGCATCTTGTCGACAGCGAATCGTTACTCTCCATAGAATGGTGGAACCTCGAGCAGCGGTATTGCCCCTTGGATACCGGAGAAGTCAATGTCACAATCGCAAGGGCGGCAGCGCATTTTGATATCGACCGTTGAGAAGTGTTCAGCTACTTGCTTTCACAGGCCAAGACCAGACTTGCATGTTTAGGCCGGCCGGTACATACTCAACCGTGACGTATCCAATGTCTGAGCGATGGAGATAGTGCAGACTGACCTGAATTTAGTGGGCAGCAAAACTTGTCGTAAGGATTGGGTGGCATCATTGCGGATCATTGTACTTCACTATCAAGCTCCTATACACTATGCAGGCTGCCATGCTCTTGTGGTCGGTTGTAGCCAGCATGGGGATGCGGTGCAAGCAAGCAATTGCGGCTCGTAAGCCAGAATGACGATTCATGTTCATTCGACAGCCAAACTCGCTGTATTCATGATCTCCAGCCCAAAAGCATGGCCATAAGACCACAGCCTGCGTCCTCGTCATTCAACCGATGCCTACCTCATCTGGAGATCCAGACCTCTGCTCCGGCCATCTGTACGTCCCATTCCCAAAGCACGGAAGCCACTCCTCCAGTGCGTTCGGGAACAGATTCCTACCCACGGCGAACGGCATATCTAACAGATTGCTCAAATCGCTCCAATGCACCTGTTTTGGGTACACCATACCGAAGACCGTGTCATTCGGGGGAGGTGCATTGCATTGCGGAATGTTCGGCGTGGTAGTGCGGTTGGGTGAGCCGGGCTCGGTGAACGTTGGTGACAGGACACGCCAAGGATCGTACTCGCCGTCCGTGAATACGATTTTCGAGGGGTTGATGTGCCAGCCGCCGTACTTATTTGGTATCTTCACATTGGGCCAAGCCGGGAGGCCGATCGGGAAATCGTGCTACAGTTGAGCGGCTTTCGGCTTTGGTGCGGTTGACAGACGACGGCTTCTTTTCGCCTGGCTTGGGCTCAGCCGCTGCATACAACGCGACCTTCAGCTCGTTCTCCTCGACTTCCATGCCATTAAGAAGGACAGAGTCAAAATACATGGTGACTTGCGTGTAGTCGGCCGAGCAATTCCTCGACATACTTCGCTCGATGGGTGAGTAGTAGTTCCACATGTCGACAGTTGCTTGAGTTGGCGCAGAGCTGGCCCATGCAGCGTAGGTCTCAGGATTTCTGACCCTCATGTGGACGCCACGAACACCGCTGTAGCTGCCTCCGATCCAGATCAATGGCGTGGAGACTGGACTTAGTCTGCCAACAGAGGGGTGTTAGCCACCTGTGTCTCAGGGTTGGTTTATGTCCTCCGGTACTTACATCGACCAATACTTCTTCAAGCGTCAAGCGTCCAGGTGGGTCAAAATGGTGCGCGAAGCACACCGCATCTTGTAGAGCTTGCTCCGTATTAAGATACTTGTAGGCTTCGTAGCCGTCCTATGGCTTGCCGGACGCATTCATGGGAATGGAAAGCTGCCATCGTTGCTTTCTCCGCCCTAGAACCTGTGTTCAAAGACCAACGCAACACCCCTGAACCGTCTAGCCACGTTCATGACATTGCTGGAAGCTGAGACCTCGTAGAGGTCTTCCGGCACGGCTGGGAGTGCATCTGTCTCGCCGACGTCGAGGTGAAAGACCGGACCACCAGGCTGGTAGTATTTGTCGTTGACCCAATACCGAATCTTATACGTGCGGGTGTCCGCATCATTGTAATGGCCGATTGGGATGTCTGCACGATGCTCTCAGTAACAACGTCGGCGCCTTGTGCCAGTGTAACAGCCGTCAACGTACCGATGGTATAAGACGGATAGTGGGAAGCGCTGATATTCCTCTGTGTGATGAGATAGCCTAGTAGGCCAGAAACCCCCCCAATCGTGAAGAGGAGCGCTGCGAATACGGAAAGCCTACAGAGGGGAGACATGCTGCCGTTGTGGTTTGCTCCCAGATTAATATGTGAGAATGTAAGGGATCAGACCACAACAAACAGGAAGGATTGACACCTACCCAGCTTTGCCACTCGGCAAAGCCCATCTTCGGTGTTGTAGCTTCCGGTCTGTGGATGATATCGAGTGATGGTTTGCTTGAGAAGGAGTAGTCCGAGATTGTCGGACAACGACAGAGCCACTGTGTCGCCAGGCGACATGAGCTTGTGTTCAGTCTGTCCGTCTTCGCAAGGACGCCCGAATCTCGAGCAGCGGTACTGCCTCCTAGATGCTAGAAAGATCGACATCAGAATTGCGAAGTCGCGGTGTTGTTAATACCGAGCTTGCCACCCCCTGGTGGTGCGGCCTTGAGTCTAATGTAGAAGGCTTCCTGTTCATAAGAGACAAAAGTGCAAGAGGAAGGGAGCTTGGGCGAGCGTCGGTATAAAGACAGAGCCACTGCGTCGCGAGGCGGCATGATGTTGAGTTCAGGATGTTCCTCTCCGTAGGAACGCCAGACCTTGAGTTGCGATGCTGCATCCTAGATGCCGGAGAGGTCGACCTTACAGCCGCAAGGCGGCAATGTGTTCTGATCAGTTCTTAGTCTCTAGCACATCGGTGGTCAGGCTGGAGGGTACGATGCTGGAGGGAGAGTCCTTCCTATCCACGAAAGACGCAAGCGCAAGAGGGATGGAGGCTGCGACGGCCTTCGGTGGTGTCACCTGAGGACAGCAGCTGCTTTAGCGTGCTTGCAGATGGGTGGATGAGAGTTCAGACCATAACAAATAAGAAGATCAAGTACTTATGTTGCTTCAGTCTTTAGTGTCGGGACTTCCGTTCAAAGACATTGAGGAGAGAGCAGCTCGAAATTGGAAGAAGCCACCGGATCGACATCGCCAGGCGGCATGATTGTGGCATCAGTAGGTATGTTCCTCTCCGTAAGAACGCTGAGTCTCGAGTGGCGATTATATTCGCGAGGCCCATCGCTAGCAGTGTACGTAGGATGTAGGAGTGACGGCCTCCATTTACCTGTCTGTTACGAGGGAAATGGAGTTCATGAAGATACGTTGACTTCATGTGAAGAGGACCTGTCGCCGGGAAGATGAGAGTGCATTAACCAAGGAGATGCGCCGCTGCGGCGAGCTTCGGTGGTGTCGCCTGAGGACGGCAGCTGACCCCACACAGTTCGTCATCCCTGACACATATCCGCGCTTGGATGCAGGGTATCCCCTGTCTAAGCTATTTTCGCTCGCGGGCAAATTGGTGCTTGGGAGGGTGCCTTGATGTGAAACACTTCCCCTCCAGACCAACATCACCAACCCATCCCACCTCTCGCGACGCGCCCGTGTGATCAACACCTCCTGGTTGCTGCCGCGCGGTCGCATAACCTTACATATTGCTTGTTCATCGCTGTTGGTGGGAAATTTTGGCAAGATGGTGTCGTTCTCGTGCGAGGTGCGTTTGTTTGCAAGCTTTGTGAAACCGATACAGAACTTTTGTTGATTTAAATGTTATGCAGAATTGCGGCGATGTATTGACGAAGAAGGTAAGCAGCACAATACACAATGATCTATACTGTATGCGCCGGCGCTAATGGACATGACAGAAGCTCGACAGCCACCGAAACCAGTGCCGCGGCGCATCCTTCACCTGCCTCGACTGCATGGTCCATTTCTACGGCACCGATTACCGCGCGCATACCTCGTGCATCAGCGAGGCGCAGAAGTACCAGGGCCACCTATACCGCGAGAAGGACAATAATAAGAAGGGCGACAAGGGCAACAAGCGCAATTCGCACATGCCAGGTAGTTTCCCGGACAACTCGCAGGCGATGGTGCCCAGGAATGCTTATGTGGAGGATATCGCGGAGGGGGCGGAGGGGAATACTGAGGTAGCGATTGTGGATGTCCCACCGAGAGCGCCGACACCACCACCTGCGCACGAGGCTTTGCCGGAGAACGTTAATGTGTTTGACTTTTTGGTCAGCGAGGAGACGCCCACCGCGAAGAGACGGGAGGTTGAGGGACCGGACGGAGCGAAGATGATTGAGGAGACAAGACACTATGTCAATGGCGATTCGCAGTACTCTCAGTACTCCAACGGCGACGGCTCGCAGTATCTGCATCACGGCTTCTCTTATGGCAATGCGCCGGTCGAGCCAACTTTCCAGCGGTACGATTCGTGGCAGAACATGACCGAGTCGCAACCATCGCAGCACACCCTCATGCCACCGCCACCACCACACTATATCACCCAAACGATTACGCCTGGGCCGAAGTCGGAGAGGAAGGAGAAGCACAAGTCTGAGAAGAGTGATAAGAAGCGGAAGCGCCAGCATGTCGAAGATTTAGACCTCTCGTCAGCCTCCAAACGTCCTTCGTCCCGCGGCAATGAGATGATCGTCGATGCGCCAAGTACTGGAGGTAGAGTGCTGCACTCAGGCCTTACAGGCGGTCTGCACAGGTTGGTCACCGATCCGGAGTTCTACGAGGATCGCATTGACGCTGGACCGACACCCATCAGCCCGATCAAGCGGACGCGACGCGAGGACAAGGATGAAAAGAAGGTCAAGGACGATCGGCGCAAGTCGAGCTACACTTCCTACAGCACCGTCACCGCCAAACCCAGCAAGCACAGTGACGACAAGCACAGCCATCGCTCACGAAGTAAGGATCGCGAAAGCCAAGCTTCAAGCAAGCACCGTCACAGCAAACGTCGCGACTCCAGCTCTTCACCGGAAGACCGTCGCCGCAGCACTTCGCGCAAGGAGTACCGAGCCATCGAGAATCCAGCCCGAGCAGGCTCAGAGCGAGCAGCTTCCACTCAACCCCGACCCGCCTCCGTCCAGCCTTCAGATCGGAATCAGATGGTCAGCTACAGCTCCCGCGCAGAGCTCTTCTTATCTTTCATCAACAAGGGCCCGGAAAGTGAGAGAGGTTGTTCCATCAATAAGGCACTGAAGAGGTATCATCGGGAGCGCGATGTTAGGGGGGAAGAGAAGGAGGAAGAGGATAAGGAGTTGTGGAAGAATTTGAGGATGAGACGAAATTCCAGAGGCGAGATCGTGCTCTTCGTTTAGTTGGGTGTCGGTGTCGGACTCATGTTTGATATTGTGCTGCGGGCGGCATACCTTTGCATTGTAGGGTGGCGCTGGGATACACAGTACGATACGGTTGCGATGCCCTGAATGCTTCGGGAAGGTTTACGTTTGTGACTGTTTGGTCCAGATAATGTCTTGATAGTTACACCGAATGATTGATCATCTCCCGCGGCCCTAGGAAGGCTGCAGTGCCCGTTTGCTCGCTGCTCTCATCGCGAAACGCCAAGGTCCTTAGCGCCGCAGCTGGCGTTTGTCGCAAACAGACGCTTTGTTCAAATGCGCTCTTTTCTCGAAAGCACGAGGATAGTCCCAGAGGTTTCGATGGACTCCGTTATCAAAACTGCAAGTACTGAGTGACCGCTCCACTGCCGATTAGCTCTGCAACACTATGGCGTCTGACACGCCTGACGCGCAAACGGCCAATGCGTCACCGGCTTCCACGACCGCGTCGCCTGCAGAGCATGCTGTAAGCTCGGCTGAAGGTGAAGAGGTGGAGGCCGTTGCGGCCGCCATAAGCATGAGCTCCATGTCAGCGAGGAATCAAGCCCGCGGTCAGAGGATCTTGACTGAGACGCCAGTGCTGAAACTCTTGCTTGGTTCAAACACCAGCGGCATGAGTCGCGACGCAGTCGTCAAGACCATCTCGCAGGCTATCCAGGACCGCATCAACGCTCACCCAGAGATCATCTTGCAAGGCCGGACATGTGACCTCTTTCGCAGCGACTACGATGCAGCAAACCATGACATCACTGGCATCAGACGAAGGCTGACGTCCAAGCCTACCAGTGGCGGCAGCGACGCGGAGCTAGAATTTCTCCTCAACCCTCTCGTCAAGTGGAACAAGGCGCCCTTTCCGCAGCTTAGCCAACAGCATCTCATGCCATACCAGAACAGCAACGGCCTGGAGTGCTACAGGTCGCAGTGGGTGTACAGACAGCAAGTACTCCACAGCATCCGCCCAATCGACCGCCACGAGCGAGAGAAAGTCGTTCGAGATATCAAGAGCTCTGTCCGCGCCCGCTGCTACAAAGTCGACCGTGACTCGCTATTGCTACTGAAGCCTAAGGAACTCACGTATGACAGAAATGCGCAACGCATGACGTCTGGGCAGTACCAGCATGCTGTTGAGTGGAACCTTTCCAGGCAGACGGTGGGTTTTGGAGCCAAGTTGATGGCGTGCTTCGACGGGCTGGAGCGGACATCGGAGGAGTAAGAGGATTTGCTTGAGCGGTGCGTGTACGTGTTCAAGATTGCCAACAAGCCTGCTGTGTATGGTGGAGGTTATGGTAGGGGTGGCAGCGGGTAACCACCAGTGAGACGATGCTATGGCAGTGGTGATGAACGATTCGAGAAGGCGGCGCAGCATGGGATAATGACAATACTGCCCATATCGAAAGCTGGACGCTGTGAATGAGGCTGCGTACGTAGTGGCGATGCATGCGTAGACAGCATGCGCCAGTGGTGGTAAATGTATTTCAAACGGAGGGCCTTGCGGTGAGTGTTTTACAGACCGGTGTGGGATAGAGCTTGCGCTTGCAACGAATTATCTCCATTCACTGCTGATGCCAAGCCTCCCGCATGATCGCAATCGCTAGCTTCCGCCTCGTCCACTTCCCTGCATCTCTATTTTTGTGCAGCTTCTTTCTCCGACCTTTTCGTAATTCTTGCACCTACCTTTAACAGCTCGACTGAGCCGCGGAGAGATCTAGGGTGAACAAGCAGCCTCATCTACCCAACACTGATCACTGAAAGCAGGATGGCGAACTCGACACGTGGACGTGCAGGCAAATTCAAGAAGAGAGTGGCAAGCGGCGGGAGGAAATTCAGTCCTAATCTTAGGCGTGTCGTGAACGCAATTTTCCAGCAAGACGGCGAGTCCGTCGACGTTGAGGAGGGGAGGTGCAAGCCGCGGGCTCCTAAGACCGTTGAGCGGACTACAACAGAACAGAACCAAGGCGATCAACAAGACGAGGAGGTGGTAGCTGATGTTGAGCCTGGTGTTGATGAGATCCGGCAAGAGACCGAGCCAGCTAAGCAACTCGAAACGTATCCGACAAATATGAGCGAGGCGAAGAAAACAGCAAGCGTTGGAATGTCGCAGGTATACCGCGATAGGAAGCAGGCGGTGTGCGAGGAGGTGAAGACTGTGGCGAAGCGCAAGACGCTACCGAAGCACGAAAGGCAACGTCTGCGGGCTCTCGAACAGACACCGATCACTAAGCTCATGCTTGGTGCGTTCGGCCCAACATCTCATCCGACGTACCACGACATCGTGATCCGCATCATCCTCAAGACTATCAACGATCGCATACCACTAATCCGGGCCTCGTACTTCGTGGGAGGACTCCCGGACTCTTTCGCATCGACTTCACACCAGCAACTACGGGTATCACTGGCATTGCGTGGAAGCTGAGAGCTGCGCTCTTGAGGAAACAGGGTTGGGTGGCGGAGGTGGAGAGTCTGCTGTGCTTGCTCGTCGCTTGGAACAAGGAGGTGTTCTCGGAAGTGAAGCTGCACGAGATGGCAGT
>Ga0058704_10000872_pt1 | contig 14691 bp, 9 predicted proteins | sample AgamicMgSfe_FD_71363 | JGI IMG/M metagenome (GOLD analysis project Ga0058704, IMG submission 71363) | Agave microbial communities from Guanajuato, Mexico - Mg.Sf.e | ecosystem: Host-associated > Plants > Phyllosphere > Phylloplane/Leaf | place: Guanajuato, Mexico | collected 2012-05-30
CTCGGGACATATCACGATGGAGGAGCCGCAGAGACCGCAGTTATACAAGAGAAATACGATGAGAGGGGAGAGCACCAAAAGCATCAGTGAGGCATTGAGGTTAGCACGGACGCGAGAAGAGCAGGAAACGCTGTTGGGCGAGGAGGAGCAGGCGGACGACGATGGATGCTATCCGCCCAGAAAGAACGATGAACCGAGGGTACCAAACCCACACAGCACGTTACCGATCTATACAACTATACACAAGATCAGACGGCTGATCATCGCCAGCATTGGTAGGCATGAGCGGTGTACATGAGCGTCAAGAGGAGGTGGCTAATAGATCCGTATATAGACGATCCATATTCTCTTGAACAATTGCGAAGTCCTCGCATGAACGTAGCTGTCATCCGCCCCTTGGTCGATCATCTCTATGATCCCGATGATGTCTCCGTCGTCTACTGCCTGCTAGTGAACCGTGTCCAGTTCCTGCGCGAGCAATCCTACCAAGCCCACCACCAAACCGTCAACATCACCCGCGCCAACGTCTGCGAGCTGATCGCCAGCCGCGTCCTGCGCCGCTTCGACGAGGACCATGAAGGCCACGCCGGGCTTTTGAAGATCGCGAATATCCTCGTCGCGGGCTTCGAGCCGTTTCAGAATGCGCCACCGGAAGTTGTGCGAGATCATAGGACTTCGTTGCATTGGAGTGTACGGTGGAAGTTGACGCGACCGGAGTTTCAGCACATGCTCACTGCTCTCGAAGTTGCTATCGTCTCGGAGGCGAAGAGCTTCCTCTCCACGTCTGCCTGTCAGAAGATCGTCGAGAATGTCTACCGGGGCCGGATTATCTACACGCCTACGAGCTTCATCGACATCATACCTGACCACTACAAGAACCGCGGTATCTCTCTCTACGACCCGCGTAAAGCACCGATACTGAACCAATACCGGCTTATTGTACCGCGGACGAGGAACATTATCGAAGCCTCCCAATTCATCTTGCTACTTATCCTTTACATCTTAATGATGGTGAACAAAGCTCACACCATCGGACCAACGCATCTCAAATTCACCGTCTACGAGTTCGTCTTTGCCGTCTACGCCATGGGCTGGGTACTGGACGAGATAGCTTCCGTCTTCGAGCACGGCTGGACGGTGCATACCGAGAACCTTTGGTCCTTCCTCGACATCACCTTCGTCGTCATCTTCTGGCTGTACTTCGGTGTACGTATGCACGGTATAGCGACCATGGACGGCGGTACGAGTAAGCTGGCAATCGACATCTTAAGTATGGCTATGCCGGTGCTACTACCACGACTAGCATTCTGCCTCATGCCGGAGAACATGCTATTCATAGCGCTGCGAGCAATGATGGCAGACTTCACATTCCTCACGCTGCTAGCTGCATGGTGCTTCGGCGGCTTCCTAGTAGCCATGCGCTGGCTCAGCGAAGGCACCGACGGCCACATTCACGGCGAAGGCCATCATGTCATCACCATCGCTAAATGGATGTTGTGGATCTGGTTTGGCCTTGACGGCACTGGCGTCCAGCGGTCAACCGAGATGCACTGGTTCCTCGGTCCTACACTTATGATCACTTTTGCCTTTCTCGGCAACACACTGTTCTTGACAATCCTAGTGGCGATGCTGAGCAATACCTACACCAACCTCGCCTCCAACGCCACAGCGGAGATACAGTTCAGACGCGCCGTATTGACGTTCGAAGGCGTGAAGTCCGACGCGCTATTCGCGTACCGTCCACCCTTCAATATCACCGCCCTCCTCTTCTTACTCCCGCTAAAGTGGGTGCTCACGCCACGCTGGTTCCACAAAGTAAACATCACCGCTGTCCGCATCCTCAATGCGCCAATCCTGCTTCTGGTCTCACTCTACGAACGAAAATACCTGTGGAAACGATCCCGCTATCTCTCTCCTCCGCGGAAGCACACCTGGCTTACTATGTGGGAACGCTTTGGTGCGCACGGAGATCTTCAAGCCGTCTTTGACACCGAGCCGCCACAGGAGGTGGTGGATGAGATGGATGATATCGATGATATCCTTGGGAGCGAAGGATGGGGTGATAACGGTTACGTTAATGCGTTGAGGGCGCGCAGAGGGAGCAGAACGGTGAGTGAGGGCAGTGGGTTGTGGAACAGGAGTATGAGTCGGGATCCAGGGATACGATCGCGGTTCAATGGTAATGGGAATGTGATGAGTATTTGGCAGAGGAGGGGTACGACGGATAGTAGTATGGGGGTGGATGGGCCTGCTGAGGTATAAACGTCGTTTTCTCGAGTGTTTTTGTAGTGTAGTACTCGTTCCTACCGGAAGTAGGTATGGACAAGCACGCATGTCCCCTTGCTACCCAATCGTGATGTTGCGCGCGATGGATATAACCGTGAGGCCATGCGCGCTGCGATTGCAGGTCCGATCGCGATGGCAGCCATCGACGGTGATGGTCATTCCTCCCGAGTGTCCTTTCTTGAGTGCCCTGTTGGACGTCTTCTATGTTTATGTTTCTGGTTTGAGATTCTATGAGGCTGTGTCTTGCCGTCAGGATTCAGTAAGACATGCGTGCTGCGCATCCTATGAAAGCTCGACCATATATCTTAAGTTTGGCCGTGCAGGAATGTGTCCCCAGTGCCACCGCACCGACGTAGCCATACGAGATACGCGAAAAGAAGTGGTGAGGATTGCAAGGAGTGATAGCGAAGGAAGAGGCGGCAGTGAAGTTCATCTCACCCCTCGCGCTCAGGCCAATACGTACGTCAGCCTCATCAACCGCACTGAGGGACAATCGAATTGGGGTGGAGCTCTACGACCCGTGTCCCGTTATATGTCCCTACATATACTACGGCCCTCCTGATGCCAGTGTATTCCGCAAGTAATGGCGCTTTCACCGCAGTAGCGCGCATACTGAAGCTACTTGACAATGGTTGAGCGTGTCGACGTACAGACAAGCAACAGTCCCAGCTAAGCTGACCCTCGACACACCACTATGGCCTACTCCCACGGAATAGGTGCGACATTCGTGCCCGGAGGCTTCGACGATGAGTACTATATGCCACCACCCAGACCAGAGCTGGTCGCGCCGGAACCGCAAAGGTATCACAGCAACAGCGACCAGAGTAAGCTGCAGGAAGAGGCAAGAGACTAATACATGAAGTAGAATCAACCCGGAGATGCCGAACCAGATACAGGATGGATTGCAGAACGTGAACCTTGATGCCTCGGGCTCACTAGCGGCGCAGACGCACAACTACTCCGACCTGCCCATATCGCACGATGCGCCGCACCTCTCGCCCTTCCCGAAGCTTGTCAACCCTCCCCCGAACGTCCCGCCCTCGGACGAAGATCTCGAGGCTACGCTGGAGAATGCGCGAACGCTGGTGCTCAATTCGAATGACCCGGAGATGCAGCTGGCATGGGCGGCAGACGCGTTGGTATACACTGGGGTGTGCGCCGACAACGAAGAGCGCACAGCGGCCGCCAAGCCATACGCAGCTCGCTCGTCGACGCCGAGGATAGAGCACCAGTTGAAGACAGATGCAATGAACATCACCACCTTCTTGGCGGACCAACACCATCCCAAGGCCGAGTTTCTGCGAGGGATGTGGCTGGAGTGGGGACGCTTTGGGCAAAGAGAAGACAAGAAGGAGGCGTTTAGGTGCTACTCAAGAGCTGCGGACAGAGGGTATGTAAGAGCGGAGTACAGGATCGGTATGCTGTACGAGAGCTATAATGATCCGATCAAAGCACTACGACACTACCACCGAGGTGTCGATGCAGGAGACGCCGCGTCCTGCTATAGGCTTGGCATGATGACATTGCGAGGGCAGCATGGGCAGCAGCAAGACTTTGCAAAGGGCATAGATTTGATCAAGAGATCGGCGCAGGCTGCGGATGAGAATGCTGCACAGGGCGCGTACGTGTACGGCATGCTGCTTGCGAGACAGCTACCGCAGATTGAGGTGCCTGATGGCTTCCTGCCGTACGATGAGAGGCAAGCTAGGATCAACATCGAGAAAGCGGCGTATCTGAAGTTCGCTAAAGCACAGCTGAAGATGGGTTCTGGGTACGAGCTTGGAAGCTTGGGCTGCGATTTCAACCCTGCGTTGTCCATGCATTACAATGCTTTGGCATCGAAGCAAGGCGAAGCAGAAGCGGATATGGCGCTCAGCAAATGGTTTCTTGTCGGCTCAGAAGGCCTGTTCCCAAAGAACGAGGAGCTGGCATACACCTACGCCGAGCGCGCCGCTCAAGCCGGGCTCGCGACAGCTGAGTTTGCGCTCGGGTACTTCAACGAGATCGGCATGTACGTGCCCGTTGATCTCGATAAGGCCATGGAGTGGTACCAGAAGGCTTCGAAACATGGCAACGAAGACGCACGAGGTCGTATTGACGGGTTGTCGAAGCGACAGGTGCTGAACAAGAAAGACCACGAAAAGGTGGCTATCAACAGGATCAGATCGATGTACGGCTCCCAGCGAGGCGTAAGACCCGAGAGGTTTCAGCAGCGGCAGCAGCAAGCGCCTAGTAGGCTCAGCCAGAGCATGGCACCAGATCAGGTCGGTCCTCGCTACAGCAATGGCACACCGCAGCCTCCGGCAAACGGCATGCAATTATCTGGCAGTGGCGTTGTACCGCCATCGCGAGAGTCATCCACGACGCCGTATCCGCCGGACAATCGACCACCGACCGTACCGCCACCCGACAATAGACCCGGGTCAGTGGCGCCATATCCGCTCGAAGATGGTCCACCTGGCCAGAGATCAACGCCCCGCTTAGGTCCTACGGGCAGCTTCTTCAACGTATCGCAACCGCCAAGGCCGGCAACGACCATTAACCAAGAAATGCGGCCTTCGTCAGCTTTCCAGCTCAACCCAGAGATTCGTTCCAATTCCACTATGGCGTTGCCTCAGCTCCCAACCCAGGGTCTAGACATGCGCTCAAATTCCGCCATGACCGTGCCTCAACTACCCTCTCAAGGCGGTAGACCGTATTCTAGCGGCGCCTACCCGCCTAACGGTGGCCCAGCGCCACCAAGCAGACCAATGACTGCACAGTCACAACAGTCCAGCGACCCCCGCATGAGACTTGGAGCGGGTCAGCGCATAGCAAGTGGTCCGGCGGGTATGCAGAGCTTTAGCGGGCCATCGAAACCTGGCCCTCCAGGTCCTTCCTCATCACCACGGCCGGGCATGCTGCAACATCAGCCCACTGCACCCGCCGCACCTGGACAATTGCCGCAGAGACTCGACATAGGTTTCTCTGCTCCTCTAGACGACCACCGAAACCGCACATATGGGCCTCAGCCGGGCGGAGGGAAGCCGGCGAGCCCGACAATAGGTAAGTCGGGCAGTATGCCGAACTTTGACCAGCAGCCTGGAGCTCCCGGACCTGGCCGGACATTCACACCGTCTAGTAGACCTGGATCCCGGCCACCGGAAAACAGGACGCCAGTGCCTCCTGGCGGACCAATAGCAGGTGGGGCGCCGAAGCCGCCGCAGAAGAGCAATACTGCTGGTGCTGGGCCGGCACTAAGTGCTGCAAATGGAGCTGGAGTTGGGCAGCCGACGACGACGCATACGAGCAGTGCGCCGACTCGGCCAACACCGGCTAAGGGCCCCAAGACGTTTGACGAGATGGGTGTCCCGGCGCAGAAGCAGGATAATGAGTGTGTGATCATGTAATCAATCAGATGTGCGAATGGATCTGAATTGTTGATCTTTGAAGTGGAGCGAGGTGTTCGGCGTTGTTGAGATCTTGATGTGCGGCTCTTTGGGCATATATGGGGGAGCATAGCGAACGGCGTCTGCAAATTGAAAACTTTGGCGACATAGAGGCTGCGGCCTTCGCTGACAGGCTGGTTTGCTTCTGGAATCGTGAGCAAGGCATCATTCCGCTGTTTCGCCTCTTTCCCAATCAGCTGGTGACGGGGAGTAAAGCATACACCTCCTCCGCTATCCCTGTTCTGAGCACAGCTCGTCTACAAAATCCATCGTTTTGTTCACATAATCTTGATCCATTTGGACAGACTACCTGAAACGGCTATACACCTCGAGATCTATCAGGTAGACTGTCGCACGTTCCCGACCGAAGTCCCGCAGATACATCAGATATTTCTTCTCCATCGTATTCGACGCTACAAGCTGATCGTTGCATTTGGCTGCGGAGAAAGATGCCAGTACGGTACCCTCCTCATATTAGCGGTTATGGCAAGTAAACCTACCACACGACATCAGTGAAAAAACATAAGTATGTCCACGCATGGGGACCGTCACACGGCTCGTAAGCGCACTCTCTCACGCCACTGCGCCGCAACAGCTAACGCATCACACATTCAGTCGGAGCTACAACCCCTAGCCGGACCGTCCGACTCTGAGAGCGTGCTTTCCTTGCTGGCTATCGGTAAGCTTGCGGCAGGACAGGAGCTGGGCGATACAGATCCTAATGGATTTGCTCAGGCGCTTCACGGTATTGGCGAGGTGTGATTCAATCAAGGGAAAGTCCGGCGCGCCATGCTGTTGCAGACAATCGACAGTGGCTAGGATTGGCGGTTGTGGGAATATTGTGTTGCTATGCTTCTGGCTCAATGGTTATGGTACGATGGGCTAACCAGTGCGCGAAATAGTCTTCGCACGGTTCGGATAGGTAAGAGCGAGCTTCCGTGGAGGAAATTAAGGCACAAGGCTTAGGTCGGCCGTTACCGTCTTTATAGTGCTCGACATCATCAGCTGCCTTTATCTTGACCAGCTCGCTTCTGCATCGCCAGCCACTCCGCCGTAATCCCTCTGTAGTCCGCCATATCATATGACTCAAACATCTCCCGATACCAGCTGTCACCCTTCCTCTTCCCGCTGATACCCAGATCCTTCAATATCAGGTCATTCCAAGGTACTGCGTCAAAGACAAAGTCCGGGAAGCGCCTCCCGTAGCCATAGGGATATCTTCGGAAACAGAAGCGATTGAAGAGCGCTGCGTCCCAGTACACGTCGCTTACGTCTCTGCAGGGGTCATGGGAGAGTTTGTCATTCATGTAGGCGTATATCCACAATCCGGCGAGCTCGTTACGGATGTGTTGCGTGATGTTGCTAGAGAAACCGGCGAAGGCGAGACTGCGGTCACCTTCCGCCGCTAGACCGGGAGGTACGATGGAGCGGTAGAGGCGTAGAGGTTGATACTCCCTCCGTGGCTCGCTGGCATCGAGCTCATCAAGTGGGTTCTCCTTGAGGTCTTCACTTGCTCGTGGTGGATACTTCAGCCCTGCGAGCTGTGGATATTGCTTGAAGATCTCCGCGTCGGCTCGTTCGTCTATCTCCCGCCAGAAGGCTTTCTGCTCGTCGGTGTAATCCATGCTTGCTATGCCAAGCTCTGAGTGCAGAGTCTTGTCCTTGAAGTTGATGGCAGGCCCGAAGAGCCAGCCGGTACTCGCTATGAAAGCGTCAGATCCTAGCTTTGTGCCGTCTGCAAGGTGTACGGCATGGTCCGAGAGATGCGAGAGATCCTGACGATGCACACGGACCTGGCCCGACCGGACAAAGTCGAAGATATCTGTAGGGTAGTTGAGTATCGCAAAGTTCGTCGCGGTATCGAACAAGGAGCAATCTGGCGTGAGCACTTTAAGCTTAGGATGGCTGTTGAATCCGTTTTGTCCCAACGTGTCGCTGGTCAGCTTCCACCAGAAGACCTTGGTGATCTTCCGGCCAAGCCAAGTATGGTGAAGGAAGCTCCTCCACCAACCACTGCCGTCTAAGCCACCCCAAAGACAAGGACTGAACCAGGCTAGGATACGTCTTGTCGTTAGCGACTCTAGCCAGAACTTGCCAAGGGGGCCGATAACTATATGAGTACCGGCCATCCATGCGGGACCATGCCCACTTTTGCGGATGACCCAGTCGACGTCCTTGCCATGACTTGCGAACATATACACAGCATCGTAGGCGCTTTTGGAGCCTCCGAAGACAATCACGTGCTGTGCGTTGAAATCCTGTACGACATGCGGCGCATCGTTCGCAAGATTGGCTACGTTGATGATCGGTGCGTTGAAGGTCTCCTGACCCTTGACGTGCATGGGCTGCGGTTGGGACGTCAAGCCGGTGGCCACGATGAGCTTCTCCGTGAACAGAGTGTAGGTCCGGTTCGGGGTTTGCACGGTCAGTTGCCAGCCACTGCGTTTCTCGCCTTCCACCTTGTCCGCATCAAGGACCTTCGACTCGAACCGTATGCGGTGATCGATGTTCCAGTGCTTGGCGTACTCCGCAAGATAGTCATGGACTACCTTACCGGGAAGATGTTCACCATGCTTAACTCCAAAGCCATCATGGAGCGGATAGTCCGGGAACTCAAGCGTGCCTCTGAGGTTGTTGCTTCGTAGACCCTCGTACAGACGTTCTTCCGCCCAAGTGCCTCCTACGGTCTTATTGTTGTCCAAGAGTACCATGTCAGCGTCTGGTGCGCACTGCATATACGCTTTAGCTGCTGATAGACCGGCAAACCCAGCACCGACAACTACCACGTCAACGTTCTCTTGAGCCATTATTAAGGAGTGATGAGCGGAATCTCGACCTGATATTCGTTCTCGTCTGAGGGAAGTGTATTGAAAGGCTTGGAGAGGAGGATGAGAAGGGGACGGCAGATTACAAGAATGTCTTGATTATGCCGGGCGCCACCCCTCTCGTGCAGGCCATGGAGGCGTGTTGCAGGAAGGTGCGCGTGCGTGATGTGGGCGCCTTACGGCGCCACGATCTTACCTGCGGAGGTGCAGCCACTGATTGCTGTCGTGGACCATGCGTGGTTGCTAGATAGCAGCAATATTGAGCATTCGTAAATTGCTCGCCTATCCGTAACTCTTATTAATCGTCCGGGGAGCAACGGCTGTAGCTCAGGCTGCACCAGTAAGTGACTAGGTAAATCGCACTATAGAGCAATACACAAGATAAGGAGCCGTTGGGCACGGCCCACGACAGCAAGCAGTGGCTGCACCTCCGTAGACATTGCCCCATTGGATGTCGCCGAGCTCTTCGGTCTCTTACCTCAGCCGCGTGAAGATACCGCGGAGGTATGCTGTGCACCTGGAATCAGATACGTTCCAGTTCAGTATATTGAGGTCTCGAGACTGCCATCCGGTGACGGACAGCCTCGGCTCAAATTAGTATGGTTCCTCCAATCTTACCTACATTTGTACGCTGCACGAACCATCATTGCATTGTTCGAGCATGGAGAAGGACAGACAGTTCGACTTTTAGAGCTCATTGCAGCTATACATATGCGTACGGTCTAAGACAGAAAGATAACAAGCGCCTTTCCAGCGCCAGCTCAAGGCCCGCCATCGATTAAGAGCCAATGCGCGTAGATGCTATGCCAAAGACGACGCCCTTTCCGCCTGCCGTGTGGCGAACCGGTTGTCTCGTCTATCGGTCACACCTCTTGACTTGTTGCAAGAACGCTATCAAAAAGCACCTGCATTCTCCAGGCTTGCTTCGTGTGCTCGCCTTCTTTTCCAGTGACCTGCTACCGGTACATTCAATGGTTTACAAGACGATCATTCCCATCCCGGAGATGGCGGCAAGGGTTGCGATGAACGCCACGGGAAGGAGACCGGACTCAACGCCTGGGACGACGTTCATGTTGCCCGCACCCTTCGAGCTAGATGCCGATGAGGCCGCGCTCCCACTGCTACCGCCACTAGATCCAGAGCTAGAACCAGAACCAGTACCAGTTGGCTGACTCGTGACAGTTCCAGTGCCTGCAGTGCCGGCCTCAGCCATGAGAGCTGAGCAGGTTGAGCCACCGGCCGAAGAAGCCTTGGTGGCAGCTGCACCGCCGAAGTTACAGGCGCTGGCCTTGTTCGAGCTGGCCGCAGCTTGGTAGTAGTCGTTCAGCACGTATGCCAGCTGCTCGGTGGAGTTACACATGCCGTAGGCACCGTATTTTCCAGTGGTGGCATTGGCCGTGATACCGTCGCAATAAGAACCATCATTGTAGCCGCAAACGGTACCGAAGATATCGCTGTAGTCACTCGAATCGGTGCTACCCTTGACCACGCAAGTCAGAGAGTCGTACATGCACGAGCAGAGCTGCTGGTTCGGCGTAGGCGGCAGAGGGGTGGCTTGAGCGGCCCAAGAAGAACCGACAGATGGGCAGGAAGCCGCAGAGTTGGTCGGGCTGTAAGCGCTCATCGCGGTACCAGTTACCGTTACCTTGGAGAGTTGGCTGGCGAGGTTCTTGAAATCCTGGTTGGGCGTGACGGTGTTGCCGCTGACAGTAACAAGACCTAAAAGTTGTTAGTAAAGGTGACCTTACGGACGAAGCCACTTGACTAACCGTAATCGTTGTCCTCCTGGAAGTACATGTATACGATACCGCCTGACCAGACATCGTTCATTTGAGAGCCGTAAAGAGCTTGTACCTCAGTGAATGGGCGCGGCTCAACGCTGTTGCAGCCATATTCGGCGAAGAACGCAGGCACGGAGTAACTCGAGAACTCCTGCGTGCGAACATCGTATCCGGACGTGCTGTAGGAAGAGTCACCACACCACGAATAGATGTTGTAGCCCCAGAAGTCGATAGCATCGGTCTGGTCGCCACAGTTGAAGTAGTCCGCCATGTTGACACGAATGTCGGCATCATCATTGGTTGCGTAGCCAACACCGATGGTACGGTATCCCTGCTTCGAGATGTAGGCTTTGCTATCACGGACTGCAGCCTTGACGAAGGCGCTCGCGTCAGTGTTATTGGGCGCGTTCGAGACTTCGTTGCCAGCAAAGAAGCCAAGCGTATTCGTGAAGTTAGCCATGTTGTCGATGACCGAAGTGTATCGTGCATACAGATCATCATTCCAGGCTGGGTCTGCGCGGTTGATAGATTCGCCGGGAGAGGAAAGGTCTGCAATAACGTAGATGCCAGCGTCTGCTAGCAAGCTCATCGCCTGAGTGTGATCGTTGTCCGGGTTGATAGCATACACGCGAATTGTGTTTGTCTGCAGCTGCTGGAGGTAGGGGATATCGCGCTGCAAGTTGGACACGGTGAGAGGGTCGGTGTAGTCGTTGCTCGAGGAAGAGCTCGAGCTTGAGGTACCGTTGCCATTGTAGTCTTGTTGGTATGCGACACCCTTGATGTAGCTGCGCATATCAGCATCCTTCTCTTTACCCAGTGCTTGCCCAATGCTTACAATTGTGTGCCGTTGGTTTTGTAAAAGAACTTGGAGCCCTTGATCACGATTGGATCAACAGCCGCTGATGCAGTGCTCACAAACAACGAGGTTGCTGCGATCGCTGCCGCAGTGGCAGATGCGACTCCGTAACCCCTCATTGTGACTCTTTTTGACGATTAAGATGTTGTTCGCAATAGATGAAGCGGTGCTTGCAAGAAGTTCGCGCCCCTTGCGCTCCGATAAAACCGTGCCCGGAATGCGGACCTCCGTGAGAATAGTCGAAGAAGGAGAGACTGAAGCTGCTGAATTACGACCTCGAAGGGAGCGCCACGAAGAAAGAGCTATTATGAGGAAGGAACCTGTGGAAGGGAGGCAGTCAGGGAAACGACTTGTTTCTCATCAGGGTGAGCCCAGGAGAATGTTGCCCGGCTGTATCTGGTAAAGTGGGTGGGCGGACGCGCAAGCGACAAGCCTCCGCCGCCACCCTGAATTTGAGACGGTCGGTTGCTCGGCGACTGTTGCGAAGATCCTCTAACTTTCATTGGCCTTCATTCAAACTGAAAATTGCTGGCTTGTATTCGGACCTGGTCAAGCAGCCTGCTGCCTTTGGAAATGCTCTCTCGCGGCTGGGATCAATAGCGAACATTTCACTCAAGAGAACCTCGAGTATCTCAATCACTGTCTCATTGATAACGCAATCACGTGCGTTCTTGTGATCCTAATTACGCCATGTATGCTTCGATAATTCTAAACCGCCACCCGGCTAGAGAGATCGATGCTAAGCTCAGGTCCCCCACTCAACGCTTTATAGGAAGCTTACCGGCACGCCGCGGACGCCAGACTACCTTCTGCATCTTCGAAGGACGACAACAACAACAACAACGATGGCGTAACCAGAACAGTGCTATCCTCTTTCCAGTATGATGAAGTTCATCGGCCCACTGACTGTGCACCACTACATTGGTTTACGATGCAACCCATGGACCGCCAAACGCTAGACCGCTCCTTCTTGTCGTATAGAGCACAGTTGTTGATGTGGGATCGCGGTCGCTGGGAGGGATGATCGCCGGTAGCTATGAGAGACTGCAGCTCAGCGGCACAGTAAACACCTCAAGCCTCCGAACCGGTTCCGATGCGAGGCAAAGTGGTCAACTTCGTCACGACGAGCGACTGGGGCAAGCTAACGCAGGTACGATGCGCTCCTCCGTGCAAATGCCGCGGGGCGGATTCGCTAGGTGGTGTGATGGGAGGCTAAAGAGAGCAATATAGAAAGAAGGAACTAGTCGGACTGGCATAAGCAGCAGTGTCTGCAAAAACCATTCATAGTCGAGGCATCTACATATGTACTATCCGACAATTGATATACATGGTAGTTGGAAATGTGAGAGCAAAGTACGTTATGCAACCAGGATCTTAGATAAGTATCTCAGGCACAGGATGTAGAGATCTGCTTGCATTGCGTAGACGTGTACTATTTGCGGCCTCTGCCCAACCGTTGCCAGCCGGCGTCTCGAATCTCGCGCATTTGTAACTTTAGTGGCGGGCAGCACGCTATTTGTTGAAGCTCTGCCAAAATTTGGTCGAACGGTACACAAATGTCAAGAAATGGACGTCACGATCACAACAAGACTACCTTATTGGACATCAGAAAACTGCCTTAAACTAAGCGTGGCAAACGGCCTACGCACTACGTCTTGATTGTACCTTCGGCAGCTGTAAAGCCATTCTCGATCATATTACCTCTGCCAAAATAGCAGCTTTCGCCACTCGGGCAGTGATGTGCAGCACATCAATTGCGGAGTGCATCCAGGAGCATTCGCTAAAATGACACGTTTCAGATCGTCGATGAACTTTATGCGAATTATGATAGCACCAGGTAGTAAGAAATAATACGTTACAAGGTTATCGCAATACGATAACTGGCTCCCCTGTCTGGTGGGTGAGCAGCCGTTGCAAAAACTAGAATCTGTTTGCCGCGCTGGCGCGAAAGGATGACAGGAAGACGATGATTTGCCAAGCGATGTGGGCCGAATTTGGGAAAGGGCGACGCACGAAGCCTCACCAAGCGTGAAGCGACCTCCGGTGGCCGCGCAAAATAATCAGTCGCCCCTTTCTACCCCTGCTACGACTACGTTCACCAAAAGCGTCGACCCACGTGTATGCGACCTTCTTCTTCTTCCAAACACTTGACGCTTCTTTCTACATCAAGCTTGTCCACTCGCGCTCGTTTAGTGAAGCTGCGAGGACGTTTCTCAGCAGTGCGACGGACCGCGTAGTGCAATCGGAGCTGTGCGACGAAGCCGCCAATCAAACCACAACGGCAAGGAGGCGCATTGGCTTTTACGGACCAACGCGCGTTCTCACAGCAACAAGACATCCACCACCTCACGACACCCGCACGCATCTCTCTCATCCTGCAACGCCGCCGCAGCCCTTGTTTGCAGTGCAAGCGAGAGGGGCCAAGCCAGAAGTCGCTTCCCGGTGTTTTGGAGGCACGTTGTTTCCAAAATTTCCTGTGATCAACACACGCTCGTTCTCTCAATCCAAGCGGCAACCGACCACCACCTCACTCCATCACCTGCATTACGCAGCTTAATACGGCAAGCCTCGAGTCAGCCCACGCAGAGCACCACACTCGATGGTTCACGTCATCTAAATCGGTATGCCAACGCTCCCCGCCGGTGGTGAATGTGTCTTGGCCAACCCGGTCGCAGATTCTGCACCCTCTGGCATTTATCCGCGACCGCATCGCTTCTGACTTCAACAAACACTCAGCCGCTAACGCACTCTCAGTAATCTGTAATACAATCAATCGCCATGGCGCACCCTCAACAGGGAGGCTATGAAGAAGGCTACGGCCATCAAGGAGAAGATGATGGCTATTACCACGACGAGCAGCAGGGCTACTACGACCAGCAAGGTGGCTATGGCCACGGCGGCCAGCAAGATGGGTACTATGATGATCAAGGATACTACCAGGCTGGACCCGAAGGCTATCAGCAAGATGGCTACTACGATGCTGGCCAGCAGGGCTACCAGGATGAGTACTACAACGACCAGTACTATGACCAGGGCGCACCCGGCGGTGGTCAGCAGCCTCAACAGGGCCGTCGTCAAACGCGTCAAGGTCGCCGTGCCAACGACTCTGAGGAGGACTCCGAGACATTCTCTGATTTCACAATGAGGTCAGACATGGCGAGAGCAGCGGAGATGGACTATTACGGTCGTGGTGACGAGCGTTACAACTCGTACGGCGAAGGCCAAGGCCGCGGTTACCGTCCACCGTCCTCGCAGATCTCGTACGGCGGTAACCGCTCGTCTGGCGCTTCCACGCCAGTCTATGGTATGGACTATACCAGTGCATTGCCAGCGGGTCAGCGGTCACGCGAGCCATACCCAGCCTGGACATCTGAAGCACAGATTCCGTTGTCCAAGGAGGAGATCGAAGATATCTTCCTCGACCTCACGGCCAAGTTCGGTTTCCAACGTGACAGCATGCGCAACATGTTTGACCACCTAATGACCCTCCTCGATTCTCGTGCATCGCGCATGTC
>Ga0058704_10000873_pt1 | contig 14689 bp, 22 predicted proteins | sample AgamicMgSfe_FD_71363 | JGI IMG/M metagenome (GOLD analysis project Ga0058704, IMG submission 71363) | Agave microbial communities from Guanajuato, Mexico - Mg.Sf.e | ecosystem: Host-associated > Plants > Phyllosphere > Phylloplane/Leaf | place: Guanajuato, Mexico | collected 2012-05-30
CACATACCTTTTTCGTTTTCCTCACTGGCTAGCTGGCCATTTGTGAGTTCTCTTCCTTGTTGACGCGTTCAGTAGCATTTGTTGCAGAAGAGACGTTGTCAATACTCTCTCCCTGATACCGGGTGCTTGGCGCGGGCCTGCGATGCCGAAGGTTTCGCGATGTGGCATGATCTGCAAGTTGCAACCTTCCTCTGCCCCGCGCAGCCCTGCGTGACCCAGCTACTATGACATCTTCGCTGTCATGGCAGTGACAGGAGCTCCGGAGCAACAGCTTGTCGAGTCGGCAATCGATGGTGTCCCTGCTTGCCAGCCAGTGACGGTAAGCATTCAGTTGGTCTTTTCTCTCATTCATCTCTTCCACGCTCACAACCCGTACTTCCCCTCTGTTCTACTCCCGTGAAGGAATATAGACACCATGGCAACCGAGCAGGGCGAACGTCTCCAAGCGCTGGTGTTTGGCGCATCCGGCGTTGTAAGTCCTAAACGTTGACCTGCCCACACGTTGGGGGCACAGCTTACCACAGCGACCTCCAGACAGGCTACCCTCTCCTCAAGCAATTGCTCAACTACCCAACACCACGTACATTTGGGCGTATCATAGGTCTCACGCATCGTCCATTGAGCAGCGATGTCGCACAACTCCCACAAGACCAGCGTATCGAGCTGTACAGCGACCTTGATCTCGCCGACCGCCAGCAGACGTTGGTCCACATGCAACGTATTCCTGGGATTGAGAATACTACACACGTCTACTATGCAGCGTACTCAGGCCATGGCAGTGACTTTCAAGAGCTAAAGAGGATCAACACGGCAATCTTGACGAATGCGGTCGGCACCTGCGAGCTCCTGTGCCCGAACATGAGGTTTATGACGTTGCAAACCGGCGGCAAGGTCGGTCACAGCAACCCGAGGCCGTTGATCATCTCGAAATGCTGACGCATATATTGAAGGCCTACGGCGTCGAGTTCGCAGACAAAGTCCCATACAACCCTCCTCTCTCCGAATCCCTGCCTCGCATCCCCGATCCGTACGCGCAGAACATTTTTTACTACGAGCAATACGATATCATGAAGCGCGCCTCCGAAGGCAAGTTCTGGACCTTTTGCGAGATCCGACCAGACGCTATCGTAGGCTTTGTACCACAGAACAACGCTATGAACATCGCACAAGCTATAGGCCTCTTCTTGAGCCTGCACAAAGAGATTGAGGGTGAAGGAGCAGAAGTACGCTTCCCAGGCAACAACGATGCCTGGCACGCTCTGCATACAGATACAAGCCAGGATATACTCGCGCGCTTCCATATCTACGCCAGCACGCACCCACAACAGACTACCGGGCGAGCATTCAACGTCGTTGACGGCCCGGCGACAACGTGGTCAGAGGTCTGGCCGCAGCTTTGTGCGTACTTTGGGTTGCGAGGTATCGCACCGGAATCTTCAGGCGAGCCTTTCAGTGCGCAGAAGTGGATGGAAGACCATCGTGGCGAGTGGTCAAATTGGGTAGCTCGGAATGGGCTGAAAGAGGGCGCGCTCGAGGGCACGAGTTGGGAGTTCATGCAAGCTGTCATTGGGATACCGTTTAGACGGGATTACGATGCGACGGCGATTAGAGAGATTGGGTTTACGGAGCAAAGGCCGCATGCGGAGGGGTATAAGATTGTGTTTGATGATATGAGACGGGCAAGGATCATTCCGTGATAGCCCAAGAAAGGGCATTAATGTCTGCATAACGATATATCTACACGAACGCTTCAGCCCCAAAAGCCGCGCTTCGGCCTTCGCAACGGATGTGCTTCAGTGTTGAAGACATATTCGTCCAGACTGATGAGACTCGGCTCGCTGAAGATGAGATAGAAGTATTTCAGCGTCTCCGCAAGCCAGAAGCTCTCCATCTCGTCCCTCTTCGGCGCCATAGGATCTGTGACATCTGAGATGGCAGAATTGGCCAGGTCCGTTTTTGTGGCGTTCTGGATGCTCTGGAACATCTTCCAGGCAATGTCTTGCAAAGTCGCATCGCCCGTGATCCGGTACAAGATGAAGATGCTCTCAATTGCTTCGGGCCGCAGGATGTAATTCCTATTAGTGATCGAGGTGAAACCTTTCGGGAGCCTCTGAATGTCCGGTGTGACGCCGCCTTTCTCAGCAAGGTAGGGAAAGTTAACACTGCGCTCTTTTACACCCTGCTGCCAAAGAATCTCATCCCACGGGCAGGAAGTTCGACTCGCGCATGCGACAATGCTGAAGTCCTCCGGCATTACGCCAAGCGGAGAGGCTTCGTAAGCCCAGAAGCATCCTACCGCTAGACGCTGGCCTATCTCTATGTGCGTGGTATTACGGAGAAGACGGCCTCCGAGTGCCAGCATGCCGCCGGCAAAGCAGCCGAGATGCTCTACTTCAGGCCTTAGGGTAGCGAGACCCAGGTCGACCGCTTTGACTTTGCCTACCATGAGGATGTTCGCCTCGTCGGGCACCATCGGCCGGAAGATTGCGTGTTTAATGATCGCATCCACTGCCGTCTTGTACATCTGCTCATAGCCCTTCGACCCACCGAGCAGTACGTCCATCTTTACCAGATACTCATACAGCGAGTCTGTCATCGCACCAACGGAGAACTCCATCCCACTATGGAAGTCCATCTTTGCAGCATCAACCGAGTACGGCCACATTCCAGGCACATTTGTGGTCTTCTGCTGTTTGGCGAATCCCCTCGTGATCCGGGAGACTGCATCATAGTACTTCGGATCCTTCGTAATCTGCGACAAGCGCGTGAACTCCAGCGTCAACGATCCAATATCAGCAACCAGTGCCCGCGAGTCCGCCACCTGCTTTTCTCCACCGCCAGCAGCCTCCATATTCCAGTGCGTAATCGGCATCCGATTCGGTGTATCGAAAGCGCCATACAACACGTCACCCAGCTCAACCGCTTTCTCCAGCAACGCAACCTCCCCACTCAAATCGTACGCCGCCAGCAGTCCGCCAAGATACCTGATAGTCGTCTCGAATACACTGATAGGCGAGCCATCTCCCGGAGTCCGAAAGTCTATCGATACAGCAGCATCTACAGCCTCCCAAAACTCCTCCTTCATGCCCATAATCCACAGTGTATCTGAAGCGTCCACAAGCGTCGCCGCCCATCCTCCAAAATGCTCTTTGGCGCCGCCAGTCAGCGGCATCAGCTCGTCCGCCATCCACGCATTCTCTCGGTAGGCGTTCCAGCAGCGTTTGAAAGCTGCTTTGACTGCATCTCGACGAGCGTGCTGGGGCTTCGTGCGCCGGCCGAACTTGTGTTGGATGCGTGGAAGTTTTCGGCGTGCAGGTGGTGGGACTGGATGGTAATGAGCGACGGGATATCGCTCTCTTGTGGCGCCGCAGTTACAAATATCGCTGTGCTGCGCACCGTGCACCGGGTGAATGCGAGGGTGATGCGGTCCGTGATGCGGAGGAGGTTGAACGTAAATGAAGAGGAGGATGAAGAATGCGGAAGATACTAGGAAGACGACATTTCGTCGAGGCGACCGATGCATGATGCAGATGCGGATAGCAATATGACGAATCTGAAGGAAAGGAAAGACTCGAGACTTCGAAAAGAGATTGAAGCCAAGCCTGGTCTGTCTCGCAAGGAGAGCGAGGCTAATGATCATGGTATGCAAATGTTTCGAGCGTACACTGCCAAGACGCATCGCAAGTCTTGGCTGGAATGTGGCTTACTGAGCGAGCCACCTTCGTGTTTAATGCGAGATCATCTGTAGTTTGTGGCGTTGTTCATTGCTAGCAGTGGAAGTTGGCGTGTACTGTTGGTTACACTGGTGCGGCGCTGTAAGACGGTGCGCCCCAGGGTGAGCTTCCAGATAACAGACCTGCTCAACAGTCACACCTCCCATACCACCGAGGAAACGCCACGACGTCTCGTACATTGCTGACACCGCTCAGATAGCACAGCAGTCTATCAAAGCCCATGCCAAAGCCACCATGTGGTACACTGCCATACTTGCGCAGATCCTGGTACCACTCCAGATTGCTGCCCGCCGCGGATTTCTTCTCCATAGCCTGTAGCAAGTCGGCTGAGCGGTGTTCACGCATGGAGCCACCGATTAGCTCGCAGAGGTCGGGTACTAGGAGATCGAAGCAGGCTACGGTATCTTCGGTGCCTTTGCTTTTTGCTGTCGAGAGGGATGGAGGCATGTAGAAAGGTTTTTGGGCGTTTGGGTAGTCTGTGACGAACACAGGTCGCCATCCTTCGCCGACTGTGTTTGCGATGTAGCGCTCGTGCTCTGCTTGCAGGCCGTCTTCATGCGATGGTTGGAAGGTAAAGTTGGCTTTGCCGTCACTGACTGCTTGCTGTAAATGCTGGATGGCCTCGTTGTATGTCATACGCGGCCAGTCGCCGGTCCTCATGCCAGCCCATCGCTGTCTCAAGGTCGTTTCGCTAACATCATTGTCGCTTGCTTCGTCACCTTTAGTGGCACTGGCTTTAGCCTTCAAAAGCTCGGCGCCTACCGTGGACGTGTCAAGAGATTGCGCAACTGCCATGAGCATCTTCTCCACAACGGACATCACATCTTCTAGTTGCTCAGTGAAACATAGCTCCGCTTCCAGCATGTAGAACTCGCTCAAGTGACGTGGGGTGTCACTCTTTTCCGCACGGAAAGTAGGTGACAAGGTCCATACCTTATCCACCGCTTGCGCGAGCGCTTCCAAATGCAGTTGTGCGGAGACCGTAAGATACTTCGGCGTGCGAAAGAAGTGCTCTACCTGAGCTTCATCCTCGGTCTTGCCTTTCTGCCCGGAGTCCTTGGCTGCGTTTGATGATACTGTGAACACCTCACCGGCGCCTTCGCAGTCAGATGAGGTGACGATGGGCGTGTGACACTGCACAAAGCCTTCTTGAGCGAAGAACTGGGTCAAGGTCGCAATGACCTGCGACCGCATTCGTAGCAACAATGCATTGGCCGGTATTCGTGGTCTGAGATGGGGTATTGTGCGTAGATACTCCGGTGTCTGATACTTTGGTTGCAGTGGGTTATGTTCAGCATCATTCTCGCCGAGTACTCTGACAGACTGCACTTGAAGCTCATGGCTCTGCTTCCCTCCCACCGAAGCCTGCCATGAACCGCTCAGCTTGACAGCTGCGCCAGATGAGAGTCTGTGTCTACCGTCAGCTCTACTGCTATCGAAGGATGTCTGCCTGACTTACTGCGCCGCATCCTCCGGCTTGAGCACTGCTTGAAGAGGATCCAAGGTCGAGCCATCTCCCAGAGCTGCGAATGCTACTTTCTTCTGCTTTCTCAGGGACCGTACCCATCCATAGACATCGACGTCTCTCGCCTCCGAATCCTGTGTCAACAGCTGGGAGACATTCACACGCTTCAAGTGCGCCGAAGAGCTGCTGAGATAGCGTCTAGCCTGGACTTCAAGGTGTTTGATGGTGCAGCTCGGGCACACCCATCCTCGCATTGGCGCTACCTATCTGATCGCCAAACAACACTGTGTCTGCTCCTGCTGGCGCGCAGACTGCCCGATCGCGTTGCTACGTGGTACCGTGGCGCAGGAGGTGGACTTGACTTGAGAAAGGCCCCTGATTGGCTTTCTGCAAAGTCCGCGGTTTCACAAGCCACTCGGACAGCCCCGCTGTCGTCACTGTCGCTGAGGCTCGGCGCAACCTGCGATTCTCTCCAAGGAAGGTTTGGGCTGATCAACACCGCGGTCATACGCGCACCCTGAGCACTCCTCTGCGTCTACATGATCGTTGTTTGATGATCAGTCTGGCCCGCGCAAGCCGGCCACATCGCCAAGATGATGCGAAAATCGCCGGCGAACTCGATGCAGAAGACTTACGATGAATGCTACTTAGTTTGCTCGACGGCAATCTACTTCGAAGGACAGGTGTGTTGTTGGGAAAGGGTGTGTGTAGAGCGCGCGTCACTAAGCTAATACAATTGTGAACCGCAGAACAATGAGGCGGAAGCGCTGCGAGCGTGGCGCAATGCGCTCGACCAGATATACTACCACAATGCCTACAAGATCCCTTCTGGGTACCACCCGCGTAGCGAGACGGAAAGAGCGTTGCAAGACTCGCTGCGAGCGATGGAGTTGCAGTGCAAGGAGCGAGTCGATTTGTTGGAAGCGTTGAAAAAGAGCAGGCTCGAGGCAGAGGAGGATGCCAAAGGTAACAACAGCGATGGTCCTTCCAGAAGCAAGGAGTCTCTAGCTTCCATCAACAAGCCGGCGGCGAATGGCAGCAGCGCGAGTTGGCTGGGCGGTAACACGGTGCCTCAAGCCAGCTATGCAGATATCCCGCGACCAGCACCCGTGGCTGAGCGACGTCCAGCGCAGCCAAAGAGGCCATCATATGTGAGCATGAGAAGCTCAGATAACGAAGCGTCAAGGACGACGAGCGTAAACGCCAGCGCGTCGCCGACCCCCACTCCGACAGTCGAACCAGGCAGACCGAGGACACCAAGTCCCGAAAAGAAGTTGGGCGGGATGCTGAAGACGCTGCGTTCGAACGGAAAGGAGCGGACTTCTTCATCCGGCAAGATGGCCACCACGCTACGTCCCAGGCCTCCACCGGCTGCGGCGAAAGCGGCAACGCAGTCGTGGAGCGGACAGCAGCGTCCAGGCGGAGGCTCTTTGGCGCCTCCGAGCGGATCTGGAGCCGCAGCGACATCGCCGACGGCGACTACGTGGGACCCTTACACAAGATCACTCGTTGAAAAACCGCCTCTGCGCAGCTCTGCTTCCCAGGACAGGCGAGCGTTGGACAGTCCCATCATACGGCCGCCCAGCCCGTCTGACTACAGGCAATTCCAGCGCAGTAACAGTTCCTTGGAGGAGCTTAGCAGACCGGACAGCTACCCACTTCCATATCCTGGATACCCAATAACGAGCCCTTACGCTCAGCAATCGTCCTCGCGTAGCGGAGAGTTAGTTGAGACTGCAAAGCCAACACAACCATCTCCGCCACCCCCACCACCGCCACTCCATCGACAGCCTACACCAACGCAGCTATCTGCAGAGAAGCCGAGGCCTGTCCCACCGACTATTTCCCAGTTAGGCCCAAGCTCTCTTTCTTACATGAAAGAATACCCTAACCACCCTCCAGCAAAGCCAAGGAAATCGCCTATTCTGCCCGCAAGGTCTACAGAACGTATGTCGGACTCTGATAGCGCCGCTCGTCTAGCACCACCAAAGACCATGCAAGCGCAATCAAAGCCAGCGATGCCACGCAAAGCTGTTGGTGTTGGTAGAGCAGCCGGCGTTGTGAGCGCAACAGCTGAGCGCCAAAAGCTTGACAACACGCAAGCCCAGCTGAAGGACAGAGTCAGAGCAGACCCCCAAGCAAGTCGACGAGATTACATGAGTAGCAGCCCCGAGCCGTTGAAGAAGCGGCCGTCGAAGCGCAGAGCACAAGTCAAAACGAACGCCACTCCGTTGCGCGCCATGACGCCACCGAGCACGGACGACTCGCCAGATTCCGACCACCCGGGAACGCCTACAGAGCAGGAAGAATGGGAGAAGCGTGTGAAGAAGATCATGAAGCACTTGCCCAAGGGCGTTGATGAAGCAGCGGCGAAGCAGATCTTCAATGAAATTGTGATACAGGGTGATGAGGTGCACTGGGACGACGTAGCTGGCCTCGAGATCGCCAAAAGTGCGCTAAAGGAGACGGTCGTCTATCCCTTCTTGCGTCCAGACCTCTTCATGGGTCTGCGAGAACCGGCGCGAGGTATGCTGCTCTTCGGCCCACCTGGTACTGGAAAGACCATGCTTGCACGTGCCGTCGCGACGGAGAGTAAGAGCGTCTTCTTCGCTATCTCGGCTAGCAGCCTCACGAGCAAGTATCTCGGTGAGAGCGAGAAGTTGGTGCGAGCACTGTTTTCGATAGCGAAGGCATTGGCACCTAGCATCATCTTCGTGGACGAGATCGACTCCTTGCTTGGATCTCGCGGCGGGAGCTCAGAACATGAAGCTACGAGGCGCATCAAGACCGAGTTTCTGATTCAGTGGTCGGACTTGCAGAAAGCGGCTGCTGGCAGAGAAAACAAGGAGCAAGGCGATGCGACTCGCGTACTGGTTCTGGCGGCAACGAACTTGCCGTGGGCGATTGACGAAGCAGCCCGGCGGCGATTCGTGAGACGCCAGTACATTCCGCTACCGGAAGATTGGGTGCGTGAGAAGCAGTTGCGCAATCTGATCGCTGCGCAGAAGCACAGCTTGAAGGACCGCGAGCTTAAGCAGCTTGTACGACTTACGGATGGCTTCTCAGGGTCGGATATCACAGCGTTGGCGAAAGATGCGGCGATGGGTCCGCTGAGAAGTCTCGGTGAGAGACTGTTGCATATGAGTCCGGAGGATATCAGGCCGATAGGGATGGAGGACTTTCAGGCGAGTCTGACCAATATACGGCCTTCTGTCAGTAAGCAGGGGTTGAAGGAGTTTGAGGATTGGGCTAAGGAGTTTGGGGAACGCGGCGGTTAGAGCGAGGGGATTTGTATCTGATAACATTACCAGCCGGCGCGCTGTTGTATAACGAACGAAACACGGTATCAGTTACTCTTACATCCGATACTGATACAGCCCAACAGCGACACACGTTTCACCATACCGGACACCATCCCGACTACCCACGTCTACTGATTCCCCGCAGGCATCCTCGCATCATAATGGGTAACCCACTTCTGACACCCATAGAGCCTCTTACAGCCCCCGTGTTCCCCACCCGTCGCGCACATATTCCAAAGTCGATTCAAACAATCGTCTTGCGCGACCGCTGGCACGGGTGAGCAGGTGGCTGTGATTTGCACCCAGCTGTGGTGGTCTGCGCCATAGATTCTGATGCTATTTTGACCGACGGAGGGCGAGGAGCAGAAGGAGGAGATGGCGGGCATGAGGTCGGTGTTCTTGTCTTGACAGACGGATTGGTCGGAGGCGGTGCTTAGGCCTAGTGGCGTGGCAAGGCACAGGGTGAGTGGTGGGAGCTTCATGTTGGGCGCAGTCAATGATGCCACGACGGAAGGCCGGCGTCGCAGGCAATCGTGAGATTGTAAGAGAGTGTATCTCTTGTTGGTAGATCGAAAGTCGACCGGTATAGGCGGGCGTAGTATCTTGCTATCTTATCTCAAGTCCAATGTGATAGCGTTTGAAAGTGGACGCGCAATAGGAATTGAGAAATGGGTAACGTGTGGTACGCAGAAAGTTTCTACAGACGCCTACCTATGAAAGGTCTATACTCCTACCTATGGCTACATCATACACCATGCTGTAGCTTCGAGGGGGCCAAGTGGTCTGCCAAGCTGCTGCCGCGAGTTGTGGAAAGCTACCTTAGCTTCACCTTTGCCATTCGGAGGTCACCCTATGTTCTGCACCCCGAGGCTTCACTTCGGGAGATCCGACGGCAAGTATGAGATTGTGCGTATCGCAGTGACACTATTATCGGTGTTGCGCAACAATGGGTCCTTCTAGCCTGACGTTGTGTACCCCGTCGGTCAATCATTCACACGCATTCTCAGAGCCCGGCAGCCGGATAAGTGTGAGTGTAGCGTCGGACCCAGCGGTGGCGTTTCCGAGTGCCGGGCGTGATACAAAAGCTGTCGCTACCTTTCTATCGCCTTCCGTGTTGCGACTGCCATCTTGCACTGTGATCGCGCTTGGTTTCCTGCTACATCCTCTTCTTGACTTTGTCGTTCGGACCTGCCTGCCAACCTGACGACGTTCGCACAATGTGGTTTGCTCGAAAGCAGAGGGCAAGCGCAAGCGCAGCGCAAGCGCAGCGCAAGCCCACATTCCTCGCCTCCCGCAACGCGAACAGCATGCCTCCGATCTCTACGCATTAGGCACATATCCTTCACAGCCTGCCAACAGACCGAAGTGCGCACCGAAATCGCAAACCATTGCTTCAGCAGAACATAGCATAGCTCTCCAAACATCATCAGAATTCGCCCTCCAGCAAGCACAGACGATGTTGCCGCAACCACTATTCATGCTGCTCTGCAGCCTCTTCACTTTCTCAAATGCTGGACTGCTCCGGAACTCCCACCGCAAGCATCAATCCGGCGAGCAACAACTTCTTCTCGACCCTGCGAATTTCACCGCAGCGCACGAGCCGAAGTCGAGGAGTCATTTCGATGCCGCGCCGAACTCTGTCGGGTTACTCTTCACGACATCGGATAGCGAGGAGGTGGAGCATGTCTGGCTGCCATTAGGCAAACGTGCCTACACCCGTGAGTGCCGTCCATCCTCTGACCGAGCGCATCGTCTTTGTGCTGACTCGCAAATTTAGGCGACGCTCCGGCGCTACCTCTCCATCCTCTCACAGCCCGCATAACGACCATGATCCGGTCCTCGCCGCAGAAAGCCACACCGGAGTACCTCGATCGCGTGGTGTGCGACATACATCCGAAGTACAACAGGACGATGGACAACCAGAATCCGGAGGCGATGAGCATCTCTATCAGTAGAAGCGACGGCCTGGTAAGGCTGGACGATGATGCCGACGTCAAGGCATGGAAGGAGATTGAGTGGTATGAGTGCTCTTGAGCGTGTACTCGCCAGGATTCCCTACAGCTTCCTGTGTTTTTCACCTTGGGTGTCGTGTCTGAGACCTGTGAAGGAGCTCTTGTCGAGCGTTCTGGGCGATTCTTAAACCTTGTGGTAGCGTAATGTCTACGAATCCAAACGGCTTCTTCATGCAGGCTCCTTAGGTGCTATGCCAACCATTTCATAAGCACCAGCTCCATCTCTTCCTCTGCCTCTCCCACTGCCCATGGTGAAACCACCACCCTCTTCCACTGCTCCAGGTTCCGGTGGATGTCCATTCGCGGCGTTGGCCTCTGCTCGCTGCTTGCCCTTCCCGCCGAAAGCGAGAGGTTGTAGCTCTCGCCATTGACAAGCCCACATGCCGAGGGAGATCATGAGACCGGCTGAGCAGACTTGGACAAGCCACCAGTAAACAGTCTTCGGTATGGAGCGCGTGTAAAGAGAAGTGACGATGAGATTAACGAGATGGATTGTGAGCGCGAAGTCCGGGACGAGTTTAGAGCGCGCGATCAGCAGCAATATCGGTATAACACTACGACCGCTTGTCAGCATAGCCATGTTGTAGGACAACATGCACACATCATACGTGATCAGGCTGTCCAACATCCAACAGAGGCCCAGCGTCCATCCCGTCGTGACATCGCCGCGCAGGTTGTGCCAGTCCAGCAGCTGTCCGGCATCCGGATGCTTGCCCGCGACGAAGGTGGTGAAGACTATGAGCACAAGTGCGACGCCGTAGTAACAGAGCTGCAGCAAGGCTATCTGCGACAGGATGCGTAACGGCGCGAGATCGGCGAGCGCTCCTGGTCGAGGTGGTCGGCGACGGCGAGGCATCTGTAGGGAGATTGCAGTAGGTCGTACTACCGAAGTCCTACATGTAAAATCATGTTGGTGGTGAGACTGAAGAGAAAGGTGTCGAGTCCTTTGATGATGCCTGTTGCTCGGATCTCAATGCCAGCACCAACCGGGGCAAGTGTGCCGACATCCGACGAGCATCTCCCAAGCTTCGCATCGAACTCTCCAGCGTCCAGCGAGCAGCTCCCACATCTACACTCCCCACTCTTTGCGACGCGCCATAGGACACAATGGCAGACCATACCCCCGTTCAAAATCAAGTCGAAGAAACGTACCATGCGAAAGATTCAATCGGCGCGGCCGTCAAAGCGGTTGGAGTGACTGGAGCGGCAGGAGCTTTCGTCTCGACCATTCAGAACACCCTCACGAAGCAGAATGTCGGCGCTATGGGCGCCTTCACACGGTTCGGAGGGACGACGGCGGTTTTTGGTATGTCAAGATGAGACCCAAGGATTAGACATGGGACATTGGGGGCTAACGGAAGGATACAGCTGCGATGGGCGGCGCCTACGAGTTCACCAAGAACGCTTCCGCGAACCTGAGAGAAAAGGATGATGCGTACAACCCGGCGCTTGGAGGTTTCATGGCCGGCACGATGTTGGGGTTGAGATGTAAGGGGAAACTGCATGTGCGCACAGAAGTCAAGGTTGGGTACTGATGAGTGACAGTCCGCTCAGCACCAGCAGTCATCGGCTACGGCGCCGCACTCGCCGTTGTCCTCGGCGCCTTCTCATATACTGGTGGTAAGCTCAATGGTTACAGCCGTGACCCAACAGTAGACGAGGTCGCACGGAAAGAATACATGCGGAGGAACAGGCGAAGGCCGATTGAGGAGATCGCTCACGAGGTTGGTGAGGGCAGAGGTAGGTGATCTGAGCTCGAGAGCATGGAGTCATCGAACGCAATGAAGTGTACTGACTGGCCGTGCAGGCATCTACGCACCAGGCTACGTGGAGAGGAGAGCGCAGCGGATTAAGGACGCCTACGGCATCGATGTGCCGACCAACGACGTGCGGGCGTCGCCATGAATTGTATCATATGTATAGGGAAGCTTACCATCACAGCATTGCAGTATATTTCCAAGTCAGGTCTGAGAGCTCGTGGTTTGCATGTCTCTTGCTCTCTCCGCTTCCTACTCCTGGCACAGGACTGTGGCTGGGCTCGCATCGACGCTCACTATCTTCGCCATACCTAGCACATTTCTCCCCCCTCTCACTACGCTCCAGACAGCTTCCTTTGTTGTTGCCGTATCCATCTTCTCATTCTCATCCTCATTTACAATCCTTGCCTTTCAATTGGCTGCATTCGACGGCTTCTTTCCGCTTTAGCGTGGACCTCCGCCTCCGCGTCTGCTGCTGCACATCATTCTGCAGCAAACCCAGCTCGCATCTCTCTCCTTGCGCGCATGCGGGGCACATGGACCTGTTCTCGTCTTCGTGCTACAGCCTGGTATCAAGGCATGCGACTTCAATCAATCTCTCTCCCTCTCAGCACGGTTTACTCCAGCTAGTCTGACAGAGCACCAAGTCGATTGCAATCGCCAGTCTGCCACAAGTAACGATGTACTCAACTGAAACGGCGGCGCCAGCGACAATGGCGGACCAGCAACAGTTGCCTGAGCCCACGCAAGAGATCACTAACAGCGAGAAGTTCTTTAAGTTCTTTCAGCATGCTGTGACAGGTCGGTCAATTATGTACGCTATTGGTCAGTGTTAAAGACTAATCTGGGAGTGCAGACCTACAAGAGCAGATGGACCGCTTGCAAAATCACGGGACCTCCGGCGGCGAACGAGCAGACGCTGTCGGTCACTGCCAGGCCGGTATTGCCCGTCTCTCAGACGCAGTCAAGGACGCTGCATCCATCATACCAGCGTATGATCAGCGGACGTATGGGCAAGCGATCAAAGCTCTCTCGACTAAGCTCGAGGATATTCGATCAACTTTCGCACCTAAACCCAAATTCTCATTCAAGTCTGGGAAGTCGTTCACAGCACAAAAGAACAGCTCAGCAATCAGTATCAACGATGCCGCCGAGCTTGCCAACCAGAAGCGCAGGCAGGTACCGGGCTACACGTCCGATACGTCCAACGACTCGAGTATGGCCACTACCCCAGCGTATCTGCATTCGCCTGCCCCAGAAACGGTGGATGAAAGTGTCGATCCCGGAGACAAGGCCACGGTGTCAGGCGCACAAGCAGCACGGCAGCCTTCTTTCTCCCAAAGCACATCGGTGAAGATCAACGACCATGACGGCACGCACATTATTCTCCCACCGAGTGCAGGTCACGCCACGAGCTCCGGCACGCTGTCGAATCTACGACGTTGCATAGTGGATATGAGCTCACCTACTTCTTCCGGAGGCCAGCCCTTTGCTGGTTTAACGTTGAAGAATATCAAGGAATCGCTCATCATCTGCGGGCACGTGAATGGTGCGGCGCATCTGACCAATGTTTCCAGCTCCGTTGTCCTTGTGGCGAGCAGACAGTTCCGCATGCATGAGTCCAGAAACTGCGACGTTTACCTTCTCACTACTAGTCGACCGATCATAGAAGATTGTTCCAGTATTCACTTTGCGCCATTGCCAAATCAGTATACAACGGACCAAGACAGACAGCTGGAGAATCAGTGGCAGCAGGTGGATGACTTCAAGTGGTTGAAGAGTGAGTCGAGTCCCAATTGGAGTACGCTGGATATGCCGCATAGAGTACGGGACGAGGTGTGGAGGGAGGTGGTGCCTGGTGGGCCCGGGTTGGGGGTGGAGGATATCTTGAAGGCTGTTAAGTTGCCGAAGTAATCGTTGTGTGGATATCTGAACCACCGTGATATCTATTGTATGCATGCCGAGCAAGGCGTTGGTGGAGTTGAGTTATTGGCGAACAATGACATTGGTCCTTTCCTAGCACATCGTTGCTCAGGCCCGTGTTGGGATGTCATCCCCTCTGCTGATGTCGCTATGCTGCTTACCAGCAGACTGCTGTACTGTCTCGCTGTCTTGATCTCGTCGCAATTGCCGAAAAGGGCAATCGGTCAGCGAGCTTTTCGGGTCATCGTTGTGCAACATATCGAGCCGAGGCATCTGGCCGTTCTAGGATGACGTTCCTGCAGTCGCTTCTATTTGGCTGCAGGAAAATGTGATTAGGGCCCGGCTTTGCGAAACTGCGAGATGGAGCTTGACCGTACGAGAGTAAATTTTAACGCCGAAGTTCTCTTGTCCAAAGGCTCACTTGCAATATCCGAGAACTCAGCAAGCAGGAGTGACATTCGATAACATAAAAGCTAAAGTCAAAAGTGCATGGACC
>Ga0058704_10000875_pt1 | contig 14667 bp, 11 predicted proteins | sample AgamicMgSfe_FD_71363 | JGI IMG/M metagenome (GOLD analysis project Ga0058704, IMG submission 71363) | Agave microbial communities from Guanajuato, Mexico - Mg.Sf.e | ecosystem: Host-associated > Plants > Phyllosphere > Phylloplane/Leaf | place: Guanajuato, Mexico | collected 2012-05-30
CTCCATCCCAACCCGACCTCGACCTCCTCACCACCCTCTGCACCCTCGTCTCCCGCCGCGCAGCCCTCTACCTCGCCACCGCCCTGCACGCCCTCTGGACCCTGCGCACCAGCGCCGAAGATCTCGAGCCGGGGAGTGCAGAAAGTCACATCACGATCGCCTGCGACGGGACCATCGTGGAGAAATACCCTCACTTCCGCGCCCGGTGTCAGGGGTTTCTGGACGATTTGGCCGAGCGGTCCGGCGCGGTGCCCGGGGCGGTGAGGTTGCGGATGGCGGCGGATGGGTCGGTTTTGGGGGCCGCGGTCGCGGCGGCTTGTTGTGCGGAGTGAGAGGTGCAATGGTTGTTTTCCATCGGGCTTGATCTAACGGGTGTTGAATCTACGTCTACTTACGTGATGGTTCGTGATGCACAGTTGGTATCGGAGAGATGAGATTACGCCGTGGCATTTGAGCAAGACGGCTCGCCCACACTTCGACTGGGGCGCGAAGGCGAAGTCGTAAAGAGAGATCGCGCACCCTTGCATACAGAAATCTCAGGCACGAGGCTCTTCCCGACCTTGGGCGGTTTGGGAATGACAGGTGACCGCAAACGATGGCACCGGAGCATCGCGGGTGGGGATATACAGCCATAAGTTTTGTTCACCTTTGTTGCATTGCATATATCATAGGTGTAGAGTGGTAGTCGAAAATGCATCACCTAGTTGCACTTCAAGTTTTCATGTCTGTCACTCGGAACTCATTTCTCTGCTGTACCCTTCCTACATGCTTGAGTATGGTGGTAAGTTTTTCCTACCTATGTCTATTAAATGTAGTCGAGAGAGTACATAGCACCGTACCCACCTGGAAAGATCCCGTTGATAAAAGCATTTCGCGCCCGTTTTCTCGTCAGGCTGCGTAACAAGCCGTGTGCTCAGATGGACATTCTCCAACCGATATTTGCGAACCATGACAGGGTACATTCATCCTGTCTTGCCCCCCAAAGCCAATATAGAGAAGCGGCTCTTACACCCAGGAGCGTGATCGCAGCATCAATCAAGACTGGTAGTCGTCCAACCGACAAGAACCACGTCCAAAGAGTGGAGTGCCACGCTTCAATCAGGTGGCGCAGGCCCAGTCATCGCTTCCACACAGCAGGGACGCCGGAGCCAAGCAATGAACCTTGCAAAGAGTAGTTCGGGCCATGCAACAGTTTCGAGCAGTGGACAGTCACGTTTCCGAAGCAAAGGGGCAGAAGTGCCGACTGGCAAGGTCAGCCCGTCACGTCTCGCTTTCCTCTGTGACTACGCCTTTGCGAACAGTGAGTTATGGACGAGTGGTCAGACACTGCGTGCCGGTCTGTAAATCCTCTAATGTGGCGGGTGGCTTGACTATGGGGCCTTCGTAGAGGAACCGATTCGGCTCAACCCGGGAGCGTCGGTCGTTTCCAAAGGGCTGGGTGCCGGTAGGTTTAGACCGATTGAACACACGGCGAAGGGGTGCGACCACGTTGCTTTCATGAATCCGCGAACAGGAAGAGAAAGTGGCGTCTAAACTCGCCTCCACACTCAATCGACGATCGGTTTTCCTGTGTTCTTCGGCTGGAGAGCTATCGGTTCAGGTGATTGGAGAGGATTCAGCAACCATAAGAGACGTCCAAGGAAGCCAAGTTGGCGAGATCACTACGGGCAGCGAGAGGTCCGCGAGTGGAAGTCGTGCTGTCCCCATCCGGCGCCTGGCTATATCAGAACACAGCCCCACGCCGGACTCTCATCGGTAGAAGGGCAGGAATGCTGTAAGTGCAGCCAGGACCCAACCTCAGCTCAACTAACATCCTCACTAAAATACCGCTTATTCCTCGCGCTCCTGGCACCAGCCCTGGGATCTCTCGGGTCGCACGGGAGTTTAGTATGATGCACGACGTGAGGCCGGTACACCGCTTCGACCGGCGGCATCCAGTCGTCCAGCCCGAGCGGGAAGTACTCGTAGAGCAAATCGGCGCTTTCGTCCGGACTGTTGATGGTGTGGAGCGAGAAAGATGGCGGACGAGGCGGGATGTGGATTTTCTTCGCCGAAGGTGGTGGCGTGACGGTATCTCCTGGCCGTCGCGGTGGGTCGTCTTCGACTAAGGAGAGGTTGATTGGTGCTGAAAGTGCGGTTGGTGCTGGGTTCTGGGCGTGTGGGAGATCGGGGAGGGTTGAGGCGTAGATGCCGGCGTTCTCGAGCGGACTCGTGCGTGGGAAGGTGGCGGTTGCAGCGACGAGGTGCGCTTGGGCTGTTCCGTTCCAACTGCAGAGGTCGTTAGGGTCGAAAAGGGCATTCGATGGTAATGGTGGAGGTGGGGCTGCTCTCGTGACTGGTGGCGCTGAGGTAGACTCTTTGGACCTTTTCGTCGCGTCGCTGGCTGGCGTGCGACTGGTCTGCGCAGCCGAATGCGACGACTTCCTCAGATGCCCACCCCCATTCAGAGGCATATCCTTGCGCGTTTGAAAGTTCCGGGGGCTACGTCCGCGGACTATGATCGCCCCCGACTGCACTTCACATATGGAGACTCTGCCACCCGTCGCCAACGTCGCCTGGATCTTCAATCTTAGCACGAAATTCTGCTGCAGCTCCTTTCGGCGTCCATTATTCGCAGTGGCGATACGGAATTGCAACCTCTTCCAGTGGAACGGAAAGCGGGCAAAATCCGTATTATGCTCTTGGACATTCGTCGGGTCGAGCGGAATGGAAGGTGGCTCCCTCTCTACCTTATCCTCGATCGTAGGCGCGTTCGGATTGGTTGTGTTCTTCCACGGCACGGAAATGATCTTCACGGGGTTACTCTCGGTAGACTCAATAGCACTAATGACTAGCTCCTGGCGGACGATCGGAATCTGCTCTCCTTGCTCCGTGACGATGTACCGCAGGGTCTGCGGCAAGGTGACCTCACCCGCGATCTGAAAGAGGTTACGCCGATAGCAAGTCAGCTCGGTCGGGGGCGATTGCATATCGGTAGTGGAAGCCCAAGGCGACTCTGCGAGGAAGAACATGCCATGGAGCTGCGCTGCCATGGAGATAGTCGTACGCCGGTACGTATAATCCAACAAGGCAAAGTCGAAGCTCGGTGCTGTGAAGCTGAGAAGCTTGTGATCGCGATCGATGGACGGCGTCTCAGGGTCGGCTGGCTCGCTCTGAACCGGATTGTCGAAAGCGCTCAGGACATCGGAAAAGGGGTCCTCGAAGGTGCTCGAATAGCGTTTGAGCGGCGGAGGGCGTTGCGGTGGCAGCGAATGGAGGTCGAGGTCGTCACTTCTGCATCGTTCACACACGCGAGGTCAGTATGCACCCGGGCTGCGCAGGAGCCGTGTCTCCGACATACTCGGTATACGCGTAGGTGGACTCCTGCATCTCCACTGGTAGCAACATCTCGTGGAACGGGTCGACGCTGGGATGCGCCATCTGCGTCGCCAAATATGTCATGGTCGACGGGTCGAATCCTGCGATCACGTCCATGGTGGCGCCGTCGCATCAGCGGTTGGTCACTCGTACAAGGTCCAGATGCGCCGCTTGGCCGTTCGCATGCAGTGTGCGAGATGCTTGACTGAGGGTTGCCCACGAGTTGCACAGTCGCTTGGCTTCCGTCTTGTTCTCCCACCTCAGCGTTGACAGGACGCACGTGATCGTGCTGCTTGCTGGGTAGCACATATAGTGCTGCAGTCTTCGGAAGAGACGAGGGTGGGATGTGGAAGGGTACGCTCACATGACGGTGCGCAAAGGTGAAGCAAACATGTACGTGGATTTCTCCAAAAGGAAGTTGTGGACTCGTGAGGAGGATGATGGAGCCTTGGAAACAGTGCACAACTACATAGTATACCCCACGCTTATCTCGAGATCAGCAGGAACTCTAGCGGGACCCACCTAGCACGTGAGTCGAACATCCCCACGATAGCGGCATGACCTCGGTCGAGAACGTCCGGAAAGCGCGCGGAGTAAATCCCGGTTTCACGACATGTGGCCTCCGTGACACGTGACCAGCACAACTGTTTGCAAACATTGGGGGTATAGTCATACCCAAGCGCGCGGATCCAAATTTCCTAAGAAGGCGGCACCATCGTCCACGTAGCAGCATCACAACCGACCTCCTCAAAGTTATGCAGCACGCTGAACCCCATGGCGCCGAGGCCGTCGAAGTCGCCATTACCGTCAATCTGCGCAATTGTGGTCAGCGAACGTCACCAAATCAGGGAGCGAGAATTGTCCTTACACAATCCAAAACACAGGCGTTACAACCCTGCTGCTTGATCTGCCGCATGCCGAGCAAGATCAAACCCTGTAAAAGCGTAGAGAAATCCCCCACCGAAGGACTGATCACAGGCGACGAGATCCCACCCGCGAGCTCCCCGATACTATTCATCCCGGGCACGAAGTCGACGAGCTGCGACTGCATGTTATACAGCACGACCGTGCCGACAAGCGAGCCGTCATCCGGCCGTTTGGCGCGGATGATGCCGCACGCGGAGGGGTCGGCGAGCGCGAGCTTGTACACTTCTTGCAAGCCTTGTCGGTTATTGGTCTTGATGTGATGCAGCACCGAACTGGCGTATTCCCAGCCGTACACGAGGTCAAAGTCGGCGCCGGCGCTTTGCAGACTTTTCGCCATGCCTTCGGGCGGCACCCAGGTGGAGAGATTCCGCGCGACCATGCTGCAGGTGGATCGGGAGAGCGCCGTGTTCCATCCGAGGTTGGCGAACCACGACCGCAGTCGTTTGCGCTCGCCCCCGCGGCCGGTCGGGATGCCGAGGTAGATGCTGGGTAAACGCGAGCCCAGCTGGAAGCGCTTGATGCCGTCCATTTGCAGTAGTGTTCTAATTGCACGGTTGTGCAGTGAATGGCCGATAGAAAGCTTTCTTCGGCTGGGGTCGACGAAAATGGTTCCGATCGCGCCGGTGCCGGTACTTTTGAAGTAATAAGTCGAGCAAAATCCGTATAAGGCTTGCGTGCTACTATTGCGAACGACGAAGTGAGCTTCCGCGACGTCAGGGTTATTCAATAGGAATGACTGCGAAGTGGCACCAGACAGTTCGGAACGGAGTCCGGGGGTATGGCCACCGACAGTAGCTTTGATCAGCACATCCAAAGCGTTCGAATCCCGCTCTTCATTGAAAGCCTCCACCAACCAGTGCTGTTTGCTCTGGGACAGCTTCTGGCTCTGGCTGATGGTTCCAGGTAGCGCTCCAGCTGGAGTGAACTCGCCGTACAATACTTTGACCAGCGAATTGAGAGCTGTCTCGGTGAAGTCATAGGTGCAGATATAAGTCCCGATCGTCTGATCCATCGCAAAATCATACGGCGAACTGACCGCGACCACGACGACGGGCTTCTCGCGCTTCTCGCCCCCGGCCGTGTACTGCATGTTGCAGATCATGGAGACGTGCTTCGTAAAGCCATGCTGGTAGAGGTTACGGTTCGCGTCGGCAGTGACGATGATGATCGCGCTGGCGCGGTTGATCAAGTTCTCGTGCTGCGGTCGGACACCGTTGGCCGTGTACGAGGTGTGCAGCACCCGACCGCTCCGTTGCCGCGCGAGCGAGCGGCCGAGTTCGCGGAAGACCCGTTCGCCGCTCATGACGGAGGCGCTGCGCTCCCAGATGGCGGGCTCGGGCGATCCGTTGCTGGCTTGTTCACTCAGTGAACGCGAAGCCGCAGACGCGACCAATGGCTTTACCAGGGGTGTCAGTAACAGAAGCTCATCTTCTGGTTCCATGATGTTCGTCAGAGGCAGCAATCGGTTCTTGTCACGCACCACTGTGATAGATGCGTTGTATGCTTTTGTGGATAGTGTCGTGTGGGAAGGCTGCAGTCGAGATAGGTGGTTGATGCCCGGTGGATTCAGTGCCTTCTCCCACGACGTGCATTTCGCTTTTAGGGCGAGCACGCGCTTCAGCGAAGTCTTGATGCGCTCTTGCGTGATCATGCAGTTATCCAGGCCGAGCTTCAAGCCTTCGATCGCCTGTTGCTGATGCACGAACGACCTGCAGAGGAGGACGATGTCGCAGCCGGCGTTGATCGCCATGACCGTGCCTCCACCAACGCCGATATTGTGACTGAGCGCTTCCATCTCGAGACAGTCTGAGACGACGACGCCGTTGAAATGCAGGTCCTTCCGCAGAAGATCGTTGACCACTTGCTCCGAGAGACATGCATGCATTACATTGAGGCCAGCCGAAGACATAGCACAACCACCCACCATCATCGCATCTATGCCTTCTCTGATGGCGTTCCGAAATGGTACAAGGGCATTCAAACTGAGTGACTCTAGACTTTCCGTGATTGTCGGAACATCCAAAGCGGAACCCAGGAATTCCAGGCTGCCGTATGATGGAAAGTGTTTCCCCATTGCCGCGAGCCCAGCTTCCTGATACCCTTTCATGAACGCAACGCCATACGACGACACTTCTTGAGGATCGTCACCCGTCGTCCGCACTCCCAACGGCTGATTGCGCGCGTTCGTCAAAACGTCCAGACACGGACCCATCATCAGATTGACGCCACACGCCGAGATCTCCTCAGCTGTAGCTTTGGCCACCTCGAAGGCCAGTTCTCGCGAGCCTGCTGCAGCAACGCCCATCGCGGATGGGTACTGTCGAATGTAAATCTCGTCGAACAAGCTGTTGACGCCGCCATTCTCCTGGTCCAAGCCAATAGCCAGAGGTACTGGATGGCCGGCATCGTACGCACACTTCTGGAGCTCCAACACAAGCTTTGCCGTTTGCTCAGCAGCTTCCGCGGCTTGTCAACCAAGATCACGTGCGGCTTGACAGGCGAAGCATTACTTACACGTGAGGTTCTTAACCTTGAGTAAGATGGCCCCGACATAGTGTTCCTGGATCAGTTGCCGGATCTGGGGCGTCACGGTCGTTCCCTCCCATCCCATCTAGACCCGGCCCACGTCAGCAACTGTCCTGGTTGGTGTAGTCTGAAACCGAGCGTTACCATCAGCAGCTGCCCTAACGCGCGATCATCGTCCCAGACAGGACCCAGCCGATCGGCGGTGGGTTCCATGTCGACGGCAATGGCGACGACGTGCAGTGCCTTTGAGCTGCGCGCATGTGTGGCGATGGTGGTGGTGGCCGGTACGAGGTCACTACCGATACTCGCGCAATGTCACTATGTCGCTCGGGGTGTATGGATTGTGTCATCTCGGAACGTGGCATCCTTGTTCCATGTGCGCGAGGCTAGCAAGCACCGCAAGGCACCTCCATATCTCGGTCCAGTAGGACGCGTGGAAAGAGTAATAGTCTTCGGATCTAGAGATGATTGAAGATGCGTGCTGGATGCATGTGGGGTGTGGTCCGTGGAGTCTGGCCGGACAGGTGATGTGTGATCGGCCTCGGCTTGCCTTGGCGCTAGGAAAGGGTACAGTACATGTACACACCTTGTTGTTCCTCTCCAGTTCTCCACGTTACATCGTTTCTCTCGCTGTCAACCTCCAGATGCGACAGCTTCCTCCCACCACATCCCACCGCGTGTCCCCACCGATTGGGTGTCCGTGCCTGTTACCACATACTGTACCATGTGTCGAGGCAAGGCCCGTACGGGACAGTCACAGGACACAGGACACAGGCGATGTCGATGGCTGATGCTGCTGGTCCCCCTTTCATCCTGTCGTGAGCTGTAACGCGTAACTCCAGTATCTACCTAGTAAGTCCCCAGCGCATACTTGATCTCTATCAGTCCGTGAACGTGTTCAGGCCCGGAGCCAAGGTAACCGTATACCATTGACTATACGACATCGAGGTCATTGTACCTATCTGTTACCTTGAACTCCTACACAACACGTGCTCGTCGCACTTTCATCCTTGTTTTAGCTGCTGGGTCTCACGCTCAGGATATCACGATTCCGCCATCGCGAGCGAAGTAGCTTCCACAGGCTTTCATAGCCTCTCACTTCTCTCCAGACTCCCAAAATGCCCGTGGCCATATCGCCGGAGCGGCCTCGAACCGGTATAACCCGGCTCACAGGCGGACGGCTTGTCAAAGGCAACCAGCTCGTCGAAGAAGATCTCTGGGTCAGCTCCGTGACCGGCAAGATCCTCCATAGCCAGGAAGTCTTCTACGAGCACCACGCCGTACCCGATAAGGTGGTGGATCTCAAAGGCAAGATCCTCGCTCCTGGATTCATCGACGTGCAATTCAACGGCGCGTTTGGCTTCGATTTCAGCACCATCCCGGAGGACATGGCGGATTACCGGAAGGGGCTGAAGAGGCTGAACAAGCAGCTGGCCAAGACGGGTGTCACGAGTTACTTGCCGACGTTACCGAGTCAGAAGCCAGCGGTGTACCACAGGGCGCTACAGTACCTGGGGCCGTCAGGTGGAGCACGCAATTCATTCGAAGGGTCAGAGTCGCTCGGCGCGCATTGCGAAGGCCCATTTCTGTCACCTACCAAGAACGGCATACACAGTGTAGACGTGCTGCAAAAGGCGCCAAATGGTTTCTCGGACTTTGCAGCGTGCTACGGCGCAGAGAACCTGCCTTCAGGAGGAAATGACGCTTCATCGCCCATCGTCATGATCACGGCGGCGCCCGAGGTTGCAGGTGTATCATCTGCCATACACGAGGTGACGAGGCGCGGCATACGCTTCGCAATCGGGCACACGGAAGCGACGTACGAACAAGCCAGCGAAGCGATCCGAGACGGCGCCACCATGATCACGCACCTCTTCAACGCCATGCGACCGCTGCACCACCGCAACCCCGGCATCTTCGGCGTGCTGGGCAAAGCCGAGGGGAAAGAGCGACCGTACTACGGCGTCATCAGCGACGGCATCCACCTGCACCCGACCACGGTCAAGATCGCCTACGAGGCGCATCCGGACGGCTTCATCCTCGTCACCGATGCGATGAAGACTGTCGGCTTGCCGGACGGCGTGTACGACTGGACGAACGGCGACCGGTGGGTGAAGAATGGTCCGCTGCTCACGCGCGAGGGCTCCGACACGATCGCCGGCAGTTCGGCGACGTTGATCGAGTGCGTGTCCAACTTTTGGAACTGGAGCCATGCGTCGATTCCGCAGGTTATTCGGGCAGTGACCGCCACACCAGCGGAGATGCTGGGTCTGGAAGGGGTCAAGGGGTCATTGGAAGCGGATGCTGATGCGGACCTGTTGGTATTGGATGCGTCCGAACATGAGGGTCAGAGGACGTTGACGGTCGAGCAAGTGTGGAAGTTTGGCACGTTGCTCGAGGATGAGTAGGGCGCTTCTGGGGTCGAGCTTGGATTGTAGAAGGACAGATTGTTCGAGAGTGGCGTTCGTCCTTGGGAAGCGTAGGCGCTGGTTTACGCGGTGAAGCAGGCTCTCTAGCAGATCCGTACAGTCTGGTAGTTAAGTAGACATAGTCTGGATTTTCTAAGAGTACATGTAGCAATAATACCTTACCTAGGTAGGTATGTGTGAACATCCAACGTTTGTTTACATGCAGGTGCACAGAAGTGACCTGCACGTTGAAGCATGACGTACTCAGGCCTCAGATCAACAGCACGACGTGCCAGCACTATCATCACAGCTGATTGCCCCCCTCAAACCCGAACACCTCCTACCATCAGCAAGCCTCCATCCACCATAGACCTCGCCTAACTCATCTTCCACATGTGTCCGAAAGCATCATGACCAGAGACCTTGCCGCACGGTGATCGTCCGGTCCCAAAATGCGAGCTGCCGTCTTCTTCAGTCGGACATGCCTGAGATACGGCAGTCAACCAGTCCGCCCGCAGGTGCTGCGACAGATTCAACTCAGTCTGCATAGCGGCCGAAGCTCGAGAAGCTTCTCCATCGTCCACAATATCCAGCGAGCATTCCCTCGACCTCCCGCCCCCGTCAAAGGCGGCACCTTGCTCCTCGCCGCTCTCAGTCCCGCCGCATTCGTCTCGATCGCGGAGGATGACGAGAATCACGATGATCACAAGACACACGAGGAGCAGATGCTCGAAATCTCCCGGAAAGAGTTGGCGGAAGCGGTGCCGGAAGGGCTCCAGGGTTCGCGCAAATACAGGCGAGCGATCTGGCGCTTTTTGGATACCTACCTTCTCGAGCCTCTTGCCACGGGGCTGCGTTTCTTGCACTTGGTGCTGATCTTCGTTCCGGTCATTGTGAGTGTCCCCGTGGTCTGGTTTGGTGCGAGGCAGGCAGACCGGGATAACGAACGGACGGGCACGCTGTGGTGGTATGGCTTCTTGGTGGCGTCGATGGAGCGAGCGGGGGCCGCGTTCATCAAATTGGGACAGTGGGCGGCCAGCAGGACGGACATCTTCCCGAGCGAGATGTGTTCGATCATGTCGGCGCTACACTCAAATGCGCCGGCGCATTCGCTGAAGATCACGAAGGAGACTATCGAGAAGGCTTTCGGCAGGAAGTTCGAGGATATTTTCGAGGAGTTTCAGGAGAAACCATTGGGCGTCGGGGCTATCGCCCAAGTCTACAAGGCGAAGTTGAAGGCTGACCTCGCCACTTCGGACGACCAAGCGCTCGGGGAGCCGCAGTCTCTGCGAGAGCGGGCTTTCAAGACGGTGGATCCTCTCCTCAAGAGTACACCTCACCGAGTGCCTTCGAGCTACGTGGCTATCAAGGTGCTGCACCCTAAGATCGAGCGCATCGTCAGACGAGATCTACGCATCATGGGTTTCTTCGCGAGCCTCATCAACGCCGTCCCGACCATGGAATGGCTCAGCTTTCCCGATGAAGTGGCTCAGTTTGGCGAGATGATGCGCCTGCAACTTGACTTGCGTATCGAGTCGGCGAACCTCACCATTTTCCGACGAAACTTCCGCAACCGATCGACCGCCTGGTTCCCATACCCTTACAGTCAGTACACCACCCGTCAGGTCCTAGTCGAGGAGTTCGCCACCGGCATCCCACTTGAACACTTCCTACAAAACGGCGGTGGCGTCTTCCAGAAAGAAATCGCGGATGAAGGGCTGGATGCATTCTTGCACATGCTGCTCATCGACAACTTCATCCACGCCGACCTGCACCCAGGAAACATCATGGTCCGCTTCTACAAAGCCGCTCCGATCAACGTCAGCGCCAACCTCCCAACGATGCTCAAGCGTCGGCCGAAACCGGATCCCAAAAACTCAAAAGACGTCACGGAAGAGGTGCTCGAGCGCCTTCGGCCTTACCGCCACGAGAAGGGCGCATGGACCGACACTCTCGCCCAGCTGGATCAGGAAGGCTACCGACCCCAACTCATCTTCATCGACACCGGGCTCGTGACGGAGCTGAACGACACGAACCGGCGCAACTTCCTCGATCTCTTCAAGGCCATTGCCGAATTCGACGGGTACAAAGCCGGTCATCTGATGGTCGAGAGGTGCCGGCAGCCGGGCGCCGTGATCGACAAGGAAGTCTTCGCGCTGAGGATGCAGCACCTGGTTTTGGGGGTCAAGAGCCGGACGTTCGCGCTGGGGAATATCAAGATCGGGGATATCCTGAACGAGGTGCTGGATATGGTGAGGGGGCACCATGTCAGGCTCGAGGGCGACTTTGTCAATGTCGTTTTGTCGATTTTGTTATTGGAGGGGATTGGGAGGAGTCTAGATCCTGATCTTGATCTTTTTTCCGGGTAAGCCCGACTTGCTCTCTGCTCCTGATGGTTATGAAGCTAACGTTGTATTCGCAGAGCTCTTCCGATCCTACGCCAGCTGGGAGCGCAGAGCGGCGGCTCCATCCTGCGCTCGGGCGATCTGTCCATGGTCAAGGTGTGGGCTGGGTTGGAAGCGAGGAAGTTCCTGCAGGCGAGCATGGAGAGTGTGGAATTGTGTGTCAAGTACGATCAGCTGTCGCCGAATGTATGAGCTACACAGTATGCATGGGAAAGCGATGGTATTACGAAACGTGCGAGTAATCTCTTGTGTTCTCTATCTTCCCGGAAACGAAACATGACGAACGACTTTATATACTGAAACTGTAGTCATCTACCATCCATACTTCTCAACCGCAACATCCACGTCCCACCCTTGCCACGCCAGCGAAGCGCAGGTGTTCCGCACAGCTCGGTTCATGCCATCCGGGCCCGACACCACGACTCCGACTCTCGGGTCATCGGGCAGATTTCCTTGCTCCGTCAACCTATGAATCATATCCCGTACCAGCGCAGCGGCATCCGGTCTGCCAGCCATCGACGTAGGCCCAGGCACACAAACATGCAGACCCATCGCCTTCAATTCGTCCAAGCGCTCCTGGCCTATCCAAGAAATATGTGAAGCTTCGTGGATGATCCAGATGAGGGCGACTTTTCTCCGACGAGGCGTTGCTTCGGAATCCGATGGGCTGCGATCGTGTAACAGTGTCCAGAGGAGAGGGTATGCGACTGCGATCCCGGAGCCACCTACGATTGCGACGGCCACATCGCTGTCTCGCATCATCTCGAGAGCGTGCAGCGAGCCGTAGGGTCCATCGACGCGGATCATTGCGGAAGAGTGGGTACGGGCGTACTGGAGCAGGTCTCGTGTGAAGCCGTCGTGTGCGCGGACGAGGAGGTTGAACCAGGCGTATTGTTGCTTGCCTTCTGGCGCGGCCGACGCGATGGTGAAGGGGTGCGCTTGGATGATGTGTTTCTTTGCCATGGCTGGCACTGTGAGGAAGACGTGCTCGGTCGGTTGCCATCCTGATTTCGTGTTGAGTAACGTCCAGAACTTCTGGCTCCAATGAGATGTTACGGGCCAGTCCGCAGATATTTTGACAGTATCACCGTCTGCCATGACGGCCAAGTCTGCGCTGAATGAGCTCGTCTTCGTCGCCAACCGGAAGACGACGCGGTCGATGAGGAAGATCGCCAGAGCGATCCCAGTGTAAATCCGTCCGCCAGAGTGGTGGAAGTAAACCAAGATCAATCCTGCCGCTTGCAGGATGATGTGCGACGCAAGGAACATCTCGTACCACCACTCTCTGAAGCTCGCAAGCGAAGTGAAGAACAGGATCTCATAGCTTGCAAGTGCCAGTAGTCCCAGCACGATGATCTTGAGCGATAAGAAGTGCCAGATATCCATACCCGCAGGTCTAAACAGGAGGTACCACGTCACGATCATGAAAACCCCATGCAGCACCGCCAGGAAGCAAAGGATCTCACCAAGTCGACGGTGTAGGATGTTGAGATTCTCATAGGAGTAGCCCGTCAAGAACCGTAGGGGTTGATTCTTCGCTGCTAGTAGATACAGCCATGGTAGGTTGGCGACGAATAGGCGAGCGGTTCTGTCAGAAAAGACGAAGGAAAGCTCGAGCTTGAAAGAGATGTTGTACAAGGCGTAGAACACATTAATTCCCAGCAAGAGGCATACCAGCAGTGTAGTCGCGCTGGAAGGCAGCGCGTGTTTCGTCACTGGTAGTGGAGATGGTTGCCACATGCCCACCGAGCGCAAGACGCGCATAAAACCCGGCCGCACGTCGTGAACCTGTGATCGCAGCAGCAAATGGCTTCTCTCGTCGCTCAATAGGCTGTGTTTCAAAGTCTCCGGAGAGGTCTCGTAGGCGGCTAACGTGCTGCTGCTGCTGCTAGATGAGCCTGAAGCGGTGTCCTTCTGATGTCCGACCCTTTCAAGGCGGCCCAAACGTCTCCTCACGGGCGCCACGAGCCATCTCCGGATCGTGAAGAGTAGGACTATGCTGACCATCACGAGCTGGTAGGTCAAGATGAGTCGGCCGGAGTAGATTACGCCCTCGATAAGCTGCCGCCTCCGTTCGTCTGAAGAACTTGATGAGGTTCTCGATGCATATTCGGAAATGGTGCTTATGGTGGTATTACTCTGACCAGCGCTGACTGATGTATACCGTAGCCAGTCCATAATGCCGACGTCTCGCGATATTCTTCCGCGGAAGTGTGGTGAATCGCGTGTTTAGGTACCTAGTCACGTTTAGATGGATGGCGAGATCGCAACGGACGGAGCTCAGTTTGTGCCACTCCGCCACTTCGATGGATTTTGGTTCTTTGGCTTTTGTCTTGTCTTTTTGTAACACCTAATTGCACACACACACTAGTTTATACACTATTTGACGCTGGATTGACGCTAGATTAGCTCGTAATGCCTATACATACTGTCAACCTTGAGCCCTTTAGGGAGTCAATTATATAGTAGGTTCATGAAGGCGTAACTAAACAGGCTATACTAGAGCAACTACAGGCGCTGGCGCAAGCTATAATCGCTCGCCGCACACTCGAGCGACAACTTGCGTAATAGGGCCTTTAGACCTAGCCTTCCCTCTAATAAGACAAGCTCCTTAAAGCGCGCGTTGCCTTTATGTTTCATAGCCTCCGTATCACTAATGTAATGGCCCTTTGCCTTCTTTAGCAAGATGGCTTTTAGCTAAGCCTACGGTCCCTATAGCGTATATGCCTTAGCCTTAGGCTGTTAAAGCGAAGGAACAAAGAGTAGATAGTAGAGCTATAAGCTATAGTATAGGATGTACTACTCTACAAGTATGAGCAAGGCAACATTAAAGACTATAGGCATAGGTTCCTATATGTGTACATAAAGAGGCATTATAGTATTACAAACCAAGATGTCGTCTATAATATCGCCAGAGAGATTCATTGTTACGATCCTACGGGTAGGGTCACGGGTTTAGAGCTCGTAGAGCGAGAAAGTATCAAGCAGTGTGATGTGGGAAGGTATGATGATTCTGAATGGTCTTCCACCTTTCAGTAAGATTG
>Ga0058704_10000876_pt1 | contig 14663 bp, 16 predicted proteins | sample AgamicMgSfe_FD_71363 | JGI IMG/M metagenome (GOLD analysis project Ga0058704, IMG submission 71363) | Agave microbial communities from Guanajuato, Mexico - Mg.Sf.e | ecosystem: Host-associated > Plants > Phyllosphere > Phylloplane/Leaf | place: Guanajuato, Mexico | collected 2012-05-30
ATGCGGTGCAGGTCAGTGGAGAGCAGAAGGTAAAGGAATGGATCAAGGGAATAAACCCTGGCCCTACCACAAAACGATGAGGTGTGGCGAGCTGCGTTGTTTGATGGTCACTGTGAGGGTAATGCTTTCTTGCTGTCGTGCTCCTTGTCGCCACAGTCTCAGCCTGGAAAAGGTAGCTCGAACTTCATTGAAGAGGCGGCCGAAAGGAGAACGCTGTCTTCTTTCTGGACAGGACATACGGGGGAAGAAAAAGAAAACCACTAGTATACCGACTCGACAAACCCATGACGTGCAAAAATTCAATGCCATTCCCCCGTACGCAGTCGCTCGCGCTTAGCAAATGCTCTGGCCGTTCCGTTAAAACACCCTGATCGCCGGTCCTCAATAAAGCCTTGTTTTCACGTGCTGTTTTCAGCGTAGATGCGTCATGTCATCGATCACTTTTGTGCCTTTTCGACGTCTCAGCGCATCCGCGCGAGTCTGATACCCTTCTCGCCGCCTTGAGACCGGCAATGCGCCGGTCGAGTGGCAGCAGTCAAGTGACTTATCCGACGGTTTGGTAGAGCAATAAGGGTTCGCCCACGTGCTCAATCTCGGGTATTGTGCAGCGTAGGTCGAAGGCTTTCGAGAGGACGATCTTGAAGATCTGTGGTGCGTTAGTGCCGAGGATACGGTACGTATGCTTCTTGACGACCTGCCTTTTGCACATTGATGCTGTGACTTGTACTGGAGAAGATCAGACTGGCCTTCATGGCCTTCGCAAATCTCTTAGCTTGCATGCTGATCTCCTCTTGCTCTTCTCGGGGGAAGTTGACAAAGTGGTCGTACTTGGTGCCGACGAGGAAGGGGATGGCCGTCTTGTTGAAACCTCGGCCTTGCCTGTACCATTCTTTGATGGAGTTCAGGGTGGACTTGCGAGTCAGGTCGAACATGAAGAGGATGGCAACGGCGTCATTGCAGACGAGCGGGAGCATGTTGACGAATTCTCGCTGGCCTCCCAAGTCCCAGATGGAGAAGGTGATTTCGGTATTCCGGATGCTGATGGTCTTCTCCATGAAGTTGACACCTGCGCTTCGCTGTCAGCACGACCTGGTCTGACGCTCATCGAGAGAAGCCGTAGGCTGCCTCACCTAGCGTTTGGATATAGTCCTCATCCCAGCTGCCCTCCACGTATTTGACCATCAGACTCGTCTTGCCAATCTGCGCATCGCCGACCATGCCCACTTTGATCACCACCGAGGCGTTCTTCTGCGCTTGCTGGCGCTGACCCTCCTGAGCATACTGGTTCTGCGACTGGGTCGACGGAGGTCTACTCAAGCCATTGCCGTTCTGCACATGATCGGGCGTATTGTCGGCGGATTGCGAGTATGGTCGCGAGAAGCCGGTATCTGAGTAGGAGGTCGGTGGTCTCGCATCGTATTGTGGGTTTTGAAGGGAGGAGGCGGTGACGGTGTGCATGGAGGCGTCGTCGATAGGCGTGCCCGTCTCACTGCCGCCATTTGCCTGACCATACTCCATGCTGGGCCGAAGGGTCGCTGCAGTGGGAGGAGGCAGTAGTAATGACTCGCCTGCGTCAACTGCTGCAGGTACAGCAGCGACTAGCTTTTAGAGAGACGCCGACGTGTCTCGTTTCAGTTCGGTCACTCGCGTTTCCCTCCCAGCTAAGCGCCGCAGCGAACAATGGACCCCTCAATCCGACGATGAACTCGACCACGGGACTGTTCTTGTGCGCTGTCGATTCTCTCCAGGCATTGGCTCGCAGTCAGCAGTCGACGAGATTCATGCCAAAGAAGGTAAAGTCGAGGCTACGATCAGTATGGCCGTAAGAAAGGGATGCGTGCAAGAGAATATGAATGAAGATGAAGTCTGGAGTCGAGCGTGCATGTACACAAGCAAACATGTGCGCACTGTACGTACACACACACACACACGCAAGGGTCATCCCGTCGATCATCCAAGGATCCCCGATAAGATGGCCAAAAGTTGTGGCACAGATTGATTTTCTGGCAGAAATTCCAAACCCAACTTCATCTGATCATTCGACCATTGACAATACATGCACCCTGCGCACGCTCCGCCATCACGCTTGAAAGAGAGTGTCTTGGGCAATCGCGTTGTGTGTATCCCAAGTTTGACGTTTCAAAGATGGCCAAGCGCGCAGCAGAAGACGACGAGCCGCACACGCTCAAGTCTGGAGATCGCCCTGTCGCAGACGTCGGCGTCGCGGAGGGCGAGGATTTCGAGGATGAGTTTGAGGATGAATACGAAAGCGAGGACGAGATCCTCGAGGCGGGCGTAGATGGCAGGCCGGATGAAGAGCGGGAGGCAGAGGAGAAGGCCAGCGGTAGTACTCCGGAACCAGGTATCAAGATGGACGCAGCGGGAGGCTGATGAGCTGCGCAGGTGCTATGGATGTCGATCGTGACACCTTTATCCCGGGCCGAAATAAATTGGACGCTGGCCAGACATTAGCCCCGGACTTGTCGACGTACGAGATGCTGCACACACTGGAGCCGACCTGGCCTTGTCTCTCGTTCGACGTCGTAAAGGACAGCTTGGGCGACAACCGCAGATCGTATCCTGCGACTGTGTATGCTGTTGGAGGGACTCAAGCTGCTGGTGGTCGAGAACGCGAAAACCAGATCATGGTCATGAAGCTGTCTGGTCTGTCGCGCAACGATCAAGCCGGCAACATCGATTCAGATGACGAAGAGGACGACGATGATGAAGAAATGACCGATCCGATATTAGAAACGAAGTCGATCCCACTAACCTCGACGACTAATCGAATACGCTGTCACCAATCACCCCAGGCAAGCTCGTCAATGCCACCGACTACTCTGACTGCTGCGATGCAAGAGTCAGGAGACGTCCTCATCCACGACGTTACTCCGTACCTGACCACCTTTGACACACCTGGCTATCAAATGCCAACCAACGCCTCCAAACCACTGTGCACCATACGCGCTCACAAGAAGAGCGAAGGCTACGCTCTAGACTGGTCGCCGCTTGTGCCCGCCGGCAAATTCCTCACAGGTGACAGCGCAGGCCGCATCTATTCAACGACGCGCACCGACGGCGGCGGCTTCGTCACGGACACCAATCCTTTCACCGGACATACCGGAAGTGTCGAGGAGGTGCAATGGTCACCCAGCGAGCGCAACGTCTTTGCTTCAGGTTCCTCGGACGGCACAGTGAAGATCTGGGATGCGCGATCCAAAAGCCGCAAGCATCAGATTTCCGTCAAAGTGTCAGAATCAGACGTCAACGTCCTCAGTTGGTCGCGTCAGACAGACTACCTGCTCGCTTCCGGTCACGACGACGGAAGTTGGTCCGTCTGGGACCTGCGGCAGTGGAAGTCGCCCGACGCGGCAGCCAAGAGCAAGCCGATCGCGAACTTTCACTTCCACAAAGAACAGATCACGAGTCTGGAATGGCACCCCACGGACGACAGTATCGTGTCGGTGTGCGCCGGTGACAACACGCTGACGCTGTGGGATTTGGCCGTCGAGCTAGACGACGAAGAGAGCAAGTACACGGCTGACGTCAAGGATGTGCCACCGCAATTGCTGTTTGTGCATTACATGGACCAGGTGAAGGAGAGCCATTGGCATCCGCAGATCCCGGGTGCGGTCATGGCGACGGGCGGGAGTGGGTTTGGGGTGTTCAAGACGATTTCCGTATGAGCATAGCTGAGAGTGCATGGCTTTCAAAACGAATGAAATACCAGGCATCTGCCCGTTTCGCAGGTGTACATATGGTACATACCCGCTTGACCATTATACGGACTTCGAGTGGTCCTACTCTGGAGATCTGCCTTACTACCACAACGTTGCGCGCCCGTTGCGATCTGGTCTCTCCGAACCCCTTCTCATTCGAATTCACTTTAGTCATCCATCCCAAAAGATCCGCTTCGAACCCCGATGTCCTCCATTCTGGTGACTTATCTACTCTTCTTCGTCATTCACCCATTCCCTCCAAAGTATTTCCAGCGTCGCCGCCGCACCCTCCGCGTCAGCACTGAACAACTCGTCGAATAAGGCAATACCCGTCGTGTTCTCGGCTTGATGAATGATTTTGTTAGGCCAGGGTAAAGCGGCAGTGAAAGGCAGCGGTGGGCATAGCGCCGCATCGACCGCATGCTCGTGCATTGGCGCCGGGTTCGCTGATGATAGTCTGGCTGCGTTCGAGACTGGTACTCCTGGTGGGTGCTGCTCTCTTGCCGCGTTTGCTGGGACCGGTTTGCGGGTCGGTCTGCTCGGCTCGACGGACCTGGGATCCGCGTTTGCTTTGTGCTGGTCCACGACGTGGCGGCCCAGTTGTTCGCTCAAGTCCGGACGCAGGGACAAAACAGGGTGTGACGGCCGCCCGGGATGGGTGGAAGGCCCAGTGGCGGCAAATTGTGCGGGCTGGGTGAAGGGACCGATACATTGCGCTTCGGAGGGATCGTGAGAGACTTCAGGTGTTCGGATTGAGTGCATTAGGTCTGGGCCTTGCGGTGCCGCACTTTCGGTGTATAGTGCCGGGTCTTGGAGAGTGACCCGCCTGGGGCCTGGGGAACCTGGAGCATTCGCAGGGCTGGTGGAAACATCTGCTATTCGGGCGGTCGTATTGAGGTTCGCCGAGCTTTCCACGCGAAGAGCTCTGTCTTGGAGAACAGCATAATCGCTGTCTTCGAATGGCTCTGGAGTTGGGCTCAACAAAGGAACCTCATCCGGATCCACCGCCGGATCTTCCTCAAGCGATTGCGATCCAGCCATCACTGCAGTCGGTGCCAGAGCCGCTCCCGCAATCCCATACATCCACATCGTCCTCCTCCACAACGGCGTCCTCACCCTGTGTTCCCGGAAAAACGCCCGCTCCTGCACATATTCATGGATCATAGCGTCGTAGTAAGCGCGCACGACATCCAGCAACAGCGGTTTAAGATTCGCCACCGTCATGCCGTCAATGGCATTGTGCAATCGCGCCGAGAACAGGTCCCAGCCCCGACGCTGCAGTTCCATCGCACAGATCCATGCTGGCAGGCCCTCTGCGTGGAGGCGTTGAAGGAGAGGCAGAGGCAGGTTTTCCAGCTGTTGTTGGTCGAAGAAGGGCTGGCATAGGGAGACTATGAGGGAGATGAGTTCGCGCTTGAGTCGCCCGTTGATCCAGGGTTGGATGATGAGGTTGAAGTTGTGAGTCGTTAGCCTCCTGAATTCAGGCATGCTGTTCTTTGACTGAAGAGTCAAGCCCTCCTATGCTGCAAGTAAGTACGCTCATTGTGATGTTATGATAGTACAGCAAACGGGGTTCCTAGATCTAGATCAGAATGCTGAGATCGCACTAGCGGTCATTCTCGATAGCAGTGTTTGCTTGTCGACACTCCAAACTTGGCCCAACACTTCGCTTGGCGGAAGCGCGCGAAGCCTCATGATGTTGTCAGAACTTGCACAGATTCACCGGTGCCTTAGCGGAAACCTCACACCGAGGTGTGAGAAATAGGTACAGGCTGAGCTTGTTCGGAGCGTGTTGGCGAGACCGTTACCAAAGCTGTTAGATTTCGCCGGACAAGGTATCCAAATCATGCGGGAAAGACGACAGAGCTGTGACCGATGAGGTCGCCTGGTAGGCGTGAATGGGTTAGTACAGCTCTGTACACATCTATACTACCCATGGTGCAGATCCAGGGAATCTTGATCCGCCGTGCTCTGTCGCGAAGCACTTGACACTTCTGTAAGGCGCCCATTACGTGCTACGAGCTCTAACTCAGCAGCTCGCGAATGTCCTCAATCCGTTGCATCTTCTTCTCCTCATCACTCATCATGCCCAGCGAGCTCGCACTATAAGAGGAATGTCAGTCAGCAAAGCATCACAAAAGTAAGCAGCAGCAAGGCAGTCAGAAAAAGAAGGGAATCGCCAGATACTCACATAAACTTCTTCCTCTCCTGCACCTTCAACATCTTCTCCTCAATGCTCCCCTCCACCACCAACCGCACAACCTTGACCTCCTCCGTCTGTCCCATCCGATGCACGCGATCGATCGCCTGCGCCTCGACCGCCCAACTCCACCACGGATCCATCATCCACACCCTCTTCGCGCACGTCAAGTTCAGGCCAACACCACCCGCGCGCAGACTCAGCAACAACACCGTGAACTTGGGCCTCGCGGCGAAATTGACGAGGACGCGCGCGCGTTCCTTTTGCGACATGGAGCCGTCAAAGCGCAGGAGGGAGATTCCAGCTGCGGCGAGGGCCGGAGAGAGCAGGTCGAGGAAGGAGGTGAACTGGCTGAAAACGACGGATTTGCAGGTCGGGTCGGACTTTCTGAGGCGCTTGAGTTGGGTGAGGAGGGTGGTGATTTTGGCGGAAGACAATTGGTTCACGCGGCGAAGAGAGATGCGAGGCTGGGAGGACTGGGGTTTCTGGGGCGGTTGTGTGCTGGTGTAGAGCTCGTCATCGTCATCGATATCGACGTTCATCGCTGCAGTGAGAGTGGCGGCGGCGGTCGGTGCTTGCTCGATTTCCTCATCATCCTCGTCATGTCTGAAGACTTCAAACACATCCCGCGCATTGATCGGTTCCCGACAGTTGAAGCACCTCGGTAGCTCTCCCTTACTGCTCTGATGCTCGATATAATCCAGCAAGCACTTCTTACAAGCCGAGTGCCAACAGCCCGTCACGGCCTGCTCTTCCATCGGCTCCTCCGAGCAGATGGGGCATTCGGTCTTGGCTTCGTCTTGGATTTGCTTGAGAACGTGGGCGCCAAACCTGCTCGCGTCCTGCTCACCCTCTTCGGCTTGGAACCTCTCGATGAGCGAAGTGAGGTCCATGTCGTCCGCAAGCCCGTTCGCGATGTCTGCCGCACTCGCGGCATCTTCTTCTTCTGACACAATGTTCTTGTTTCGCGTCAAGATTGGATGGCAGCAGCTTTGTCTGAGCCGCAGGATCTGCGCGAAAATGGTCGTGTAGCTCTTCATGAGCGTGCCGGCTTCGACGTTGGCACTGAAGGTTCGTTTCGCACGCGCGAATATGTGACTGTAAACTTCCCTCTCTGGATTACTGAGCTCCACCCTTTCAATGTCGATCGTCTTCGGGGGTAGAGGCACGAGCATCTCTCCGTCTGGTGTCTTCATGTCTTTCGTCCGGCGCAGCACCAGTGGCTCGAGAACCGTCTGCACAACATCCAGCGCCCGAACGAATTCGCCCTTTTCGAATGGCGCTGTGATGAACGTCTTCCAGAAGCTGAAGTTGGACCAGGGTTCTACTCTGAGAAATCGGACCAAGCTAAACAAGTCTTCCAGTCGATTCACGATCGGCGTGCCAGTCAATACCCATCTGTGCGTTGCAGCGAGCTCGTAGCACGCCTTGGCCGTCTTCGATAGCCGGTTCTTGATCATGTGGGCCTCGTCGAGGATGATACGCCAGTAGTCCAAACTAAACAACCCTCCGTGATTGCCGCGATTACCACCTTGAGCGGCGACAGAGCTGAATTCGCTCAGCACAACGCCATAGCTGGTGATGATGACATTGGGCGCTGTTCCGGCGTTCGCACCACAACAGAGTGCCTGCAGATTGGCAGTTTTCTCGCTGCCATAGTACACGAGTACTTTCAGACTGCCGGGTTTCGATGCTTTCTCAGCCTCGCTGGCCCATTGTGCTAGCAGGGACATTGGTGCCACGACGAGAGTAGTGACTGGTGCAGGCTCTACCGCCGAGCTAGTCTTGGAAAGACGAGGGAGGCTGTTGACAGAGTCGAGCATGCCAGTCTCCATTGCGGCTTGCTGTTCAGGCGAGGTGTGAGAGTGAATGAGCGACATCATTTCAATCGTCTTTCCGAGACCCATCTCGTCCGCCAATATGCCACCGAGGCAGTTCTGCTCTTGCACTGGAAACTCGAGGCTCAGCTCGCCGCTGTAGGGATTGACGTAGAGGCAGTCCTGCCCCGTCACGGCTGGGAGAGTCTTGCCTTCGGCGTCCTTCGTAGGCCAGAGGTACTCTTCCCACAGCGGATGCATGCTCTGTTCTTCCTTGTTGTCCTTCTGACTCGTTTCTTTGTTCAGCATCCAATGCAATGCCTGCTTCTGATATTTTCGCAAGCTCATGTTGAAGGTACCGGCAGGCTCAGCTTCAGGCGTGTCGAAATCAAAGGACTGCGCTTTTCTGTAAAGGGTGTCCAGTTGATCCTGTTCCAGCTCTTCGCCCTCCTCATTTTCCTCTGAAGGGGGTGACGAGCCTGAATTCTCTGGTGGCGTGCCGCTCTTGGCCTTCTTCACCACATCCTGCTGGTCATACTGTTCGGCCATTTCCGCAGCTTGCAGGATTCCCTCCCGCTTGTGCTTTGCAGTCGTCTCGTTGACCTTGGAAGGATGGACGTTGACTTCGCTGAAGAGTCTTACCAGCGCGATCTGGCGGAGGCGCAAGTCTCGCTCATCGGAACTTTCCTTCGCCTCGAACGGTCCCGTTTCCCTGTTGTTCTCCAGCGGCATGATGAAATTACCGGCCTCGAACGCGGTCTGCAGCAAGAAGCACTTGAGCTGAAGGTACACCGTATCGTTCGTGCGTATTCGCTCCGGCGCGAAGATGCAGTGTCCCTCGAATGCGCAGACTTTCTGGTCAATGAGTGCGCTAATCCAGTTCGCGTTGTCCTTCTCCAATCTCCCGATCTCCTCTCCTTTCGCATTCGTGAAGCGAACAATGACGTCTTGCGTTTTACGGTTGGCTTGTTTGGCCTTGCCGCCTCTGCCTGCCTTCTGAGGAATATGCTGCTTTGTCCGTCCAATTTTGACGACATCGTCGGGTTTCAGTAGGCCAAGACCGCTTCTGGTGGTCCAGCCGGCTACCCCAAACGCACCGATGTAACGCCTGGCCGGCATCGAGTCGAGAGCCGGTAGTTTCGGTGGCGAAGAGGCCGGCTTGGCGGAGGAGCCATTGGGTTGTGATTCGCTCGGGACATTGCTCCACTCCTTCGTGAAGGGTATAGACCCTTGAGATATACGAGCAGAGGGCGTCGGAGGTTTCTGGGGCGAAGGCGTTTTCCACGAGCCATCGAGGTACCCATTGAGGGCTTGTTCCAGATTGGTCCCAAAGCGGCCCTGTAGGCTGGCAATAGCGGACGCAGGCACATCTGCGCCGATGACAGCCTTGAAAGTCTCTGCATCAAATGCATCCCGCTGCTCCTGTGGTTCGACAAAGCCTGAAGTCTCTGGTGCGGTATTGATCTCATCAGGCAACGAAGGCTCGGTGGAGAAGGAGGCGTCGTGTACGGGAGAGTCTTCGACGAAGAACCGCCTCTTCTTGTGAGGCCGTTCTTGAACATCCGCCATCTCCTGTGTGTAGGGTGAAAGAGAAGAAGTAGTGAGGGAATAGTAAAGTAGAAATCGTGTGACCAGCGCGGAAGGACGAGACGCGAAGGGACGCGTCTGGAAGATTGATTGAGCTGCGGGGTGATGTCAGCGATTTGGGAACTTTTAGACCACACATCATGCACCATCAACACCAACACCAACACCAACACGAACACGAATGACGGGACAGCGAAGACGGGGGGATCAGATGGGCAAACAAAGTACATGAGCGCATGAATACAACATCAGCCGATATTCCGGTACCGACATTGCAATGGAGGCAACGAGCATCTCGAGGAGGCTCCACGGATACAGCACTGGGATCCGCTGGCTACGAACACCAACACCAAACCTCTGTTCGCGATGCCAGCAGAGACGCCTCGCCTCGACCGACGTCGCCCAGCCCGCCACCGACTCCCTCTCCACCGAAGAAGTCGCGCGAGCACGACGATACTGCCTGGACCTCCTCCGCAAATCCGACACGCCCTCCTCCCTCCTCCTCGCCTACATCCCCGCTCACGCCCGCGATGCCTACATCGCCCTCCGCGCCTTCAACATCGAAGTCGCCCGCACAGCCGACACGACCTCGACCCCGACGATCGGCAGCATGCGCCTGCAATTCCAGCGCGACGCCATCGCCAAAGCCCTCTCCGGCCAACCCCCCAAACAACCCATCGCCATCCTCCTCGCGAGCGCCGCCGCGTCCCTGCACGCCCGCACCGCCGGCCGGAGCAAATGGAGTAAAACCTGGTTCACGCGCATCATCGACACGCGCGAAAAGCACCTCACCAACCCCCCGTACCCGAACCTCGACGCGCTAGAAACCTACGCGGAAAACACCTACTCCACCCTCCTCTACCTCACCCTCCAAGCCCTGCCCATGTCCAGCCTCACCGCGGACCACCTAGCCTCCCACATCGGCAAAGCCAGCGGCATCACCGCCGTCCTACGAGGCCTACCCCTCCTCGCCTTCCCCAGTGCCCCCACCACCCACAACACCCAGGGCCAAATGCCCGGCGACATCAGCGCCCGACGCCAGGGCTCCGTCATGCTCCCCCTCGACATCATGGCCTCGGCCAACGTGCGCGAAGAAGACGTCCTCCGCAACGGCTCCCGCGCCCACGGGCTCCGGGACGCCGTTTTCGCCGTCGCCACGCGCGCGAACGACCACCTCATCACGGCACGACAGATGCTCGCCGACATCCGCGCGGGCCGGGAGGAAGGGCATGAGTTCGAGCATCGGGATGAAGAGGAACATTCTTATCCGACTCCTGGGGGGAAAGCCGCGGGCCAGCAGCAGGAGGACGTGGAAAATGCGTTCGGGGTGCTGATGCCGGCCGTCGCGACGCAGATCTGGTTGGAGAGGTTGGAGAAGGAGGATTTCGACGTGTTTAGCCCGAAACTCAGGGTGACGGATTGGAGGTTGCCGTGGAAGGCTTTTTGGGCGTGGAGGAGGAGGAAGATCTAGAGTTAATGTATATAAATATATGTATCTACGTACGATGCTTGCGAGCATTTTTCGCCCATGATGATGGTGTGTACAAAGAGCGAGAACTAAATCGGAGTTTTGCACTGATGGATGCCACGCTCGTGTTGTATAGCCAGCAAGCGGTTAATTGACGATATTGCGGTTGCGTGGCTACGGTTTCACAATAACAACAACCTTCTCCTATATTTCAGCAAATCCCGACCACCAGAACCCTCATAGCAGGAATGGAGTCAACGGTCCGCACGTTCGAAACAGCGCTCGTCTGGTGTTGTAGAGAAGAACATGCATTTCTCTAGACATCTATCTGCATAATGGGTATCTCGCATAAAGGCAGCAATCGTGAGCTAATGTGACGCTACTTGGTTAATGACTCTCGTAGCGATATCGGGCCTTTGAACCGCCTTTCGCACGCTTGCTCCCCAGAACTGATTGATTCCCCATGCACGCCTTGCTCCGTGCGTAGCGATGATCGGTGGATGTGATCATGTCCGCTCGGCCTCGCCTCTTCGGATAGCATTCCAATGGTTGCGTTTCCTCGTCTACGAGTCGCTACCAGTGACGATATCAGGCCTACCCGTCCCGACCGCCTCCTCCGTCAACGCGACGCCACCTTCGACCTCCACCTCGCTACCAAGGCTGCTGTTGCTGTTATTCCCGCTGGCGCCGAGCCCGAGCCTTCCCTTGCGACTCTTCTGCCCGCTCAAAATGGGGCAGACGGATGCCGCTTTGCGGGCCTTGACGAGCCTGCGGTCAAACGCGGTGTCGAACGACTCGTCCGTGGGCAGCAACGGCGTCAGGGGAACGGTATCCGGCGTCGGCAGGCTGATGGACGAGGCGGTCGACGAGGCGCCGCCGGGGGTCTCCGGCGCCGAGGAGGTTTGCAAGTAACGTAAGCGGCTGTAGGAGTTCTCGGGCGTCATGCGGAACAGGGGTGGTTCTGGTCCGAAGCCGTGGTTGAGGGCCCGTAGCCCATCGTCGAAGCCGCTGTCGTAAGCGCAGCCGGAGTAGCGTGACCAGAGCGGACAATTACCAGAGCCAGGACATGGGTACGGATCGGAGTCGGACTCGCTGACCGTAGCACTCGTCGGCGTCCAGTCAGATGTGTCGTCTTCGTACCCGTCGCCTTGGTGCACAGTCACGTCCATGCTCTCCTGCATTTGCATGGTGGGCAGCTGCGGCAGGCGTGGTTGGCGTAGACCGAGATTGCGCACGATGGACGGGTTGAGGAGCGGTAGCTCGGTGATTTCCTCTTCGGTGACGGCTGGCATGCGACCGCTCAGCACTGACTCGATGCTCATGTACAGACGATCTTGGAAGAAGGGGCGGCATGAGTGGCAAACCTGAAAGTTGCAGGTCTGCTTCTCCAGCGCGGAGTGCTTCTTGATCGGCTTGTTCACCATGCTGTCGGCTCGTGCCGTTGTTGGCGTCATGGGCAATGCGCTGCTCGACCCAGCGCTGGCAGGTGGCGTTGCGGTTGCACCTACAGAGGAGATGACATCGTCCCCTTTTCCCGGCTGACCGTGCAGCGATGGCGTGCCGTCGAGGGGCATCATCGTGTTGCGAATGGTGACGTACAGGTGCTGCTTTTGCCGAATGAGCTTGTCCGCTTGTTGGTAGCTGTATTCGCCGTCACGGATCGCCTGCACCATGTCGACCCTCATGCCGTACGACGCGGCAAGTCGTGACTGCACGGCGAAGCGACTGATGTCATCGTTGGGGACGTCGAAGACTTCCGGATGGGTGAAGGGCCTAAGTCGAGCAAGCTCCCGGTCCTGCTGGCAGGCATAAAGCCAACCGACCTTCGGCACCTTACCACAGACCGAGCAAAAGGCGGTTCCGTGTTGGCGAGTCATGTTCGTGTGAGTGCATTGCGGGCGGCGTGAAGTGACGGCTTGGGCCTGCTTCGCTGGCTTGAAGTCTGGTTTGGGGGCGGTTGGAGCGGCCTGTGAAGGGTTCAGAGGTGGTCTTCTCCTGAGTAGCATGCTTCGAGCGCCTAGGCGGATGAAGTTTTAAGGTGGGATCTGAGGAGGAAAAGGTCGTGGACCCCTAATGAGGGTGCGATGGAGGAAAATATGAAGGACGGACCTGGTGAACGGCAGCCATGAGCGAAGCCAATGTTGCGGGCGTCGTTCGCGGAGAGGTCTGCCAGAAAGGATCTGCGGGTGGTGAAAGTCTTGGATCGGAGTTGGGAAGGCCGAGATTTCGCCCGGCGCTGGAGAGCACGGCCATTGGAGAGGGATGTAGTGAGGTTTGAGGGTGAGGTTGAAGGGGATGTGAAGGGGCAACAAAGAATAGCAATGGGAAGTCGAAGCGAGCACTCGCGTGGGGATGGAACGAGTGCGAAGGGAGATGGATGCGATATCATGGGTTTATTACAGGGAGGACATGAATGTGAAGTGTGGAGGAGTGAGGAGGAGTGGGGGGGGGAGAGATGTATAGAGATAGGGTGGTGAAAGAGGAGAGGTTCATCAGATGGAAAACAGCAGGAATGCATGTCGCATCGCGCCTTCCACTTCCAGGGTAGGTACAGTACAGTACTGACTGCTCGACATCTCGTGCGGCTCTTGCCTTGTGCGCATGCTTGTACACAATCTCTTCGCATCAATCTCGATACCTAGGTATCATCATACTCATGTACATCCAGCGCAGGTTCGGCGTACGGCTGAACAGGAGCTTCACGCTGCCTCCCTTTCATCCCGATGCCAGAGGTAACCAGGAGATCGCTGTCGGGTGAGAGGAACAGTCGCCACCGCTGCTCTCGTCACTGGACAGTCCCCACCCGAGCGGCGACGAACGACTTCGACGACGACAATAAGAGCGATACAGCAACGTGAAGTCGGGGCAGTCTCGATAGGAGGCGAGAGACGGGAGAAAAAGAGGTTCTGGAAGCAAAAGCAAAAGCAAGGCTGATCAGGCAATTTCCCCGCCTTGGAGATCACGTGCCGTCTCCAGCAACGCCAATACTGTATGTACTAGGCAACGGGCTACAGTAAACACAATCAACCAACCCATCTCGGCCTCCTTTCCCTCAACCCACATCCACCGTCTTGCGCCAAGACTGCCGCACAACGAGGAGACTTCATCATGTCGGTCAAGTTCGATCAGAGAGAGGACATCCGCGTCACCACAAACACCGCCGCTCCGCGCGGGCCACCTGCACCTTCACCACTTCTCGCACAATCGCAGCGGAAAGAAGGCTTCGCGCATGAGATTGGAGATGCCTTGACCAAAGGTGCTGGGCCGAATGGCTACCTGGCCGTAAGCTGCACACCCATGCGCGCGGTCCTCGCATCATGTCAAACGCGTCGCTGACCCATCCCCCGTTCAGTGGTACTTGAAGAAGCTCCAAGAAGACCCCGTCCGCACCAAGATGATCACCTCGGGCACGTTGGCAGGACTGCAGGAGTTCCTTGCCTCCTGGATCGCCAAGGACCGCAACAAGCATGGCCATTACTTCACCAGCCGCGTGCCCAAGATGGCCATTTACGGCGCGTTCATCAGCGCACCTCTAGGCCACGTGATGATCTCTCTGCTGCAGAGGATGTTTGCAGGCCGGACGAGCTTGCGCACGAAGATCCTCCAGATACTCGTCTCGAACCTTATTGTACGCTCCGTCCATTCGCCCAGCGCAATACGAGACACTCAATCCTGACCACGCTTGACAGATTTCCCCCGTCCAGAACGCCGTCTACCTGACCTCCATGGCCGTCATTGCCGGCGCCCGCACTTTCCATCAAATCCGCGCCACCGTCCGCGCGGGCTTCATGCCAGTCATGAAGGTCTCGTGGATCACCTCACCCCTCGCCCTCGCCTTCGCGCAAGCCTTCCTCCCTCAGGAAACTTGGGTA
>Ga0058704_10000878_pt1 | contig 14652 bp, 16 predicted proteins | sample AgamicMgSfe_FD_71363 | JGI IMG/M metagenome (GOLD analysis project Ga0058704, IMG submission 71363) | Agave microbial communities from Guanajuato, Mexico - Mg.Sf.e | ecosystem: Host-associated > Plants > Phyllosphere > Phylloplane/Leaf | place: Guanajuato, Mexico | collected 2012-05-30
AGACAGCCCGAAGGTGTTTTGCGTGCTCGTATGGCACATGGCGTCTACGAACGTAGCCATGTAACCAGTTGATGGTAATGTCTTCAGTGGCTGGCAACAGTCCTGCGACGATGCCCAGCTCCACGAAGCGCCCCGCACTCAGTCGAGAGCGTCGGTAGCATTGCACCTTTGGCTAGAATGATCTCTGTGCTGGTCCATACAAGTTGACGAACGAGGTCCCGTTTCCACAGTCCAGCTAAGTATTGATCTCCGGTGATGGTCCCGATCTATCTCGCCACAGCCGCCACAGCCGCCACAGCCGCCACAGCAGGCAATCTATCCGAAGCAAGAGAAAGTTTTCGACGAGAGTACTTTCGTACGATGTCGCTCCATAGCTCATATGGGCGGAGGAGAACAGAGGAGTTGTGTGGATCAGTTGACCCTCTGAAGGGCAGGGGTTGCGGCTCCAACTCATACTTCTCCTCGTGACACTCACATCGACAACCCTCTCCGCATTCCCAAACACTTGTGTCCTTGAGATATATCAGGCATCTGCGTGCGAGCAACCGCTCTTGCAGTGTCCACGCTCTATATGAGATCTTCGTGGCACCGCAGGCGTCCCCAACGGGATGCCGTAAGCGTGCGCGTGATCGCATTGACTGTGGCTCTCTATCCTATGATTGTATGGGTGTCGCTTCTGACCAGAGGTACATTAAAGGTCTATCATGGAGGAAACCCTCGTAGGGATCACTTGCATCAGCACAGATCAAGACTAGAAAGGCTTTGCTAAATATTTCGGCCATTCTGCCGAGTTGTCTTTCCCGGTCACCATCGTCATCTTGCACAATGCAAAGTGAGTCGATCCAAAGGTACCGGATGGAGAGGCTGCGAGCAACCCGGACTGCGTCTCGATAAGTCATTGGCAGCTCGGACAGCCGAATGCCTTGCTCATGTTGGGCTCGGTTGTGCAGTGTGGTCGTTGGTGGCATCTTCTCTCCCCAGCAGTAGGATAGCGCAATGTACCGGCCGCCCCTCCCGCTCGTCCCAAGTAGTTTCACTGTCTCTCCGTCATCAAATGCACCGAGGTCCAGCACTCGTTCAGGCAAGGTGTCATCCATGTCGGTGGCACATTTGACATGGCTTGTGACGCAGTCCTCGGTCCAAGTTCGGACCATGTTGATGAACTCACTAGAGGTAGGCCACTGGTAAAGTTTGCCAGATACCTTCCCTAACGGCAGTAGAGGGTCGCGTTGTGGAGCATAATATGCTGGAACGGTACCGATCTCACTCGTTCCATCGAGGCACAGCTCAAAGCACCATGCCAAGGGCATGGGGCCATGATTCTCGTCATGATGCTCGATTACGAAGTAAAGTTGGTCGCACATATGATCACGGCATCACCAATCTGAAGAGCAAGTCCAATGCGCCGGGATCTTATCAGGCGATTGGCCCTCATGATTGTTTAGGCGTGTAAGCTCCAATTTGCAATGATGGTAAAGCAACGCACAATATGCGCAACCAGCTTCCGCAAGAACTCTCAAAGTATGACTATTGTGGTCGAAATGCCGCAGCACTGAGATGCCGTCCACGAACTCAACACGGTGGTATTCATGATGCCGACAAGGCCAATTACAACTTACTTGCAGACATTCTTCCTCATTACCTAGTAGCTTCAGGTGTATCATTTCTCGGGTCCACGTTACCGGTTTGTCGACGAAAGTCACACTCGCAGCCGGTATATGGTTGGGACGTTGGTATATCCCAATACTTGCTTCCGCAGTAATAGAAGCTAACAGCTCCGTCGAGCCAGGTACAGACTCTGCCGGCCAAGACTGCTGAAGTGAGGTTGCTGGCTTTTCGTATGCGTCTGTTGTCGCCATATCTGTTGAGTATGTTGATGCTGTCGTGAGGCTTCAGTGTTTCATCTCAATGTACTTAAGCAGCTTGTGGTACGGAGGAGAAGAGAAAGTAAAAAAACAACTTGGGCTCTTTAGGAGGTCGACAGCCTCTCTCTTGCGGCTGAAGATAAGCGTCAAGCTTAGGTAGGTACCTTAGGTGCCTAATGAATCGAGTGGGGCAGGTACGTAGCTTGAAAGAGGCATCAATATTTCAGCGCCCGACACAGGGAGTAGTGTACAATGCCATCATGTTGATGAGTTGTCGACGGTCGTGTAGCTTCCTCAACTGAACAGTTGCGCTAAACACACATCTCAAGTGCGCAAGATCCAAGGCCTACTCATTCATACATGCATGCATGCATGCACTACGCCACCCACCAATGCCAAAGCGCCGCCCAAATGCTCCCGAAACCTCATGATTGCAGCCAACATCCAAAGCCAACAAGTATCCCGAGAATATCAAAATGTCATCTTGTGTAGCCGTATTGCCTTTCACCTCATGGTGAGGAGGCGGCCTTGCTCATATCTTGATATCAACCGTTGCGCCATGACTCATGGCCCAGCACCTACTTCTGTCCATGCACACGTGCACACAAGCGGCATATACCTTACTCCTCATCAAACAGCTTAAGCACCTCCAACTCCCGCTTAACAAACTTCTCAAACTCCCTCCTCTCCATCCCCGCACTCCTCGCCAACCGAAACAAACTCTTGATATCAGTGCTGACGTGCTGCTTGATGCCCCTCTGCGCCCTATCGTCATCCGCTGTGTGACTTGAGGACATGGCTTCAGCTTGCTCTTCTAACCTATCTACACTAGAGTGTGAAGAGGTGGGAGAGATGGGTCGAGGCGCAGAGATGTCTTGCTGACTATGCAAAGGACTTTGATCTAGGGCAGTGGCTACGGCGGAGTCATGGGCGTGTGCTGCCTCTTTGTCTTGGTGGCTGCTGGAGTAGGGTGGAGGTGCGGTGTTGGGTTGCAGATGCCGCGCTTGTTGGCGGACGAGGGCGTCGCCGGTCAGTGTGCTTTCGCCTAGGTCTGGGTTCTCTTCGTCTGGGTCATGGGCGTCCAGTGCGGGTTGTACTTCTTGGCCGTAGCGGGAGAAGTACTCTAATTCTGAATGCGTGCGTTGTCGGTCATGCGAGGATTGGGTAGGCGGTGCGGGTGATCTCTTCTGTGCTGGCGTCTGACTTGGTGTGCGGTCGTAGGCGTTCCAGTAGTCGTCATTGTCGTCATCATCTTGCTTTGCAGATATGGCGTAGGAGCTGCTGCTGTGAGTATAGCCGTTGCCGTTGCCGGTGCTTTGAGGTACACCAATGGTGTGTGTATTCACGGCGTCATTTGCACCCGACACCGTGGCGAACCACTCCGTCCCGTCCTCAGTATCTTCCAAGCTTCTCAGCTCAGTCAACTTCCAACCCGGCCCTGTGCCACCATGCTCATCGTTCTCACACCAAACGTAGATAGGCAGAAGATCAAACTGCTCGACTTCGAGTCTCGACTGCAGCGTCTCTTCGTCTAGTCGTCTGTACTTCGCCGGAGGCACATCATCTAGTTCAAGTTCGCCTGAGACAGGGTGTGGTTCTATTTGCAAGCGTTCCACCACAGCTGGTAGCCGTGAAGCTCGTTGTTGATCCCATGACAATAACGGAAGCCAACCATCGTTTCCAGAGGCCGTGCTAGAGGAGGAGAGGAAATTGACTCGTTGCCGTAGAACAGGTGCCAGGAGCGGTAGTAGGGCCGGCGGAGGTCTTGGTGCCAGGAAGGCTGTAGGTAGGCAAGCGAGGAGCGGTGGCAGTAGGTCTCGTGAGTTCGGCGCAGGCGGTTGGTGCATGTTGGCGGTATTGTTGGAAGTTATTACTGTCGTCTTGATTGTTGTGTTGTACCTGCTCGAAAAGCTAGTAGAAGTATGTAGCTCGGTAGTGCTTAGCCAAGGGGAACGGATCAATGGAAGCTGGGTGTGGATCACATGCAAGCAAGCTCGTGTGCCTTTCGTTGGCTGCACAACACAAGGGCTAGCAGTAATGTTTCTATTGTACACAAACACAGCTGATCTATATACTTACAGCGGTGTATCAAGGTTCGATATGCTTTTGCTGTACCCACGTAAGCACCTGATTGCGGTAGTGCCTTCAGCCAGATGCGCTCGTGGTCAGCGCCTGTGACGATGTTTCTGCCCTCGGATGAGTGGAAGTCTCGCACGTGCTCATGCAAGGCAAGTTCACGCGCATCGGCACATGGCCGGCAAACTGCAATAGGCGGTCGGGCAAGCGGCGTGCGACTTCACCGATCCACCGAGAATCGAGCCGCAACAGTCCTGTGGCTGGGAATCGGCGCTTTCCGATCTGAACACGAACCTCATGTCAAGCGTCCTACCTCAGTGACTTTCTCTGCCAGAAGCAACTTCACCACCCAAACGACAGCGTCATCTTTCTACGCCGCTGACGGACCACTCCAGTTTCGGCCAGGCTCACACTTCCTGAGCCGACCGTCTTGAGGCTCGGTCCCCAAACCTCTATGAGAACCTCCGCGTTTCACTTCACGCGTTTCAGCGGGCTCGATTGGCTACATCCGCCGCGAACCCGTGGCAAAAAGGCGCGCCGACATGCTCTACAAGCCATTACAACCAACGGACGATTCTCTAGTACAGTACAAGCGACATGTAGCAGATGTAGCTCCCACATTACCGCAAAACAGTCAACGAGGTGCTCACGGTATGGCCGCGACGGTTACTCTGGTGAGGAAGCGACCAGACTCAGCATCTCTTCTCCACTACTTGGAGCTCATGCTAGGTGTTTCGGTAAACATGTTCCATGTTGTGGACGCTTCACGTTGTGGTCGAGGCCCTGCGACTTCACCTTATGATCCAGAGTGTTTTCCCTTCTTCACGGCCACGGTGCCTACAACACTGAGGTGCTGACAGCACTTGCACCTTCGCTTTCCTACTGCTGTCTGCTTCTTTTCTTGTTGCTGGTACAGCACAGTCATTCGTTATCTTTGCACTCATTTCAGTAATCATACAGAACCTGCCGGCCAGGGACACATACACACATATGAGAGCACTCACAGCGTAATCGAAATCGTCATGAAGCTAATTACCTTCACCTGCTTGCTGTTCTGCGGCAGAGTCTTCGCTGCACCAATCCAGCCTCATCAAACTGGAGGAGTCGAGCACATCGTCATTATCGACAACGCACACCCAGCGTCACCGCAGGTCGCGGAAATCCTACAGAGACTCGCGCTCAACGAAAGCCACCAGGATGTTCGCCATGTCTACAACAACAGCGCCTTCAGAGGCTTCGCTGCGTCCATGAAATCGCACTGCCTAGACCTGCTGGCCAACATGTCCGACGTGAAGATAGTTGAGCAGGCCATTAGCGTCAAACGAAGCCAGGCTTCTCTCGCTTATGACACCCGGCCAAATGCACCCTGGGGCCTCCAAAGCATCTCCACGTCTTCGAACGTGCACGGCAATGCGCATGCTATGGACTTCACCTACTCCTTCGCCAACGCCGGACTTGGCAAAGGCGCCGACATCTACATTGTCGACACAGGTATCTACACCCAACATCACGTCTTCGGCGGCCGAGCAACGATGACTTGGTCTTATGATGGCAATATGGATGATGTCGACGGGCACGGCACGCACGTTTCGGGTACCGCGGGCGGCAGTACGCTGGGCGTAGCGTCTAATGCAAACATTTACGGCATCAAAGCCCTGGATTCCGAAGGCGGAGGCTGGAGCTCCAACGTAGTTGCCGGTATTGACATCGTCATACAGGCCCACGATAAGGCGAAGACTGCCGACGGCTTCGTAGGCTCAGTGATGTCTATGTCCCTCGCGTCTAGCTCGCCGGTCCAAGCCATCACATCCGCCATCGAAGCTGCAGTCCAGGCAGGCGTGCATACCGTCGTAGCAGCTGGGAACGATGACCAAGATGCCTGCGCCACCTCACCCTCAAACTCTGGAGGCACGCAGGGCCCAGCGATCACCGTCGGCGCAGTCGGCATGAGCGGTAAACGCTCATCCTTCTCCAACTACGGCGATTGCGTCGACGTCTACGCGCCAGGCGAGAACGTCATCAGTGCCTGGATCGGTGGGCCGGATATGGTGAACTCGCTCTCCGGGACGTCGATGGCGACACCGCATGTGACGGGTATCGTGGCGTACGCGATGGGTAACGCCACCCTAGCGGGCGATCCGGGCCTGATGAAGGAGTGGGTAAGGATGACGGCGCTGCAAGGGAAGGACGGGGTGGCGTTGGCGAATAATGGGGTGCAGAGTGATAGTGGAGAGGGGATGTTGGGATTTGAGAAGATTGGCGCGACGACGGCGAACTTCACTGCCGCGAGTACGGATGGGTCGGGTCCGGCGCGGAGGATGAGTAAGCGCGCGTTTTCCGGAATGAAGTCTATGAAGTCAATGACGGAATGTCGGAGAGTGGTGCAAGTGCATGAGAATATGTCGTACTTGAGGGGTGGTCGGCTATGCAACACGAGGCTCAGTAAGGCGAAGAGAGCTTTGGCAGCTGTGAAGTCGGCTGCTGGCAGGCTTTTATGGTGATGGAGCGGCTGCTGTTTGTCGTGCTATGGCTGACGGACACTATACCGCAGTTCACGAGACATGATTACATGAACCTGCATACCGGCGGCGCTTTAACTATTGCTTTCATCGTTTTCAGTTCTACTGTAAGGCTAGGCCGTCCAGTGAGCTTCAGCCCTCTCGAGGCTGCAAAGAAAGACGAATTGTCTTTATACGTTGTATTGCAATCACAGGGACAGCCAGAGCTGAAGATGGAGGAGGGTCGGCCTGGAGAGCATGCCCAGTCAGGCCGCAATCAACGACCGTCATCCGAACGATGAATATCCGGCTCCCACAATGTCGCCCTCAATGCCATGCTGAATGCGGAGTTGCGATAGGTACTTAGCGTCTGGCATCTGCAGACATAGGCAGAACGGAGATAGAAGCAGAATGGAGGTAAGCGGTGTCGCGAAACGGCCAAGTGCTCCTGCAAGCGAGGCTGATCTGGAAAGCATCGAACCATTCACTTCATGCTGATCTGATAAGCATCGTTCCACTTCACTCATACGCCTACTGCAACCCAGACATGTATATCCTATGCCAGATACCCCGTTCTAAGAATCATACTGCCCGTACCCAAAGATAAGTGGTGTGTACCAGTGTGTTGCACTGCACAGCTTAAAATGAGTACCACACTCGATGTGCAGGCCCGGCCGATTGTACCACCGGACGACAAGAATGTCTCGCGAGCTGCCGCCCACGATCCTAAGAAAGCAGCGGACGATACACAAGCCGCCAACATCCACTGAGCTGCTGATCAGCTTCAGTGATGAAGACGCCGCAATTCCGAAGAACTGGCCTTCTTCCCGAAAATGGCTGGTCACCGGCGTTCTGTCTCTCACATGCTTCAACCGGATCATGGTGAGCACGATGATGGCACCTGCCCTAACCGTGCTCATGGATGAGTTCGATATGGGAAGTGCAGAGGCGAATATGTCGCTCTTAGTGTATCTGCTAGCTACGGCGTTCGGTCCAATGGTATGCGATACAATACCCCAATATGTTCACGTCAGCAGATTCGCTGACTGCACACGTGTTACTTCCTAGCTTTTCGGTCTTCTCTCCGAGCTTTATGGACGCTCGCCAGTGTTACACGCTGTCAGCATCTGGTTCCTAGTCTGGGACGTCGTATGCGAATTCGCTCACAGCAAAGGTCTTCTTATCGCATCTCGCTTGCTGGCTGGCTTGGGTGCCAGTGCTATCTACGCTTTGGCCGGCGGCGTGCTCGGCGACATTTACCGTCCAGAGGGGCGGGGGCGCTCTTTAGGTATCTACTTGTTGGTCCCTTTGCTGGGTGCTGCTGTGGGTCCGGTAGTCGGTAGGTACGTGACGGAGGGCGCTTCGTGGCATTGGATGTAAGCAACATCTCACATACATCGAGCGTAATGTAAGTGTGCTGACAAACGCCAACAGGTTCTGGGCGACTTCGATAGCGCAAGGAGTCATGATCGTGGCTTCTTGGTTCGTGCACCATGAGACGTATGTCCCTGTTCTCCTTGGGCGCCGAGCCAAGCGACTTCGCCTATCCACGGGCCTTTACTATCACACCACGGCCGCAAGTCTTGACGAGGGTCGGTCCGTGGTCAAGGTCATCGGACGGAGTCTCTCTAGACCGATACGCCTACCCGTTCCTCATCCCATCATTCGGATCGTAGCCAGTCTTTCCGCCTTTTACTACGAAGTCCTATACACCGTTCTGGCAACCTTCTCCACTGTCTGGACAGGTTTATACTATGCATCAGTCAGTACAAGCGGTCTACACTACTTCTCGATTGCGCTTGGCGAGATTGTCGGGTCACAGCTTAGTGGCTATCTGATGGACTGGAGCTATCGCAGGCTCAAAGACTAACACCAGCAGCGCGATATACTAGAATACCGTATTCCGCTCGTCTTACCATTCGCGCTTCTTGCTTCTCTCGGCATGTTTCTGTATGGCTGGGCTATACACTATCGCCTCCCGTGGCCCGTCGTTGATCTTGGCGCTTTGGTAAGTAACAGAGAGCATGTACACAATATCACATACAACACTACTGACCCAGACTTCTAGACAATCTGCTTCGGTATGCAGGTTGCCGGCCAGGCGTTGAAAGCCTACGTAATCGATGCATACGCAGATCACGTCAGCTCGGCAATGGCCGCTATACAGTTTTTAAGCAGTCTTACAGCGTTCGGCTTCCCGCTCTTTGCGCCCAGACTCTATGACGTTTTGGGCTACGATTGGGGTAACAGCGCTTTGGCTTTTGTCTCACTAGGTATCGGTGTGCCCGCGCCTCTACTGCTCTGGCTTTGGGGCACAAAACTAAGGGCGAAAACTCGATCGAGTTACTGACCACGCACTCACAAATACGATCTTGGAATATGGAAGCTATGAGCAGGAGATGGATCAATCGATCTTCCGTCCTCAAAGACGACCTCACCATTGTGCGTTACTGTTCTGACTGCATCGTGTAACATTAACGTAGAAGTTCGTTATATCTGGGTATACGTACTACCAACTCCTCTCCTCAAACTTGTGGGATGCCATGTGCCCACCCGTTGCCTTGATATACTGCTACCGTAGTAGGCCAGAATAACCGCTAATACTCCCAACGCCCATCTTACCGTGCGCTGATTTCGGCAATTCACCTCAAGCGCATACGCATATAGACCGTTCCCCATGTATCAGGGCTTTCGGTCGAGCGGCTTTTGACGGCTAGTACGGCCCAAGAAGCTCTGTGGCACGGGAAGCCAGATCTTTGAGCCTGGCAGGTGATGCGGAGAGCGATAGAGACCCCCTCGCAAGTTCTCGTGCCGCGTTCAGGCGCCGTGCCTTCTCGATCGAGTGTAATCCTCGAGGCCTCCGTGGTTTAGTCTTCGTCATCATTACCTCATCCATGACAATCAATACCGCTCCAATCAATCACACCTGCACCGCACTCCTCGCCAGCGACCTCTTCAGCCCCAGACTTGTCTTACTAGCCTCTCGCGCACAGCTACGTATCTGGTCATCCCCAGCGACACCCCCTGCTTCCAGTCTCCCAGCTTCCTTCCCAATGCTATAGCCAGCACTAAAGCTCACGGCAGAGAACAGCAGTACCACGCCAGCCGACACAACCCACGTCAGCAAGGTCGGCGTGATGGATAGATCTTCGCTAGAGCACGATCGACGTGCCTTTTTCAATGCGCGGCGTTCTCTGCTTGATGAGCGGCCGGTTACTGCTGCTTTACGCTTATTCTCCTTCACTTGCGCCGAAGAGGCAGACGTCGACGTCGAAATCCGTCTGATTGTAGGCTGGAAAGTCGGCTCTTGTAGTTGGGGCGGCGAATTGACCGGTATCGCTGACTCTGGGATCAGGCGGAAGGACATCGGCTCCACCTTATTGCTGCGCGCAGGTGGTGCTGTTGCTGCCGGACGCTTGCTCTCGGCTTTAGGCAACCCACGCGCAGCAGCAGCACATGATAGCAGAGTTGACAGACTTGCTCGTAGTGCTTCGTCATGGTGAGCAGCTGCGTTGTAAGAAGGCGATAGGATGTTCTGCGGCATGTGATTCTGCCGAGTCGAATCATGCGCTGAAGGCAGTGATTGACGCGGTGCTGGCCTGGCTGGCGCTCTCGTCGACGGAAAGTAGGACCCGGGCACCGGCGCGCTGGCCTGACGGATGGACCCGCTTGCTGGTGGGTGCGAGAAAGCGTTCGGCTGTGGCGTGAAGCACGTCTCGATCTGGATCGGATAGTTGACAGCCGTCTTGTTCTCGTCATCGTCTGAAGGCTGAGGTCCGTTGTCTGATGACGAAGACTCGGTAGCCGGGCTCCTAGCATGGTAGATATGTCCAGGTAGCTGCAGGCCCTCTCCAGAAGACGACATAACCCTGTCTGACTCACTTTCGCTCTCCTCGTACTCTTCCTGGCTACTCGTACTCGGCGCTCGATGTAGGATATTGAGATTCGAAGGAGCACCAGGCCGCAGCGTCCTTCGCCGTCTGGATCTGGGATCGTGCTGTACCCGCAAGCCCGTCGTGACAATCTCGTCGTTGACCGAAGACAACGAAGACGATGAAGGTTGCGAAGATATCTCAACCCAAGAGTCTAGGTCATAAAAGTCAGTATAACCGTTATAGTTCTCGAAGTACCAAGCCATAGTGGTGTGTATGCAGGTTGATGTATACGATGTCCGCACAAGCCGACAAGAAGATCTGCATGTACCCATCCAGGCACTACCGTACAGCGACTCACCATCTGAGCGTGCGCGCAAGTCAAACGACGCTGAACGCGACGCTGGATCCATATGCGCCTGACGTGGCCGCCGTATCTGACCGCCTGAATGTTGCGCCTGCATCTTCGCAGCGACTGTCTCTCGTGGAACTTCGCGGCGATATAGCTTGCAGTCTTGCCTGTTTACTGCCTCAAAGTGCCTCTGTGGGTATCTGCTCAATGTCGGGCTCTACCCAGCCCTACCGTACCACTTCCAGAACCGATACCGGGATGGATGTCGGTGAAGCCAGATGTAACAGCTCTTGACTTTGTGACAGTCCAACGTCGTCGACCGTGAGACTCATGAACTCGTGGATCCCGTGAAAGATCCTTTGTCGCAGACCACAGGGCCCGTGACGACGGATGCCGAAAGACTGTCGTCAGCTGGTCGGTGAACCTTGAGTCTCGAAGTAGTGGGCTGATTGGTCAGGCGCAGAGGTGTCAATCCTGAGCACGAACGTGGGGTGGATGGTGGGGTTGCCAGCGCAGCGCCAAAGCCCACTTAAACAGAACGTTGCTGTCGACGGCAACGATAATATGGGTTTCGGATAAGTCGAGAAGCTGTGAATCGAGGTGTAAGCAAGGTCGAGATCTAGAGAAACAAAGGTCGCAAGGCGCATCTGGTGGCTTGGAACGAAGGGTCTCGGCATCATGCAGGCCTGCCGGCTGCCAGCAAGGCACACCACTTCCCTTCCTTATCCGGGAAGTGGGGGCGGTATACAGACAGGCACGTGGGCTGTGGCCAGGCACGTGGGCCGTGGCCAGGCTAGACCTAGGGTTGGCATTAAAATTCGTTGCCGGGAATGAGGATCTCGAAGTTGTCGGACAGTAATCGAGCTACTGTGTCGATAAGCGTAGTGTCCAGATTGATATGTTCTCTCGAGGATTGAGAGTATTCCTCTCTGCGAGAACGCCGAACCTCGAGCAGCGGTACTACTCCCTAAATACCGGAGAGGTGAATATCATTATCGGGAGGCGGCAATAATGATCTTTGATAGCGTCCCTTGGACCGTCAGCTTACAAGTATCATAAGAGACGTAAGGTTGGTGGACTGTGAAGTTTCGCGAGATAATGTATATCGTGTGTGCCGCCCTAGTATCGTGCAGAAGGCATACTACAGTAAGAAAGCCCATCTCAGAACGCCATACGAAACACTTTTAATACAAGTGGTCATCAAGCCCATCAGCATCTCTCAACGCCATGCGCTCTCACACTCGATGACCATTATCTTGCCTTGCTCTTTTGCTTGTGGTAACACAGCGGCGAGCTTTGCGACTTGGAAGCGCCACTCTCCTAGAACGTCGTCTTCTTGCCGCTGAAGTCACCAAAGCCACCACGGTTGAAGGAAGAGCCGCCCCTTCCGCCGCCTCGGCCGCCACGGTCAAAGCCACCACGACCACGTCCGCCGCCACGTCCTCCACCGCGCCCACCACGGTCGAAGCCACCACGCCCTCCACGGCCGCCTCCACGACCACCGCCAAAGCCACCGCGCCCGCCTCCAGACGAGTCGTTCTGGCGTTCCGAGGCGTAGTCAAGCCTGACCGGGCGACCACCGACGTCCGCACCCTGCAGGGACTCATAGGCAGACGTAGCCTCCTCAATCGAAGTAAACTCAATGTAGCCGAAGCCCTTAGGAGTGCCGGTCTCACGATCAGTCGGAAGACGAATGCCCTTGATGCTGCCGTGCTCGGAGAACGCCTCAGTGAGCACGCTCTCGTCGGCGTCGAAGCTGATGTTACCGACGAACAGCGTCGCGCTGGGCGGCTTCGCAACATCGCCATACTGCTTCGCGCGGTCGTTGCTGCGTTGCTGCGGAGTCGCGCCGTCGGCCTTGTTCTGACGGCCCGTGCTGAAGTCGATGCGGATCTCGCGACCGTCGCAGTCCGTGCCGTTCTTCTCCTCTTGAGCCTTGATGGCAGCATCGATGTTCAAAAATTCGACGTAGCCGAAACCCTTGCTCCTGCCCGAGTCACGGTCGGTGATGATGCGCACACCAGCAAGCTCGCCGTATTCCTCGAACTCGCGAGTGAGCCACTCCTCGTCAATGTTCCAGCTGAGGTTGCCGCAGAACAGGTTGGTGGTGGGCTCCTTCGCCTCGCCGTTGACCACGACCTTGCTACGCTTGGGGGTCGCGGCAGCGTCATCCTCGGCCTTGCGTTTCTTGTTAGCTTTCTCCTCGACCTTGACAGGTGCCTTCTCCTCTTCCTCCTCTTCGTCGTCGCTGCTGTCGTCGGAAGACTGCAAATGATTAGTTGGAACCTGATATGAGCAGAATGCAAAGTAGACATACCTCCGGCTCGCCAGTGGGCTTGACCTTGGACGCAGCTTTCTCGGCCTCCTCGTCGCTGTCCTCCTCATCCTCACTAGACTCGTCGGAAGCCTCGGCTTTGGCTCCGACCTTGGCGTCGGCCTCGTCAGCAGACTCGGAAGAAGAGCCGGAGTCGGAGTCGTCCTTTGCTTTGCCGTTCACTGCACCGTTAGCCTTCGGCGCAGCAGCCTTCTTCGGAGCCGCCTCTTCCTCGCTCGCTGAAGAGTCATCGTCGGACCCGCTCTCGCTAGTCTCAGCCTTAGCGGCCTTCGCGGCACCGTTGGTCTTCGCAGCAGCCTTCTTCGGGGCGACCTCCTCTTCGGAATCGCTGCTGTCAGAGCTGTCGCTAGTGCCCTCAGCCTCAGACTCGCTCGACGGCTCCGGCGTCGGCTCCTTCTTGGCCTTCTTCTTCTTGCCATCCTTCTCGACGGACTTGGCAGTCGTCTTCGCGGTCGCCTTAGCGGCCTTTTTCGGAGCCTCAGCGGGCTTGGCCACGCGACCAGCCTTCACCTTCTCCGGCTTAGCAACCGGTGCGGCCGCAGCCTTGCTCGACTTCTTCTCCTTGGCCATAGCTGAAGATCTGTGACAAGTTTCTCTGCTTCGTAGTCAGTATTGAGCTTCTCTCAAGTATATGGCGCGATGCCAGCAGCAGTCTCTCGTCTCAAACACCCAGCAGCAAGAACAAGCGTCCAAGCGCAGCAGTAGCAGCAGCGATAGCAATAGCCCACGAGCGACAAAGTCGCAAAAGCCCTCAGAAGCCCACTGGATCACGAGAAGTGACGATGGAAGCCCTCGAGTAGATGCGCACCGAAGCGCGATCTATGCCAACTAGCGACAATGTCGCGTGCCCACTGATCGCTGAGTCGAGGCAGTGTGTTCCCACAAGGCGCCGGGACGAGTTCGAGCGATACTGTTTGATAAGCCCTCTTGAAGTCCTAACAAGCCCACAGAGTGCGACTGCTCGTTCACAGGCGCTGATGACAGCGACGTGAAGAGGATGGAAGCCAACGAACCAAATGTGTGTGATCTCAATCCAACCCTCGATGTGCAAATAATGCCCTCTGTTATGCGTCGATGTAGCAACAACTCTTCTGTATGCGATGGCGAAGTGTGCGAAAATGTGTCTGTGGACTCGGTGAAGAACGCTGGAAATCTTATCACGACGAACTTTTTCTGCCGCGCTAAGAGGAGCTTGGGCCCTGCCGAGTGCCGAGAAGCCGAGGAAGCTTGGCACGTAGCTGCCCGGGACGCGCTGCGATTGGCGAGCCAGATCTCGACATCTCGAACGTGGCATTGAAGACCGAAGCAACATAACGTACGCCAGCACTTCACGCCAGTACTTTGCAAGAGAGAGGGACAGTGTGCACGTTGACTTCGTGACTGCCATTGGACCATCTGCGAGGCATCAGGCCACCGTGTCCAAAACGCCGTTATCTGCGAACCGATAGCTGCTCTCTCCTTTCCAGTTGTTGACTGGAATTGGGACGAGGGCCGCAGGACTACTAACTTCCAGGAGCAGCACAAGTATTAAGCCTCGGCCCTTGCAGGCTTTCCTACTGGAATCAGCATGCGGCGATAGCATCACATAATCCATCATGGCGCCACCAACCCTATCCTCCCACCGCCCGCGCAAGAAGCGAAGACCAGACGCCGC
>Ga0058704_10000879_pt1 | contig 14642 bp, 8 predicted proteins | sample AgamicMgSfe_FD_71363 | JGI IMG/M metagenome (GOLD analysis project Ga0058704, IMG submission 71363) | Agave microbial communities from Guanajuato, Mexico - Mg.Sf.e | ecosystem: Host-associated > Plants > Phyllosphere > Phylloplane/Leaf | place: Guanajuato, Mexico | collected 2012-05-30
TATTAGAAGGAGAGGAAAAGGGAGGGACCGATTACTAAGCCGTCCACATTACCCCGGACGAGCGGGGAGAGGGTCCCTCCCCCATCACCATCACCATCACCATCATCATCATCATCATCCGAGCCGATATACATACGCTCGGTAAACTGGGATTGTATCAATTAGGTACCACTCCTCTATCCCCCGACCGTATACAATGTAGTTCACGTAGGTTGCAAGCCTCCATCTTTACCACTCACCTTTTCCTTTCCACCATCTTGTTTCCCATCATGGCTCCTCACCCACAAGACGTCGCGTATGAAACATCGATCAAGGACCCCTCCAAATTCTGGGCGCATCAGGCGAAGCAACTGACATGGCACACTTCCCCCTCAACAGCTTTCCGGCGGACAACCAAACAACTGAAAGCGGGCGTCTCGCACGCGAGCTGGACCTGGTTCCCCGAAGGCGAGATCAGTACATCGTACAATTGTATCGACCGGCATGTCGAAGCGGGCCATGGCGACCAGACGGCCATCATCTGGGACTCCCCCGTGTCGGGCAGTAAAGAGAAGATCAGCTATGCGCAGCTGCAAGAAGACGTTGCAACCCTGGCGGGTGTGCTGAGAGAAGAGGGCGTGAAGAGGGGAGACACGGTGTTGGTGTATATGCCCATGATTCCCGCTGCCCTGATAGGTATCTTGGCGACTGTCCGCCTGGGCGCGATCCACGCCGTGGTGTTTGGCGGGTTTTCTGCCACTTCGCTGGCACAACGGATAGAAGCGAGTCAGGCAAAGGTGGTCTTGACCGCAAGCTGCGGGATCGAGGGCGCCAAGGGCCCTCTGGCGTATCAGCCGATGGTTAGAGGGGGCGTGGAACAGTCACCACACAAGCCCAGTAAAGTGATCATCTGGCAGAGAGATCAGCGGAGGTGGGACAATATCCGCGAACAGGACGATGAGCGCGACTGGCAAGAGTTGGTCAGGTCTGCCCGAAATCGTGGATTGTCGGCGGAGAACGTTCCGGTGAAAAGCAATGACGGGCTGTACATCATCTACACATCCGGCACGACTGGTCTGCCGAAAGGTGTACTGCGAGAGGCTGGCGGTCACGCGGTTGGGCTGAATCTAAGCGTACGATATGTCTTCGGGATCCGAGGGCCGGGCGATGTACTGTTTACGGCGAGTGATATCGGCTGGGTGGTCGGGCACAGCTACATCATCTACGCGCCTTTACTAGCTGGGGCCACGACTGTATTGTTCGAAGGCAAACCGGTCGGGACACCAAATGCTGACACGTTCTGGCGCATATTGGAGGAGTACAAGGTCAACTCCATGTTCACCGCCCCAACGGCGTTACGGGCGATTCGGAAAGAAGATCCTCAAAACCACCTATTCGAAACCAGAGCCCGAAGAGGCGGTCTGAAAAATCTTCGGGCCCTCTATCTCGCAGGAGAACGCTCAGAGCCCAGCATCGTGAGCATGTACCAAGAACTACTATCAAAGCACTGCGCACCCAACGCGACCGTCATCGACAACTGGTGGTCGTCCGAATCCGGCTCTCCAATGACCGGTCTCGCGCTTCTCCCGGGCACAGCCCTCCAATTCGACGACCACACCTTCCACCCACCCCTCCCGATCAAACCCGGTTCAGCCGGCAAACCCGCGCCCGGATTCGACGTCCGCATCGTCGACGACGACGGTCAGCCCCTCCCCAACGACACCATGGGCAACATCGTCCTCGGCATCCCCCTGGCCCCCACGGGCCTCACGACCCTCTGGAACGACGCGGAGCGCTTCTACAAAGGCTACCTCAAGCGCTTCTCGGGCCAATGGATCGACACGGGCGACGCCGGGCTGATCGACGCCGACGGCTACGTGCACGTCATGTCGCGCTCCGACGACATCCTGAACGTGGCCGCGCACCGCCTCAGCACCGGCGCCATCGAGCAAGCCATCTCCTCGCACCCGGCCATCACCGAAGCCGCCGTCGTGGGGCTCCCGGATCCCTTGAAGGGCCACGTCCCCTTCGCCTTCCTCGCCATCCCGGACCCACCTCCCGATCTCCTGAAAGACCTCAACGCCCGGCTCCGCCACTCCATCGGTCCCATCGCGAGTCTAGGTGGTTTCATCGCCGCGCCAGGGATCATTCCCAAGACGCGGTCGGGGAAGACGTTGCGGCGGACGTTGAAGGAGATTCTGGAGAATGCGGTGCATGGGGATTTCGACAAGGATCCCACTTATCCCTCTACCATCGAGGACGCGAGCGTGGTGGAGAAGGCGAAGGGCGCGGTGAGGGAGTATTTCACTTCAGGTGAGGGCAAGAAGATCAAGGCGAGGTTGTGAGGTATGCGACAGGGCAGTTAGATTGTGTGTTGCTGCTGTGTACCGGATACTTGTCTGTCTACTTCTTGAAAAATGTGCTGTGCTATTTACTGCGAATGACCGGTTCCCAAGAAAAGGGCTGTGTGGAGAACTGTAGCGTGAAACAAAAATCTTATCCGCTCAAAACGCTCTGCAACGATCAGAAAACATATGTACGTCCATACCTCAGCCTGGACGCCACCCACTTTGAACCAAGTCAAGTCTCACTCCGCATCACTCCGAAAGTACTCCCCGTCCGTGCAAGTGAGCGCAGCAGTAGGCAGATCCGTGCCGAGCCCACTATCGCTCGGCGGCGCGAAATGCCTCTTAATCCCCTCCTCGTGCTCCGGCGCCAGCTCCTCTTCCTCCTCCTCCTCATCGATCGGGAAATGACGAACCCCAACCACCCCATTCGCCGACGAGCTCGCCAGACTCGTGCGCCGATCGACCTCGCTGCCGGTCATGTAACTGCCCGTGTCGTAGGAGAGATCGCTCGCGCCGGTCCCGTAGCTATTGCGCCTGCCGTCGTCGGTGCTGGGCGTGAAGCCGTCGGTATAGCTCCCGTCGTCATCGCCCGCGTAACTCGTACGACGCTCCGTGCCCGCGTCGCTGCCGAATTCCTCGTGGTCGGCGTCGCGGGAGGCCGGGTGAGTGAAGTCTTCCTCTTCGTCATCGTCTTCGTCTTCTTCGGAGAGCGTCTCGTTCTCTTTGTTGTAGTGGCTGTGGGCGGCCGAGAGGCTGAGGTTCCGACGGAGGTTCTGCGTTTTCACGGAGTGGCTTCGCTTCAGCGAGTGCGGGCGCGACGGGGATACCAGGCTCGGGGTGGCGGTGGAGAAGGCGTGAGCGCCGGTGGGCCGGTTGTGGCTCATTTGGCTGAGGGACATGATGCGTCTCTCGGCGGTATTGGGTGCAGCGCCGTTGTTGCGCTGCATCGCCGGGCGAGCTTTCATGGCGAGGGCGTGGTTCACTTTCTTCAGAGCGGGTGCAGCAGCCGCAGCAGCGGTCGAGGTGACGGTTCGAGCGGAGGCACCACTGGGATCGCGGAGGTCGCGGCTTTGAGGCTTTTTCTTGGGTGCTGAGGCCTTCGCGGCCGCCGTCTTCGCGAGGAGCAGCATGCGCGATTGGTTCATGACGCCTTCGAGCATGCGGCGCTCGATGGTCTCGGCTTTGCGGTCCATGTCGTGGAGTTCCTCGCGGCGGATTTGTAATGCCGTTTCGAGAGAGGAGACGTCGGCGGCGAGACGAGACTTTTGCGTGGCAAGTGCTTCCCTCTCTGCCTTTAGCGCTTCGACGGCATTCTTCAAGGTCTCTTTGTCCTCGTTCAAGACTGTGATGTCAGCCTCGATCTCGTCTCTCTGCACTATGCGACGCTCGAGAAGCAGAGCGACTTCTTCAGCCTCCTTCTCCTTGTTCTCGTGATCTTCAGTGATCTGCTTGGCCTGCGCCGCGACAAACGCAGACACCTCAGCAGCGGTCGCCATGACCTTCTCGTGGATCTGATCGAGACGTTCGATTTGTGTAGACGGGTTGGCAGCATCCTCAGCATGGCCCACGAGCTTGTCGAGCTTCTCGTGGAGGGCCGAGTCATCGTACTTCTCGACCGAAACCGGTGCTGACACTTCGACCGGAGGCGGCAGGAGAGCTGGCAGAGCGGTCTTGAGCTCCTCGGTCTGAGACTCGTGTCTGGTCTTTGTGTCTTCGAAGCCGGCTTTCAGCTGCTCCTGCAGCTCACGCACCGCTTGATGGTGATCGGCAGCCGCGTCTGAAGCCTTCTGCGAATGCTCGTAGTGTTGTCCAATCAATGCCTGCAATTCCTGCAAAGTGACCATGAACCGAGGGTTGTGCTCCGACAGATCGTTCTGCACCACGTCAATAGCCGCAACGACCTTGACGATCTCCTCGCGTGTGGCCGCGTGCTCAGAGTTGAGCCCTGCTCGAGTCTCGTCGAGCTTATTGTACGTCTCCTCGACCTTGTCGAAGACCGTCTTCGACTCGTCAGTCAGCTTTTCCATCCGCTCCGGAAAGTCCGTGGCAAACATCGTAAGCGTCGACCCGAGAGTGTCGATAGACAGACGCAAGTCATCCGCCATGGCCTTCGTACCCTCCAGCAATTCATGCTGCTGACCGACCTTCTCCTCCACGACCTTCGCCTTCTCCTCCGCCGCGTGCTGCGCGTCGTCGTACTTCGACATCAGACCGTCGAACAGCGTGTCTAATTTCTCCGTGAGCTGCGAAACCATGGTCTCTTTGTGCTCGGCCTGCGTCTCCCGAGCCGTTTCCGCAGATTGCTGGTGATCGACCTTCATCGACTCGAGCGAACCGTGAGCGCGTTCGAACTCACGGGTCAGCGCCTCCAGGACTTCCTTAACCTCAGCAATGACAGGCTCATGGTTGCCGGACTTCTCTTCGATGGTCTTGAGAGTCTGTCCGAGGTCGTTGATGCCCGATTCGCCGTCGCCGATCTTGGCCAGAAGCTCGTCTTTGATTTCGGCAAGCGAGTCCTTAACGCCGGTAATCTGCTGAACGGTATCCTCAAACTCCTGTTTGCGGTCGTCGAACGCCTTGGCAGTAACGGCGATGTCGGTCTCGTAGCTTTCCCTCATCTTGTCATGGCTTTCGCGGAAGTCTGCAATCAAGCCCTGAAGCTGTTCCATATCCGCCTTGGAAGGCAGCTCCTCTGGATCCGGCAGCACCATCTCGCCGACCTTGACTTTGATTTCCGTGCAGATCACACCAAGCACGTCCAAGTCCGCCTTAGTCATGAGCTCCGGCTTCATCTCGTCCGACGCTGGAGAGGCCATCTTCTCCTTCAGCTCCTCGAGAGCGGTCTTCACGTCCTGAGCGAGCACCTCGACCACAGCGACATCAGCCTTCGCCGCTGTCGTGTTGTCGAGCTTCTCGACAAGGCCCTCCACTGCCTCGTTGGTGAGCCGCACGACTGCCTCCACCGCATCGAGGTGCTCTTTGGTAACGGCGGTAGCCGGGTCAGGAAGCACCATCTCGCCGAGCTGCGACTTGGTGTTGCGCAGCAGCGTCTCGATGGCGTCCGTATCCTCCTTCCTGGCCGCACCTTCGGGAGCAATGGTGGGCTCTAGCTCTCTGGCAGCAATGATGATCACGTTGTCTTGTACGTCCTTGATCATGCCTTCCAAGGCGGCCAGATCCTCCTTCATCGCCAGTCCATCCGTAGCCTGAGGAGCCTGGGGCGCCGGCATGTCTTGCAGGGTGTTGTTCATTGCCTCGACCTTGATCTGCAACTGAGCAAGCAATATTTCCATCCTCTCAAGATCTGCTGGTGTGAGACCGGGTGCGATGGGTGCAGGCATAGGGACTGTACCAGCCTCATCTGAAAGGTCGCGGGACGCCTCTCCGCCGTCGCCAGCATCTGCCAGAACGATCTCTCCACCCTGCAGTGTGATGGGCCTGCCATCAGTTGACTTCATCGCGTCCAGATCAGCACGAAGACTAGCGATCCCGTCCTTGAGGGTGTCCAAGATCTCATAATTGACCGTCATGTCCAGCGGCTTGTCAAGCGTCTTGACGACATCCGAGCGTAGGTTCTCCAATCCTTCGTTGAGAGCGTCAAGCATAGCACCGTGCTGGCTCTCGCTACGTTCCGGACTATCCATCTTCTTCTCCAAATGAGAGCGTAGATCGTCCAGGCCAAGACGGACAGCATCCAGGACCTCCTCGTTCGAGCCGCCGTGGATCATGCTCGTGGCGATGGAGTTGCGGATGTTTTCGAACTCACCACGCATAGCCTCGAGCAGCTCATCGGGGACGGCGCCACTGCCGGAACCTTTGGCATGAGTCTCCTTGATCTCGTCTAAAGACGATCGGATCGACTCCAAGTGTTCGTTGTTGCCCTCCACAGCCGCTCCGCCAGCGACAGCGCCACCAAGAACCATCGAGGTGGACATGGTCTCTTTGAAGCGCTCGAGCTCCTCTCGGACGGCATTCACCGCTTCCACAGAAGCATCGCTCTGTTCGGTAGAGAGCTGCGTGCGAAGGTCTTCGATGGACTGGCGGATATCGGCAATGACGGCGTCCCGGTCACTCTCGCCGACGATGGACTGCATGGTCTCCTTCAGCGTTGCGAACTCGTTGCGCATGTCGTTGATGATCTCTTCCGTCGCGCCTCCGGAAAGCGTGCTCGTGTCGCTGTTGTTCAGCTTGGAATGAAGCGCACCCATGCTTTCCTGGATGGTCTCGATGAGCTCGCTCTTGTCGGCGGCATTCGCGTTCAATATGGCGCCCTTCAGCTGCTCGAACTCCTCCCTCATGGCGTCGTTGATCTCGTCGGTTGGGAAGTCGATCTCGAGGTCGCGGTCTTTGCTGTTGGTGACGTGGTCTTTCAGACTATCCATGCCCTCCTTGATCGCCAGAATGATCTCGGCGGTGTGCTGGGGCTTCTCTTCACCCTCGGTGACTCCGCGAGCGGCCTCCCCGTTACCGATAGCTTCATGCAAATGCTCGAACTCGGCTTTGATGTAATCCAGCATCTCTGTCTTGCCGCCGTCGTGAGCCGGACCTTGCGCACAATAAGCCTGTACATCGGCCCGGAGTTGCTCCAGGCCGCCTTTCACCGTATCAATAATCTCGTCCTTGCCGGTGACGTCCTGCGCGCGGTCGACATAACTTTCGATCTCTGCCCGCAAGGACTCCAGCCCGTCCTTCACAGCGTCGAGGACTTGCTCGGTGTCTCGGCCATTCGCAGCAGAATACTGCTTAAACTCGATGCGCATGCCATCGATCAGGTCGTGCTGCTGTTGAAGCACCTGCTCGCCGAACCCACCGAACGGGATCGTCGAGCCATCCAAGCTAGCCTTGACGGCTTCGAAAAGGTCATCACGGCTGATCTCGATCTCGCGTGGAGCGGCTGGGCCGTGGTTGGCAAGGCCCTCTTTGACCGCGTCAATTACGGCCGCGCGCGTGGCTTCGTCGTCCAGCGCTGGGGCAACGGCTGCTACAGGCTGGTGCTCCGCAAGGGCTTGCTGGACGTTGGCCAGGATATCTTCCTTCATTTGCTCCATAGCCTCGGCTGGGAACGATGGGTGGAAGTCTTTCAAAGCTTCTTGCATGACCTCGTACACCTCGCCCTTGTCGATGCCAGCTGGTGCGGGCTCCGGCCGGTTGTTCTGGTAATCTTCGAGGCCTTCCTTCAGCACGGCCAAGATCTCATCTCGCTCGAGGCCGAATTGCTGCAGTTCGATGTTGGGCTCGAAGTCCTTTAAACCCTCCTTCACAGCATCAAGCACCCCGTCTCTGTTCAACGCCGGCACCTCCTCCACGTCAGGCTCGCGTTTGACGAGCTCGTTACCGTGTTCGGCCAGGGCAGTCTTCACGACCGCGTACATTTCGTCACCGTTCGGGCCCGATCGTGTGGTGGCCAGCTGTGTGAAAGCGTTGTCATCCTGCTCTGCCCGTTGTGCGAACAAACCGGACAGATGTTCTTTCAATTCGGCGAGGCCTTCTTCGACGATCCGTTGGACTTCCTCCGCATGCTCCTTACCGTGGCCGTCCTCGATCGACTTATCCAGGCTGGTACTCAGCTGGGTCTCACTGACTTGATCGAGCTTGCGACCCAGCTCGCGACCCATGCCCAAGACTTCGCCTCGCAGATCCCGCACCAGACCTTTGACTTCGTTTGTCGCGCCACCTGCGTGCGCCACGGACTCCTTGATCCGCTTGAGGAGTGCCATAACTTCGTCACTATGTGCTGTTGAACTGTCCTCCGTCGTTTCTCCCCTGGTGATCTTCGCGAGGTGGGTGGGTGAGTCGAAATTGAGTTCAAGCTTCGGTGGCCCGCCATCCTTAGGGAGCGCGACAAGCGCCTGCTCGTTCGACTTTTGCTTGATGAACCCGGCCAACTCTTCCACCTTCTTCGCCGCTTCGACGTTTTCCATCTGGCTTTTCTCGAGCAGCTCTGACAGAGTGGAGAGCAAACGTTCCTGGCCTTCCTTTGTGACCATTTCCCGCACGATCTTCTCCAGCATTGCCACGCTCGCGGCGCCTTCGATCGAATAAGGCGATGGTGAGCCCAGTCTGCCGTCGTCCAAGAAGCCATGCGCGCTTGCTGCTCTCGGCAGATTCCACGTCTTTGATGCCGAGGGTGGTGAACTATACGCCTTGTTGTCCATGACGTTGTTGCTGTAGCTACTCGTGCTTCGATTCAGCAAACCGGGCGGAGGTGGCAATAGACCTCCCGAGCTGACCGAGTTGGCAAGGTCGCGCAGAGTCTTTCGGATATCCTCGTCGCGTTGGTGCGTGGCGTCCTTCAAGCTGACCAGGTCCGTTGCGTTGTCTTTGCTGCGCCTGCTCAAGGCTGTCATCTCACGCTGGAGGTTGGTCGCGATCGTGGTGAGGTTGAGTAACTGGCTGGAGAAGTCGTAAGTGGTGCTCATCCGCGTCGGAGTCGGCGTACTCGGGCCATTGGTGATGTCGCTCAACGGCTGTTCGGGAACCTGCATCGTCTGCAGCGCGAGCATCGTCGCCGATGGGGGTGTGTTTTCGCCCAAGATGGACCTGGGTGGTTGACGAGTAGACGGACGCAGAGCTGGCGTTTCCTTCAGCGGGTCACGCGACGCTGGTAGCGGCGTAGGCGTATGCTCCAGCGGAGACGAGACGTCTTCCGAGCTGTGCTGCCGACTGAAGTAAGAGCCACCTCTGGAATTTGGTCTCTCCGGTGATCGCTCGGGCGATCTGTTGTCGAGGTAGCTCCTGAGGTCCTTGACACTGCCCGTCTGCAGCGATTGCATGCGCTTGTGGTGCGCGCCTTTGATCAGGCTTCTCTCCGGCGATCCCTGCGGGGTGTTGTTTGCAGTGTAGGAAGACACCGGCGCGCTGTCTCTGGCCCTCTCGATGATCTGCTTGGCAGCCGCGGCAATACTGGCGGATGTGTTCGCTTTCGTCGTCGGGCTGCCAGCGCTCGGGTAGAGTGGCAGTGGAGGTGGCGCGCGCTCTGGGTCGGAGCTGTCCCACCTGCGTTTGATGCTCGTCAGCAACTGCATCTCACCGACATCACCTCGAACGGCGTATGTGTTTGCGTCAAGCGACCTTGGATCTTGCAGTGCATTGTACTCACATAGGCACGCTCAACCTGCCATTCTCGGAGAAGGAATGTTGATGCCTCGCATCGCGGTCCCGAGAAGCTTCCCGCTCGGTACTGGACATCTTGTCTGCCCGTGTATGTTGTCGCTATAAGTCGAGCCGAGACGGACGACTGGAATGTTGATTTGGGGAGAATGGAGCTTAGTGCGCGCCGGTCACTGGGAACAAGCGCATTGTATGTCTGCTCGGTATGAGGATGCTTCAGCGAGCGCTAGTAGAAACAGGTGTCAAGGTGGTGATGTTGATGTAGATGTGAGGCGCGACAGTAGCAATAGCGATAGAGATGTCTCGAGGTGGTCAAGCAGCAGAAGGAGTGGCCCCAGCACCTAAACAAGCCTAAGCGAAGCGCAGCTCGGTAAACAAAACATTCGATCTCGCCTGACAACGGGGCTCCATCTGCCGAACTTCCGCCGACCCGGACGGCCCTTCCCGTTCAGCGACGCCGCCAAGACTCACGCGCACTCCGCCGCCCAGAATTCGTGATTTCCGAGTGCGCAACGTCAATCGCCCTGACCAGCGACATCACACTCAGACGAGGAACACCCAGCGATCATGAAGTGTACGTACTCGCAAGCAGCAACTGTCAAAGATTGTCACTAACGGTGGTGCAGTCCTCAAGGTCGGCCGAGTGGTACGAAAAGCGCAATCCCTTCCCATCCATGCTCGAACCTAACACACTCCCCTCCCAGGCCATCATCTCCCGCGGTCGCTACGCCGGCAAGAAAGTCGTCATCGTCCAGCCGCAAGACAACGGCTCGAAGAAGCACCCGTTCCCGCACGCCCTCGTGGCCGGCATCGAGCGCTACCCGCAACAAGTCACGCGCCGCATGGGCAAGGCCCGGGTGACGAAGCGCAGCAAGGTCAAGCCGTTCATCAAGGTCGTCAACTACAACCACCTGATGCCGACGCGCTACACGTTGGAGCTCGAGGGGTTGAAGGGGGTCGTGACGAACGAGACGTTCACGGAGGTCAGCCAGCGGGAGGAGGCCAAGAAGACGGTGAAGAAGGCGTTGGAGGAGAGATACGTGAGTGGGAAGAACAGATGGTTCTTCACGCCGTTACGTGAGTATTGTGGAATTTGCTTGGTGATGACGTTTAGCGTGATACTGATGGGGATGTACAGGCTTTTGAACGCGGCACCATGGCGATGGCAATGGAGAGGGCATTCAGCACGGCACAACGGCGTTGATGATTGCTTTAGGCTACAACATTCCTGTAGCGGCCGAATCTGCTGCTTTCAGCGCTTGACAATGTACCAGTCTCCGTCGTTCGCTTTTCGAAAGTGATCATCACGAAGCTTTTGTTGTCTTCGTGATACATGCTAACACTCCCACCGGGAGGCTGCGAAAGCCTGCAGTCCCATACCCGTGACTGGATACAACGACCGCCGAATGCATCCTCTGTCACCTATCCGCAACAGCATCCAGCATGGCCTTCCACAACACCTCGACAGCTGTCAACCCATTTGGCTACTGCACTACCCCGAAACGACGGCCTTAATCGAAAGTCATGCGCGGCACCTTTGAACACGCCAGGGTGCCCAAAAGGACCTAACCATGCGACCATCCCTAGCGGCGAGTCCGACCGGCGTGCGATGCATCCAGACCTGACCCAAGCCACCTGGACGATTTCCTCAGGAGTGATCGTGTCACACTGGTAGAAGTCCACGACCGTGGCGGGCGCAGCGGCCCCCATTGCGATGACTTGATTCTCGAAGGATGCCGCCTCTCGACATGTGCCGTGCAGATTTGGCCGCAACGGGCGAGGTAAATACGGGTTGTGACTATGTAGGTAGTCATGCGGTTTTCGCTGGACACCTTCAGACGGCAGCGGCGCACCCACCAGGTTCGCAGTGCTTCCCTCACCCCTCGGGAACTCTTCTTCTCACTTTTATGTTTGCGTGGGTGACCCCCTACCAGGACGAGAACAAGTCTGAGGCAGAACGCGCCCGAGTACATGTACCTAACGAATGTACGATTGTGGTCTGATTGATAGAAGAAGCAGTCATCCAGTCATTCTTCACCAATTGCCCACCCGAGTGAGCGAGCGAAGGGTGGCAATCCCTTGCTTTGGCTACCATGTTTCTCCACGTTGTGCATGCCCGCCGTGTCGGTGTCGTACGATGTGGCCTCAATTTAGGCGGTGAGAAGGCGGTCAACATCGAAGTAGAAAGCGTCTTATGGATTTGCCTGCGTCGCAAATGGGAATCCGGCAATGTCGTTGCCGTGCCAAAGTTGATGGTTCGTCAGAGGAAAGCTGGGCAATTGGCTCGTCTTATAACGGATGCCTGATTATAGACGGATGGGTTCGTCGGGATAGAGTTGGGATTGGGGGAAATAATGACATGTCTTTCGTATCGTCCGGGATGAGGCTTGATGAGCGCTGATGCTGTGCGACGATGGGGTTTGCTTGACGAAAGCCTGAAATGATCCATCGACACTACTGCCGTTTGTCGGTTCACGGTGGTTTTCATGGTGCACGGTGCGGGTAAGTATTCCTGACCTTTGCGTTAGAAAGTTAAAACAGATCAAGTGCCTGCGTGGGTGAAGATGTAAATAAACATGAAGGCGATGCGGGTGGAGGTTGAGAAAGGCGCATTCTGATTGGTCTGTCCGTCGATCCGCTCCTGCCACTTCTCGTCTCTCCATCGCACCTTCCCTACCTCCTCCCTCACCCATCCACCCATCCATCTGCACGCCATGTCTCGACGGATGTGCGTGTGTTCCCTTCCTGTGAGATATCCATCGACCTCGTTCTTCACGCTGTCTAATGGAGTGTCGACGATGGTGGGTGCGCGTGCGATCAGCCTGAGCAGCTCGACCATGACCCAGGACCACTCACGCGGACCACGACCGACGGGTGACAGTGGCACGGCGTGGAGTACAGCTGGACACCAGATCCACGACAACCATCTGCTATACCATACATACCTTACACATGCATGTAGGTGAGTGGTGGACGTGGTTCGTGAGGCGGAAGGCTGCATACTGCAACCTCGCCACGCCCCATTCCCCCACCAGCCCTGCCAACACGCACACTGTACTGTCCTGGTCCCCCCGACACCTGCACGCTGCACCCAACCTCAAGCGCTACCATAAGCCTTGCCTTGCCCTTAACCGCTCGCGCAAGGTGACATCAGCCAGCCTGGCTCGTCTCTCCCCTCATCATTCAAACTTGGGGGTCGGACATTGAACTTGTGCGGTCGACGTTTGTTCTCCGCCTATAATGCGTTTGCCTTGCTATAACTGCGTTTCCGCCCAGGTTTTAACTGCAACACCCACCTCCTCCAGACAGTACTGACCGTATCTCACCTCACCTCGCCTACCTCGCACGTGGCACGGCCACCTCTTTTCGACGACAATTTTCCTGCAAACACACCACCCGCGGCTTCCTAATAAACCCACATCCTCGGCGAGCCACCTCGATCGACTTCTTCTTCTCTCCCTCCCTCTCTAACCCACGCAATCTCCTCCCACCCACACCCCTCTTCTTCCACTGGACATTCCTGTTCAACTCGTTCCCGGCGCATACAGACAGACCACCCCGGACCAGATCCCGACCCCGCTGTCAAACCAGCGCGAACCGCAACCATGGCACCGACAGCGCTCCTGCGCAAGCTCCCTCTACTCGCTTCCATACTGCTCCTCGCCACCGCATCACCCTTACTGCCATCCCAAAACGAAGAACTGGTCGCACCCGCCCCGCAGAGCATACAACGACGGCAAGGCGCATCCACGCCCGTCACCGGCATCACCGTGTTCGGCGTCCAGCCACGCTTGGAGATCCGACAACTCGAGCAGAATGTCGACCAATGGAACGTCTACCTACTCGGTCTCGTTCGCTTCCATCAGGCCAACCAGAGTGATCAGCTCTCCTACTATCAAATAGCCGGTGGGTCCGTTGACAGATGTAAGTCAAGGAGAAAACATCGCTGATTTGTTCCCTCAGGTATACACGGCCGTCCATATACTGCGTGGGAGGGCGTACAGTCTGCGCCGGGCGTCGACAGTCCCGGCTACTGTCATCATGTGTCCAACCTCTTTCTGCCCTGGCATAGACCATATCTGGCGTTGTACGAGGTATCGTCGTCGTGAATTTCCTCTCACGTGATACAAGCTGATATGAGAACTCAGCAAATCCTGTACCAACACATCGTCGATGCCGTCAATGAATTCCCTGCCGGACCTGTCCGTCAACGCTATGCAGCTGCTGCTCTGTCATGGCGTGCTCCTTACTGGGATTGGGCCGCACCGCCACCGACCAATCAAAGCGTCTTACCTTCCAGTGTTTCTAACCCATACGTCTCCGTCATTACGCCAGAAGGAAACATCACGATCAACAACCCGCTCTACTCGTACCGCTTTCACCCAGTATCTGCACCCGACTTCTACTTCAACCCGGTGAGTGCTGCTTGAGAATCCACCAACGGGATCGCGCTGATGAAATTTCAGTTCGGCTCATGGAACTGGACGATGAGATATCCAACCAGCTGGGATCAGAACGCGACCAGTCAGGATGGGCTCGTCGGCCAAATCCTGGACAACAACCGCGTCTCCTTCCAAGACCGCCTGTACAACCTCTTCACCAACTACGACAACTTCACCCAGTTCAGCAACGAAGCGTGGATGAGCCCCGGCGTCTCCAACGCCGACAGTCTGGAGGCCATCCACGACGCCATTCATAGTATCACTGGCGGAAACGGACACATGACCTACCTCGACTACTCCGCCTTCGACCCCATTTTCTGGCTCCACCACGCCATGATCGACCGATGCTTTGCGATGTGGCAAGCTCTCTACAACACTAGTTACGTCGAGCCACTGGCCGCGGTAGAGCAAACTTACGTGACCTCGATCGGCGACATGCAGGATGTGAACACACGTAAGGAATGACCTTTACCGCTTTGATCACGTGATACTGACCACGCCCAGCCCTCGAGCCCTTCCACACGAGCGCCGGCGGTGACTTCTGGACCTCCGCCTCCGCCCGTTTCCCCAGCACGTTCGGCTACACCTACGCCGACCTAGGCAACGGCAGCGTGGCGGCCGTGAAGAACGCCGTCAACAAACTTTACGGCAACAGCGCCGCCTACACGGGCGTATCCAAACGCTCCGCCGACGACAACAACAACGACCATTCACTCCCACCACTCGACCGCGAACTCCCCGCCGCCGCCGCCGCATCCCACCC
>Ga0058704_10000881_pt1 | contig 14623 bp, 19 predicted proteins | sample AgamicMgSfe_FD_71363 | JGI IMG/M metagenome (GOLD analysis project Ga0058704, IMG submission 71363) | Agave microbial communities from Guanajuato, Mexico - Mg.Sf.e | ecosystem: Host-associated > Plants > Phyllosphere > Phylloplane/Leaf | place: Guanajuato, Mexico | collected 2012-05-30
ATTATATATAACTCGAATAGGCTTAGATAAACTTAAGTACCTTGATACAACTAGGAGTCGGCTACGAAGTAAGCCTACGTAATCTTCTTGTAACACAAGGTTGATCGAGTGAGTGCGATAGTAGTGGTAACTGCCCTTCTATATCTATTGCGTCGCATTGCCCTTTCTTATCTCCTCCACCCAACCAGGGACCTTTGGCCTCCTTTCCCACTCACTCCTCCACTTCCCCTCCCAGCCCTCAGCACTCGCAGGAATAGCAAATACAGCCGTGACAAACCATGTCGTGCTTCCAGCCTTGAGATCAGCGTACATAGTGGGCAGCAGCGTGCGAGGCTCGATGAGATTACTGTTGGCGTCTACATTGCATATGCCGCCCTTTCTGTCGGCATTCGACAACAGCTCCGTGGATCCGGAGACGCCGGCGTGGGAGACGACCAAAGCATCTATCTCGGATGCCGAAGTACCTTCATCCGGCGAAGAATCGGAGAGCGCAGTGAGCGTGCGGCCGTCCGTTCTGCGTGTGCCGAGGATGGCGAAACCGCCTTCTGCGCTTTGCAAGTCCCGCTCGGTCGTGATGCAGTGGACTCGCAGATGCCATACCGGTGCGTCGTCAGTGGGTGGTATAAGCCATGTCTTCACTTCTACATTCTTCCACGGATGCATAGTGGAGTACAAAACCGGCAGACCGTCCTTCTCAAGGAACTGCGCATCCTCCACCTCGCGCCTCATCTTCCAGATCTCGCCGCCGTCATCACTCAACGCTAGCGCTGACTCCGGTACCCACTGCTCAAGGGTGTAATTACCCGTTGGAACACTGTAGCCGAAAGCAGAGCTGTACGCGAAGTGCCCGTACTTCGCTTGTGTGGCTTTGAGCGGGTAATGGCACTTCTGCCCACTGCTGAGAAGGAAGGTATGCCCAGCTTTATGCACCATAATGTGCATCGGGTGCTTCAGCGCCTTGACCGCCGGCACTAGGATCGACTTCTGCGTGAGCGGGTGCGGCTCTTCAGTGCTGCTCCAAAACGGGTGCTCAGCAGGCTGCGCGAGCGCAGCGAAAGCGAGCATGCACCAGTACGGACTCCCGGGGCTATTGTAGTTCTCGGCGAGGTAGTAGTTAGGGTACGTGTACCCGATATTCAGCATACCGTTGGGTTGGAAGATGTGATGCTGGCGGCTCCACCAGCGAAAGTTGCGGAGCAGCAGGCCTTTGATCATACCCCAAGTGAGCGGAGCAGGTGGCTCGACGTCCGCAAAGGCGAAGGCGGACCAGAAGGCTATGGTTGCGAAGCGGTATGTCAGGCTGCGGCCAAAAGGAATGCTGTGGCCGTCTGGAGCCTGGTAGTGCACAAAGTCTAGCGCGTATGACTGAGCTCGGCGCTTGTACTCTTCTGCACGGTCGGGGTCGAAGGAGCCAGCGAGCTTAGCGTAGAGTAGCTGTAAGTACTGAATAGCGTACGAGCCAGAGTAATAATCCATCTGCGTATAACCTTCCGGCCCATCGTTACTCCACCCGTCTCCACGATGGAAGGTATCGAGGTGGACCATGTCCTTCTCGATTCTTTCATGGCTGTACGGTGCATTATTAGCTTTCAAGCCTAAATTGGCGAAGACGCGGAACCAGAGCCAGTTGGTGTTCGGCATCTCCTTGTCGTTCATGCTGCCGATCCAGGTGGCGACGTTCTTCTTCTGCCCCTCAGTCAGAGGGTCCCAGAAGTCCCTGCCTGCGATGGCGAGAGTAAAGCCAATTGGGCAAGACTCGACCATGCGTTGGTCCAGGTCTTCCATGTTGCCCCAGAACTCTGGGCTAGAGGGGTCGGTGCCGGAAGCCATGCCTTTGACGAAGAGGTGGGTGTTCTTGTAGGTACTGTTGCCCGCCAGAAGCGGTGCGAGACCCCATAGTGGACGGGCGTAGCCTTCGATCTGCGCGGCGGTCTCGTCGACTGCGGCTTGTCAATATAGAGCTAGTGATGATGATAAATTTCGTAAGACTGAGTCAGAGCGTACATCTAGTGCCAGTGCCACCTACTCTCACCAAAGCACATTCTGGCGAGAAGCCCGCCTCGAGCGGATCTAAGAGAGATGCACATACTGCGACTACATCATCTCTGGTCTTCATAGGGTTGCGAGAGAAAGGATGGGCGGGAAAGGGCTGGTTTGCTTCTGCTATGCGAGCTGTAGACATGTCGGGCGGTGGTCAATTGTGGCGAGAGAGGGTAGGAAGAAAGACTAGCAAACCGTAGTGTGAGGCTGTGGTGAGCGTCTTGTACCTTGATTAGCTCGGACAAGCACCTACCGTTTACGTGGTGTACCTGCAGTAGCTATGGTTTTGGTTTCGGCGGCTAAATGTTGAGGTGAGGAAGAGGATGATTGTGGAGGAAGGTCGGGTCGGATTTTTTTCCGCAATGGTCGAAGCGTCTCACATGCATTTGAATGTCTACTGACGAGCTCCAGTACAACAGCGAGGACTGACCACATACGCAATGGCGACAGTTGCCTCCACGATGCCCTCACAGCCAAGCGAGGACAATGCAGATATCGGCGCGAAATACTTGGAGTCTATGCTGTACCGAACGCTGCGCATCCACATCACCGACGGACGGATGTTCGTGGGCCAAATGAAGTGTACTGATAACGAGCGGAACATCATCTTGGCTATGACGCAGGAATACAGACAGCCCTCCAAAGCGGACATACAGCTTGCGGCGGAGAGGCATGAGAAGGCGCGCAAGAGCGGCAACGTGAAGGTAGACATGAAAAAGAGGTTCATGGGGCTGGTGGTGATACCTGGGCAGTACATCACGAGGATGGAGGTGGAAGAGTGAAGAGATGTGCATACTCTCAATGACTGTCTTGTCTTGTGTTTCGAGCTATCTGAGCAATTTCCGATGCAACGCACCTATCAAGGCACCTCGTCTACCTAGGCTATGCTTATCGATCGCTACATGAAGCCATTCACGTGGTCTAGGTACTTTTGGTAGATCCGCCGCAGCTCTGGAAACTCTTCGATCCGCGTCCCGACCGAACTCGCCATTTCCAGGATCCGGGCGTGCCGCTCATGGTCCTCCTGCCACTCCTCCAGCTCCCGCGCTGCACGCGCGACCAAGTTCCGATCAAGCATGGACACTCTAGTGTTACCCAGCACCGTATCCAAGAACCTTCTCATATCCTGCCGCGGCAGAGGGAGCAGGCGAAACACGTCTCGTCGACCGAACCCGTCCCCGCCACCTTCGATGCCTTGCTCCTGCGCCCAGCGCTCGTCGTCGGCGACGATCACCTCTCGTGTCTCAAGCAGCGTAGCTTGATTCAACCTCATATCGCGCTGCTTAGGAAAGATCTCCCGTTCTGCTTCTGCAGGCAGCCATTCCGGGGTTACCTCTTCCGGCACCTCTCGACGAGGGTCATGGCCAGCATTCTAATCTCCCGACTGATTCCACCTCGGGCACGCCGATCCATCTTCTCGGTGGTTACTACCATAATGTGCGATTTTGCCACCGATGAAGCGAAAGAGGACGCGGCAGCGGGTGCAGATCATGGCGTTGCAGCCATCGCGTAGATTGATTGGGATCTTGCATTTTTGATTCGGACAGAACTGAATACCCTTACCTCTCACCAGACCCGGGAGGTCTTGCATCGGGTCCCGACTGCCAGGTCGTGTCGGTTTGCACGTGACGATGTGCCCTTTGACGTCGGAGATGAGCGCTTCACCGCATGAAGCGCAAATGGTGCTTTTGCATTTGAAGCACGGAACGGTGTAGCCGCTGTCGGTCGCGTAAGAGTTAACGCAGACGAAAGTGCCACAATTTTCCTGCTCATCCGGCGCTTGCATACCACCCACTGAAACGTGGTCAGCGAAATGCTTGCAGTACACTCTCTCAGAGGGCGCTGTACGGCACTCAATCACTTTGACCCGCCATTGCTCTCGGAACTCTTCTGAGAACAAGTCGTGGAAGTTGTCCGGTTTCAGCTCGGCAGCACCCCACGTCACAGGCCACGCACTCCCCTTCTCCAGCGCGGCGTTGAAGAGGCCTCTGATGTCGCTTTCGAAGCGGTCTCTACAGACCTCATCACCAGCAACATCGATCGCGGGAGATGGCTTGGAGTCTAGGCAGATGGTACATTCGAAGGTCTGAAGCAGAGCCATGATGTCGATCCTAGTCCTGTTCATGCGCATGCGGGAGAAGCCTGCGAACGTACAATGTCACCAGTAGACCTGTTTTGGTCTGGATGGATGGCAGCTCGCATACGGGAAGTCTGAGGAACATGTGCACGCTTACACGGGAGCTGATGGACAGTGCCTGTGTCAACTACCAAGATGTGGTGCCGCCTGGTGTTTTCTAGCCTTTACCCTCTCTCTCCTTTGTCTAAAGGTTTGGGGCGTGAATGTTAATCACTTGCGCATGACATTTACACCGTAACTCTGGCTCTGCACTGCGGCAAGATGCTCACGAGACACGACTTGCTACTGAAGCAAGGACTCGCAAAAAGATGGCACGCGGTGTCTCGGCTATAAAAGCTCAATCGAAAACCCGCTTTGCCTTGGCTCGTTACGAACATTACGCCAGGGTGAGTACAGCAAAGCACTACGATGTCATCACCACCGCATATGAAGAAGATCCGCAGACAGCGTCCAATCAAGCAAGGGAGCTCGCGAAACTCGCCGTCATCACCGCCTCCGATGAAGAGAATCCGCGTCGTCAAAAATGGTTCTCCAGTCCACTCCGGCACACGCCATCCAATTGAAAAGGAGAAGGAGAAGCTGCCGGACCTCAAGCGTTTCTACCGCTATTGGGAGTATCCTGACCCGCCACCTCCGGTGCGCAGGATTACTCCGACCAGGATCCGCAAGCAGGTCAGATTCAAGGAGGAACGGGCGGATGATCTTGTGGTGGGGAGCAAATTCTTGCCTTTTGAGCTGGCGGACACGTTCACGTAGAAGCTGAATTGTATCGGCAAGGTCGCCAAGAAGAATCTCGAGGATATGGACGTGGTACAGAGGCTTATGGCGAACTTCATCGTTGTTAAGATTGCTACCGGTGGCGAAGACGATGATCTCGAGGAAGCGGCGCAGGTGGGGATGGCGTGCGAGCGAATTGCGAAAGAGTGTCAGGCCATCGTTGATCTCGTAAGGAGTACGATGGAGATGGGCTCGTCAGCGACCGCCCCGAAGATTCCGAAGCGCAACCACAAGGTGAAAATCGAGGATGTCGATGCTAATGATGACTTCCATGGCGTGCGGTCTGCGCTGGCGAAGATGAGCGAGCGTTGCGCCTCGGCTGACGAGGCGGCTGTCGGGGCGGAGGAGATTCTTGAGGGGGTGTCGGCGGATAAGGACAGGGTGATGGTGGTGACATGGAGGCTGCGCGCCGTGAGGGAGAGACTGGAGGGTGTCAGGAGGTGCATGGAGGCGCTGGGTCACTAATCTCGGGGCGCTATACGTGAGAAGAGGTCGGATCATGCAGCTTTGGCGGAGAGTGACATCGACTCGCTCTGCGGGCTAGCTTTAGCAGGCTACGCGATGTAGCTTCCTGATACACGAACGTGCCTTTGCGTCGTTTGAGACATAAGAGTGCAGGTCTGAGATAACGGTCGTCATCGGAGATTTGTGGCATGGGGTGCAGGAGTCAAAGAGTCCTTCACATGCAACCGAGCAATGCACTCGCTGCTTGTGACGTAATTACCGCTCTTCGTTCTTCGCTACCAAGGTTTCTTTCCGTTCTTGACAGTCCGTGTTCTTCTTTCAGCTCCCTCTCAGCCTCACACAAGAAATAACACTGCGTCACAGACCAGCCGAACCGCGAAATTGCCGGTAGCTCCCCAGCTAACTTAGCTTATCACCAGTCTCGTCTGAAACGCCTTGAACTGGGACTTCTTCAAGAACCGTTCTCAACAACAGCACGAAGAAGCTACCCGCCATGGCTGCCACAGAAATCCCGCTCTCGAACAGCTCCATCACAGAGCTCATACGCATCATGATCTTCGCTGCCGACACGCTGAAAGATCTCGCCGTTATTGAGGATCGCCTGGACGAGCTGCGCAAGATAAGCGATGAGCCCGGTTTCCAGTACGTCGTCGATGACTCCTTTGTCGTCAATGCGGAGCTTCATTGCGAGCAGATCACGAGCAGCTGCGAGGCCATTGTTCCGCAAGTGAAGACGGCGGTGGGCCAAGACACCGGGCAGCGTGAGCTGTACGTCGCTTTGGTGGAGGTGAAGCTGCGCCATGCGCAAGCGCGTGCTGCTATCACTGAGCTGCAAAGTGCAGTTAGACTGCATTACAACGATGCTCCGATTGTGCGACAGCCCCTACTCAGAATTAAGTCAAGAGTGAAGGCAATTAGCGACAGGTCTCAGGAGTGCAAGCCAGAGAACCTTGACGTCTTCAAACTGGCAGCACTGCAATAGAGATTCAGCCGGGAACGCAGCGGAGTTCCAGAGGCGAGGAGTTATGAAGGAGAGAGGTACCCTTAGGGGTGAGGGCGGCGTTCAGCAGAGACCAGAGGGAGGATGATGGGAAGCATTGAGAGGTCGGCGAGTGAGCGAGCGAGTGAATTGGCTTTTCCGTGTGGCGATGCATCACATGTAAGGCAGCAAGGAGTTCCCGCGTGGATAGCGTCATGTGGTCTGCTTCACCACTTCGTGTCGTTCCCACTTGACATCTTTCTGACAGAATACAACACACTCGTCTCTGCTGCATGTCTTTCTCGCCGCTTTGTCGACGTTTGTGCAGGTAGCGCATTAGATTCACTGTCCTGCAGTTGCAAGACACTACACGTTCCGCGTAAGTCTAACGGTCTTGCCACCAAAGCTGCGCTGACCCTGCTACAAGCGTTTCGCCATTCGCCTCAGCCGTCGCAGCCCATCCCAAGACCTACCCCATTATTTCAACCATGGCACTCCGCGCACTCATGCAGTCCAAAGTCACTGCCGCCAACGCCATCCAACAGCTCGACACGGTCGACTGCTTCACCGACGAGTGGGACACCAGCGACACCAGCGCACTCACCTCGCCTGCGCTCGATATTCACCTGCACTGTCAGTACGCCGCCGAAGAGTGCAAAGCCATCGCCGAGATCTTGGACAGCTTCCTAGCGAACCCAGCTTCAGCATACCAAGTGGCATTTCCTCCGAGCTGGAAATAAGGCGGGAGAATGTGGTGGATGAGGTGAAGAAGCTCGCCGCAGTGATGGTGGAGCTAGCCAAAACAGGTAAGGATCCGATGCTGAGCTTGGCGGAGATGGTGAAGAGGGCAGAGCGGGTGCTGCAGAAGATTGACGGGCTGAAGGTGCGCTTCGATGAGCTGGAGAGGATGGCGCACACGCCGCTGCTGCAGCAGAGTAGTCAGGCGCGAACTGCGGCTTAGCAGCAGATACAGTGACTTACTGTGCAGCTGTCAGTGTGATACGGGAAGGTGCACACGGTCGGGGCGATGATGGAAAGATTGGCGCTATGGGGGCAATGTCTACAGAATCGACATTGTATGTGGCATCAAGTTCGCAGCCTTGGCCCGAATTGAAAACCCGACTTCCTTATCGTACAAAGGCGCAAAGCGTACAATATATGGGTTACAAGCATCTCAGACTCACTTACACCTCATGACCTGCCTGTAACGGCCTCATCTGGCACGTCGGGAGCATGATCCGCATTCTCAGCGTTCTTGGCCAGCGTCCTCGCAAAGATTGTCTGGTCGATCGAAGCGTCTTCGGGGTTTCTTGCCACCCTGTGAGCCTTGTTGGCCTCGTGCTGCTCCTCCAAATTCTTCTCAATCACGTTGACAGCTCGGTCCTCCAACGGTTCACGCTTCCGCTTCCTTACTTCAGCTGCCGCTTCCGTCTCCGGTGGCTGCTGCAGCGGGACGCCAAGCACCTGTTTCTTCACGGAGAACTCTTGCGCATAGGCACACAACCCCATCTGCCTGCCGGCACTTGGACCTCTTCGCCGCAGAAAGTCTTTGAATGTTCCGCGCTCGCAATGTCCAAGTGCTCTACGAAACGAGTCGACCGTCCAGCCTTCGGTGCTGTACTTGACGAGACGCGCAATCATTCCGCGGATCTGATCACAGTTCCAAGTAAGATCCTCTTCGTCTTTCACGAGCTTTTCATCTTCACTCGGCTCTTGGTTCGGAGGCAGGCACGACCCATATTCAGAGTGGATTGCGCCAACCGCGTAGGTGAACCTTCTCGGGTTCAGATCTATGTTATCACAATCCATAGCTTCAACGGCGCTCTCCAGCTTTAGTAAGTTCTTGGCTTCGCCTTTGTTCTTGAGGTGGCTGCCTGCTTTCTCGTAGATCCTCTCGATTATCTCCTCATCCTCGCGCCCACGGTTTCTTCCAGCTTCCTCTTCGGCTACCTCGGCTTCTTTCTTAACTTTGATGCTTTCCGCATAAGCGCGTAAATCCTCTTCGCTCAGATCGTCGAAGACGGCCTTCTGCACTTTGCTTTGAGCTTCGGACGGGACTTTGTCTAGAATGTAAGCCATCAATTCATCCCTCACATAATGGTTTGGGGCGTCCTTGGACGTATGGTCAAGGCCGAGTCGACCACCGGTCACTGGTTGGTCTCCCAAGGCAAACGGTGCCGGAACTCTTGCCGTTCCACGTGTCGTCGAATCTAATGATGGCACTGAGTCTGCGGACATCACGAGCCTCCAAGTCAGCTGCAATGGCAAGAGCCGCGATCAATTCTACGTTCCGTTTTGCCTTCTCAGCCCTCGAAGCAGAGTACGGGGTTTCTGGGTGCTCATGCGGTTGATGCACAGGCTTCTCCCACAATGCCTGACGTGCAGACACCGGCAGGCCTTCAAACAGCTTGTGCCACACTTCCGTACGTTTCGCCTTCGGTACGTCACGCTTCACGGTGTTTTCTACATTTCCGACTACTTTGGCGAGCGGCACATCTTTCCACGAGACTGTCTTGCCGTTGCTGAGCTTTCAGACCTCGGGATTAACCATGACTGACATGGCGCGGCCGAGATGATTTGGGCGGCTGAAGTACTCAAGCACAACACATATGTTCTGGAGGTCCTCGATCTTCGTTGTACCGAGTCCAGAATGCGTCTTGAGGTTCGCGATCAAGCGATCGCGTGGCTGTGATGGCCGAACATTAGTACCGACGCGCTCCACATTACTGGCGTCAATCGCTTACATGGACGGCGGCCGGCATCGTTCGATTGAGGGAGACGGTAAGGTTTCCGAACACTATACTATGATAGCATCAATTCTGCAAAGTGAACAACGGGTCGTGTTCTGGAGTGGGCAAATGATGTACCATCTGCAAACATCCATCCCCTGATGCGATACGCGTCTCAGCTGACGTTAGAGAAGCGCGACAACTCCACGAGAAAAGAAGCTAGTTAAGTGAGGTTAATGGACTGCCCTATTAATTCCCCTCCAATTGATGCACGCTGAATTACCAGCGGGCGGTGGCGGACCTTGATCACCAAGGGCAGCCATATAGGGGTATCACTTAGTTAACCATTCTCAGATTCGCATCGTGCACACTTTGTCACATCGAGATGTAGGTTCACACTCGCTCCAGTTCTTCATCCGGCATCTCTGCCCTCAGACCGCAAGCATGGAGCACAAGGCCAGCATTGGTCGCTATTAGCGGTATAAGGAGGGGACAGTCGCAGTCCCGACATGGCTGGTCAAGGCCGGCCAGATGTGTGACATGATGAACGAAGCCTCTCGGACACCAAGCACGAAGAAGTACTTGCTTTCCTGGAAGCAGTACAGCAGTCTAGCAGCTCGTATTGCGGCACAAGCGGCTGTTCACGTCCAAGTTTCGCCTAAGTTGCTGGCATTACTCAGCGATGCGAGGTTCGAAGACGAAAGAGGCGCTTCCGGATCGAAGCCTTGACAAGCACGCTGTTTGCGCAGCGCTACTGGATGAAGGAGTGCGACGTCAAGGGCACTCACTGGAGTCCATTGAGACGGTCTAGAACTGTTTCTCGAGATGCACAGACGTGTAGAGACCGAGACTGTCATGGCAAGCACTGAGCAGCAACTCTAATATGCAACTCATCGACCCCTTAGCACGACCCAGCAGGCCTCAGGCGCGTGATTAGAGGCACATGTCGCTCAACCAATTCACTATGCACTCGCGCTGCTGGGATTTGTTGCGCCGTATGCAACAGTGGCTTGCAGCGGATCGCCGCCGCATGGAGATTGCAACCAGGATGTCGGAATAATTTCTTCGCTGGAGAGGACTTGGACAACACCTCGGTGCGCGTTCTTGCTCGCGTGGATACGGTGCCGAACTTGATGGCGGAAGACGCAACATCCTTACAGAGGCTAGACGAGAGGTTGCTCCCATGACCGAGATCATGATATCTATTTCCGTAGCAGGACAGGGCGACTCCGGGCTGCAAGATATGCTCAATGCAGAAGCAGAGTCGGATCGTCAAGTCGCTCACGCAAGCCAAAAATTCGAAGATAGTACTGGCGGTGCTCTAGCCTCGCCGATTACGTCTGAGGCGAACGGGCAATCGCTGTCAAATGGTGAAGGGCTCGTTCACGACAAAGTTCTCGCATAGAACCAGCGCGGTGCCGGTTCCCCTCGCCTATCAAGCACTGATGGTGCTGCTGCGTCCGACGGAGCCTCCGCTACGTCCTGCTCCAAGCCCAAGAGAAGGAATGTCCGTAACAACAACAAGATCCGCAAAGTCCGTCAGCAGAGTGAGACCTCTTCGAGACTTGGCCAGGGTTCGAAAATGTTGTCAAGGCTTACAGGCTGCCAGCCAATGAGCGATTTCGGCGGTTTCACAAGATTGGGCAGGTAGCCTTGGGGGTCATGCCTGGCATCGCCTGCGCGGTTGGCAGCACATTCGACGCTATAGAACGCTTGGGACCAGCGCCTATCGTGGAGCGCGGTGATGATGGCGATACGCAATGGACCCAAAGATGTCGCTGGCTCATGGACTCCTTTGGAGTGATGCAGCAGTGTGACTGTGCGGGTAGTCACCGTGCGCGATACGATGCGTTTTGTAGGCTGCTTATGTTTGCAACCGCTCTCTGAGCTCTGCCTCCCCCAACGACCGAGCAATACCGAACTGCGTTTGGGGTGAAACCAGAAGGAACACTTGGTCACATTGCAGCAGAGCATGATCTACACGATGGTTTGTTGCGGGAAGCGCTGTTGCGGGAAGCGCTGTTGCGCGACCCAATGTCCAGCAATGCAGGAGGCGCGGCTGAGTCAAGATTTTCAGCAAGTGGTAACCCAGGTATTCCTAGATCACAAACAGTGTATCACCCGGAGAGGATATAGCGGGCTTGTGCCAGCAATGACGACGACCGACGACGCCGTAGGTCAATTTCTCGACGCTCCCGCGCCGTCTATATGGCGTAGAAACTCACGTTCGGGCCACTCCGTTCTGATCGGCGAAGCTTCCATTCCAGACCTGACGGACGGTGAAGCTTTCAAGCCTGGACTAGCGGTACATGGCCCTATACTGCTCGAGTGAAGACCCGACCACGCTATCCGCCTGCCAGCTCGACGAGAAGGCTATGAGATGGATAAGGTACTCTAAATCGGGTCTTTTCCATCTTCGGTTATTTTGGATCAGACCGTTCGCCTACAGCTCCACTTCGAGACTCTGTAGGAAAGATACAAGCTCCTTCGCCACCACATCCGGCCTATCAACATGCGGGAAATGCGCACTGTCCTCCACCGCCACCTGCTGAGCATGAGGTACCTTCTCCTGAACAAACGGCATAAACTTCGTCGTCTGGCCCGCCTCAAGAGGTATCCGCTGGTTCTCCGCATCAATATCCGTACTTTGCAAGCTGAGCAAAGGCGTCTCAGACTTTCCCAATCTCGTCATTGCATCATCCATGTCAGTGTGATCGTAGTCGATGAAGCTACCTCGTATGGCACCACTGTAGTCGGCGTCCAGCGCCTCGATGTGCTCCAAAGTAGAAGTCTTGTACTCCTCTGGCGTCCGAGCAGAAAACATGCGCTCGAACATCTCTTTCTTCTCGGCCGTCTTCTCTTCGTCAGACATGTCTTTGCTGCGGGCATCCTTGCTGTCGAAGGCGAAGAGCTTCGGGCGTAGCTTGTAGTTGCTCCCATCCACGAAGACTAGACCCTCGATGGCAGGCACGCCAGCACCCTGAGCTTTGACCCAAGTATCGAGAATGATCCTGCAGCCCATGCTGTGGCCTACCAATACCACTGTCGAAGTTCCAAGCTGGTCGATGACGGACAAAACAGTGGCTGCGAAGGCGGAGACTGTCGCTACCTCACATGTCTCCTTTGGAGTCACGCCATGTCCTGGAAGGTCGACAGCGACTGCTCGCACGTTCGGTGCATGTCTTGACAGCTGCTCGAAAAGTGGCGTGTAGTCCGTTGCCCGACAGCCCCAGCCATGGACGCAGATCAGAGCAAAATCGCTGTTGGCAGGGCCGCAGGAGAGGTAGGCTACGCCGGCAGGACTCACATCGCTCGTTACATGTGTGCTCGACATGTTGACGTACACTTGCTTATCTCCAGCCGGTTGTGGACGATGTACAGAACCCTCGATACCCCGGTGTCTCGATGATCAGTCCGATGTCGGCTCCAGCTCAGGTTGTGATGGGCTGTCTTCACCAGTTCGGACTACGAAATTTGGCGATGGTGTCTGCTGATTTCAAATTGTTCGATAGATAAACCGACCACTTGATTGACAAGAATAATCGTCGTAAAAGGAGAGAAGTAGAAATCGTCCCCTATCCTAAAATCTAACCCCGCAATGTATTTGCCACAATATCCGTACTTCTAGAGCACGCCCGATATCAATGGCAACCTCGCCATCGCAACGGTCTTTGCAGTTTACGTTGATTTCGTCATGAGCAATACCCTACGGAGTTGCATAGCCTCAATACGCAGTGAGAGCACTCACAGCCCCATTCTCCAGCACCTCAAACACCAACCCCGGAAATGCAAACAACTTAGTATTACCAAGCCACTGCTCGCTCCCACCACCATCCACGATGTCCTCCTCTGCATCAGGTAGGAAGAAGCTGCTATCACTGGGTCCACTGCCACCCCAAGTGCGGTTCACGACCTTGCCCTTGTCCATCTCTGTCTCCGGCCAGACGCCTGCGAAGGCGGCGAGAAGGGCGGGTTTCATGTCGTGATCGAAGTGCTGCTCGGAGAAGAGAGGTTGAGCGGAAGGTTGATCGTGTGGGACGTCCAGCGTCCAGCGAAGGCGGCGGTGGCGGTTGAAGGCGTAGCTGCCGGGTATGTTACCGTGCATAACCGCCTTAGTTACTACGAGGTGTGGGCTCGTCGAGAGCGGAGTATGCGGGAAATCACCGTTTGCAATGGATGAGTCGTTGGGTGGCCCGACGAGGATGTCCAAGCCGTGACTGAAGTAGCACCAGAATTTCTCCCTGCTGGCGGTTTCTGATGTGTCTTCGTCGGCATCTCCGGAGTCGAAGTCGGCATCGAATGTGTCAGTACCCGTGGAGGAGTAGCTTGATGGCTGTGACCCAGGGTGAGATCTGCCATTTGACAGCGGGCGCGACGTGCTGCCTGTGCGGCGATGCATCCCGAGCTCAGGTGTCGCTACCGGCTCTTCCCGCTTGTGAGTGGCATCTGGTGGGCCGAGTTCTGTAGTCAGATCTTGTGGCGTGGTCTGATTGAGCACAATGATGAAGGACGGAGAACCATTGGTCCGGTGCAGTTCGATCTTCCCATCACCGAAGACTTGCGCAAACTCTAGCTCAGCGGGCAAGTTATCTTTTGGTCTAGTTGCCAATGCAGAGACGCGGGGACCCGTCGGCTCCTTCACGAAGAGCTCACGGCGAGCTTCTGACCAGTTCTTGCCTTCGAACAGCGCTAAGTGCGTGGCAGGCGATGCGACATGGGAGCCCAGCAGAGACACATGGTCCTTGTCCTTCGACCAAGCCGAGTGCTGCAGTGGGAAAGTGAATGCGACTCCTTGCCAGGATAGCACATACGTTCCTGTTGGCACTCGACCCTTTGGCGGCAGGTACTCGCCAGGGTACGAAGGCCCGAAGAGGGAGTATATGCGCTTAAACGCCGGTCCGCCAGCAGCTGGACTGTCTTCCTGCGTCTTCACCAGTTCGCTGCCCTTGTGTGCCAGCTTGATCTTCTTGAAGTCCGTCACCTCTATCAGACGTAGCCGCTGGTCTGCGCCATCGAAGCGCAGGCGGATGCCGTTGGCCGGCAGGCTCACGACTACAGGCGTCGCTAAGGGCTCGGTCTGGGAATAGTGGAAGTCGATGGCCGGGTACTGCTGCTTGTCTTCTTTCACGATCGACAGTACCTCATGTATGGACGCGCCTAAGGCTGTATGGATGTCAGGCGAAAGCCATGCGTCTCAGTAAAAATACACTCACCGAAACGGCCCAAGGAGAGACCTGGGACTATGGGAGTTGGGCTTGACGCCATGATGCTCTCGGACCTCCTTCCACGTATTGAATTTGATGGTACAGCTTAGGTAGCAAAATGTGTTCAAGGTGGCCGCAGATGGATCACCTGCGTGTGCTGCTCTTCCATGCTGATAGCTGGGTCATGTGTGAGCCATGGTCACAGACGTCAGCGATGCTTGTTGGTTAGCTGTTGATTGCGATGGTCGATTGCCCCTGACTATGTCGTACTCACACCTCACAACGACACGTC
>Ga0058704_10000882_pt1 | contig 14602 bp, 13 predicted proteins | sample AgamicMgSfe_FD_71363 | JGI IMG/M metagenome (GOLD analysis project Ga0058704, IMG submission 71363) | Agave microbial communities from Guanajuato, Mexico - Mg.Sf.e | ecosystem: Host-associated > Plants > Phyllosphere > Phylloplane/Leaf | place: Guanajuato, Mexico | collected 2012-05-30
GCGCACACCTACTTCGGCGACGTGCTGGACCACTGCATCACGATGATCCAGACGCTCGAGCAGATGGACGCCTCGGCCTCGAACATCAGCACCCTAATCTTCAACACCGTCGGCGCCACGACCAACAACTTCATGATGATCCTCGCCGTCGTCACCGTCTTCTTCGCGCCCCTCACGTTCATCAGCGGCTACTTCGGCATGAACTTCGCCAGCGGCAGCGGCCTCGCCCACCCCTTTTCCTTCTTCTGGATCGTGGCCATGCCCAGCCTCGTCGGCTTCATGTCGTTGGTGTTTGGGTTCATGTTGAAGGAGAATATCAGGGATCTGTTCGCCAAGCGCGGGATCCGCGCGCATCGGAAGCGGAGGGGCAAACGGCGGTGATTAGAGCTCCGTCACCTCATCACCCCGCCTTCCCCTTCGATATACCACCATCAATCAATCAATCAATCAATCAATCAATCAATCAATCAATCAATCAATCAATCAATCACTCCCACCTCGAATCCCGATTCACCCGATCCGCCTCCTCCCCCATCCTCTTCATCCACCGCTCCACCAACTCCACATTCTCCTCCCGCAGCTTCTCCGCCCTCTGCTCCGCCATATTCATCTGCAAGCCCAACGCCACCATCTCGTCCTGCGCCTGCTCCGCCAGCCGCGTCTTGCCGCGCAGCTCCTCCTCCCGATCGCGCAACTTGCGCTCCAGGTCGGTCTTTTGTCGCGTGAGTGCCGCGATTTGCGTCGTGGAGGTTTGGGATTGGGTGCGTAGGGTGGTGAGGGTGAGGATGAGGTCGTCCAGGCGGGTTTGGAGGGCCGTGCGGGCTTTTTGGGTGGTGGCGAGGTCGGTGCGGAGGGTTGAGAGGAGGTCGGTGGGGAGCGGAGTGGTTGTTGCTGCTGTAGTGGTTGGTTTGGATTTGGTCGGTGTGCCTGTGCGGTCTTCTCGAGGTTGTGGTGGTTGGGTTGCTGCTGTTTGATCTGCTAGTCTTGTATCTGGGATCTGTGGTTAGTTGGTTGGCTCACGTGGATTGGTGTTGAGAGTTTACGTACAGGCGTCGATGTACGGTTTGTGTGCTTGCTCGCGAGCGTCTCGTTGGGTGAGAGCGGCGGAGTATTGCTCGATCCAGTCACTCATGATGCTTTCTTTACACGCTGCCGCATTTTGTTGGCGATTGATGGATGGTTAAGCAGATGGCTGGTAGGTCTCGCTACAGCTGTAGCAGAAGGCAGATGCAGTCGCTCATGATGCCGAAAGTTGATGTAATCAAGACCCTGACTCGACTCTGGCATGTGCAAGTCGGTGATACTTCCCCCGATGTTTATACGTATGACATCAGGTGGATACTGAGACTCGTCAGCTTCAATGCGTCGACGTGTTGAGATCAAATGTATATACACACATATACGTAGAGAACCCGCTCGCTGGTTGATCACAAGAATATTGATAAACTCCCCCCAGCGACCTAGAAGAAACGTCCACTCATCAGGATCCATCCATCTCCTAGCAAGCAAGCAAGCAAGACCTACTCCAGCATCACCAACCTATCCCATCAGCACAAAAACCATGGCCGACCTCCAACACGTCTTCCAAGTCGCAGCCAACGAACGCCACGAACGCCCCCCCTGGGCCGGCGCCCACATCCCACCGCCCCCGGACCTGCAACGAATCACCCAGCGCGCCATCGACATCTACCTGCTCTCGAAGCAACCCAACGGCGAAATGGGCGGGATCGGCTGGTGGCAGAGCGCTAACGGATACACGGCCGTCGCCTTGCACGACTACTGGGCCGGCACGCGACGCAACTACGACGCGCTCGCGGACGCGCTGAGGCAGTGCGAGCGCAGCCACGCCGGACTGATCAACGAGTTCAATGACGATACGCTGTGGTGGGCCATGTGCTGCGTGCATGTCTACTCCATCGGGGGCGATACCTGGTTTCTTGAGAAGGCCAAGGGGATTTGGAGGCATGTGCATAGTAAGAATAGTGTTTGCGGGCGAGGCCAGATTCGGTTCCGTGATCAGGATATGGAAGGGGCGTGTTTCTGGACGACGAAACCGGGTGAAGGGCAGATCAATTCGATTTCGTCGGGGTTGTACGCGGAGTTGAGCGCTCGGTTGGCGATCATCGAAGGGAGTCACGGTGGTGGCGGTGGTGATGGTCATCACGGTGGGTCATCACTGGAGGAGAGACATCCACACCTCAGTAAATTGCAAGGAATCCTAGCCGGTTACTCATCTTCTTCTTCGGGAGGAGGTGGCGGAGGAGGAGGAAGTAACGACTACATCGAAACGGCCCGCTGCTCACTAAACTGGATCCTCCGCTGCCGCTACCGACCCCGGGACGCCGTCGTCCTCGACGGCATCCGTCTGACAAAGAACGAAGCCGTCGACTGGACCTTCACCTACACCACGGCCGTGGCCCTCGGCGCCAGCGCCCTGCTCTACGAAGCCACACACGAGCCCGAGTACCTGACGCTCGCGTGCCACATGGCGCACCAGGCGATGCGGCGCGGGGACTGGGTCGAAGGCAACGGCGTGCTGACGGAGCACGGCTCCTTCGGCAAGGGCAACCACGACCCGACCAAGAACGACGACGCGGTCGGGTTCAAGGCGGTGTTGATCCGGCATCTGGGCGTGCTGTACGAGGTCATTTTGAAGACGAACGCGGCGAGTCCCGAGGCGAGGGAGACGGCGGCGTTGATCCGGGAGTTCGTGAATCTCAATTTCCGGAGCCAGCTGGAGAGGAACACGAATGGGAACGGGCAGTATGGGCCTTGGTGGAATGGCCCCTTTGAGATTCCGACCAGTCACTCGCAGATGGCGGTGATGGATGTCATGGCGGCCGTCATGATCGTCAACAGGTCGTGATCGGTGTCATCTGGAACGGTCACTGTCGCTGTTGGCATGCAAATCATGGCGGAAGAAGCGTGGCAGAGGGAAACGTTGATATAACGTAGAGCAGTACAACAGCTCAATTCATCCAGCGCGCTCAGCGCTACTTATCGGCTAGAATTTTCATCAGACACCCCCGTTGGCGCAGTCAGAATAGTGGCGAACTCGCACCCCCCGAAAAATCCAACCCTGGAATGATAACCAACACGCAGCAAGCCAGCCAACCACTCAGTTCACACCATCAAGGGTAGGTCTGCTTGCTTCGTTTCCGAAGCATCAGATTCCTTTTGCAGTGAACATTCCAACCAACCCCCCTTCCCCCCCCCAAAACCCACATCCAACATCGCACATTTCATAGTTCACTCCCCCCCAACCAGTCTCTCCCACCTGCCGACCACGCACGCACTGCGGCGACTTATGAACGCCCTCCAGCCATGGAGTAAACACATTAAGAAAGGGTGGTATCAAGCAATAGAAAAGAAATGGAATCGCACTAAGAAATATCCAAGACCCAGCCCTCGCCCACCGAATATTTGACACAAAAGCAGGGTTAGTGAACAAAGATCATTCACAGAAGATGGGAGCAAAAGAAAAAGAAGAAGAAGAGGGAGAGGAAGACTAAGAGTGGGGGGTATATCAGAAGCGCAAAGAACAGGAAGAAAAGATGGTCGCCGCTTTCAAGGGTCCACACAGGCGTTTCGATCCATGTACTGTTCGACAGCAACCCCACGCAAGCCAGCAGTGATGTTTTCTGATTTGCCCGTTGAAAGCCATGTAGAGAGAAAACCTGGTACGCGCAACCCCAATCACTGCTGATGTTGTTGACCAAGGTTGTTCGGGTCGATGGTGCCGTATATGCCCAGATTGTGCAGCTCCGGGTCGCTGCCGCCGGCACTGGTGCTGGTGACGGCCAATGGGCTGTGCTGGTACAGGGCGTGCTCGTCGGACAGGGGATGCATCTGGATGGGGCTCGAGTAGCATTTGGAGTCGTGGTAGAGCATGCTGCTGTCCTTGGGGCTGTTGAAGACGGTCGTGATGTCGTGCGGGGTGAGGTGCGAGGGCGTCGAGAACGACACGCCGCTGTCCTGGTGTTGTTGTTGTTGCTGGGCCGCGTAGGCGGGAGGAGACTGGAACACCATCGAGCCGTCCTGCGTCTGGGGTGGTGGCATGTCGAAACCCAGCTGGTGTTGGCCGTCCAGTGGCAAAGAGGCGTGCGGGTTACTGGTGTTAGGCGGAGGTTGGAAGGCGTACGATCCGTCGGGCATGGGCGAGTGGAAGGAGCCGTCGGACATCGGACTTCGGAAAGGGAGTTGGATCTGTTTGTTGAAGGACTCGGAGAGGAACAGGCTGTCGTCGCCGAAGTGCGAGTGCTCGCCGGGAGTGCCGAAGATGTCGGCACTCTGACTGCGGCCGAGACTGGTGAGAGGTGGCGAGTGGTCTGCGATGGCCGGGTCTCCGTGACTGGTCGCGGACAGCGGTGTGTTGCTGGTGCCGATCATGACGGTTGGGTCGACGGCAAGGTAACCGTTGTTGAACGGAGTGCCGAATTGTGCGGCGGGCATGCCGTCTCCCATCGGTGCGCTCGTGAAGAAGGCCGGAGTCCCGAATTCGCTCGGCGAATTGATGGTAGTTGCGGACATGGGCCCTGCCAGATGCATGCCCATGTTGTAGCTTGCAGTGGTATCGATGCTAAGACCAGGGCCAGCCGAGTGAGAGGTGAAACCGCTGAAAGGGTGGTGTTGAGGGATCGGAGCAAAGATATTTGGGTCTTGCATGATCGGGTGAGGTGACTGGTGCTCTTGCTGGATGAGGAACGACGGCATGGGATGACGGAGCATGGACATGTCAATGGCAGCGGGCACCGAGCGACTTCTCTGGCGCTTGTGACCCCGGGGTGCTGGTGGGCCCATAAGGCCGATCGAGCTGTCTTGCTGGAGTGCGCTCGCGGCGTGATGGTGAGGATGCAACATATGGTTCGGCTGACTAGCCGGCCGCATGGGGGAGACTGGGGCCGAAGGGGCGAAGGGATTGGAGTCGAAAGCCATGTGTCGATTTTGGTAGGATTCGAGAGAGACGAGCTTCGCTAATTGACCACTCAGCACCTTGGAAGGACCACCGAGTTGATGGACCATGATCTGGCTCGCTTGCTGGTCTTCGGTGAAGTCGCCGCATTCGTAGAAGCCGCTGCCGGAACCGTCCATGTAGAACTTTGGGGGTCGGTTCAGCTCGATGAGAAGCCCGCCGGCCCTTTGCGAGGCACCTTCTGCGGCCGAGAGCACATCGCCCTGTTCCAACGATATACTCTTGATCGCCGAGAATGGGTATTCGATCTTGTATCCGGCATTGTCATTGTTGATGTAGTACGTGATGCAGGCTTTGTCTGGGGAGTAGAAAATCACCAGATCCATCGTACTTTGGCCGACCCGACGCCAAGTGCCAACGGACAGAGATCGGCAACCAAAGTGTTGGATGACGACCTTGCCTGCTGAAGCGTCACTGTTGAGGCAGAGCGAGCCGGTGCCGTATGACCCGAAGCCTGTTCCCGACTTGGTGAGAAGGCCGGCCGTGAGACTCTTGGCACCCGGACCGTAGGCTTGCATGACCAGGTACTGTCGCATCGAGTCCGGAATACTGTCACAATCCTCTCCGCTCTCAATGCTACGCTTCGCGATGTTCTTAATCTTAGCTCGTCTGGGAAGAGTCAGCGGCGTCGGTTTCCTCCTTCACCACCAATGCTCTCATACCTGTTCTGAAACCATATCTGAACAGACCTTTCGGTCATGTTGATATCCTGCGCTATCCGCTCGCGAACAAGCGCGGTAGGGGTAGGGTTCTTGTTGAACTCGACCTCAAGGGTCATGAGCTGATCCTGCGTCGCTCGCTGGCGCTTCTGGTTCTTTTGTTGCTGGGTGAGCGTGCTCTTGCGCGGTGGGCGTCGAGAGTTGGTATTGGCCCCAGTGGGCGTGCTCGCTCCACTGGAGGAGGGAGGAGCCATCCTCGCCTTCCCATCCTCTTGTTTGATGGACTGTGGCTCCTCATGTGGCTGAGGGTGTTGCGTCTGGGACACGACCTCCGCCATCTTAGCCGTCTCGTATCCGCCCTGTTATGCGGTATATTTCCCGGTGATCGAAGAGTCGTCTACTCGTGTTGCAGTCGCAATTGTAAAGCTGCAACTTGGGCGTGTCGTTGATCGTCGACGTGGGGGTGATGTGGTGCCAGCCAGTAGTTGGAAGCGAGCTGAGCCCGGGGTGAGAAAGGGGTGAGACTGGCCGAGCAGTATACACAGATCTCCGGCAACCAGGCAGGGCTCGAACAACAGCGGGTACGGCTGGCTGTCAGGGAATGACGGGTTGGTGTCGCAGCGGTAGACGGTTGTCGCCGGAGAAAATGCGACAAAGGAGTGGGAGGGGACAAAGAAAGGTGAACGTGGGTGCCCAATGAACGACTCGGCGCCGGAAAGAGTGACGGCGGCCGGAGAGGCGACGAGAGAAGGGCAGAAAAGGAGTGTGTCCGGGCACAGCACCGAAAGGAATGTTGGTACTATGTCCTGGGTGGAGGGCGAGGAGGAGGTGGTGATGGGTGGAGGTGGTGGAGGTGAAGAGGACGACGACGACGACGACGACGACGACGATGTTGATGTTGATGTTGATGATGATACAAGCAGAGAAAGGAGGGGGCAAGCCTCATCAGAGGAAGACGGAGGAGTGTGAGTGTCTGAGATGGGGCGAGCCCCTTGATGATGCGCGCACGGTCGCGTGGTGGACGTGTGTAGTGGCGTTAACTGTTTCTTGCAGCGCCCCATCCTGACCCTTGGCATGCTCCCTATCCCCCTTAAAACTAGACCTGTTCCTGTCCACTGTCCTTCCCACTCCTGGCGCTCGACAACGGCATCGGAGTTTCGCACCCACAAAAAGTCACTGTAGCTGGTAGTCTTTTGCCAGTCGCGAGCCTTCACCGGTCGGAAAACTAGGAGTGACCTGCAACGTACCGATTCCGGCATCCCAGCTTCTCGGTGCGGTCGGACATCCGGTGCATGCATCTCCCATGCCCGACGGCACGACTGTGCCGGCTACGAACGAGTACGACGTACGAAGTCGTCTTGACTCCTGTGAAGTCCCGACTCTGACGCCTCGCGTACGATGCTCCATGGTCAGGGCCATCACTCGTGAGTCGTGGCGTTCAGCTGCCGTGGTGCGACCGGAGACAGTCCTGTCATCTCCAAGAGCCGCCAACACTGGTGCGAGCGGACCGGAGAAAATCATCATGCGTCCGTTAGCTGTTACAGACTTGACCTACTTCCTACCGGTCTACCACGAGTCCACGACGGAGAACGACGGATTCGGCGCTTCCTCATCACACGTGACACAACACACGAGAACGGTTTCGACCCACCCGTGTGCCCTGGGCAGGCTGGGCCTCATGTTCACCCATGCACCCATGCCCTCGATTATGCATCAATGTTGGCGGCATACTGTATGTACAAGTTGGTTGGGTGAATGGTTGACGTTGACCCTCCTAGTTCATGAGTCCCGCTTCCGTTCGGTCCTGGTTCCCATGCGAATTCCTACTGTGATATCCAACGTTCCGGTACAGCAGATACTCCCCTACCGTCTATCGCAACGGCGGCAAAAGCGGCCGGGCTCGCAAGCTGCGGCACGTCATTCGCTCGGGGGAGACGGATGAGTTTGGTTGATTTCCCGGACTTTCCATCACAGCCTGCAGTCTGCAGTGTAGCCTCCTTCTGCCGGCTGGAGCTTGTGGTTCGCCACACGGCCCACACCGTTGGACAACTCCATAGCCGATCGCCGTTTTGTTTGAAGGCGGTACCCGGAATACTCCATCAGCAAGTCGTCCCGAGTGTGATGAGGGTTCTGCCTACTACTTCCTGCGTGTCGCTTGCGATTGGTGATGATGATGAACGCAAAGGGCCCACCAACGACAAAACACGCCTGTGGCGCCCTACCCGAGAAGATCCAGGAGCCTTACAAAGGATAAGGGACAAGGGACAAGGGTGTGATGTTGGTTGTATTATTTATCCGGCATCCTCGGCGGCTCGTGACTCTTGTTGCCGCCGAACAGACCAGTCGCATGATCATCAGCCATTCGGCTCATCACTTCATGTGTCTCCGATGCACCTCTTGATATCTGCCAGATACACGACAGACAAACAAACGTTCCCACTTGGTTTATCATCATGAATTGGAACAAACCTTGGAATGCATGCTGGATCGTCTGGGTCTGAACTACCTGAATCGCATACGACGGACAAATCCGCGAATTTTTATTATGCGTGTCCCCCAAACGCGTCGTCATGCTTCAATGCTTTGACCTCTTCAGCGACCCAACACCGTATGCTGCGACTGCGCCCGGCTCAAGCGTGGCACTGCATGTAACTACCCGTGCGTTTTGCACGAGCAATAGTGAGCACGCATGTGTCCTCATGAGTACCCGACGTCGTACTACTTCCGAAAGTAGAGAACAAAGACTGCATATCGGTCGATGTGAAGAGGGTCGAGACAAGAACAGCGCCCTTGTTGGGATTGCACGTTCAAGGCCAACACGCGGGCGTTTTCGACGACTTCCTCCCTCACCAAAGCGTCGCGTCCCGATCAAAGCGTTCCAACTCCTTCCCAGCATCCTCCACATCCTTCTTCGCCTTCATGCGCATGTAGAAAATCGGACAATCCCGACTGGAGCAGATGACCTCGTTGTGCATGCTGCCCTGACACCGCTGGCACTGCGTCCACAGCCGAGCGAACCGCACCTCCAGCTCCGACACCTTGCCCAACGTCTTCTGATACAGTTCGCCGAACCGGGCCCGGCACTCTTCGCCCACCGCCCCGCCGCGCTCCTCGTGCGCCGTTAAGGGTTTCTTGCAGCCCAGGCACGTCTCCGTCTTCTTGGCGAACTTCATGAGGCCGCCCATCGTGGGCGCGGCGACGGAGATGGCGCGTGTGTGCTCCCCGGTTAGCAGAGAAGCGGCTTTCTTTTCACCCAGAATGGGCTCGAAGATACGACCGAGAGGCTTCGCCAGCTGGTTGTCGAGATAGTACTTCGTGTCGATCGGCAGGTTGTTCTCGAGCACGAAGATCGGATCTTCGGATTTCTCGTAACCTTTCGCGCCCGCGGCGCCCTTCAACATCACGTACGCCACACGGTCGCCGAGCGCCGGCGCCGAGCCGGCATCTCTCTTGCGCATCCGCTCGGCCAGCTCGGTGTGCGCTTGTTTGGAGGCGTAGTCGGACTTTGTGAGCGCTTTCGTGATGACCAAGTTCGACATGTCGATCTTGTTCTGGAGGAGCTCGGAAATGGTGTCCTTCACGTAACTGCGAACGCGTCAGCCTTCAGGTCGTGTTGATGTCGACAAAGCAGCTTACTCTTGAGCGCCTTGTACATCCTGATCGATCAACAACATTCTCAAGCTCGTCTCGATGACTGTCTGCACCAAGCGACAATTGTCTCTTCGCACCGTCTCGATACCTTTGGTGTCCATCTTGTCGTATTTCTTGGGATTGGTCCAGTAAAGGCCAGCGTAACGTTTCTTGTTGATCAGGAGGTAAGGGTAGTAGACCTTCTCGAATTCCAGCTTGATGGGTTTGATGAACTTCGCCGAGACATACTTAGCTGCTTCCTGACCAAGCTCCATAGCTTTGGCGAGGTCGTTGGGTCCAAACTTCACCATGACCGAGTCCGTGTCGCCGTAGATGACTTGGGCATCGTGGCTGTAGCCGTTTGAGATCGTGTAACGTGCCTCGACTTCCTCCTTGGTCTTCTCGATCATCTGACGACCATAAGAGGTCGTGCTGCTGGCGATCGCCAAGCACGGAAGCTTACCCACGGTGGCACCAGTGAGACCATAGACGGAGTTGGCACTGATCTTCAAAGCCAGCTGCCGACCGTTCAGCACTGCCTTTTTGAAAGCGTCGGTCTCAACGGCTAGCTCCTTCTTCGCACGCTTACGAGCACCTAGCAACTCTTCCAAAATCTGCGAGAGCAAGCCTTTGCGAACCTTCGCAGTGCAGAAGAGGTCGCCGTTCGGTGTCTGGATGTAGTCTTCGTCTTTCTTAAGGCTGAGCTTCTCGATCGCCGTCTTGTTCAGCAACGTTGTGTAGCATAGGTTGTGGGCCTGAATGATACTCGGATACAGACTGGCAAAGTCCAACGTGGCGACGGGGACATCGTAATAGCCTCGTGTAGGCTCGATGACCGTCGCACCTTCGTATTGCTCATCCGAGCCTTCACTTTTGAGGTTCGGCACCACGAGCTGTTGCTCCAAGGCTTTTCGGAAAAGCTGGGAAATGAATTTGATCTGCTGACCCTTGGAGAGCAAGAAGTTGAATGGCACACCCGTCACACGTGCCATCTCGGTGTAATTGACAAGACACATCAGCTTGTCCATGAGCCGTTGCGGAAGGTAGGCATCCTTCAAGCAGTATACGGCCAGCCGCCGCCGAGACTCGGGGGTGCCGTTGTAGAGTTCGGTGATCATCGTGTGGTGCACGTCTTCCTTTTGCTCGTTGAGGAAATGCGAGCAGACCGAGTTCAGTGTGTAGCTTCTCAGATGGTAATCTCGCTGCACCAGCTGCAACAGATCGAGCTGGAGACGACCGTTGGTGTTGGTTGCTTTGGTGTCCCGATTACCCATCTGCTTGCTTGAGAAATTCGTCTCCCTGGCGATAGACTTGACGTTCCTCAACCGAGACCAGAAGGGAAACCGGCCCACTTTCAGATGCGCGGCTCTGTCCAGCAAGTATGGAAAATCGAAGTTGCTGATGTTGTAACCGATGATCACATCCGGATCCACCTCTTCGACGAAGTCTCGCCAGGCCATCAGCATCTTCTCCTCCGCGCCAAACTCGAAGATCTGCGTGTTTACGATGAGACTACAGGTGTCCATGCAGAACACGTTCCGCACGAAAGGCTTCTCTTCACCATATCTCGTTACCACGTTGGCGATTTGGATGACCGGATCGACATTCGCTTCCGGAAACACGCCTTTACGGCCAGCGCACTCAATGTCAAAGCTCAGGATGCGGAGAGGTGCCATCTTCGCCCAATCGCCATCGATGGGATGGGCAACGATGTCTCGATAGTGGCAGTAGGCTTCGATCTGGCAGTGAGAATGGCGGTCTCGAGCAGGGATCATGTGGTATTTCGCAGGGTCGACCGATACCCAAGACATGCCGGAAATCTTGGTGTCGATCATGAAGCGGAGGACGTACTGGATGCTGTCGAAGGTGAGCACACCACCCTCTGCAGCTTTCCAGAGTCCCTTGTAGTTCGCACCGCCTCCTTCAATGGCTGTCCTTAGCCGCGTAATGTACTTCGGGTCGGTAACGGTGATCTTCAAGTACGGGCTCTTCTGGTTGCCCTGAAAGCCAAACAGATTCTCTCGCAGCACCATCTGTACCGAATAGATTACCGGCTGGTGTTGAGCCAGGTTGGACTCCAGGTACGCTTTGAACGGTTCGCAGTCATTTTTGGTGAACGAGACGGGTGCGGCGACGTAGAGATAGTGCAAGAAGTCGGTAACATGCAGAAGAACCGAGTGACCAGTCTCGGTAACGCCAAAGAGCTTCACCGTCGTCTTCCCACCATGCAGTGTACCTTCCTCACACTCAATGCTCTGGAAGCACAAGTCATCTGTTGTCTCATTGAAGTCGTCGAGGTTTGGTCGAGCCCACTGTTGGTCCTTCTCCGAGTTCCTCTGCTTCAGGGCATCAAGATCCTGGGTGAGCTTCTCCAGCACCTCTTCCTCGAACTGGCTCTTTGGCTGGCTAGAGCCCAGATGAACGCCATTAGGACCTCTCTTAGCGGGAGTTCTGAACTTGGGCGTAGCATTGTTTCCGAGCTTCCTCTTCTTCGCCGGCGATGCCTGCTCGTTGCGGCGGGAATGGGTGGTATCTTGCAACACCCGCTTTGTTGGCAGCTTGGCCGGCGGTTGGACAACTACGCCAGGCATGTTGGTGTTTGTCTTGAAGGTGCGAAGCTGTCACGCTCCTGGTGCATGGTGTCCTTGAAGTCGCGTACTGTTCGTGTCAGCGCGTTAAGATCTTACATAATGGGCATCTCTTCCCGTCCCGTCCCGTCCCGGCCCGTCACGCCAAGTCCCGACTCCAGTTCGCAACGCGTACAGTACAGATGAGGCGACCTCACATCCAGCACCACTTCCGCCCACGGGCAGTGTCATGCTCGCAGTGGTCGGCGAGCTGACTTCGCTGCTCGCTCAATTCGCTTCATCCGCAATCACGAAGACGTCGCGGACTCGCGGGACCGTACGGTACAGTGGCCGCAGCTGATCGTTAGTGTCGCCGCCGTTCAAATGTCTACCTTGGGTCTAAAGCAACGCGCTTTCATCCGACAGGTCACTTCACCTCGACATATAGCGAAGAAAGGCATTATCAGCTTTGCTATAGGCACGATCGATTCGCTACCCTGCATGGCGGCGTGCTGGTCATATCCCAGGATGATCCGTGGTGAAAGAACGATGGTTCTAGTCCTCACCATATCAAAGTGAAGTAATAATCGGTTCTTGTGCTTAGAAGACCATCATGGTTCTTCGAGATCCCTTCTTGAGGGATCCATTCCTTCCATCTCGCCGAACTGCAGGTTTCATTTAATATTGCGTTGTCGTGGTACAGATCTGCATCCTCTATACATACACCCTGTCTGAGTTTGTTGCGCCGCTATACGCAGATAGTCTTACAGCCACCAGCTACGAAAATCAGCACCCCATCCACCAGCATGTGCAAGGTCCATCACATCAAGCTGGCCTGCCGCCAACACGCCCTTCGATGTTCATACAGCAGCTGCCGCGGAACCTTCATCAAGACCAACCCCATGAAGAGGGTTGACAGAGCCGCCTGTCACGGACACCATGTCCTCACCATCTACTCCAAGCAGCCTTGTCCGTGCGAGGCGGGACGACAGATGTGCGTTCCGGAAGTGCCGAAACCGGCCTTGAGGCTCCTCAAGAGGAAGAGATCGCGCCGACCGTCGCTGTCGCAGAAATCCAAACTTGGCGGCAGTCCGCTCAAGTACGAAGTCCAGGCGTGTGACGAAGTTGTCTCGCTAGCACAGAACTTCGAGAAACTCATTCCCAACCCGAGCTGGAAATTCAAAACCGCCAGCGCTTTCGGCCATTAAGCGGTAGGACGCCAGCAGCAGCGAGTAACATCATTCCCTGCTACTTCGCCACTTTGAGCAGCTTGAGTGTTGCTCGCAAATCCAGCCTCTTCCGGGAACCCGGCTTGACACACCCATGGCGGAGTCACGCGTGTTACTCACGCTGTGCATGACCAACTCCCTCGTACATCATTGTGCGCGCAAGTATAACATTCAATTCGATGCTTGCTGGGTCGCGGCGTATGGCCACTGTGGGATCTATATATCGTGCAAGTTCACGCCGGTACTCAAAGGAACTTCATCGGTTGCGTACGAGCCATGCATCGACGAAGTAACCATGCGGAGTTTGGGATGAAGCAGTCAGTGACCACGAGAATTTCAAGAAGTGGAGCGCACGGTCGAGGCCGGGACTGAATGCGCTCGTTTCAGGAGGGACGTTTACTTGTTTCGATGCCTCGATACTACCCAACAATGTCGATCCGCCCTTTACCGGAAGGTCTTGGCCGAATTCGACCGCCAGAGGCACAGTCGTCGTTATTCTGCAGACCGAAGCCGAGTATTCTGACCGCCATGAAAATCAGCGATGTCCGCTCAGCCCACTAAGTCACAAAGGCTCGCCACGCAGACATGGTCCGGGACAACGACGCGCGAGATGAAAATGTGGTAGGAGATGACCGGAGCGACCTATCCAAGTCATGGAAAGACCGTATTTCCGACCTGCAACGCCACGAATAGCTGCTCAGCCTTGCAGGAGAGTATCCTCTGCAGTCCCCGCGAGTGGGAGACCAAAACGCAACCATTCTGCGAAAGGGAGCAGGCTGACGAAACAATCGCGCCGTCTTTGAAGAACACGCTGGGTTCGGCATATAACGTTGAAATGGTTTGAAAGGCTGGAGATAAAATTTTGTAGCTCACTAGCAAGAATCTTCAAAAATATAAACTCCGATTGCAGCAGCCTTGCCCCTGTCGTCTTCACAGTCTTGCAAGGCTATTGGCCGAATCGCTTAAAACCTCTAACTGATATGTCAGTATCATTTGTTTTGCTTGCATGCTGCATATGTGACAACCCTTCACTGAATGTCAAAATCGACAGTCGCGTGTCATTGACCGATATATAGTGGGACCCTGGCGGGAGGAAGCACACGGTACAGTGCAGTTTTGCTGCTCGAGGTCACGACACCGTTTTGTAGAAGCATGGGAACTCTGAGCATCTAAAGAGGAGTGACATAGGTGCAACGTCTTCGGGGGTTTCCGATTTGAATAAGTGTATCTGTTCCTCCTGTCGACCAGGGAGTGGGAGAGCTTCTTCGGGTGGAGAGAAAGACGCATTCGGCCTGGATCATGAGCCGGAGGTGTAGTACATGTACCTCTCAGACCCGTGGCCGAGAACTCTCAGCGTAGCATCAAAGCCACGCGGGATCTGTAGCCCATGCATAGTGCTGATACAGAAAAATCAATTCAGTCGATCCAGAAAGCAACTTGGCTCGAGATCGCCTCTTTCATCCCAGGGGCCGTAACCAAAGCAGCACCAGCAATACCACCTCCATCCACCAACACATTACGCCCCCCCGCCTCTCCCAACCCAAC
>Ga0058704_10000884_pt1 | contig 14591 bp, 20 predicted proteins | sample AgamicMgSfe_FD_71363 | JGI IMG/M metagenome (GOLD analysis project Ga0058704, IMG submission 71363) | Agave microbial communities from Guanajuato, Mexico - Mg.Sf.e | ecosystem: Host-associated > Plants > Phyllosphere > Phylloplane/Leaf | place: Guanajuato, Mexico | collected 2012-05-30
AGCAGATGACAAAAAGCGCGATGGCGGCCAGGTTGAGGCCACCAAATATGAGAATGCGATCCCAGCGACTTACTGTAGGCTTGCGTCAGCTATGTCTGGCGAAGCGTGTGCTCGATAGGCAATGCTCGGTCGACGGAGGCACATAGGTTGCGAAGGAATCGACGCGCATGATGCGCATTGTGCTTGAGTACGCAGGAACCTTGCAGCAGTCACACACTCGATTGAAGCAAGCAGTGTGGGATGCAATGTCTCGCATAGCCCAGATGTAGGCAGCGCAGGAGACTAGCCTGACTCACAAGCTAGGCATACCCCACTGCTCCTCCTGTATGCAGCTTCGATATAGTAAAAACAGGATAGGTGCAAAGGAATGGTTTAGGCAACGAGATATATCCAAGACTTACGCGCAAACCACCCCTCCTCCTCTTCCCTTCTTGTCCGTGCGGGTAGCGGCGCCCCGGGACCTTCTCCCTCGTATGTGGGCAGCCGGACGAAACCCTCGCCGCTGAACGGATTCAGCTTCTGTAATGTGCCCAGTACTGGATTCTGCTTGTTGGTGTTCGCCGGCTGTTCTCTCCGTGACCAGCCCAAGCTGTTCATGCTGTCTCTGAAGGACGATGACGCCATGATGAATGCGCGAGGTGATTTGGAGAAGTGGGAGCTTGTTCGGTGTGGCAGATGGAGATGTCGAGCTTCCAGGTATCCACTGGGGTGCGCCTAGGGTTAAGGCTCGTAGATCAAGGAATCGTGCTGCCTATTGGAGGGTCGCGTATCAGTTGGTTTTGAAGCTGCCGCGCCAGCCGATTGGCAAGAGAGGGTGGTGTGTAGGTAGCTGTGGCGCCTCGGTATTAGTTGAGGCAGCTAGACGACCGTTTGTCGAGGCGCAGTCTGCAGAGCTCGGAAGTAGGCGGTGGTAGCAAGTAGGTGATGACTAGGGGAGACGGACGCAGGGCAAGCAAGCACAATCCACCGGTTTGCAGGCGGAACGGACCACGGACCCCTTCACCGTCGATCTTCGGGCATTTGGATCTAAATCTCATAATCTTGTTCCTACACTACATTATATACGGCAGGTAAGAGTGTCCAATGATTGTCGCCTGTGAGGCTTGATTCTAGATATGTGACGCATTGACTGTCCTATCACAGGACTCAACTCCGCGCGGAAAGCAACGGCAGGACTCTAGCTGCGACAGGGTGGAATGTCAGCAAAGCAGTGCAGACTCCCAGATTGGCGAGCGCATGCAAGAGGTGCGGTACAGCGGTATGCTCCGCTCGAGCAGCAAAGGAGAGACGCGCAAATAAGCTCACGTCACCTCTACCCTGTCTTGGGTGAACCACCAAGTTGGGGTTGTGGCGCGACCTCTCAGCAGCGGGGGACTCTCTTACCGCCCTTCAGAGCTCTCGGTCAGCGAGACGAGGGCAAGACAGTGTTTAGTGTGAGGCAGACTCCAACAGCCTGGCTCAAAGCGAGTTCGCGTTCGGAGGTCACTCATTTAGTCATTCTGTCATCGAAAGTGAATCGAGTGTGAGACTATATGGCACTCGCCCGTGTCCCCATGATAGAGGGTGTCTCTCAGTATATGCATATAGCCTGCGCGTATGCGCGTCCTTCTGACAGTCCGCTTGACAACACGTCTGACGTATCGCATCCGTCTCTGAACTTGTTGGGGTTCTCCTCTACAAGCTTCCAGGCTTCAGCTTTCTGACCAGCATCTTCCCAGAGAGGCACAACGGCTGCACCGCCGCATCGCCCGCGTACTTCGGTTGACTTTTCGGATCTCTGCCGCCCCGGGCTTTGAAACGAACGCCCAAGTCCAACCTTCGCACGCCCATCGTCATCCTTTGCTGCTCACGACTGCGGTTGCTCGGAACGAGTACCGTACACCTCTTTGATCGGCCAAAGCGTCAGTGAGGTCGTGAAAGACTTTACAGCGATCATACTCCAGCATCCGAGGGTTTCAACCCCACCGACGGACGGATCGACCGCCATAGGTCGCACAGAACCCCACCATCGACGAGCGACACCACCGCTCTTTGTCAAGAACAGCCGCTCTTAAGCGTGAAGACCGGCCGGTAGAAGCTGGAACATTCCCGCTCTACTCGCTTGCTCGACAGTCACAGTCACAGCACCCTCGCTGTCTCGAATAGGCCGCCCACCGCCAACCAAGACCCGCGCACGCAAGCACCCGCACTCTCGCGCAAGCTACACCAACCGTCGCCTGCGAGAACTGCATTGGGCCGTCATACATTTCCGGTGAGTACGCAATATCTCCTTTCGCTTGTTGCAGTGCTCCAAGCATCTTCGGCCCATGCGAACAACATGCCGTCGCACGCACAGCTATGGCAGGGCGGACCGAGGCATCCAGTTGCAGCGGTGTACCCGTCAATGCCTTCTACTGCGCACGACATCATAGTATCTCTGGGCGCATGAACTTCGAAACACTTTCGCATGCCTGTCTCGGCCACCCACGGCTGGAACTTCAACGTGCTGCGGCTTGCCGCCAATTTGATACTCACTGCTTTCGGAGCTAGGCTGACATCCTCCTCCTCTTCACAGTCCTCCCTAGTACTCGGGAGGTACCTCCGACCTTCTAGCTCCCCTTTGAGCTCGCAGCGTCATCACTGGTACGAGGCCCGCCTTACTGCCGTGCCACGCCGATTCCGCCAATTCCATTGGCGCGCATAAACCGCTGTATAGCACAGCGTCCTACGAAGAGAGCGTCGCTGTACAAGGCAAACAAGCCAAGCCCAACAGCAAGGAAGATCGCACGTTGTCGGCATAACCACGTTAACGACTGCTGCGCAACACAACATCCCACGGCTTACGGTCTCCGCTTTGTGGCTACAGTCACTACGCTGTCACGAATACGGACTGATCGGTCAGAGGGGAGAAGCACAAGCAGATTCGACAAGCGTCACTAGCCATTGCGAACGCACTAGCTACGAATCAAGGCATGACTGCAGCCTGTAAGTGCCCGCTCTCACCTACTTATTCAGCGTTGCTCCGTCTTCCTTCTCAGCCTCGCCTCGCTCGCTCGGCTTTCGCATCATTCACATCGATATGGACACCTTCACGCACCTCTCGCGTATTCACAACGCAGGCTCCTGCCGAAGCTTGCCGCTTTCTGTGCCAAGGCTAACATGTGCACGCTCAGCCAAAAACCATTTAACCATTTTTCCTCCGTTCGCTAGCCACAGCAAAGACTCGGCGCAGACGCAGGACAGACACGACTCTCCGCTTGACCTTGACTTTGAGAACAACTTCTCCGACGACGGTGCCATGGCTGGCGAACCGTACATCAAAGCCGAGCCGAGCGACTTTGGCTTCGATCCCAGCCAATTCATGCAATACAACCAAGGCCATCAGCAGAACCACTACAACGCCAACGGCGCAATGAACATCAATCCAGCTAATCTAACGAACGGCAACGGTATGTCGCAGAGTTTCGGGCAGGGTAACATGGGCTCGAGCTTCAACGTAGGCAACTCCGGCATTGCCGACGATGAGCTGGCAGACCTGCAGTTCGATCATGGCAACCATGGAGCACAGTTCGACTTTAATCAAGGCATGCAGAACTTTCTGAGTCAGCAGCCGGTACATCAGCAGAACGCCAGCGTATTCTCGCACACACCTGATGGTGCGCCCATCCAGTCGCCGTTCGAGAACGGCTTCAATTTCAACCAGTTCAGGCCAGTGGGCCAGCAGCAGTTTGCTGGCGCTCACAGCATGCCGCACCAAACCGGCAGCATTCGGCCTCACATGCAGCACATGGGCCGCAAGGTTTCCGATTCGCGGTCACCTGCCTCGCCGAACACGCCAGGCATGAACAACCTACAAATAGGTGATGAGTTTGCGCACCCAGGCATGCAGCAGATCCATCACCAACGTCAACAAGGTTCTATTGGCAACGGTTGGGATAGCACTCCAAGCGGACATAGCTGGAACGAATCATCACCATTCCCATCCCCAGCTAACGGTCATCCGATGCATCACGCACAGATCTCGGAAGTGCTGAAGACTGGCGGGCATCACCACAAGGTCGCGTCATCACTGCCAACGAAGATGGAGAGTGGTGGCGGCCTTCACACGCAAGAAGCCAAGCGTCGCAGACGGCGCGAGTCCCACAATGCTGTCGAACGTAGGCGCCGTGACAACATCAATGAGCGTATTCACGACCTCGGCACACTCGTGCCTCAACACAGGCTCGAGGACGAGAAAGTCCGGAAGCACTTGCAGACCAATGCGCCTCTCTCGCCATCAATCACGAACGCGAGTATGTCGCCGCCCAACCCGGCTACCTCATTGCTCGCCGGCCCGCATGGGAGACGCGCAACCAGTGGCAACATCACCACAGGTTTACCTATGGAGGAGAAGGACAAGGGCCCGAACAAGGGCGACATCCTCAATGGGTCCGTCGCTTGGTCTCGAGACGTGATGTGGTACCTGCACCTCAAGTTGCGACAAGAGCAAGAGCTCAAGGACCTGGTTCAACGTCTTGGCCATGTTTGGCCATTTGAGCAGAGCGACGACGAGAAACGGATGAACAGCGAGATCTGTGAGGTCCTCAACAAGCATGCGTCTCTCGGCGGATTCACGTCCTACTCCCGGGCTACTGGGTCGGGTCTCAGGGTACCGGGCTTCACGAATATTGCTGGAGACAACATCAGCGGCGGCGACCAAGGTCTCAGCCCTGGCTTCCAATCTGGCGGCAGTGGTATGAGCAGCGGTCAGATGTCTCACCACCAGCAGTTCTGGAGTAATGAGTTCAAGGAGGAGGACGAGTACGGTATGGATGGCCTCTAGGATCGAGACGATGTCCGCTCGAGAATACCGATCTACTCGAGAATAGATGAAGACCTGCATGATACCCCCTTGCTTGTTGTCTCGGATTGAGACACTCTCCACTACACATTTTCTGGCGTTCCCACGGCTACACATGCGATTTTTCACGATGATACCACCTTGTTACTTACCTGGCCTTCCCTTCACGGGCAGCACATTCGCTGGGCAGCATTTCTTTGGGCGTTGGGTGCTGCCTACCTCTGTTGAGGCACTCCTGGAATATCACGGTGAGAGGGATGGAGGAGAGTTCACAGGCGGACAGCCGGCATGACATGTTGATGACAGATTGAGCTTCTTGAGATTTAGACTGCGACAGATTGCATGCATGCAGTTGAGGCGATTGTTACCGTGTTTTATGTTTGCTCGAGAGCCCTTTAGCAACAAGGCTGCTGCTTGAGCTGCTGAGTGCTGGATGCTGAGTATGCTAGAGTAGCCGAGCTATTGATACTATTCATACATCTTCCACTGTGACCAACGTCACTATTCTTCTGAAGCCACGAACCTTCCACTGCTGAGTGAGCCTCCTGGTCTGCGGTCCTCCCTTTGCCACTACATCTGCCACCGTTTCAGAGTCAACAAGCAGACACGCAATGTGCAAGCTCGAGCGCTAGAACCACCGCTCAACCACCGCCCCCTTCCCTCGTCGCTTGTGCGAGCCTGCCAAAAGTGTCTACGCCACAGTGGCGTTCAAGGCGGAGAAAGTAACAGGGCAGCTACTTTCTTCGATAATCGTAACAGATGACGTGAAAGTTGCTTTGATGTCTTGGAACAGCAGCTACCTAGCCGTGGTGTCGCCTTGCTGCGCTTCTCGCGTACCAGATGGTTTTGCCTCGAGCTGCTGTTTCTCCTGGAAGCCTAGGTTCTTCATCGTGTCTTGCGCCATCAGATTCCTCTTGAATATTAGTCGATTTCGCCAGTAATATTTTCACTTCATGACGTACCGATCCATGCGGCACTGCAGATAGCTCTTACTCAACTCCCGGCACTCGTCGGTGTTGACGCCACGGTAGGTCCGTATGCACCTCAAGTAATCCTTCATGATCGGCTGGCATTCAGCCTCATGGTCGAGCGGAAATGAGCCTCGCTCTGGCGGGATTGGCTTTGAGACGATCTGTCGACCGCCTGGACTGCCGAAGGTACTCATGATCGGTGCGATTTTAACTCGTTTGATGGAGGACCTATGGTGAACACTGGACTGGACTCCGAGGGCTTGTCTTTGTTGCTGCCCGATATCTCCGAGATATCCGAAGCAACCCCAACAACCCTAACAACCCTTGGCGACTTTTGCCTTGTACAACTTCGACCTCAAGTGTCATCAAACGTCTGCGTGCAAGCCGTCGTCGTGCAGGAGTCCCACGGTGCAATCGACGAGGAGTCGATCAAGCTGCAATCTTACTGCATCGAGCGAGATGTCTGCAGCCTTCGACAGACGTGCATGACTCCGCAGCGACTGAACGGTCGAGCGAATGCCCACTTCAGCCTCGTCCGGCTACGTCTTCGTACCGGAACCTCCAGGTAATCGGGCTTGAAACGTGTCGAGATGGCTGTGCCGCGCCAGTACGACCTTGACGCGGCATATAGGCGGTGTGGGCTTTGTCTTCAGTCGCCACCTTGAGAGGCTGTTCGCTATGCCTCGATCTCAAGATAGCTACATATACGGTAGGCGGGCCCTGCACCACTCCTCTTCCCTATCATCGCACTGCACAATACTTTTACTCTTGACGCTCTTCCAGGTCTCGAATCATACAGCACAATGAAGACCATCACCGTCATCTCCAACCTTCTTCGCTTCGCCACCATCTTCGCAACCGCCGCTCCACTCGATGTTCCAAGACAGGACATTGTTCGACGAGCAAGAAAAGACGCCGCAGAACCGTACTACCGGAGCAGTGGCCACGCCATTCCACCAGGCACCTATCCAACAGCATCAGGCTACCCAGCACCCTCCAGCTCCCCAGTCCCAAGCGGCTTCCAGCCTCCATACCCTACCGGCACCGCTCCAGCAAACCCATCACCGTCGACAAGCACGGCAACAAGCTGCTTTCCGAACGGCGTCTTGGTCTGCAACGGCCTGTATCAGTGGGGACTCTGCAACTGGGGCAAAGTTGTCTGGCAGCCGGTGGCGAACGGGACGGCGTGCGTTGATGGCGCGATTACTTGGGCTCCGGACTACCCGTACTAAAGAGGTTTATGTGACCGCAGCTACCAGGACGGTACGGTCCAATGCTGACTGGGGTGCATGGAAGGGCTGTCTATATTACTTGAGTGGCGATTAGAGGGTGAGGGCAGCAGCAGTTCATGAGGGGCGCAGCCGGCGAAGCACACTGGCTTGTGGAGAGAGGAAATGAAAGAGAGCTTATCATGGTCAATATAGACTTATTTGAAGTGCAGGCCTACAGCCCATCAAAGCTTGATATATTAATACATGAGTGGAGTCAATCATTTACAAGGCAAGCTGTCGCGCTGCCATTCGAGCCTTTTGGTGAGAGCAGAACCCATCTCCGCCTCCTTTCGCCGAGCTCATCGTTCGCCAAGATCGCTTGCTGTACATTTGCCCATACACGTACTCCCAATATGAACGCTATGCTTCCTCGACCTCTTCTGAACGCCGTGCTCCACGTGGAGCTGGAGTCGCGAAAGCGTTCCTCTGACGAAGATGGCACTCCATGCCCAGTGACTCGGGCCGCGGCGTGCTGCGATATGCAGGCTAGCGAGCCCAGGGACGAGCTCGAGATTGACTGATGAACCCTTCTCCTGCGGAAAGCTCATATGTAATCCCTGCCCGACTTCTGCAACTCAATAAGCTTCCAGCCTCTCGTCTCCGGGTTGGCGACATCCTCCGGCACTCTCGTCACACCAATCGCGTACGTGACCTGCTGCACCTTGTCCTCCATGCCAGCGGCCAGTTCACCAGACTTGGCGTTGCGGTAGACGTGCACTTCCTGCGTTCTGGCCATAATGACGAAGACCGGGATCTCACCCGGATCCAGAATTCTAGCGGAAAGGATGTCGACGTTGCGAATGTCTAGGATCTTGCCGTCGGACTTCAGACCAGCGGTGGTGTATTGCTGCATCAAGGCGCTATAGACTGAGAACTGCGCGGCTGATAGCCAGAGCTTCAGTGTCTCGACGTCGCCTTTGACATATGCTTCCAATACTTCGGGTAGGATGTATGTTCGCATCTCGTTCAAGAAAGGCTCCAACTGGAAGCTGGGATCCATCTCGCGGAACTTCTTGATCACCATCGCCGTCTCGTTCTCCGCGAAGAAGCCTGCTATCCGGTCACTAACCGAACGAGCAGTGCTGATCAGCGGGTTCTCAGACTCGCGGTAAGTCGAGCCAAGACCGAAGAATCGTTGCATCACAGGTGAGTTGTCTCGGAAGTTCTTCCATGACTCTTTCCATGCGGCGTCTTTGTGTACCGTCACGTTCACGCCAGCATTCGGGTCCTCTTCGAAGATCTCCGGCGGCTTGTACGTGCCGAGCCTCTTCTCGCGCTCTTCTCTCTGCCGTCTCCGCTCTTCCTTCTCCGTCCAGCCGCCGTACCGCTGTGATGCGCCGTCGTCGATAGTCTGCTCGACGTCTTTCCACGCCTGCGTTTGTCGCACAGGTCGCGTGGCCTTCTCGATGCCTGAGCCCACCGCACCAGCACCAGTCCTAATGCCCTTGACGACCGGTGTCTGCCACGTCCAAGCGGCACTCTTGCCTATCGCGCCCGCTGTGCCTAGGAAGACCTTACCCGTCGTCGTGCTCGCTGCCTCGGCGGCCTTGCTGTAGGCGCTCTTCGCCCTCTGCACGTTCGGGTTTTGCTGAAAGTCGGAGATACTACCGCTTAGCGACTTGGTGCTCTCTTCCCACTCCTTGCTCGCCTTGAACTCAGCCTGCAGCGTCTCAGTGAAGACTTGCCACGGTGTCTTGTTGCCGTGCGGTGGTGGCGCAGCCTCATCCTTCTTCTTCTTCTCTTTGGCACCCTCACCCTCACCCTCGGCAGTCTCGCCCTCAGCCTGCTGCTCCTCCTTCTCTTGCCGCCTTTGCTCCTGCTCCCACTGCCTTTCGTTCTCAGCGTTCGCCTTTGCGAATGCCGCTTCTGCCTCGCTAGCAGTCGACGTCTCTGCCTTCACGGGTTCAGGCTCCGGTTGTTGTTTTGCCTTTGCCTTCTGCTGCGCCTGCTTCTGTGACTGTGGTTGCGACTCGCCCGCTCGCTGTCTTGCTCGCTCTTCTCTCAGCTCCTTGAAGCTTACGTGTCGTACTGAGCCGACGCTTGCGGGTATCGTTGGTGGGAGAAAATGTGATCGGAGCGCAAAAGGAGGCAGTATCGTTGAAGATTGGTTCTGCCGCTGCCGTATGGAGACCTCACTGTACTGTCGCAGATCAGACGCTATCCGCCTGTATGCTGCTGTGCGGCCATATGAGGAGGTGGGTTGGCGTGTTGGGAGATTTCGGACAAGGCCGCCTCCTGCTCGCGATGAGAGGCTGCGGAGTGAAGGCGTACTCATGCTATGCTGGCAACAAGTAGGAGACTATCGCGAGGAGCTGTGTGAGCGGTGGGACGGTGCGTGTAGTGTACGAGGTGACAAGTATTGAGCTGCGGCGCAAACGTCGCCTTTCTTTCTCGTCGAAGATCAAATGACCGAAGAAGCTCGGAGGAGAGGTTGCAGGGATGCCGATGGCTTGGCTTTCCCGAATCTCTCCCCTCTCGAGACCGAGCACAAGACCACCGTCTCGTCTTCACTACCGCCAGGTGTAACAATCATGGCAGTCTCAAAAACACCGCGAGCATTCAATTCCTTTATCTGCCAATCCTGTCGCCAGCGCCTCTTACCACAGTCCACCCGCACCTTCAGCACCACCCCCGTCCGCAAAGCAGATGCCAACGATAGCGCCTTAGCCGGTCTCGCTGGCCTTAGCAGCTCTATCAACAGCACCAACCGTCGCAAAGGCTTCAACAGTCCTGGTCGCCCCACCGCAAACCCTACGCGATATACGGACATTCTCGATCAAGGCCCTGCAGATTCAGAGAGCTTTTTCACTGATCAAGCTTCACGTAACCTCAACCCTACACAAGATGAGAAGCCGCATAGATTGCATGTCCTAGCGACGAAGCACAATACGCACATCACATTCGTGCAGCCTCCGAGAGCGGCGAGTCAGACGGCTAGCTCGGGTATATCGCGTACAAGTGCAAGCGCGGCGGATCAGAAGAAGATGATTGATGTCCTCTTCTCTGTGAGCGCAGGCAACATCAACTTCAGGAAGGCTGGGCGAGGAAGCTATGATGCGGCGTACCAGTTGGCCGCTTATGCGTTTAAGCAGATGAAGGAGAAGGGCATGATGAGTGGTGTGAGGAAGGTGGAAGTGGTGCTGCGAGGATTTGGAGCGGGTAGAGAGGCGGTCACGAAAGCGATGTTGGGTGCTGAAGGGAGGGACTTCCGAGGGCGCATAAGTGCGGTGGTGGATGCGACGAGGTTGAAATTGGGTGGACCAAGGTCGAAGAAGCCCAGACGTTTGGGTTGAGTGATACGACTCAACCAGCTGCTTGCTCCGATGCTATGCGATGCACCAGTATACCCAGTGGATGAGCTGGTTGAAGCGGGCCAGTCTAGAGCCGCGGTTCTCTCACGGTAGAAATTGTGCTGTCACGGCTAGCTTGGGAGATGCAAGGAGAGGCCTACCTAACTAATGAGGCTTGCCGCACCTTAGCGTTTCCCTCGCCTTTGTTGGAATAGCGAAGCCCAAGACGGTCTTCATAGGCCTGAAAGGTCTAGTGGGAAAGTCCCGCTGTCACAGTGGGTAGTAGATCATACTGAGCGACAATTTCTGTAGCGAGGATATATGAAACTATTTCGGGCACTGCTACTTTGCTTCCACTATACCTAGGTATTGTGTTGTGTTCACGAGCGCCTTCCTAGCCGAGAAGAGTTCAAATGTCTCGAGCGGAGTGATTGGCTGCTCATCGATCGACGCTAGTGTATGGCCGCAGCTGACCTTCACGAATCACGAATCATGTTCCTCCGAACAACCATCTCCATCTTGTTCAATTTGTGTCTTCGGTGAAGCATCAAGTCTAGACTTCTGAAGCCGGCTTAGCTACAACGTGCAGGGAGCGCAAAGTGACTAATGTCACAGACAAGAGGTGAGGAGGTGTTTGAGATGCGTTCGGTGGCGTAGCGACTGGGTAACGGCGTACTTGCAAACGGACGTTGGCGGTTGCCTTCAAGATGAGATTCCTGTTTCCAGGACGAACGATACTGCCAGGCACCGGATGCTGGCCTTGCACTTTGCGATTGGCGGTCAGACAGACAACCATCGAACGTGCCTGGTTGAGCACCCGACTTTTACCTCACCTTGAGCATTGCTTGCATTGTCAGTGAAGACGTTTAGCATTGGTGCCATTATTTTAAGCAGCGCCCTTTGCAAACCGTGATTCATACGCCGCGCCTTATCAACACTGTCAAACTAGGATGGCTCCCGCCCCCAAAGGAAAGAAGCGTTCGGCGGCGCCCGGAGACGACGAACATGCAAACGAGCAGCGTCCGAAGAAGTCTCTGCGTCAAGCCACGAATAAGGCCGCAAGTGACAGAGAGGGCGATAAAGGAGGCAAGCTCTCGGTCATTCATTACAGGGATCCAGTGGACTGACCTGAACGAAGACAGCTCTCCTTTCCTTGAGCTGCCCGCCGAGCTTCGCAACGCTGTCTACGAGTATGTCGCCATTGATGCCTGCGGAGCGCTTCATCGGCGCACTCGTGGAAAGCTTGCCAGCCGTACCGCTCTGTGCCGAGTCTCGAAGCAAGTTCGAGACGAATACCACGCGGTACTATATATGACTACACCATACATCGAGGCCCATGTCAAAGACTTCGACTTCGGCCACATTGTTACCTTCCTCAACAAGCTATCCGATCGCGAGCTGAATGCGCTTCCGACTTCGACCATTCCAACCCACCGTAAGCTGCGCGTGCACATCAGGATCACCCAGGCGTGTCCGCACAACCCGGAGGGTCTGCAAAAGTGGTTGCTGCGCCGTCAACATCCCACGAAGAAGGGCACACGAATCGAAGTGGAATACACGACTGAAGGACGCAAATCGACCGTAACAGCTACCGAGGTTATACATTTTGCGCCTTATCACGTGTGGGATACGCTGATGAAGAAGCTTGAGCAACTGGAGAAGACTACATCGGAAGGTAGGAATAGTCCTTTGTACAAAGAGCTGAAGAAGGTGGTTGACGCAGTGTACAATGATCGTGGGAGCGCCTAGGCGAGGTTGCCGTAACGAGGCAAGATGTGGTAAGGAGAGTCTTTTGGCAACAAGAGAGCAGCTTGGCGTCAACTACATAGTGCCGCAAAGCGCGAATAGCCTGGAAAGTACAGGCCGACGTTTGTTTATGTAGCCGATCCTTCTCGGCTCGTGGTCGTCACATGACCTCATTACTCTGCATAGGAGTATCATGCTCTGATGCTGTTATTCAGGTACCATCATTTGTCTTCTCTCCTGCTTTCAACTCTGATATTGCTGGACATGCCGCATTGCTGCCCGGTGAGCTGGCCTTGAAGCAGCGTATATCCGCAAGACTGATACTCGGGTCGAGCCGGCTCTGGATCGTGGAGAAAGCTCAACATCTTAGCACCATCATGGCTTTTAGGGCGTGTCTGGTTACGAATCGTTGCAAAATTGCGAGATGTAACCAGACGAGTATTTGGCTAGAGATACCTACTACTATTGCTTCCGCAACTTCCGTACAGTCTGCTATCTAACCAGACGAGTATTCTGCTTTAGTCTCCTTCGAGCCACGAAAAAGTCGCGACAACCTCATAAAGTTGGAGGTTTCGCTGCTTACAGCAAGCTAGCAATCTAAAGCAACCTAAAGCGAAATTCGAGCCTTCGAGCTTAATTTTGGAGACCTGATACCAAACCAATCCGAATCTCTTCCGAATCTCACGAGAAGGTGTCAATTGTAACCAGACGGGACCTTAACAAGGTCTCGAACAGCCAGGCGCGATCTCTAGTCGGACTTCATCCCATGGTACAGTCGCATTGTTCAAACACATTTGTCTGCACCTTGGCTTTCTCTGTCACGCGTCGAGGCCAGTTGAGATGTCGCTTGCAGATTAATTTGCAGTGCTACAGATCCCAAGCCGACAATATTAGCAGATACGTCGTTCAGCTCCAGCCTGCCGACTATTGCTTCGACCCGGATTGGATTCTTGCATACAGCAGCACGGCAAAGGGTCCGACGCCGATGTTATTACTCTAGACAACCAATTTCAGAGACGAAATCACTACTGAAACCCAGTTATATGGCGGTAGCCGCGAATTCAGCCAGCCACAATGGCATACAGCGCGCTGCTGCGGGGAAAATGCGTGGGGTGACACTCGCGATACATACTTTCTTCGCCAGGGCGGCGGCCTGGTAGGAGCATCTTACAGAGGTTTGACCAATAACTTCAGGATGCGCCTTGGTCGAGCCGGAGCTGGATCCTATATGTACCCAGGTCGCTGCAGGGTCCGCCTTAGCGATCACCAAGAACGAGGTAGGTCCCCGTCAAGACATGTTCGTTTTGGGTTCGCTTCAGCTGTACGACTGATGATAGTATGCCATACGGCTCATACCAGACGTTTCAGTCAGCCACAAGCCGTTGATAGTCGGTTAGCCCTCGTATTCACACAATGACTTCCGCCACTCTCCCACTATCAGCATATGACTTTCGCCGGCTCTGCTGTAACTTGCGCTTCATGGCTTGGGTCTGGATCCTTGAGCTGGAGTGGTGCCATCTGTACTCAATGCAAGCAAACAGGAAGACCATGTCTAGAACACAGTCAGGGCATGCTCACTGGCCATGCCCTTTGCGAGCAAGATGTGGTGGCTGTCTGAAAGAACGTTTCGTCCAAGGGACTAGCCAGCATCTAGGTCGACTGATTCTTCGGCCTCTCCGCGTTTCGGGGCAGACTTTGAGCATATAAGGTCTGTGTCGCAGCATGTTGACCTCTTGTGCCGTCTCTCGGCACTCTATTACGAGCAAACGCGCAATGTCGCACCAAGCAGCAAAGACCGTCGTACTACTGCTGGCGACACTCACTGGCCACACAGCAGCAACTTCTGGCGCCGTGTGCTCCTCGCCCATATACTCTTTCTTCCATCAGCTTTCGACCTACGCCCCGGCACAATCTTACTGCTCTTCTCATTTTCCTGTTGCACCAGTCACAGCAAAAACCACCGTTCGTGCCACAGCCACTTCCATCTCCACGTCCACCGCTTATACAACTGCGATCTCGACCGTGCTCCAGAGCGTAACGACTACCGCTCAAGTGACTGAGATTGACACATCTACGATTCTCAGCACCGCCTATACCACGGTCACATTGACGGTTCCAGCGAAAGTCAAGCGTGGTGCAACGACGACGACGAAGAGCTTGAGCACTTCTAACACTTCGGTCAAGAGTTCAACAACACCTACCAAGCCTTCGACTACATCACTTACATCCACCAAGCCTTTGACTACGTCTTCCAAGCCAGCAAGCACAACCAACACTTTGGCTTCGTGTCTATCAAGCCTACAAGCTGAAGCATCGGCCTTTGTGAGCACCCTCTGTTCGTGCATAGAGACTCCGACGACCACGACTATCAGCGTTACATCAACCAGTACCGCCGTTGTTGGAACCGTAACCACATCGACCATACAGGCGGCAACCACGGCTGTAACAACGCTGACTGTCTACTCAACCATGACGAGCGACGTTTCGGTAACGC
>Ga0058704_10000886_pt1 | contig 14577 bp, 9 predicted proteins | sample AgamicMgSfe_FD_71363 | JGI IMG/M metagenome (GOLD analysis project Ga0058704, IMG submission 71363) | Agave microbial communities from Guanajuato, Mexico - Mg.Sf.e | ecosystem: Host-associated > Plants > Phyllosphere > Phylloplane/Leaf | place: Guanajuato, Mexico | collected 2012-05-30
CCTACGGTCACGCAGTTACTGCAGGAGATTGATGGCTGGGACAAATCGCATAGTAATATGAGCGACGAGGAGAAGATGAAGGTGCAGGATTGGCAGAGGACGAGTCTGAAACCTTATGTGGAGTACTTTAGAGGCTACGTCGCTGGGCTATTGAAAGCGGAAACTGCGACCAAGCGAGGGAGGGAGGAGACAGAGGGTGGGGCGGAGGGTATGGAGTTTTGATGATCATTGACTGGTTTGGAAAGATGAGCGTGGTGTTTGGGCGTTGGTGTATATGATGGCTCAGAAGATGCAGGTCTGTCCTTGCTATCGAAAACTCGCGAACCGAGTACAACGGTCCGCAGTGGAAAGGTTCGCAATGATGCTTTTCTGGCTTGTCGCCAGCTAACGTCCACCTTCCGCCCTTCAAAGCTTTCCCGCACCGCCAAGCACACCCCACACCCTATGGTCCTCCTTGCTTCTCGTTTGTTCATCTTGCTGCGCGCTCGCCTCCGGTGCCCGCTGCTTGATGTTGAAGCCACATGTTGCTTCCACATATTGTCACCGATCTTGTCGAAGGGGCTGCTGCTGCTGCTGCTGCCACATCCGTCGGAGCGCTCCGTGAGATCGTCAAGAGGCCTTGAGTGCAAGTACTTGTGTGTCAGTAATTGGAAGAACCTTGTGCATAGTGCCCGGGAAACGTACCAAAGGGTGAGTGATAATGGAGCTGCGAAGCAGGCGTGGGTGGTGGAGAGAGCGAGAGCCGATAGTCAGATCGATATCGTGCGCATCCTTTTTGGGCGAGGTTGTGGAGGGGAACTTGCGGTGGCGGGTTTGTGATATTGTGCCCGATTATGAAGAAGGCCAATTTAAGCGAGTGGAGGATGCTTGATGGAACAGCACGATCTATCTATATGTACGCTGGACCCAACCCATCTGTTGACAACTTCTACACAAAGATTCAACGGACCCTTCCGATTTAACTCCATTGTCTGCATACTCGGCTCATGTACGACTGACTCTTCCCCGTGGCAAAATCCATTTCCGGACCCGACTCTGTGATGGCTCGATCATGCTTTTCATACTATGGACATGTTCCACTCGACAGCATGCATATGGCTTATTTAGTCAATGCGCCTCAATTGAAGCCAACGGGGCACGTGGCTGTAAGGCTTGTCGGCGGAGAAGCTCGCAAAACTACCAATAGCTTCAATCGAGGTCACGATCGCTATTCCGGCCTCGAGAGCCACGGGAAGGAAGGGGCATGCACAAACTACTCACCTCATTGCGCGGGTGTATCAAGCCCTACGCTATATATAGTCCTACAAGCCTACTTGCCTAATCGACCTCGTGTGGGTCCTCAGTGATCAAGGCCCAACGCTGAGGACGAGTCGCTCAAACAGCGTGAAGTCGCTTTATGTCCGATAGCGATATCCGGGTGTTATGCTGCGTTGCCTGGCGAAACAACGAAAACGCGCTCATCTAGACCATGGCCTTGACTCCCATTGAAATGGCAAGCGATCGATGGGGGGAGTTTTGGAACGGCAGGAATTTGGGGGTTTCCGAATGAGAAAGGCCTCGACAAAAGACGCAACCTGCCCCTAGCTCCTTGAGCAAGCAAAGCTTGCTATAGACTACGTCTGCCACATGTCCCTAGATATCGTTGGTGCTCGCCATAGCCGTGGGACTTTCGCCCTTCCTGCGCTTTCAGAACGGATCCCCTTGCGCAACACCTGCAGCCCATCTCGCGAGTTCTGTATGCTTGCGTTTAAGCCGTTCTTGATCGAGGCGGGCGTTGAGACGTTGCGACTCCCGTGTTAAGTCAACTCGCTTTCCGAGCATTTGCAGCTCCTGCAAATCATCGTCCTGACGCTCAAGGCGATATTTGAGCTCCTGTACTTCTTTCCGTAGCACTACGACTCCATTCTCATAATAGCAGCTGTGCTCAGAGTATGGCGGAGGATCTCCTTGCTTGCGGTGAGCGTACAGTGGCTCCGGCGGCTCTGTTGGCACGCCACTAACGTTTCCGGTGTGTAACTCGTCGCTTGCTCTGGTGGTTGAAGTCCGCTGGGTCTCATCGTCGGTGGATGCGCCCATTGCTGGATGTTTGTGGCTTAACGATGATCTAGCGTTTATCAGCAACCCCAGGATCCGACAAGTGATTGGCTTCGACGCCACACATACTTTAGAAAGCTCCGGAACGTAGCTAGATGATATCGATACCAACTTGTGATTTGTTGCTGAAGCATTCGAGCTCGGTGAAGGTCCAGGATCAACGGGTAGCTTGAACTAGTGGAACTCCCCTCAAGTGACCGATTGGCAGAGAGCAGCTGTCACCCAGTGACTGCAAGTAAATGACTGCTTTTCAGTGGTGACGACTGATAGCCACTTTAACCCAGAATTTGCACCAATCGCGAGCGACACCATTGTCCGGACTGTTCCAGCGGTGGCAAACTGAGATACTCTGTTTCACAGGGCGGTCATTGCCATGATCTACACGCACGCGAGTGCTTCGCGGAGGAACCAGTGGCGTAATTCCAGATGCAAAGAGAACATCGAAGACTTAGCGGAGCTGTCGGCCCTCGCCATCATATAGTCTGACGGAGAGGTGCACCAAACAGACCTTCCAAAGTCGCTTAGTGAGCCTTACGTGGCTCTTCTCATTGCCCACTACATGTGCGCTTCTGGCACAATCCGGCTTTCACTGTCAACAAGGACGCTAGCCTTCACCTCCTGGTCCGTAGCTTTCGAGCGGAGTGCTTTTATGTGTGCCTTGCTCTCGTAAACCGCGATGTTTGTCACCCTGAAGAAGCGTCTTGGGCAACTTTCTTCGTCCAAGGTCCAAGATACACCTCGCATCTGATTCATGCTGACATTGGTGGAGAGCTTTCGCCGTCGTGATCCAGGTCCAGAAAGACATAGTACAAAGTCATTTATGCTGGAGCATACAGATCCGCGACGTATAGGTCGTCTTTCCCTTCCTCGTCGGTCTACCGCCAGGTACTTGGCATCGGGAAAGGATCAAGGCCTCTCGGATAGGCTAGCGACAGGACCACGGTGAGGTGTTTGTGTTCGCTCCACCTTGCCTTAAACACGTCGAACCGAGCTATGTTAGATGCCTTGTTGTCCGCGTTCACGAGCTGTGAAGACATGCACACCCTGACCTGATATGGTGGAATGCGACTTACGTCGCTTTGTTTCTAGCCGTACCACTTATGATTCTGCTTCGCAACTACTGCGGCTACTGTGGCGATGTGCTCATGGGGTTTGCGGAGTATTGGTAAAGTTGTGCACAAGCGGGATTAGTTGCACCGAAAAATGCATCAGTGAACGAAACACCACGAGTGAGAAGTTTTCGCAGGGTATCATGATGTTCTTGTTCGACACATTGCTCCTCCGAATATTCATCTCCCTGACCAGAATATCTCTTCGGATCGCTCGTCTGGCATCACCCGGCCCTCTTCGTTCAGAGCCCAACCTGCTTTCAGCGCTCTCGGCGTTGCCTGTGGGCGGAACGCTCCACGAGGCCCAAGTTCCGGAAGCTCCTTAAATGTGGTGTGATGCACAAACAAGTCCGGTGATCTTCTCCTTCCGAGGTCTAAGATCCATCTCGCTTCAGCTTCCTGACCGCGGTTATGGAGAGCTTGCGCAGTCTCCACCAACGTCTAGAAGACGTGGTACATCGCCGAACGCGCGATTGGAGCGTAGAGATCCTTCGCATACGGATCATGTCGCCCTTTAGTGTCTGTCCACCGCCAAAAGGCCAACGCTGCCGTCGGATCGGACCCTGATGGATGGGAAAGCATCAGGTTTGCGACGTGGTGCCGACGTTTGGCTGGTTGTTCCCACCATAGACTGCGAACGAACTCGTCGAAAGTTGTAGAGCTTATGGCGTGGTTGTCAGTTTTTGACAGCTGCGAGCAACGCCACTCGCCAGCCTGAAACGGCGGGATGTACTTGGGGTCATCCTGCGTCTTCTCGCGCCGAGTCTCTCTTGCTCGAAGGTAGGACTGGATCGCAACTCCCCAAACATCTCCCTTGTCGGTCCAATAAGCCTGCGCCGTGACGGTGTTCTTCAGGACCAACGCTTTCCAATACAGCTTGCGATCCTTCGTGTCAATAAGCGTGAAGTCTGCCTGCATCCAGTTCCATAGATACTCTTCCATCTTCTCTGCTGTCAAACAATGCACCAACGCTGTCCGAAAGTCATGCGTAGAAATAAACTCGAAGGTGTCCATGTAAGGCGAATTTAGCAGCCAGTTCAGTGCTATGCTGCCGGCCTTGTCGGAGATAGTATGCCCGTACCGCAGACTACACCGGGGTGCCTGAGTGTCGAGCTGCGACGTACGCTTGGGGACACTGTCCAGCGAGCTGGAGGCTGCATTCTTAATCCTGGAAGGCGGCCAAGGGATCGTGCTTAAGCTCTGCTGGCAATGCTTCGCGGCATCGCACAGGGTCTGCCTTCACCAACTTTGCCTGCGGATCCGACACTCTGTTGACGACTTTCTTGTTGAAATAGTATTGATAGTACTCTTCGCCATGTAAGAGTTCTCTCTTGCTCGAGGCTGCATAGTCCCGGAATGGAGACACATGTTTCGTAAATCGTTGACACAAGAGTGAAGATGAGTGGAATCCTCAATGACATGGGACCTGTTCAGCATTCGCATTCGCGGAAGAAGATACAGAACATCTCCTTAGCGCGTGTCGAGTGTATGCCACCTCTGTTCTAGGGGTGGCACATGCCTGACCTCTACTACATTCTCGAAGACTAATAGGTGTACGGTGATAGCCTCTGAAGTGTGGCGCCAATGGCAATCGCTTACTGTGCGAACAGTGTTAATATGATGTACCCAATATCTCAGGATTGAGGAGGTAGAGAAGGGAGATGGCTTTCACGTGTGATTCTTCCCCTTGCATGCCTCAGGCAGCACGCCCGCAAATACGTCGTCCTCGAAAACGATACTTGGCCGCTCCACAATCAGCTGTCCAAATCACCGAAGAACGAGGCAAGAGCAATATCGCTTCCAACAATCGATATATCAGTGGTTACCGGAAGCTGCCTACAACTCACTCTCGCGCAGTTCCAGCAACATCATCCTGCAATGCTCCCGGCTTCCGGTCTCTTTTGAGCGTTGTGTTAGACCGCCCCGCCTAGCCCATTGGATACTCATACATAACAGCCAGGCTTGGAACCGACATTTCTGCGCACAAGCTTTAGTTTACCGGACAGTAAGAGAGGCTAGACTTTTTGACTGCCTCAGCACCTTCATCACAAGATGGCAAGTCCGCAATCTCCATACCAGGACGGCGCGGCGGATCCTGAAGGCGCACAGTACGGGCAGAATGGCGGATATGATCAGCAACAACAAGCTGCGCCGGCAGCGGCAGGCAAGAAGAAGCGCGCATACGCTGGACAAGCTTATGAATTTGGAGCCGGCGCAAATGCTGGTGCAGGCGGACAGCCACCTGCTGGCGGGCAGTATCCAGGCTCGCCAGCTCCGGCAGCAGCAGGGTATGGATACCCGGGCCAGCAACAGCAGCCTTCATATGGCATGCCGCAACAGCCTCAGTATGGCGACCCGAACATGCAGACACCTGGTGCGCAGCCCGTGTACGGACAGCCGCAGTATGGTGCACCACAGGGAGGATACGAGCCGCCGCAGCAAAGCTACCCGGCTCAACAGGGCGCGACAGGCATGCTTCAGCAGGGTGTGCAGGGCATGACGCAGCAATTCTCACAAATGGGCATGGGAGGTGCACCGCAGCCTCAGCAACCACAGCAACCGCCCGCGATGGCGATGCGTCTGAATCCTCTCCAGCCGATAGACATCAGCATGCAGGGCCAGCCTTTCCATGTCAGCGACTTGGACCAGGCTCCGCCAGCAATTGTGCTACCTCCAAATGTGAGGCCATCGTGTCCCTTGAGCGTGCTTGTTGCGTGGGCTAACCGTGCGAGCAGTCATCCGTCACACCGTCACCGAACGCCAATTGCCCTCCCAAGTACGTGCGATCGACACTCAACGCGATGCCTACTACCAACTCGCTTCTCAAGAAGTCAAAACTACCCTTCGCGCTTATAATCCAGCCTTACGCCGCTTTACACGATGCCGAAGACGACGTCCCAGTCCAGTACGATCAAGTCATTGCACGCTGCAGAAGATGTCGGACATACATGAACCCATTTGCGAGCTTCTTGGACCATTCGCACAGGTGGCGGTGCAACATGTGCAATTTGACGAACGATGTGCCACAGAGCTTTGATTGGGACAGCGTGAAGCAACAGTCGGTAGACAGATGGCAGAGGCCGGAGTTGAATTACGCGGTGAGCGAGTTCGTTGCACCACAAGAGTACATGGTTCGGGCGCCGCAGCCTCTCATCTACCTCTTTATGTTCGACGTCAGCTTTGCTGGCGTGACAAGTGGACTGCTTGCGACTGCTGCGCGATGCATCTTGGAGAGCTTGGACCGGATACCGAACACTGATCGGCGGACGCGTCTCGGTTTCATGGCCGTAGATGGTTCGCTGCACTACTTTAGCATACCGCGTGATGGTAGCGATAACAACGATGCCAGGATGCTTGTGGTTAGTGATCTCGACGAGCCCTTCTTGCCAACACCAGAGGATCTGCTTGTCAACCTCACCGAATGCCGTGCCAACATTGAGAACTTCCTCGGCAAGTTACAAGGCATGTTCGCGAATACGCAAAACGGCAGCTCAGCCATGGGCAGCGCGCTCCGGGCAGGTCACAAGCTCATTAGTCATGTCGGTGGCAAGATCTGCGTGCTCTCTGCCAGCTTGCCAAATGTCGGTTATGGCAAGCTTGAGCCACGAGAAGACAAGAAGCTGCTCGGCACGTCCAAGGAGAACAGCTTACTGCAGACTCAGTCGAGCTTCTACAAGAGCTTCGCAGTCGAGTGTAGTAAGACCCAAGTCTCGATCGACATGTTCCTGTTCAGTGCGCAGTACCAAGACGTTGCGAGCTTGAGCAATTTGCCAAGATACACTGGTGGCCAGACGTACTTCTACCCGGCCTGGAATGCTGCGAGAACGGAAGACGCTATCAAGTTTGCGACTGAGTTCAGCGACTACCTATCTTCAGAGATTGGTCTTGAAGCTGTCCTCCGGGTGCGTACCACCACCGGTTTGCGTCCAAGCGCTTTCTACGGCAACTTCTTCAACCGCTCCAGCGACCTCTGTGCTTTCCCAGCCATGCCTCGCGACCAAGCCTACGTAGTCGAGATCGCTATCGACGAGAACGTCACAAAGGCTTTCGCATGCTTGCAAGTCGGTGTGCTGCACACTACTTGCAATGGCGAGCGCCGGATCCGCGTCATGACACTCAGCATCCCTACCACGCAGAACTTGGCTGAGGTGTATGCATCAGCCGACCAGCAGGCCATTACGGCTTACTTCGCGCACAAGGCCGTCGAGCGCGCGCTGTCATCTGGCTTGGATGCTGCGAGAGATGCGGTGCAGGCGAAGATGATTGAACTGCTGCAGACGTACAAGAAGGAGCTCGGTGGTGGGAACATGGGTGGTGGTGGGTTGCAGTTCCCTGCAAATTTGCGGGCCATGCCCATGCTCTTCCTGGGATTGATGAAGAACGTAAGTTCAGCTTTAATTTGATAACATAGTTTCACGTCACTGACACCTTCGCAGCTTGGCCTCCGAAAGTCCGCGCAAATACCGACCGACTTGCGCTCAGCAGCTCTCTGTCTGCTATCGACCCTGCCTCTACCACTACTGATGCAGTACATCTACCCTCGGCTGTACTCGCTACATGACATGCCAGACGATGCAGGCCTGCCTCACCCAGAGACCGGCGCTATCGTCATGCCACCATCTCTCAACCTGACCTCAGCGAACGTTGTGCCGTATGGCCTGTATCTGATCGACGACGGCCAGACCCAATTCCTCTGGCTCGGCCGCGACGCCGTTCCGGCGCTCATAAACGACGTCTTCGGCATCGACGACAAAAACCAGTTAAAGCAGGGCAAGACTAGCTTACCGGTCATCGACAGCGATATGAATGAGCGGGTGAGGGCTGTAGTGGAGAAGTCGCGGGATCACAAAGGCAAGGGATGCGGCAGCATTGTTCTGCCGCCGTTGTATCTGATTAGGGAGGATGGTGAGCCGAGTTTGAGGCTTTGGGCGCAGACGTTGTTGGTGGAGGATAGGGCGGATCAGGGTGTTAGTGGAGCGCAGTTTTTGGGTTTGTTGAGAGAAAAGGTGCTTTCATGAGCGAAGCACGTAAAGACGAGCGTTGGGCTCCATGATGGTTAGAAGAATAAGGCAGCATAGGAGTGATGATATCACATGCAGAAACTACTGAGTCTTCCTCTGTAATTCCAAATCTGTGAGTAGCGTTCAGAGGGTTGTTGCTTCCTTAATCGGAAGCTTCGAGTCGTGATTCCATTTTGGTGCACTTAAGGTGACAGCACAAGATCGTTATGTAACTTTACTGTATGAGCTTCACTTAACACCGCAACGTGGTATCGGTTTCTCTCATCGACTCTCGACAGACAGCTCAATGTAGCAGTCGACGACAGACAATCATGCGAACCCTCGCTGCAACACGACGCAAGTTGCACATCGATAGGCTTCCTCCGGAAAAGTGCGGTATTCGAGCATGAAGGACTGTAGGTTGCTGCAATGGAGGCATACCGCCTGGCTGCTCTACGATCATGCGTGACCTTGGTCAAGCGCCACGGTATCGTCCTGGCATCAACTTCACAACGACAAGTAGCATCTTATCTCGGAGAATACGTGAAGCAGTTGGAGTTGGAGTTCGCGACAGCTTTCAAAGCTTGAGGTGCAAGGTTCTTTGACGCACGCTAAAAGCGGGGCACGTGCGTGGTGCGTCTGCCGAATGCGGGAGGCGCCGGCGCTTGTTCAAAGCTCCAAGGTATTTAAGCTGGCATCCCCGCGCGTACAAAACACCACGAGCCGCATGCCATAGAACGCCGGAAACGAACAAACACCACATCAGTACCACATCAACACTCGACAAACGACGCGTTTGAATCGCGCGACTTCAATCTATCACACTTCCAAGCATTGGTGTACCCACCTCTACACGGCTTGCTATCACCAACCCGGAAACGTTGCGCCAAAGCTTCAAAGGATCCCCTACCTCTGTTGCATAGCATCTGGCAGTAGTCACGCGATTTCACTCCGTAGATGAAAGTGCCTCTTGCGTGACATGTAGCGTGACTTGAAAGCTTCGCTCTTCAACCCACATTGATCACCAACACCCTACCGTAACATGTAAACGCGCCCACATTCCATCCCAATGCGCCTATACACATCACCAGGCCTCGCCTACCCGATCACGGTCACCAAGATCATCTGCCAAGAAGGCGATGCGGTTGCAGAGAATGGACCTATCTTCGGCTACCAGTATCGCGCCAAAGGTGTCGTCTGGGACAAGGACGTGCGCGAGAATTTGGAGAAGGAGCTGGACCACTGGGCCGACTTTGAGAGTGAGGTCGAGGGCACGGTGACCTCGCTCAATCTCAAAGTTGGTCAGGTGATTAATGGACGGATATTGGTGGGAGATATTGAGGAGCCTTGCAAGCATGAGGTGCAGTTTGGTGGTATGTGCGCGGATTGCGGGAAGGATATGAACACAGTGTCGTACAGCACGACGGTCAAGAATACGGAGAGAGCGACGATCAACACAGTGCATGGGCATACTGCGCTGCTGGTGTCGCAAGCGGAGGCTGGTAGAGCTGACGATGAGGCCAAGAGGAGGTTGCTGGACTCGAAGAAGTTGAGCTTAGTGGTGGACTTGGATCAAACCATCATTCACGCCACAGTCGATCCGACGGTGGGTGAGTGGCAGGAGGATGAGTCGAATCCCAATCATGGCGCGGTCAAGCATGTGCGGAAGTTCCAGCTGGTGGACGAAGGTCCGGGTGGCAGAGGCACGTGGTACTACATCAAGTTGCGGCCAGGCCTCAAGGAGTTCCTACAAACGATATTGCAACACTACGAGCTGCACATCTACACCATGGCCACACGCGCATACGCCAAGGAGATCTCCAACATCATCGACCCAGACCATAAGCTCTTCGCTGACCGGATACTGTCAAGAGACGAGAACGGTAGCATGAACTCGAAGAACCTCAAGAGGCTGTTTCCGGTCGACACCAAGATGGTTGTCATCATCGATGATCGAGGTGACGTGTGGAGCTGGAGTCCGAACTTGGTCAAGGTCCCGGCGTACGACTTCTTTGTGGGTATTGGCGATATCAATAGCAGCTTCTTGCCTAAGCGGCCGGAACTGGAAGCCAGGCCTAAGCAGCCAGTGAAGGTGGAGAAGAAAGAAGAAGAGGACAAGACCAGCGACAACTCAGACGCACGCTCCAGCGAAGCCAAGAGTGACGGTGACAGCAGCACGACACCCAGCAAGGCTTCCACACCAGCTTCCATTCCACCTGAGACAAACGGCGAAGTCTCGGCAGTCGATCGCATGGTTTCAATGGCTGGCGAGCAAGATGCAGGCAGCATCGAAGAGAAGACGGAAGAACAAGATAAGACGATTGCTGCACAACTGGCAGACAGACCGTTAGCACAGAAGCAGAAGATACTCGATGATGCAGAGAAGGAGGCAGAAGTGTCTCCCGCTGCTGAAGCTGCTGCGAACTTGCTGTCAGAGAACGGCGAGAAGAAGGAGGCGACACCGCTTGAGCAGTCGAAGTACAGGCACAACCTGTTGCAGGACGATGACACCGAGCTTGACGCGTTGGCAAAAGGTCTATGCAACATTCACAAGGCGTATTTCGACGAGTACGAGAAGGACAACGCGGCCCTCAAGGTCGGTCGCGTTGCTGAGCTACGCCCAGGACACAGCAAGAAGCGCTCCTTCGATGGGTTGGAGCGCATACCCGACGCAGCGGTAATCATGGCAGCTATGAAGAACCGCGTCCTCGCCGGTGTAAACATCGTGTTCTCCGGTGTCGTGCCTCTAGGTGTCGATGTTCACCATTGCGACATCGGTATCTGGGCGAAGAGCTTCGGCGCGAAGGTCAACGAGAACATCGGCAAGCGTACTACGCACGTCATTGCCTCTCCGGAGCGGCGAACAGCAAAGGTGCGGCAAGCGGCGAAGAGAGGTGGGCGAATTGCCATCATCAACCAGAACTGGCTTTACGCTTGCTTCAGTCAGTGGAAGAGGGTGGACGAGGGACCATACCGTATCCACACCGATGCGACGACTAACGGCAAAGCTGGCGATCTGCCGGATGACTTCAAGGATCGAGGCTTCAGTGAGATCGTGCTCTCTTCTTCCGACGAAGAGGCTGCGCAGACGGAGGACGAGACGGATGACCCCAGTATTAAACTGCCGGACGGTGTTGCGCGCGGCGGCAAATTGGAGCTCAACACAGAAGTCGACGAGCTGGAGCAGTACGCGCCATCCCTCGACAGGAAAGACAGTAGTCCGACTGAGACCGAGCGTGAAGAGAACTGGGACGACATTATGAACGAAGTCGACGACTTCCTGGGCTCGGAAGCCGACGAAAGCGACACGGAGAGTGTGCGCACAGATGTCAGTGTTGTCTCGGACGGGACCAAAACACCGCCTAGTCAACGCAAGAGAAAGCGGGATGCGCTCCTCGAAGACGGTGTTGATGGTGAGCCGGGCGCGGATGGCGAAGAAAAGCAGAGTAAGCTGCAGAAACGGAAGAGGGAGGCCCTTGGTCGGACTACCAGTTTGACGAACGTTGCTACTGCGCTTCCGTCTGCTGGGTCGACGCCTAGCAAAGCGCAGGCGGATCCTGGAGGTGGTGGGGTTGCGGACGCTGGGGTAGTGGATGGTGAAGAAGGAGATGGATTTGATGATGATCTTGAGGCGGCGTTGGCGGCGGAGATGGAGAAGCAGGATGGTGAAGACGGGAGAGTCTAGGGTGCTTCTCGGCGTACTTTGGCGGTGCATTTGGCGAGCATAAGGTGGATCGGTAGGCAGGCTATGGGTTCAGTGTAGCTTGCATAGCGTTGGTGTTGGGAGGCACCAGACCATGAGCGTGGCTTTTTCTTTGAGATGGGTATGATTGATGATTAGCTTTACCTTGTAGTTACGCAGCTACAAAACTAGCTGTCCTTTTGCATGCCTATCGGACCTTTCGCTTCCCTCGGTTCTGTCTCACCAATTGCGCAAATGCCTTTGCTGTAGGGGTGGAATGAAACGAATGATGGAAAGTTGTCTCTCCATAATAATAAGCCCATCTTCGAATTTCCAGTGGTACCCTACCTTAGTATTGACTCATGAGCCTTACCGGTCAAACCGTTTGTGGAGCCCTCCAAAGCAGGGTCCACCCCGCATGTGAAGGTGAAGCTGCGTGGATGTCTCGCAAGGCTGAGCTCGCCCGCAGTGACAAGACGGCCTAGGCTGCCTCACTTTTGCTTGCATCCACCTCTGACATTTAAAAACACCCTACCACTCACTGTCTACCGGTGTCGCAACACGGAGAGGCGCAGCATTACAACCTCCAGACTTTCATCGGAGCAGATGCTTCCCATCTGCCAACATCCACTCCCGGACTTGTCGAGCAAGTCCGCCTGGCCGCCGCCTCTCTCGCGCATACGCTGCAAAGCGTTGAACGATCGTTGAGTGTCATTGCTACAGGAGGTTCAGTTACATTCATATCGTTATTGCTACCACTACCGTCAGTATGGGCAAGCTCAAGTTCGACGATCTGGAGACGGAGATCAAGGCGCTTATCATCGAGAAGGTGAGCTAGCCATAGCGCGATTGCGTTCATGCGCAATGGGATGGGTGTCCTGACAATGTGCGCAGATCATCCGCCCGACCGACCTCGTCAACGTCTGCTGCGTCAACAAGCAGTTCCACGAACTCGCCGTCAAACCCCTCTACCGCAACATCTCCCTCGATCTCGGCTCACCCAACGACACCCGCCTCTCCGCCTTCCTCAGCCCCCGTAACAAGGGCTTGAAGCACATCCGACAGATAAGACTATACTTGGCGAACGTGCGGGACAGATGCAACCAGAAACAGCAGGCCAACTTCGCGACGCGAATGCTGCTGGAGTTTCTGCCGGAGGACACACTCGAGGAGTTCAGGTGGGATGATGCGTAAGCTCTGGCATTAGAAGAGCAAGAACACTATTCTCTCAGAGGTGGTGCTGACGATAAGTGTACAGTTGGTGTCCCTGGGAGCCCTTCTCGACGGACAACCTACTTTTGCTCTACAAGAAGCAGCGGCGTATGAAATGGCTCGAGGTCATGGATCTGGACCGCGATGTCTTGCCGGAGTTGAAGAAGAGTCCCAAGATGCAGACGGAGCTGTTCTCGCATGCGCGCAAGCTGGCGCTGTACCCGGAGAACCAAGAGACGTTGGATCTGTGTCACTTGTTCGTGGAGAAGACGACGGAGGTGCTGGAGGAGCTCATAATACATTGCAACTTCGACTCGCATGACCCGAGAGATCATAGTCCGCCGACGCCGAATGCGATTGATGCGCGGGAGCTCAACGATACGGCGACTGGGCCTGGGCTGCTGACGAGGACAATCTTCAGCCATATGCAACCGTTCGAGAAGTGTGCCCCGTTCAAGCGTCTGAAGTCGCTGAGGCTGCATAGGATCAGTCTGAGGTACTGCGCGGATACGTGGTGCAAGTTCGTCGACTTCACGAACCTGGAACAGCTGCGCCTCTATCAGTGCTCAGGCGCCGATTCGCTCTTTGGGCAGATGAGCAAGTCTAGCCATTTGCCTAAGCAGCTGAAGGTGCTCGAAATCCAGCACAAGGACAACGCAGAGAACGAGGCGCTGATCGCGCTGGATGGCTTTCTTTGCCTGGTGTCTGGTATCAGGGATCTGGTGATTGATATGGAACATATCAAGATCCTCCCGGCGGCAGCAGGTATAGCGCGTCATGGCAAGACGCTTGAGTTACTCAACATCCACGGCTCGCACGATTGTGGCCTCATCGCATCGTCATCCGACAGCGACGCAGAAGAGCTCACGTGGAGCATCGAGGACTTCGACAAGATCTGCAAAGCCTGCACGAAGTTGGAGCAGCTCTCTTGTGCTTGGCCGCAGACCAGCCTTATTCGGAGCCCAAGCAGTGAGTGGAAGGCATACGAGAATTCATTGGGCTATCTCAGTCAGATCGTAACACTGCATATCTCGACGTTCCCGAGCAATAAGCCGTCTACTCAACTACTACCAAGATCGATATACGAACAACTGCTGCAAGGCCTAGCAACCAGTGTCTTAGAAGTCGCCACATCAAGCGCCGCTAAGAGCACGTCGGGCACCGCAACCGAAGACGACGCAACCCAAGCCGACAACAACGATGCCGACTCCACCACCACCAACTCCGGCTCACCCAAACTCCGCCTGATAGCCTTCGGCATCTCCGAGAAGATCTACGAGCGCGAAGACTCCAAGAACCAGATCCTCTACCTCCGCTCTACATGCCAAGACGCTCTGGGCGCGACGAAGACCTACGCGGCGCCTATTGGGTGGTGCTTGAGGCAGTTTGTGGAGCCGAGGAGCGATGTGCTGGAGTTCGTGCTGCATCGCGAGACTGCTGTGCCGTGTAGGGAGGCGGGGAGTAGATCTGGGGGGTGGGG
>Ga0058704_10000887_pt1 | contig 14576 bp, 15 predicted proteins | sample AgamicMgSfe_FD_71363 | JGI IMG/M metagenome (GOLD analysis project Ga0058704, IMG submission 71363) | Agave microbial communities from Guanajuato, Mexico - Mg.Sf.e | ecosystem: Host-associated > Plants > Phyllosphere > Phylloplane/Leaf | place: Guanajuato, Mexico | collected 2012-05-30
ATGGTATCGAAGTAAGAAGCCAAGGGATTTGGCGAAGGTTCTCGACTACTTCCTCACACGCACGAAGCTGGATCTCGCCATACTAGACGCGAACGAGCTGATACCTCGAACATCGGAGCAGGCACGCTTGCTAGGCGTAGATTTCTTCTCCGTCTTCAGCCGTGGCAGCCAGTTTAAAGTCGAGAGCCTGATGTTCCGGATCGCCAAACCAGAAAGCTTCGTCCTTGTCTCCCCATCTCGGAAGCAAGTCGGTGCGCAGAACGCGCTCGAATGCCTGCCTCTGGTCATGGAGCCCCAGTCGGCTTTCTACAACTCCCCACTCCTGGTTCTTGACTTTCAGTCCCTTTACCCTAGCGTCATGATAGCATACAATTACTGCTACTCCACCTGCCTCGGCCGCATCGTCGAATGGCGTGGAACGAACAAGATGGGTTTCGCCGACTTCCAGCGCTCTCCAGGCTTACTGGAGTTGACGAAGGGTCATATCAACGTTGCGCCGAACGGCATGATGTACGTCAAGCCCTCCATGCGGAAGAGTTTGTTAGCGAAGATGCTGGGAGAGATACTGGAGACGAGGGTCATGGTTAAGAGTGGGATGAAGGTTGATAAGGATGATAAGACGCTGCAGCAGCTTCTCAATAACAGGCAATTGGCGTTGAAGTTGATTGCGAATGTTACTTATGGGTACACGTCTGCTTCTTTTTCGGGGAGGATGCCGTGTTCGGAGATTGCGGACTCGATTGTGCAGACAGGACGGGAGACGTTAGAGAAGGCTATTGCGCTTATTCACTCTGTCGAACGGTGGGGAGCGGAAGTGGTGTATGGGGATACGGACTCACTGTTTGTGTACCTGAAGGGCAGGACGAAGGATGAAGCGTTCAAGATCGGTGATGAGATCGCTAAGCGCGTTACGGAGATGAATCCTCGGCCGGTGAAGCTGAAGTTCGAGAAGGTGTACCATCCTTGCGTGCTACTCGCGAAGAAGAGGTACGTGGGGTTCAAATACGAGTCGCCTTCACAGACCGAGCCGGAGTTCGACGCCAAGGGTATCGAGACCGTGAGACGTGACGGCACGCCCGCGGAGCAGAAGATCGAGGAGAAGGCTCTGAAACTGCTGTTCAGGACCAGTGATCTGAGCGAGGTAAAGAAGTATTTCCAGAAGCAGTGCACGAAGATCATGCAAGGCCGCATCTCCGTTCAGGACTTCTGCTTTGCTAAGGAGGTCAAGCTGGGTACCTATGCTGATCGCGGACCGCCACCGCCTGGTGCGCTAATAGCGACGAAGAGGATGTTGAAGGACCCGAGGACGGAGCCACAATACGGCGAGCGCGTGCCGTATATTGTCATTGCAGGTGGCCCAGGAGCGAGGTTATGGGAACGCTGTGTCGAGCCCGAGAGATTGATTTGGGATGAGCAGGCGGAGTTGGATGCGGAGTACTATATCAGTAAGAATCTGATCCCGCCGCTGGAGAGGATCTTCAACCTGGTGGGTGCGAATGTGAGAGGGTGGTATGATGAGATGCCCAAGGTACAACGCATCCGCCTGCTTGGTGGCCCAAGAGAAAGTGAAGCGGTGGGTAAGGGCAAGGGTGGCAGGAAGACGATGGAGAGCTATATGGGTTCCTCACTCTGCCTTGTCTGCCGTACTAGACTGCCTCCTTCTCCGCCTGGTGCGCCCGCTGCGCTCCCGCTCTGCAAACACTGCCGCGAAGATCGTGCGCCACAGACGCTACTTGCTCTTCGAACGAAGCTGCAGAAGGCGGAGAAGAAGGTGCGCGATATGCAGGATGTCTGCCGCAGCTGCGCGAATCTTCCGCCAGGCGAAGAGGAGGTGAAGTGCGATTCGAGGGATTGTCCGGTGTTCTACTCGAGGGTAAAGGCAGGGACGCAATTGGGTGTTGCGAGGAATGGGGTAGGGAGGGTATTAGAGGTGCTTGAGGAGGAGGTTGGGGGGAGGGGTGGGTTTGAGTGGTAAGCTTGATAGATGGAGTTTTGGGTAGCATGAAGGGAGTGTGAGGCTCTAGCATAGCGACGGCGTTTGAGTGCTTTGGAGACAATACTCGCTAACAGAAGGATAGCGTGTTTGGTTGGATGAATCGGGATCTAGATACTACTATCCGTAAGCCATCCACAATGGCCATACACTCCGAGGTCCTCATTCGACGAGATGTCTATCTCGTCGAACGCCATCGCTTTTTCGTAGCTCGAACGCAGCACATCCAATTCCCGTACACCGCCTTTGGCATAATACTTCTTCCACTCCACTTCACGCGGCCCCACTCTCCGCCGTCTTGTGCCTGCAATCTGAATGTCCCCGCAGCAACCACGGCGGTTTCATGCATACCATGTCATGTAGTCGGCAAAGAGATCTACCAGCTAAGGCCTTGGCGACGGTAACGCAGTCGTAGCGGTCACGATACTCCGTACCGCTTTGGTTGGTTCTACTCTCTTTCCTGAGTTTGCGTGAAAAGTTTCCCTCGCGTCGACCACATTCACCCGGCAGAGTATCGTTCGCTGGAGTTACTCGTGAGTGTGTTTCAAAACTATCTAACACACAACAAAGAAGCAGCCACTGTCCTACACTTTGAATACTGCTTGCAAACGAGAAGCTTTCCAGCGCATATCGCAAAGTTTGCCTACACGCACAGCAGTTCTCACACCGCAACGATGCTCGCGTCTACCGCTCTTCTCGCTCTCGGCGCAACAGCAGTCTCTGCCACGAACCTATTCGTGAGCGACTATGGCGGGACTGTCACCACCTTCAGCCTCACAGCAAACAATGGCACATATGCCCTCAACGAGACCCACCAATCGACCGAGTGCGCGCCCAACCCATCCTGGCTTACCATTGACCCCAACCGCGGCCTGCTCTTCTGCTTGAACGAGGGTCTCGAGACAGTGAACGGCTCCCTCAGCTCCTTCACTATTGGTGGTGACGGCAGCTTGACGCACATTCAAAACACTACGACCATCTCCGGACCAGTCAACGGCGTGATCTACGGCTCAGCGACCGGCCAGCGTGCTATTGCTCTTGCCCACTACACCGGCTCCGCAGTCAGCTCATGGTTGCTGCAGGGTGGTGGCAAGTTCAGCTTCAACCAGAACCTCGACTTCACGCTCTCGCAACCTGGTCCAAACCCGAGCAGGCAAGATGCGCCGCACGACCATGAGGCCATCCTCGACCCGACTGGGCAGTACATCCTGGTCCCAGACCTGGGTGCTGACTTGGTCCGTGTCTTCTCTTATGATGAGACCACACTGAAGCTCAACCCGCTCGCGCCATTGCAAGCTGCTCCTGGCTCCGGTCCTCGCCATGCAGCGTTCTGGAACCCGTATGGTGTTGCCTCGGAGGATTCGACGACGTACTTCTACTTGGTTGCTGAGCTGGGAGGCACGGTGACTGGGTACTCTGTAGAGTATCTGCCGAATGGTGGTGGTCTCAACTTCACAGAGGTCTACAACACGAGCACGTATGGCCTGCTCAAGTCACCGCAACTCAATGCTCCGGCTGAGGTGCATGTCAGCGTAAGTATCTCTTACCCGTAAACTTCACGAGCGTGTACTGACAGTGATCAACAGCCTGACAACCGCTTCCTCGTCATCTCCAATCGCAACAACACTTCCTTCACGCTCCCAGAAGCTAACGGCACACTCATCTCCTCGGATTCGCTCTCCACCTTCCGCCTCCAGGATGATGGCAGCCTCGTGTTCGTTCAGCTGTGGCCATCTGGTGGCAGCTACCCACGCCAGTACAGCTTCGACTCGACCGGCAGCTTGCTCGCAGTTGGCAATCAGTACAGCCAGAACGTCGTTGTCCTACAGAGAGATGTTGCTACGGGCTTGGTTGGCGAGCCAGTGGCGAGAGCTACGGTGGGCGGAAACACCACTTGCATTATGTGGGATGAGTGAAGGTGCTTCTTTCTGACTGAAACACTCCGGCATGGTGTTTTGCGCTGTACATAGCATGCCGTTTTTACATACTGCCCGCAAGAAGAGGCATTGAGATGAAAGCAGACTTCAAATCGGAGCATGTGAACGATTTGGGGTGAAATCGTGATGTACCTGGCTCAAGTCCATTCTTCGAAGCCTCGCGATCAAACATATCTTGAGTAAGTCTTATAACCGTAGAAGAGTTTTCAATCGAGCTTGCGAGACTTGTAACGCGGTGAAGGTAGCCTCACTTCGACTGAACTTCATCTGTTTCTAGTCCTTGACTCATCTCACTGTTACTGTAACTATCACTGCCAAGCCACTGGCCTGTGCTTTTCACATGCGCAACCTTCTTGACCAAACAAGGCCTATATCACAAGACTTGCAACACGCTTTCTCAACTGCAGAATCTCTTCCATACAACATCTTCCCGCCGGTGAAGCAAAGTCATTCAGTTACCTCGACCTTGGCCGAACCCTTTTGCTAACGTAAGTCGAAGCAGCCCATCGCTCCTTCCTCCTTCGCGTCTGGAACGCGCCAAGGCGGTACGCTAAACGTCACAAGCTGCTCACCGGTCACGCACGCAAAAACAAAAGCTTCTTCAAACTTCAATCAACTTCTGCCAAACAACAGCTGCACTTCAGTCTTTCCTCTGCCTCGACGTTGATACACCCAGCTTGGTGATCACGGTCGTTCATACCATCCCTTGACTAGCGCCTGGCTCATCAATACCCTCAACCCGACAGCATCATGCCCGACGACGGGTGGGGTGCTGCTGCTGCTGCTCCGACCGAGAACACCGAGAACGGTACCGACGCTTGGGGCGGCGCTCCGGCTGATAATGGCGCTGAGGACGGCGCTGAGGAGACCACCCAGGTCACTGAAGAGAACCCCAGCCTCAAGTTCGAGACGCCAGGCCTGAACAAGGATGAGTTCCTTGAGAAAGCTCGCGCAGCTGGTTGGACTGAGACTACAGCTTTCAACTACGACCAGTTCTTGCGCACTGGCGGTAATGACGGCGACTTTCAGGGCGCTGGACAGAAGTACGAGTGGAAAGACGAGTACGGTGATGTTGGCCCTGAGATCCCCGAGCTTGAGCAGATCCTCTTCGGTGGCGAGTTTCAAATGCGCAAGGGCGCCCACATGAACAACATCAGCGACTACCATGTCACTGTCGAGGGCCCGACCAACACTCGCATCACGAGCGTAAGTAATGCCACCTTCACATTGTTGCTGCATCCACTGACGTGATAGTTCGATGACGCTGGTCTTCACCCGGTGATTCTCAACAATGTCAAACTCGCAGGCTACACCGAGCCGACTCCGATCCAGCAATACACCATCCCAGCCGTGTTGCAAGCCATGGACGTGGTCGCCGTCGCGCAGACCGGTATGTCGAATCTCGTTTGCATGCACTGCTTTCACTGACGTTTTATCCAGGCTCCGGCAAGACCGCCAGCTACATGATTCCGGTCATGTCGCGTTTGATGGGCAAGGCCAAGAAGCTCTGCGCTTCCAAGCCGGCGGGTTTCCAGAAGATCAGGGCCGAGCCACTCGTCGTTATCGTCGTGCCGACGCGCGAGCTTGCGATGCAGACGTGGGATGAGGCCCGTCGCATGTGCTACAGGTCCATGCTGCGCCCATGCGTCGTGTATGGTGGCATGCCCATGGGCATGACATTCGATGATCTCGGTAAGGGCTGCGATGTCCTCGTCGCCACTCCTGGCCGTCTCTGCGACTTGATGGACAAGCCGCACATCCTCTCCATGAGCCGTGTCAAGTATGCCTCGCTTCGTCCCCTTGCCACTATCCGACACGTACTGACTTCCCTGCAGGTACACGATCATCGACGAGGCCGACGAGATGCTCCAGTCCGACTGGGAGGAGGAGCTGCGCAAGATCATGTCGGGTGGAGGTAAGCACCAAGTTCTGTCCGAGCAGCTTTCGACGCCCTGCTGACACAGACACAGATACGAACGAGGATGCTGATCACTTGTACATGATGTTCTCTGCGACGTTCCCGAAGGCTGCACGCGAGATGGCTCGTCAGTACATGGTCCAGGACTATTTCCGTGTTCGCGTCGGCCGTGCTGGGTCCGCTCACAAGAACATCCGTCAGGAGGTCCTGTACGTCGACCAAGACCAGAAGCGCGAGTGCGTCTTTGACCTGCTCTTCAAGAGTGAGCCGTCGCGCACTTTGATCTTTTGCAACTCTAAGGCCCAGGTCGACCTTCTCGACGACTTCCTCTACAACCGTGGCCTGCCGACGACGTCCATCCACGCAGACCGCAACCAGCGTGAGCGCGAGGACGCCATGTGAGTGTCAACTTGTTACCTATTGAGAGATTGTTGCTAACCTGCTTATAGCCGCGCCTTCCGTACGGGTAGGGCTCCTATCCTTATCGCCACCGGCGTCTCTGCGCGTGGCTGGGATGTTGCTGGCGTTCACCACATCATCAACTACGACCTCCCATCTGCCATGTACGGCGGCATTAATGAGTACATCCACCGTATCGGTCGCACCGCGCGTATCGGTCATCAGGGCCTGGCCACGTCGTTCTATAATGAGCGCAACGAGGACATCCAGCAAGAGCTCGTTAATGTGCTCATCGAGTGCGAGTGCAAGGTTCCTGAGTTCTTGTCTCACCTTGCTCCGGAGGACGGTAAGATCGAGTTCGATGATGACACTGACGACGAGGCTGAGGCCGAGGGTGAGGCTCCCGAGGGCGGTGAGGGTAGTTTCGGCGGTGATGCTGGCGGCGTTGCTGTTGATGGTGGAGCTTGGGGTGCTGCCCCGGCCGATGGTGCTGATGCTGGCGGCTTCGCTGCTGCTGATACCGGCTTCAAGGCTGAGGAGGGTACTGCTGCGGTCGCGGCCTGGTAAACGGCTTTATGCTGCTCATTGGAAGACTTCTGCGCTCCGGTATCGAGACCTGCTTGCTTGCTTGCTTACTTCTACACGACGACGACGGTGAGTAATTGGGAGATGATGATGGGGTACTACACAGTACTCAATGGGAGAGCGGCCTGGGTGGGAGATAACCGCCCATGCGACGTGGCCTCGTCTAGCATACCTCGCTGGCGACAGCTCGGGTCCACATAAGTTCAGACAGACAACGATATGCGGGTGACTGCCCATACCAGCTTGACATCCTCAATGCTTCACGTCACGGGTCTGTAGATGTTCGACGGTGAATTCAAAGCTCGCCAGACGCACGTGCCATATGATCCCTGCACCACGCTTTGCGCCCGCCCGGCTCTAGGTCAGAGCTGCAAGCTCCCCTCTCGCTCACACTGCCAACTCATCGCCTGTCTGCCCAACCGCATCAGGTACTGCAGAATCACAAGGTACAAAGTCTTGGAGTAACTTTGCTGCATCATATTATATACTGGCAAGTACGCTATTTCGGAACCAGCGACCAATAGCGACGCTGGGGACGTCGCCAGCCTCCCCAGCCCAGCTTCCCAGCCAGCTTTCCCAGTATTGCACGCTGTACAATGTCGGTACAAGTAGCTTCCCACACATTCCCTGGTCATTGTCAGTTCCTGCATTTCTCTAATCCACAATCGCTCTTACCGTACGTGTATAATACTGTCGTTGTTATTTAGCGCTTTTTCCAAATGACGACCCCTCCGCAGGCACCTTTCGCTCTCAAGCAAACCAACGTCTCCCACCCATCGTTGGTAGAACACAAGCCGAGTCAACAGAGCATTGCCGCGAGCGAGGATTACTATTCGGTTTACTCAGGGAGCAACTCATCGACGTACTCGGGCGACAGTCAGAACGGAAGACGAGTTGGGGTTGCGATACCGATTCAGAGGTACTCGACGCCGCCGAGTCGGTATCGGACGCCGGCGCATAGTAGGGATTACTTGCCTCAGTATTTGCAGGACGATGGTGCAGAGGAGGTGGAGGTGAGGAAGACGCCTATGCGAGGCCAAGGGAAGAGAAGACAGAGTCCTAGTGGTGGGGTAGGTGAAGCGAGCGCTTCTGCGGCGGCTGGGACATCAGTGCTGAGAGAGGGTGGAATAAGGAGGAAGCCGGTACCGTCTACGGTCATGGAGGCGAGGGAGAGCTACCCAAAGTCGGAGCAGCATATCAGTGCGACGGGTGCGAGGAGCAGCGTTGCGCAAGACATTGGAAGGGAGGCGAGTCCGCCGACACCTGGTGTGGATGACACACCATACATTCGCTTTGCGCTCGACCAGTTGACGAGAGATGAGGAGGTGAGAGGGAGCCGGCGGTATAGGGGTCTCGGCTCTGGACTTGACGGCAACTTTCCTTATCTCGCTCCTACGGAAGTCGTACCTGCTGGTGCCGCGCGCGAACCTCAGCAGCTGTCTCAGCACCAGCAGTATGCGCATGAGCTGCCGGCATCACTTTTGCCTGCCAACTTTCCGGCTCAAGAACAACAACGACAACAGCGGGACGAGTACATGCCTGCAGACTTCGCTGATCAGCAAAGGCAACGACAACATCAAGGCGAACATGTACCGGCGGCACTTTTGCTTGACCGGCAACGACAGCAGTATCGCAACGATTACGAACTGCCTGCTGCGGCCGTAGCAGGTGCGGCTCTACCATACGAGATCGAGAAACATGAGCAGAAGTCGATATTCGACGAGCCACCACCACGAAATCCTTTACGCGTGAGCGAGAGCAGTCTACGAGACAGGCCGTCACTGTACCAACAACCAGTCCAGCAAGAACCGGACCTCTTCAGCCTTGTCGACAACGAACATCAGCACCAGACGCCTCTGAACTTCATCCCTAGCATCCTGCGAACACCACAGCTGTGTATCTTCCTCTTCCTAGTCCTGGCGTATTTGGCCTGCCTGATCTTCTGCGCAGCTTGGAGTCTGATTCGCACCGGGCTCTGGAACTACGGTACCTTTGGCGATGCTCGATACTTCGTCTTCGAGTACCTGCCTACTCTGCTTGGTATCATACTATTCTTCTGGGTCGTGCAGATCGAGGTCGCTGTCTACCGGATCGCGCCTTTTGTGGCGATGGCGTCGGAGTCGCCGCGATCGAGAGAGCGAGCAGCTCAGCTGCCAATCTACCCCAAGGGCTTTGTACTGCCGTACATCGGCCACTTCGGTGCCGGCCTGCCTCTCGCCGGTTTCTTCATGGTCGTAGCGTGGCTTCAAATCTGGACGATCCCACTATTGGCCAGCAGCTTCAACGTCTACTTCTACGGCGCACCGACTACTGGGAGATGGAGATGGATTGCTTTGCAAGGTGCCATCTGGGCTGTTATTACTTTGTACCTGCTCCTTGCCATCGCGGTCATACTGCTCATGGTGTGGCTGAAGGGTGGCAAGAAGTTGACGGGCTTGAAGTGGGATCCTCGCAGCCTCGCCGACCTCGTCGTGCTTGTAGAGCGCAGCAATGCTTTGGACGCAAGCATCGAAAGTGAGCCTGCGCAATTGGGCTACTGGAGGACCAGCCACAGGCCAAACGAGGTCTTCCACACATACGGTGTCTCCGACAAAGCCGCAAGAAGGTACAGCCTGGAAGATGGCCGACTTCAGGAGAAGTCACCGATCGCACCGCCTACCAGCCGATTCTCAGCCGAGCCTGAGGACATTGAGCAAGGCCAACGACACAGCCGAGAGAAGATGCTGCCGCGATCGGACGATGACGTGACTTCGCATCGCGCTGGAAGCGCACTCCCGTGGTTTTTGCACCTTTCCATGGCTGCTCTGTGGGCAATCATTGCCTTCGTGCTCCTTTTGGCCTTCCTCATCGTCTCTTACTTGCCAAGTATCACAGTCAGCAAGGGCTTCATGCCAGATGTCCCTGCTCCCGTCAACACCATGGGCTTTTCCAGCACCAACTTCCTATACAGCTTCATCCCAGCGCTGCTTGGCATGCTCTGCCTGCTCTTCTGGCTCGATATCGATTACGCTTACCGCCGCCTTCAAGCTTTCGAGGCGCTGGCGAACGATGACGGCGAGCTGGCTGAGCGCAGCTTGCTGCTTTCTTACACTGCCGAGATGCCTTTCTTCGTTACTGCTACTGCGGTGGCGAACAAGCACTGGCGTGTCGCTATCCTGAGCTTCGTCAGCTTGATCGTGGCTACTCTGCCGATTCTGAGCGGAGGGATTTTCTGGGCACAGTTCTACATTCCTACGCAAACGACACGCATCTCGGCGCACATGCCCGCTTACTACGCCCTAACCGTTTTCTGCGTCCTGTACGCCCTGAGCTACTTCCTCATCTTCCCTAGCCAGAAGCTTAGGCATATGGTGCACCAGATGGGCTCGAACTCCGCCATGAGCTTCTCGGACGTTATGGACTTGGTGCACCAGAGCAAAATGCTCAACGATGTCGCTTTCCACAGCCCGGAGTCGAAGATTCAGCTCGTCACGCGCTTGTTATCAGCGCCGCCGGGAGCGAGGATCAGTCAGCACGAGGAAGCGGCGCAATCGAAGGTCAGTCTTGCGGACAGTATTCGTGGCTTTGGGAACGCGAGGCAGAGGGCGCTTGGTGGGTTGGGCGTTATGGAGGTTCCGAGGTATTATCTGGGAAGGTATGGTGGGAGGGATGGGAGGGAATACGTCGGTATTGATCGCTTGAGGAAGTGAGGCGGCTGCCTCGGATGGGTGTCCAGTTGGATATCGAGCTTGCTTGCCATTGCGTTTTAGCGAGGTGTTTGGGGGCAATCGGATCAACAGCACGTAACGCCGGAATGATGGCTGATGCTGAAGATGCGTATGAGTATATATAGATGGGCCACGCATAGATGATCGGATGATCACGGGCTGTGACGAAGGCAATGTATCATAGTATGCTACTACTTAATGTGTTACTCCAACGAGCACATATCGACATCTGTGATGCTTATCTTTGCTACTGTTACCTGCGAGCTATTGAGTGGGTATGGCGCACAGAAGGAAGGCGGCGTACAATGTTATGGCGGATTGTTAGCTACAGTCACCGCTACAATGCCGATTCCGTGTGTGCTAGACTCGACAGGACGGTGGCGCTCGTGAACACTGCTCTCTCTTGGAGACACATACCGCTCGCACCCGCTTCCCTCTTTGCCATCGCGCGTTCTCGTACCTTCCATTCTGTCTGAAGCGGAGTGCTACAATGCGCAGCTGAAGTCTTACCGGAGGCCAACTACGGTGGATGAGCGGGCTTTCTGTTACATCAGTCCGGCGAGATGGAAAGCTATATTAGCAGAAGCGCGTAACAAGCAAAATAACAGACGCCAACGCCAGACAGCCTTCAACATGTTGCGGAAGTTCGACGGGGCAGGACGCATCATGGAGACGGATGAAGGTGTGCCAGCGCCGAACCCGTGCTCGTGGTGCACCCGCGATGGCTATGATGTCGAATGTCGTGTCTTCAAGGACAGAGATGATACCAGTTGCGCTTACTGTAAGCGGATGGGTAAGCCGCGCTGCACCGCCAAGCAGGTCGCGACCGACGAAGCGCAGGAGGATGAGTATACGAAGGTGCATCGGGTGGAGGAGTTGGAGGAGAGGCTGCTTCGTGCCGAGGCTCTGTTGCGGAATTACGACCGAAGGCGTAGGCGAGTGATTGAAGACGACGAGGACGAGGATGGAGATGAGGAAGATAATGATACAGAGCATTCGGATACGGCTGGTCAGCTCGCCTTCAACGAAGAAGGCGATGAAGCTACAGAAAGCGACTATGTGCACGTAAGAGCAGAAGCAGATGGTTGGGACGAGATGGGAGACGATCAGGACGTCAGCGAAGAAGCAGCTATGCATCGATTGACTACCTTCTGCTTCAACCCACATCGGGAAGCTTTCGAGACGAAGACCGTAGAGAAGTCTGTTGGTGTCAACGATGTCCTAATTAGGACTACGCACAGCGGCTTATGCTACAAGGATGTCCATGCCAAAGGCAAAGGCTGTGGTCTTCGCCACGAGGGTGTAAGTATAATTGAAGATGTAGGTGAAGCAGTAACGCATCTGCAAGCTGGTGATAGAGCAGGCTGGGGCTGGTTGCACTCCGTAAGTCACCACCGCTGATAGCAGCAGATACTCGGCAGCTGACGAGCAACCCACAGGCTTGTGGTAACTGTCCCACTTGCGTACAAGGTCACCGCCAGTACTGTGCCGAAGCACGCGGTTTTGCCTTCTCCGATCTCGATCAAGGCGCCCTCAGCGATTACAGGATCATAGACTCCAGCTTTACTTACCGTATCCCGGAGAGCATTAGTTCCTTAGACGCAGGACCCTTTATGTGCGCTGGTGCCTCGGTCTACGAAGCACTCGACGCAGCTGGCACCCGGCCAAATGATCGCGTGGGTCGTCGACGTCGGCGGCCTTGGTCACATGGCTGTCCTCTTCGCGAAGGCAATGGGTTGTGCGGTTACCGCACTGTCTTCCGCCGAGAGCAAGCTGAATGATGCATTCGAGCTGGGCGCAAACGAATTCTGCCTGCTAGGCGATATTGCGAAATGCTATCGCAAACCTGCTAACAGCGTCATTAAATCCCATCACGATCCGACACCGATGAACACCGATGTCCTACTCATCACCTCAAACGAGGTACCGAATCTGGAGTCAATCATGCCACTGCTCGCTAGACGAGCCACGATTGTACTCATGACCATCCAGCAGCAACCTCTTAGTCTGCCTTACATGTCTTTCGTCCTGCCAGGGCACAAGCTCATGGCTTCGACAGAGGCTTCACGCGAGAACCATATCAGAATGCTGAAGTTTGCGGTTCGGCACCGCATCAAACCTTGGATCGAGGTGTTTCCAATGACCGCTGAGGACATTGCAAAAGCTTTCGAGCGGCTGGAAAGCCGCCGGATGAGGTATAGAGGCGTGCTTGTGCGACCGGAAAAAGATGCCATCTCTTGGGTTTCGCGTCAGCACTGAAGCTCAATTACCATGTTGTCATCTGAGTTGCATAACTGCAGCCTGCCGGTCACCAACGGACATCGAGTAGCATCGAACCGTTTGTTACACCAGTGGTTGCCTCAAAGTGCTAGCCGCGGTATGAATCATGCCGATGGCAGGGTACGCGGACTTTGTGGCTGGCAATATGTGTTCAGTCGACCGCTCGATCAGCAGCAGCACATCAGAGCACGACTGCAGGTGTTGAGCATTACCTGGTGTGCTTCTCCTCGCATCTGGACGGCTTCCCTCGTCTCGCACCAAAACTGTACTTACAATGCCTGACGAAAGAATTGGAATCTGGGACTGGGATCGAAGTCAATGAAGACATGTCGTTACACTTTGCGTCACCCGAGAAGCGTCTGCCTTTATTGACATGTATAAAACACCAGCGCCTCGCCATGGCGCTGTAAGCCTCTACATCTAATTCCAGTCCGGAGAGACCCGCTTAATGTACTTCATGAACTTGAAGAAACCCACCGCATACTCTACATTACCGTGCGGATCCTTGACTCTCTCCGGCCAAGCAATCCCAGCACCATACACACCGGGCAACTTCGCCAAGTCACCAATTGAGCCGCAAGCAGACTCCTTCACGTAGTTGAACAGTCCTTTCTCGTGATCATAGTACGGCGCGATACTCTTCCCATCGGTGGTCTTCAGACTCGGGATGGGGTCACGAGTATACCCGATGGCTTGGATGACGAAGTCGGAGCCCGGAAGATACTTCTCGAACATTTCCTCCTCTGCACCTTTCTCATACGAGATGGCATCGACATACTTGCTGACGTCGCTCTCCCTGAAGCTTTCGGGCTCGAGATTCTCCTTCGCCCAAACAGCGGCTTCACCCTTGAGACCGGTGTTGTCGCGCAGGATCCAGCCGTCCATGAACTCGGCGTAGCGCAGAGCGTGCCGAGTCAGCCATCTGATCTTGAGGTCCGGCTTGCTTGAGCGAGCAAGGTTGTACAGGCCTCTCAAGACCAGAATTGCGGAGTGCGAAGCTCCTATGACGGAAACGGTGGTCGGACCAAGTGGCGAGAGCATCTGCGAGAGTCGCGTTGGCGACAATGCATTGTCAAGATCCAGAGAAGGCAGACCAGAGACATTACCAGGCAATGGAACATCCGTAGGCGATGAGCCGGTACAGAGGATAAGGCGTTTGGTCTGAACGCTCGTAATGTCGGTCTCTGACGGGTTTGAGCTATCCAAATTGACTGTCCATTTCAAGGAGGCTTCATCGAGCACTGCCTCGGCCACCTTGCCCTGCTGCGTGATGATGCCAGGTGTCCTCTTCAAGCCCTGCGTAAGCATAACAATCATGTCAGCTGCATAGCTCAGCTCGCAGCCTTTAGTAGGATCGAGTTGTCGTAGGTCCTGGAGCTTGTCCGGCTTACCGCTGACGGTTACGCCATCACTTTCCGAAGGCTCCTCCCAACGCGAGCGCGACGGCGTACCGCTAACAATCTTCCTGAACGGAGCAACCGCGGTCGCAAAGTCAATGAACAAGCCGACCTTGGTGTTGGATGGCACCTCCCGGTATTTGCTGTTAACACGGCCTCCGTTGAACGCATCGTCAACCCAGAGGATTGGCTCGACCTTCCTCTCCAGTAGATTGCCTACGCATGTGACACCGGCAGGGCCAGCCCCGACGACGACAGCTGCGTACTCTGAAGGCGTACCGTAGGGTCCAGAACCGCCACCAGACATGGTGCTGGCTTTGCGCGAAGTGTGCATTCTTGATGTAGTAGACATGGCTGTTA
>Ga0058704_10000888_pt1 | contig 14575 bp, 8 predicted proteins | sample AgamicMgSfe_FD_71363 | JGI IMG/M metagenome (GOLD analysis project Ga0058704, IMG submission 71363) | Agave microbial communities from Guanajuato, Mexico - Mg.Sf.e | ecosystem: Host-associated > Plants > Phyllosphere > Phylloplane/Leaf | place: Guanajuato, Mexico | collected 2012-05-30
GGTACAACCCGCATCTCTGCCGAAGTATCGAAACATCACTTACGCCACAGGCATCTCCCTTAGCCACGTCGAATGCCGTCGGGGCTGAAGGAGGAAGAAGGCATCTGGCGTCTCTTCTTCCCTGGACAGCCTTCAAGTCAGTCTTCACGCCGGCGTTACAGCCCCAGAAAGATCTCCAGATCGCTTCCGCGGCCTCAGCAGTCGGCACCGAGCCAGATTACTGTAAGAAGGTACATTGATTACACGGCATAACGGCAACCATTCAGATTGTGCGTTGATTCAATAATGTAGTTTAGCGAGGAGTCTATGGCTTCTTTCTTGCAATACTCGCAGCCTACAGCAGTAATAAATCGAACCATAGGCCGTACGACAGGAACAGGCTAGCTGCTCTTGAGCTCTCTATTTTGGTGGTCAGCAGTTCTGGCCTGCTCCAGACGATTCAAGACGCACACGTGATGGCGTACTCGGCGGATTTTCTCAAGGAAGATTGCCACTATCGAACTGAAAATAGCTGCCGGGACTAACTAGAGCTGTTGTCAAATCGCGCTGTCGTGCTTTTCTGACTTTCTATACGAGCCTGCGATTGCGTTGAATAAATGCGCGACGTAGAATCGATGGTATAAACGTTGACGCGTGGTAGGATACGGCAGACGTGAAGATCCTCATAGTCGCAAATGTCGGGTCATTCGCTTGAGCGGCGAACGGCTTGTGCTGCGTCAGGCGGATCGGCAGCCAGTGACGCTTCTGACGAAATAATGGCGCCGGGAGCATGGATGCTGTAATCCGAAGCCAAGCTTAACGCGATCCAAGATGCGCGAGTCTAACTTCAGCACTTCTGGCGCAACGATAAGTTAACCACATGGCAAGCAGACTTCCTCCACTCTCCCACGCTCAGCAGTTTGCTCCAACACATCACTTACCACCCGGTGCGGGCGCCGTTCTTTTGCTGTCATGATTATTTACTTCTCCTTATAGCGGCCTTGGTTGGTCGATTGGCTCTTATCGCAAGCTGTGAGCAATATCAGATGTCTTAAGACTCCAGCAGCAATTTCGCATACGTCCAAGCGTACTTTCTCGGAACGGGTACCATGTCACGAAGCAGTAATGAGAGCTCGTGGGGAAGGCGCAAGAGCCTGTTTGCGCTCTCTGCGCTCAGTCCGATTACGCCCAACAGCAGCAGCGACGACGGCGCCAGCAAACCACCGAAAACACTGAAGAAACTCAAGCATGGCAGGACACCGAGCCAGCGCATCATCACCAACCTCACTTCTACGGCATCTACATCTGAGGTTGATGACATCCAGTCCGCACCGCCTTTGTCGAACCTGCCAAGAACACGGAGGCCTTCACTCGGCGGAAAGAGCGGCATGCGGCCTTCGGTGTTTGGTTCACTCAAGTCGTCGATGCGCTCGAGTAGCGATGAAGCGAATGGTGGTGTCGTAGGCGAGCCGCTGTCTGCGGCGTCCACGAAATCAGTTGGGCTGCCCGATAGTGGGTTTGACGGATCATCGCCTGCGAGGTCGGTGGTCATGCACGGAGAGGTGCAAACGAGCGCAGGCATGTTCAGAAAGAAGAAGGAATACTTGGTCCTAACCGAGACACACATCATTCGCTACAAGTCGCAAGCAAAGGCATCGGAGTCCTTCAAAACAATACCCTATACCATAGGTCGGAGCCCACCAATGCGACATGGGTCGACGCAATCGGTAGGGTCACATACCGACCTGCAGACGATGTCCGACTCCTCCGGCGACAAGGATGGCCGAGTGCCTTTACGACAGGTCGTGGCTGTCCAAGTCCTCGATGACGGCAAACCGTACTTTGCCATCGAGGTCTGCTCCCTCGATGAGGAGTCAGGTCAGGCAAGTGCGATGACTTTGCAGTTCGGCAACCCAGAAGAGCGAGATCACTGGTTGCGGAAGATCCGCACCACGATCAGAAGTGCGAAAGTCCGGGATTCAAGCGCCATTTCATCCTTCAACCTCGAGAATGCTGCGCGCATTGTTGAACGCGACAATGATTACGACCCTTCAAACTGCGCCATCTTCAAGGTTGCGCAACGGCAATCAGGTTCGAAGTCTGCTGGTCGCTCGTCCTCGGATGATCTTGCCAAGGTCGCGTCGACAGTCTGTTTCCTTGCCGTTGGCGTGCACAAGGTACACATCATTCAGCTCGTCAAAGCGGTTGCGCGTGCCTCAAGCCCATCGCTTGCGCCGAACACATCTCAGGCTTCTTATGGCGTACTCACCCTGACTGGTGTCAAAGTTAGCAGCTTTGATGACACGTTCGAGCTCACCTTCCGGCAACCAATGCAACGACCCAAGACACTCTACCTTGCCTCTGCAGCATCGCATGAAATAGCCGCACGACTACATTTTGTGGAAAACTATCTACGGCCGGAGTGTGGATACCGACTTTTCAAGTTCTCAGCGCCCACCGAAGTCGAGGAACTTCTAGCGCCGGCGGTCGCGTCAGACGAGCAGCATAGCTGTCTTGATCGCACCTTGATCGCGTATTGCGTCGCTTACGGTGTTAACCCAGCTAATGTACGTTACACTATCAACTATAACTGTGAAGATGCGCCTCGCTTCGAGCTTTTGCCACCAGCAGACTCGCGAAGACCTGAGTACGGCCCGATTGACATGCTCGCTATCATGCGAGCGCTGCGCTACAACGAGAGCTTCGGGACTTTGTCCTTCGCCGGCATCAAGCTTGACAGCTTGAATGGCTTACACGACAACTACGGCCAGGAGCATGTATGCTCACGAACTAAGCGAGGGACACCAATCAAGCTCACTTCTGACGAGTTGGGACGCTCATGTCTTCTCGTACAAGAGGTTCGCGCCTTGGCGGCGACGAGTAAAAAGCTGCGCCGAATGGACTTCTCCGCGTGCGTGACAACCAAGCCGCCGCCGCTCGCGGACAACTTGGAGGAAGACACATCAAGGCCGAAAGACATCGGATGTGGCATTGTCGAGGCACTCTTTCCGCTTTGCAAGCATCAGACGACTAACGTTGATTGGATCTGTCTTAATGACATTTACCTCAGCGAGACAGACCTCGATTACCTTGTTGGTGCGGCTGTCGAAAAGTCGTGCCATTTCCGCGCGATCGAGCTCAATCGCTGTGGACTCAATGACAGGAGCATGAACATGATCCTTGACGCGCTACGGGCGCAGGACAATACTCTGGAGGCCATCGAGATCGCAGGAAACACCGCTCGCATCAATCCAGCAACATTCGATGCCCAACTTGGTGTCTTCGGTTTCATTCGCAAGCTCAACTTGTCCTTTGTGTCACGGACCTCTGGCAACGAGCCGCTGCTCCAAGCTGAGACGCTTTTGCCATGGCGGCTTCAAGAATTGAGGCTGAGTGGTACGACCTTGAATCCGGCAACGGTAGATGCACTTGCCACGTACCTTGCACATCCACAATCGGCCAGTCTCCATGAGCTTTACGTTGACCATTCGTACCTCTCCGGCAGCGACATTGCGACGCTTTTTCACAGCATGAGTCGTAATCCTGACGAACCGCGAGACCTTCACTTTGACGTCAGCCAGGATCGTCTTGTGAAGGGCCTTGAGCAAGTGACGCAGGCTATAGCGAACGGGTTAGCACCTTCGCATCTTAGTATGCGCGCCATCGAGTATCGCGAAGAGACGCTGTTCCGCAAAATGCTGGCTGCGCTGACAGCCAACAAATCGATCCGGTTCCTCGACATGTCGCACACTGCTCTTCCGGGTGACGCAGGCGATGAAACATGCCGTGCTCTCGAGCGTCTCCTGGTCGAAAACGATACGCTTGTGGAGCTTGACATCTCTGGCGAGGACTCTAGACTGGCGACTTCTAGGCTCGGCAGTGGCATCAACCAAGCTTTGGCAGGCTTGAAGCACAACAAGACTTTGCAGACCTTCCGTATTGAGAAGCAGAGGCTAGGCTTGCAGGGTGCCAGCACTCTTGCTGAGGTCCTGAAAGAAAATAAGACTCTCCGCGAGCTGCATTGTGGTAACAATGAGATACCTTTGCATGGCCTCACGGACTTGGTGAATTCGCTCATTGAGAACACTAGCTTGGTGCACTTGCCTACGATGGACGACGGACGGGAAGCAGCGTTCAAATCTGCAGAGGCTACTATGAAAGGCATGTCGGAAGCAGAGTCACCTGCGTCTCCTTGTTCGCCGACCTACTCTAAACCGTCTCAGCTTGGTAGCAATTCGGCCATGAGGAGAGGTTTCGCTAGTGTACGGAGGACAGCTGCGCGCTCTGCCTCGGCCTATACGCCTTCCTTCCCAGCTCTTCCTTCTTACAGCAGGTCGACATCGTCTTCGCACAACAGTCGGGCATCCTCACCTCTTACGTTGACAATGTCTACACCAAGGACACGACAGAATACGCAGTCGCCAGTGGCTGCGCCGGTCTCGTTCACAGTCCAGGACATTCAGACAACGCATCGGCTTCTGACCGAGCAGTGGGACCGGCAGTGTTTCCGGCTTGGTCAATACCTGGATCGCAACTGGTGTCTGCTGAACGACGTACCCGTCGACATGACAGTCGAAGATGAGAAGTTTGAGCGCCCGGAATCAGTAGGCTCGTTAGGCAAGGTACTTGAGCAAGTCAAGTTCGATACCACGCCGCGGGCTGAGAAAGAGCTGTATTTCGACCAGCCGCAGGAGGCGACTCCACCTCATGACGCTCACGACTCGGCCGGACCTCTCGACGAGAAACAAGCCATGAGCTTCAAGCATTTCATTCTTGATAGCGGTCCGGCAACACCAGAATCGATCGACGGCGACGATCACCTCAAGCAGCTGAGACTTGACACTCATCCGGAGAATCTAGAGGAGCCGAGCACGCCAACTCGGCATAACTTCTGAAAGGTGCCTTACTCTTTACTACTTATTGGCGTACGGTGCTAGGCGCACTTGGCGTCCTTGGAGTTGATGACTGATGGAAATGTATGGACTTGGCATACGGGTATATGGGACAAATGATGTACATAGGTACGCGCAATGAAGCTGCAACGTGGCGCACTCCAGTGATACCGCCACGAGGCATTGCCAAGGCATTGCGGAAGACAGAACGTGCGCACGCGCGCTTACAGGCCGACAGGAGATGTTGCAATCTAGGCGCACATACTTAATTGTACATATGGCGAATTCGGCCATATTACCGACCAATATGCTCAAGATGCGGAGTTGTCCTGTTCCTTCTGCGCCATTCGGCTTCGTCTCAAGCATATGGCTTGGGACCGGAGTGTCTTCCCACTAGTAGGAGTAGCATGCACACCTCTTGGGAGTAAAGATAACTGACTAAATTTTTGTTAACGTAGAAGAAGGTTAACACCAGGATTGGAGACTACTGAGAACGGAAGTTCAACTACCGGCATACGTTAGGTGCTGGTAAGGAGAGAAAGCGCTCTGTACGAGCCAGCGTCGCCAGTATAAGTGAGCAAACTCTTGTCTTCATGCACAGACTTGAGACTTTTATCAACGTCCAGCAGCAGTTCACCCGCAGGTCTCTCTGTGTTCTCGATGGCACGGCGCTTAAGTTCCACGAAGGCTACTGTGGTGAAGTTGTTCAGGGCCTCTCGGATGGTGCGTAAGACTCTTGGGTTGAGATGCAGTAACCTGTACGTTGTGGACGATGTCTGATAGGAGATGTCGGCATCGTCCATGAGATCCTTGAGACGTGGCCGTAAACCTCCTCCATCGCTGCTTGGTACATGGACTGTGCCGTGTTGTTCGTGTCGTTGTTGATGGACCGAAGAAATGAAAGTGTGATGGGAAGTTGAAGGCCAGGGGATAGGCGTTGCGAATGCTGAACGCAGAGCTGCTTGTGGGCTTCGACTGCTGCTACATCTCCTAGTTATCGACATCGCTTCGAGGTGCTGTGACCGCTACTAGCGTGCTCAGACTGTCTGCAGAAAACACAAGACTCTTACCTTAAGCGAACTGGAGTAGGCCTTCACCGGCGACTTGTGGTTACACAATGATTCAGCTACCTGCCGGCTTCTTCGGTCTATCGAGCTGCGTATTCAGGGTAGTAGGCGCAAACTAATGTTTACGATCTAGACCCATCTATCTCAATTGGAAGATCCTAAGTGAATTCCGGAACGATTGGCCATGGCTGGTTCACCGCGTACCAAGTCGCAATCAGAAGCTGCTGTTTTGGGTCTTGTCTACCAAAAGACGGACTTCGTCTACGAGCATTCTGTTCTATCGAGCTGACTTCAGCCTTCTGGTAGCCCAAGCTGCTCCTATCGCACACACTGCGCCAATGAAGAGACAAACAGCAATGCCACTCACGCCTTCCGTTGAATGGTGCTCATCTGGATGCGCATCCTTCGCCAACTCCGGGCTTTTACCAGGCTCCAATATCGAGAACACGACCCAGCTGATACCTGTCCCAACGAACTGCGGCAAGCTAGAAAGTCAAGGTTAGAACAAGGTTCCGTCTAATACCTCGATCACGCCTCCAGTTCACTTACGTAGTGTAGATATTCAGTATGCCAAAGTAGATGCCAGATAGCTCACCAGTCGAGGTAGTGGCTGAAGGAGGATCGGAAGATTGCCGAACATGCAGACTCCTGGGCGAAGAACCTTGCGAGCTCATCTCGATGGATTCGTTCGAGAGGCGTCGGTATGACGCGCTGCGACCGTTGCTGGTGGGCAAGGTTGTGCTCATTCTGTTGACTTCGACACCGAGGAACGCGCCTGGCGCCCAACCAGCGACTGCCCACGGCACCCCACAGAATGCTATTATGATGGTGGCGAAGCGGACAGAAGTCACCAAAGGCGCGAAGACCATGGAGGCTGCGAAAAGTAGGTTTGCAAGCATCCAGGTGGTGAGTAACGTCGGCTTGGTTTTGCGCGCGCCTTGAATGACGGATTCGAGGCTCTGCGGTGGCCGAGCGGTGTAGGATTTCTCGTCGTCATCTGGACTCTGAACCAGCCATGGCAGAACGATGGAGGACGCGAAGCTGATCATTGCGAAGACAATGAAAGCCACGCTGCCATGTCTACCAGTCTCCGTAAGAGCGTCTTTCGTACTCGAAGGTGCCTCGTGACGTAGGTAGATCTCGCCGACCCACGTACTCCCGTAGAAGAGGAATGGAAACCAGCCGATCCATGACCAGAACTGCACCATACAGATAGCGTGGATGCGTGGCGGGACATTGAGAGTCGTTGAGTAGATGTGCTTCAGCACTGAGACTATGCCTTCGTTCTGAGCGCGCGCTTTGCTGTTGCGAAATTCGTTAGCCACATGAGCCTACACTATTCTTTTGCTCTGCCACAGCTACCATAGCAGTCCACGACGTAAATGGCGTAAAGACAAGATTATCAAGCTCACGAACTCACCTATCTTGCGCGACCAACACGCGCTCGTGAACAGCCCAGCACGAGGTACCTTGCGCCACAGCCATTGCCACCGCTGCAAGGAAGCATACCTTCTTGAACTGCGTGTTGCCTAAGAAGTCGCCAAGGATGGCTTCCAGATCGAGTGCGCCAATGCCATACATGAGCATGTGGCCGACACCAATCATCCTACTCACTTGACTCTGTCAGCTCAGACTCCAGGTGCACTTAAGACATGGCATCACGTACCCCAAGCCGACCCTAACTGCTGCTTCTCTACTGGCAATGTGTCTACTACCAAAGCTCGACATGTAGATTGCGCTGATCATTGTCAGCGACAGCAGCCCTCACCTTCCAGAGTTCATTCATACCGATGTTGATCACAAAGTCGAGCACGTATATGTCCACGACAGCTACCGCGATAGTGACTTCTCGTTTCTGTGATCACTCAGCATGATGTCTCCCCTACCGTAGGCTCGTAGCTCTACCGTACAAGCTCCTTGTCCTGCATAAACAGCCCGACAACCTCTCCTGTCCAGCCCAATAGCAGCAGGCATATTACGACCGCAACCGTCCCAGCCAACATGAATGGTCTTCTTCTCCCATGTCTGCTCGTACTCTTATCTGACAGCACTCCGATAATCGGCTGCATCACCAATCCTGACAACGGTCCAGCGACCCATACGAGCGATAGCTTCGACTTGCTAAGGCCCAGTGAGAGGAGGTACGGGCTGGCGTATGTCATTTCTGTTCCCCAGCAGAACTGCAGGCCGATCATGCTGAAGGTGAGGAGCGCCATTTGCATGGACTCCGAAGAGCCTCGTATATGCGGTTGGCCAATCCATGATGCCGCTGGAGCTGCCATGTTCGATGTAGCGATGAGGTCGAGGTGGTCTGCGCCGCGCAACTCGCGGTTCGAGTTCAAGGTCTCAGCGCGGCATTGGTGGTGAACGTGACGCGTGACAGCAAAAACAAGGCCAATCTGGTTGTGTAATACCAACGATCAATACATGGACGCTGGTGATACTAATGTGAATGGGTGTATCGCAAGGAAGACACGTCGCTTACGCGGGCATCGTGACACAAGTAGCTAAGCAGTTGTGAAATCTCAAAATGAACACAGACAGGTGAAATTGGTGCTCATTGCGAGTCTTTCATTGCGCAAGATGTCTATATACCAATGCTCGTATTCTCATCTAATGCGTTTTATGGCCTGGTTCCAAGGGCAACAAGGCATCAACTCCTGTCCCACCGAAGCTCATTAACCGCAGTCACTTAAAGCAGAGACCGCTGCACCCACATCGTCTACCGCTGCCGGTGCGCGCTATCGTACGGCTCCGTTGCAAAACTTTCGCGCATGTCCCGAGCAAAGCTGTCCTAAAGCTTGTTCGGCTCAGTCGAGGTTTGAGGCCATTGGTAGCCAGCGGCATCGGAGAATTTGTAGCCGTACGAGGCGGTGAAGTCGTCGAGGACGGCCGGGCCTCGAGAACCTGTAACAGCTTGTTAGCATTCAGCAACGCATGTTCGAGCGGTGATGGACTTACCATATGGGTAACCCATCGGAATGATCTCCTTGTTGTCGTCCAGATAGTGCAGCAGAGGCGTAAAGATGCGCCATGACGCGTCCAGCTCATCGTCTCTGACGAAGTTGGAGTGGTCACCTTTGAGCGCGTCCAGGATGAGCGACTCGTACGCCTCCGGGATCTTCAGGTCGGAGAATCGTCTCCGGTACGTGAGATCAAGCTCTGTGACGACGGTCTGCATGCTCAAACCCGGCAGCTTCGAGTTCATCTTGATGTACACCGACTCGTTTGGCTGCACACGGATGACGAGCTCGTTCCTTGGGATGTCCTTGAAGATACCACTCGTCACGTCCTTGTACTGGATGCGCACCTCCGTCTTCTGCTCGTTGAGCGCCTTGCCCGCCTTGAGGATGAACGGCACACCATCCCATCGCTCGTTCTTGATGTATGCCACCATCGATGCGAAAGTCGGGCAGCGCGACTCCTTCGGCACTGTATCGTCCTCCTTGTAGCCTGGCTTCGTGCCATCGAGCGACTTCTCGTACTGCCCGATGATGACGTTCTTTGGCTCAATGCTCGCCATACCTCTCAGGACGCGCACCTTCTCATCACGGATGTCCTCGGAGGAGAACGAGATCGGACGTTCCATCGCCAGCAGTGTAAGTACCTGTAATAAGTGGTTCTGCATGACATCGCGGATGATACCGAACTCGTCAAAGTAGCCTCCTCGACCTTCTGTGCCGAATGGCTCTTTGAACGTGATCTGGATGTTGTCAATGTGGTTGCGATTCCAGGTTGCGCCAAAGAACTCGTTACCGAACCGAAGGATGAGAATGTTCTTGACCATTTCCTTACCAAGGTAGTGGTCGATGCGGAAGATCTCTTCTTCCTTCCAGTTCGGCCGAAGAGCGCGGTCGAGCTCACGAGAAGAGCCAAGGTCTTTGCCGAACGGCTTCTCGATGATGATGCGCGATATTCCAGACTTTGGGTAGTTGCAGCGTTTCAGGTGCTCGGAGACGGGAATGAAGACAGACGGCGGCAGTGCCATGTAGAAGATCCTGTTGGTCTCCTTCTGGCCCTTCTCGAGTTCCTGCAGATGCTTTTCCAGATTCTCGAAGCTCTCATCCTTGTCATACTGACCGCTTACGTACGTGGAGAATTTGCAGAAGTCGTCTAATTGTTGCTCGATATCTTTCGTCGGTGTCTTGATATGGCTCTTCACTCTCTTGAGATACTCTTCGTGGTCCATCTTCGTCCGTGCATAGCCAATAACTTTGACATCTTTAGGTAGGAAGCCATTTCTGAAAAGACCGAAGAGCGCAGGGAAGGTCTTCTTCTTTGCGAGGTCACCGGAGGCACCAAGGACGACTATTATGGTGTTGTCCTTGAGCTCGGCGGTGCTGTGAGAAGGTGTCAGCAATCGGCTTTCATCTCTAAGTCCGGTGCATGATCTGAGGGTAACGATTGCGAAGGGTCAGAGCCAATGTGTTTGTTGTCATGGAGCGCTGCGCTAACTGCGTCCCGATTTACTCCAAGGGATAGAGCATTGAAATCTCATCATATGTTGTGGGAAACGTGGTGTCTAATAGAGCGATTCTCGAGTACTAACCCTGCTGTTTGAGGCTCCTGCATCTTCTGTCAGCTTTGATATTGCGAAAGTGTGATCGACAGACTTGCCTCTGGACGAATGACAGTATCAGCCATGATGACGCTGCGTAGGTTGCCGCTGTATTGTATGGTCGTGCAAGAGGGGGGATGAAATGTCCACAGAATGTTGAGGAGCGTCGATGTTTTGAGACTTTCTCTCGCGCTCGAAGCACTCGGAGTGGGGCAACGTCACACGTCCGGACGGACTTAACTTAATCCAACCTGAACATTCACCGGAGCGATTCAATAGAATTACACTGATAGGGCACGACTCAATCGACGGTTGACGATGCTATATGCCAGCTGTTATCTGCTTCAACACGCGCGGTGTGTCAGCTTCTGGAAGATTTTAGCAAAGCACCTGCAGCTACCAGCAATGATGCAATAACCGTCACCGCCGCCGAGGACTCCAGCTGCGAACAAGAATAATGAATAGAGAACAACTACCGTTTTCCTCGTGCTCCAACACGTGAATTGAGGCGATTCACGAGAACATGGTGCGCTGAACGATATACATATTCCTACTAGCCAGCATCGAGATCACAGTAATATCCACGTCCTGCATTTGCTCCGTGCATACATCGGATAAAATCCCCTAGTCGCCTGTACACGATTGCCCGCTGTGTCACGGTATAGAATGGCAAAGCGCCGAAATTTGATTCGATTAATTCGAGATGAGCGTGCCGTCACAATATAAGACTGCTGGAGGAGGCGTGTAACTATTTGCAGTGAAGCGACTCAATCTAGTCAAGAGACTCGCGAAAGCCCCAAATCCGAAAGCCGAAGTAAAAGTCAGGGATGGTCTGTGCCGCTGTCGACACCCCGACAAACAAATATCATGAGTCCCGTTAGTTTTGCGCTCGACGGTTTCGTCAAAGCGGACAGTTTCCGTGGGTCGCCAAGCCCACACAAGATTCGCATCCACAAGCAACTTTGTATGTGACTACAGCGACGACAACAAGCGATAACCGGCCACACTCTCATACCGGTTCACGTCGACACCATCACAATGGCCGAATCAAAGTCCTCATCCTCGAGCAGCCACCGATTGTATATCAAAGTCAGTATCAGCGACGGACCAGTGCATTGGCGACGACACAATGGCGGCGACAACGATTTCGCAGACTGACAAGCTGCAAATAGGGCAAACACCTGTCATACCAGCGCGGAAAGCGCAACACCAACCCCAACACCTCTCTCATCAAGATCGAGGGTGTCGACGACCCGAAGGCGGCACACTTCTACCTAGGCAAGCGCATCGCATACGTCTACCGGGGCAAGAAGGAGATAAGAGGGACGAAGATAAGGGTCATCTGGGGTAAGGTCACGAGGCCACACGGTATGCAACATGGCACAAGAGGCAGAGCATTGGGAATACGGAGGCTAACGTACGGACAGGCAACTCGGGTGTGGTGAGGGCGCAGTTCAAGCACAACCTGCCGCCAAAGTCGTTCGGCGGTATGGTACGGATCATGCTGTACCCCAGCTCGATATGAGTGCATGCGACAGTAGAGGTGGACCCGCTACGACGAACTTGAGCCAATGGAAGCGGAGAAGCATACTTGCAGATACGGCGTTCGAGATGGATGGGATGTAGCAGTCACGGCGATGATTGCTTGCCTTTCTGCACTGATGCTGCGTAGCTGAGCTTCGAAACAAACACGTTCAAACGCCAGCATTATGTCCAACAAACCGTTACTGCTGCGCAAACTGGATGTGTTGTAGGCCACGGCTGGGCGCCGGTTGTGGATGTAGCTTTGTTGGTACGGTGTTGGTCGAAGTCAGCGTATCAAAGATGATACCTGCGCTGGATAGCATGAGGTGACGTTGACCAGCGCTCCGGTTTGGGAAGGCTCGACCCACCACCGACTACACCTCATCGCATAGCAAACTCAGCTTCCGTTTCGTCTTTCATAAACCTCTCTCAGTGCTAACATCATTGCGCGCATCATTGCGAGCATCATACGACATTGGTTCTGGGACGGATGCAAGACGGCAATGGCTCATCACCTGCCTGCCTCTTCCCGAAAATGTCCTTCAAGGCTACGATGTATGTGGCGCATCACCGTCTCTGGCTTTTCATCGAGCCTAGCGAGCTCGGTCTTTCTCTGAGCTGATTTTCATCTATTCGCACTGACAGGCATACTCATAATATGTTGCCGGGGCGCCGAAATACTCTCTGCGTCATGTTGAGGAGGCCTACGGCTATGCTGGTCCACGTACAACGGGAGAAGCCATGCTTTGACATTGTATGAGGTGCTTCCATCGCTGTCGTCCACCATGCCGCCGTCCCAACATCATCACCGAGACAGTATTGCGCTTCGTAGTGTCTTGTGCTGCGTTCGCCGGCTCCCAGCTGCTACGGTCCTCTAGCACATTCGCTCTTCTCTTTCACTACCTGCTCAAATGAAGCCGTTGCTAGACTTGCACTATGCCCTGGAAGCAGCTCGCGAGGCCAACAACGGCAACCATGGCTTATAAGACCGCTGCCTGACTGCTTATTCTGTATCCTTGCCACCAGCAATCACTCAGCCCGCACAAAGAAGCCTAAAGAGACACGATGTGCAGCGAAACCAAATACATCTACGCCTGAAGCCACGAAAAGATCATCACAAAGCGCTGCGGCTATCTCGGTCAGTACACCAACGTCATCCCGAAGCGCTGCCGACCGACGTCCAAGCGCGCGGAGCTCAAGGAGGCCAAGAAGGACGACGGCTTATGTATCGCTTGTGCGATCGAGAAGGAGAACAAGCGTTGGGCGGCAAATCAGGAGAGGGAGAGGAAACTGGGGTTGCATGCTTGATGGTGGCAGATGAGGGCGTGCGGGCGACTTGCGGTCTTGGTCTTGGAGATGCGGGCGGACGGTACTGTGGCAGCGTCGGCGTGACGAGTTGCAGAATGAAGACGATGGTATGGCTTGTACCGTGGTTATTGCGTGGCGCAAGTCATATAGTGGTACACACTTTGATCAACGTTCATACTGTTCATGCAGTCAATTCCACCAAATTCCCGGCATCGAACGAGCTTTCAGTCCATCTGCTTGTGTCGACTCATGACACCCGAAGATAGCGGCTCCGCCACAGCCTCAGGGGATGTACAACCGACCGGCATAGAAGTAATGCAATTGCTGGTTTGCGCCAGTATGTGAGAACTCAAATGTCGGCGCAATCGGCGCCGCAGTTGTTGCCTGTAAGTGTACCGGTGCGAATGTCGGAATGTCCGTAGTTCATGTGCGGTTGTTCGCAGTCCATAGTCGATCAACTCTGATCTGCTTTGACTTGCTGGCGAGTGGAACATATCATTCTGCAAGATGTCGTGTTGCCCAGGACACTGTAGGAAGTGTGATACAGCAGCAACCGCAGCCCGAGAAGGTAGCTCTGGCCGGGCTTTCGAAAGGCTCAGGTGTGGTTTAAAAGAGAATGCGAAGGCATCGTATCAACACGAAAAGAAATGAGCCCATGTACGGGCGCAAAAACGTGCATCAAAGCAGCAGAAGCGTAGGCAAAGAACACAACGTTAGAGAAGAACTATCAAAAAAGGATCGATCGTTTTCAATCTCTCACGACAACTCGAACTCGCTCACAACCAATTCAATTGATTCTATTGAAAGAACAAAAGAAACAACTCAAGTCAAATGACCCCAGAGCTTGAAGAAATATACACGCAAAGTGATTTTGCTTCGGTTAGAACCTCGTAAGAGAGTTCTACATCCTCGTTCATTATCCGACGCAATGAGGGAAAGTCGTCGCCCGTTCGTATACGAGAGCTTCACACACTACCCGGTGTGGTGTGTATATGTCTTGGAGAGGCTGCAGTATCGGACGCTAAGCACACTCTCTAGTCAAGCGGAACTAGACCCGTATTATAGTGCCTCAGCGGGCTGGCACTGGCGTATCGGTTTGGTTGTGGTATGCTGATACCACCTGACCTAGACTTATCACGATCAGTGATGGCGGGGGTGGTTTGATTTGTATTTAATGCTTTGGGTTGAGGGCCGAGGTCAAGCCGAGCGTCTGGCGCTTTTGTTGGAGCTTTGGAGGTGAGGAGGGG